>WOYI011249463.1_pt1 | contig 114785 bp, 129 predicted proteins | sample 6423411 | NCBI WGS metagenome assembly WOYI01 (sample SAMN13441803, study PRJNA592873) | oil field metagenome | biome: oil field; feature: oil-well bore; material: oil-contaminated soil; isolation source: oil-contaminated soil from oil-well borehole | place: Germany: Wietze | collected...
GAAGGCCGGTATCCAGAACCTATTGAAATAACTGGATTCCCGCCTTCGCGGGAACGACAAAAAAGGGCAAAAGCGACTTTTTACGAGACCATCAGTTGTTTATAACCGGTGTTTCAGAAGACGCTTATTAATTTATAAGTTTGTGTAATGTTTCCGCGACAACATCGCCCATTTCTTCAGTGCCGACTAATTTTTTGTTCTTCTGGTAAATATCCCGGGTCCGGAACCCTGCTTTTAATGTCTCCCCAACTGCTTCTTCAATCAAATCGGCTTCCCGCGGCAAAGACAGGGAATAACGCAGCATCAAGGCCACCGATAGAATTGTGGCCAGCGGATTGGCAATGTTTTTTCCGGCTATATCAGGCGCTGAACCATGAATTGGTTCATACAAAGCGGTTTTATCACCCAGACTGGCTGAAGGCAGCATGCCGATGGAACCGGTCAGCATGGCGGCTTCATCGCTTAATATGTCTCCAAATAAGTTGGTCGTAACAATGACATCAAACTGAGCAGGATTGCGGATAAGCTGCAAGGCGCAATTATCAACATACATGTGTTTCAAAGTAATATCGGAATAACTCCGACCGACTTCAGTAACCACGTCGCGCCAAAGCTCGGTACTCTCGAGAATATTAGCCTTATCTACAGAAAGGAGATTCTTCTTGCGCGTTCCGGCAATTTCAAAGGCGCGAATCGCAATTCTGCGGATTTCATCTTCAGAGTAAGCCATCGTGTTGATGCCTCTGCGCTTTCCGTTTTTTCCTTTTTTTACCCCTCGCGGCTTTCCGAAATAAACGTCACCGGTTAATTCGCGGATAATCATAATATCAATGCCCCGCACGATATTTTTCTTGAGCGGTGAAGCGTCCAGAAGTTCGTCAAAAACAACAACCGGCCGTAGATTAGCAAAAATATCCAATTCCCTGCGCAAACCCATAAGCGCTCTTTCCGGCCTCACGCTGTAGTCAAGCGATTCCCACTTTGGGCCTCCTACGGCCCCAAGCAAAACCGCGTCACTTTTCCGGGCAAGCGCAAGACTTGCATCCGGCAGGGGAACGCCAAAACGATCGTAGGCGCATCCGCCGACAAGTCCTTCTCCCAGTTGCAGTTTAATTTTTTTCTTATCGGAGATAATCTTTAAAATCTTTAAAGCCTCTTTCATTATTTCCGGCCCGATACCGTCACCGGCAAATACGGCGATTTTAAAATTATCTCTTTTCATTTTGGTCTCTTTTCTTGGCGATATGTTTCATCAATCCGCCATCGGCAATGAGTTCTTCCATAAAAGGCGGAATGGAATTGATTGAAAAAACTTTGTTAGAACTTGTGACTGTTATTGTCCCTCTGGTACTGTCCACAATGATTTCTTCTCCTTCGTTAATTGCTTCCACAAGTTCACTTGATTCGAAAATGGGTAGTCCCATATTAAAGGAGTTGCGGTAAAAAATGCGGGCGAAACTTTTAGCGACAACGCAGGAAATGCCGGCCTCTTTTATCGAAATAGGCGCGTGTTCGCGTGAAGAGCCGCAGCCGAAATTTTCTCCGCCCAGAATAATATCGCCTGTTTTCATCCTGGTGACAAAATCGGGATCGGCATCTTCCATACAGTGAGCTGCAAGTTCTTTAGGATCCGATGTCGTTAAATAACGCGCCGGAATAATAGCATCGGTATCTATATTATCTCCGAATTTCCAAACTCTTCCTTTGAATATCATATCAAAATCCTTTTTATAGTTCTTCAGGGGAGGCAATTCTCCCTAAAACAGCAGATGCCGCCGCGACCGCGGGACTGGCCAGATAAACTTCACTTTTTGTATGACCCATACGGCCGACAAAATTACGGTTTGTAGTAGCGACAGCTCGCTCTCCTTCTGCCAGAATTCCCAGATGCCCACCCAGACAGGCGCCGCAGGAAGGCGGGCTGATTATGGCATTGGCTTTCATGAAGGTTTCAATCAAACCTTCCTTGATTGCCTGCCTGTAAATTTCCGGAGTTGCCGGAACGACAATCAATCTTACGTTCGATGACGCTCTTCTGTTTTTCAAAATCTTGGCGGCAATTCTCAAATCTTCTATCCTTCCGTTGGTGCAGGAGCCGATGAGCGACTGGTCAATTTTCACCCGGCCTGCTTTGCTTATCCCTTTTACGTTGGAAGGCAAATGAGGGAAAGCCACCTGCGGCTCAATTTTTGCCGCGTTTATTTCAATTGTATCGGAATAAACCGCATTGTTATCGGAATAATAAAATTTATGATCCCGCTTTGTTCTTTGCTTTACATATTCCGAGGTGATTTTATCGGGAGCAAAAATTCCGTTTTTCGCACCGGCTTCAATAGCCATGTTCGCCATGGAAAATCTGTCGGACATCGGTAATTTGCCGATAGTTTCCCCGGTAAATTCCATCGCCTGATAAAGAGCTCCGTCAACGCCGATTCTGCCTATGATATGCAAAATCAAATCCTTGCCGGAAACCCATTTTTGCAGTTTTCCGTAAATGACGAATTTGATGGATGGAGGTACTTTAAACCATAACTCGCCGGTGAGCATTGCTGCCGCCAGATCGGTGCTGCCAACTCCGGTGGCAAAAGCCCCCAGCGCGCCATAGGTGCAGGTATGGCTGTCTGCGCCGATAACCAAATCTCCCGGCCCAACGATACCCTGTTCCGGCAATAAAGCGTGTTCAATTCCCACACTGCCGCCTTCGTAGAAATGAGTTATCTTCTGTTTGAGGGCAAATTCACGCACCGCCTTGCACTGCTGGGCGGAATTAATGTCTTTGTTCGGCGTGAAGTGATCAAGCACTAAAGCTATTTTATTTTTATTAAATACTTTTTTGCCGCCCGATTTTTTAAACTCATTTATTGCTATCGGAGCGGTAACATCGTTGCCCAAAGCAATGTCCACTTTGGCATTAATCAACTGGCCGGCTGATATTTTTTTCAGATTTGTATGAGCCAATAATATTTTTTCAGTAATAGTGCTGCCCACAATTTGTTCTCCTTGTGAAAAGTGAAACGATCTTTAGCTTATTTCAATAGTTTATTCAACAACTTTAACCTTTTTACTGCTGCTCTTTAAAAAATCCAGACGGTTCAGAGCGTTGATATAGGCCTTGGCGGAAGCGACGATAACATCTGGATGCGCGCCTCGTCCAACAACGGAATGATCATTGTATTTGAGCTGAACGGTAACTTCCCCCTGCGCGTCCGATCCGCCGGTTATCGCGTTGACAATATATTTCATCAGTGGATAATTAGTCTTAGTGATGTTGCGTATTGCCGCGAAGGTCGCGTCCACCGGACCATTGCCGAATCCCGCTTCCCTTACAATGTCATTGCCTACCTGCATTTCCATGGTCGCCGTAGGAATGGCCACATTGCCGCTGACCACATTGAGATAAACCAGATTGTATTTATCTTCTCCACGGTAAATTTCTTCGGAAAGGATGGCTTCCAGATCTTCATCATAAATATCTTTCTTGACATCAGCCAGGTCTTTTACTCTTGCCGCGACTTTATTGAGTTGCTCATCATTCAGTACGTACCCCATTTTTTTTAAATGGTGTGAGATGGCATTGCGCCCGGAATGTTTGCCCAAAACGATATGTGTCTCGCTGATGCCGACGGACTGCGGTGTCATAATCTCATAAGTAATCTTTTCCTTGATCAATCCGTCCTGATGGATGCCTGATTCATGCGCGAAGGCGTTTGCTCCTACTATGGCTTTATTGGGCTGTACCGATATGCCGGTAATCTGAGTCAGCAGGCGCGATGTCTTGTAAATCTGGTCGGTATTGATTTTTGTGTAAAGGCCGTAAAGATCCTTGCGCGTATGCAGCGCCATGACAATTTCCTCCATGGCCGTGTTGCCCGCCCTCTCGCCGATGCCGTTGATCGTACATTCCACCTGGCGCGCCCCGTTTGCTATGCCGGCCAGTGCATTGGCCACAGCCAGACCTAAATCATTGTGACAATGCGTGGCAATGATGGTGTCACCCATATTTTTGACGTTGGCGAACAGATAAGCAATCAGTTTGCCGAATTCTTCGGGAATGGCGTAGCCGACCGTATCGGGAATGTTGACGGTTGTCGCTCCGGCGTCAATGACAGCGGAAACCATTTCGACGAGATAATCCTTATCCGAGCGAGTAGCATCCATCGGCGAGAATTCTACATTCTCAGTATAGGAGCGTGCAAGTTTGACAGCGGCTACAGCTTCTTTAAGCACCTGTTCACGGCTCTTTTTTAATTGATATTTTAAATGGATATCGGAAGATGAAATAAAAGTATGAATACGCGGATAAGCTGCGCCTTTTATTGCCTGCCAGGCGCGATCAATATCAATCTTGTTGGCGCGCGCAAGTCCGGCTACCTGGGATTTTTTTATCTCCTTAGCTATCTGTTTTACCGCGTCAAAATCTCCCTCGGAAGCAATAGGAAATCCCGCTTCGATTATGTCCACACCCAGCCTTTCGAGATGCCGGGCGAGAATCAATTTTTCTTCAGTGTTCATGCTGCATCCGGGTGATTGCTCGCCATCTCTTAATGTTGTATCGAAAATATAAACGCGATTTTTATCCTTTTGCATAGAAAACTCTCCAATTTAAGTAATTATTTGTAATAAAAAAAGCCGTGGGTTTTGCTGCCCACGGCTTTTTAGGTAATCAGTTATTACTATAGTGCTAGTGACGACCTAAAAACGATGGGCAGGCGGCCTTAAGTAAAAGGCGCAACAGGGCGAGCCTCAGAAGCAGAGGCAGAATGCTGAGAGCTAAATCCTGATTTCTTGCCTTGTCCAACATCGTTCTTATAGCCTTCAATAAAAATAATAATTACTCTAGTGCAAAAAATAATGATTGTCAAAATATTTTTTCGATTAGAAAAAATAAAAGAGCAGTAGTGCAGTCGTGGCAGGTAATATTTGTTCCAGCAGGTATTTTTTAATGCAATTATTTGTTTATCAGAAATTCGTATTTATTGGCTTGAATATGGAAGCTTACTAAGCTATATATTTGCAATTAAAAATTTGCCAAAGGAGATTTTATATTTAACTTATAAATTAAATATTGTTTTCCGTAAATTGGGGAGGAAATTTAATTAGATGTTTAAAAAATTTATATGCTCATTTATAGCGGTTTCCTTTATTTTTACCGGAGGGGTCTCTTTTGCGAAAGAAAGAAATCCTGACAGGAAGAATTCTGAAAAGATTGTTGCTGATATTGAGTTCTCTCCGTTGCTTTTCTTGGCAAGTCCAGACAGTAAGCGCATTGCGTATATAGCGGAGAAAGAAGGAAAGCGATTTGTAGTAGTTGATGGGAAAAAAGGGAAAGATTATGATGCTATCGCGAATGCTCTAGTGTTCAGTCCGGACAGCAAACGTGTTGCTTATGGAGCACAAAAGGACAATAAAATTTTTGTCGTTTTAGATGGTATAGATGGAAAAAAGTACGACTCTATTGGATCCACTCTAGTTTTTAGTCCGGACAGCCAACGTTTATTTTACAGCGCCAGGACAGGTGGTAAGGGTTTTATAGTAATTGATGGAACAGAAGGTAAAAAGTATGATGGAATCGGGACATCTCTGGTTTTTAGTCCGGACAGTAAACGTACGGCTTATGGCGTTAAGTCCGAGAATAATTATTTTATTGTTGTAGATGGAGAAGAAGGTAAAAAATATGATTCAATAGGATCCACTCTTGTTTTCAGTCCGGATAGCAAGCATGTGGCATATTGGGCGCAATTAGGGAACAAACGTTTTCTGGTCGTTGACGGAAAAGAGGAGAAAAGTTACGACGCTATCGGGACTGTTATTGTTTTCAGCCCGGACAGTAAAAGGATAGCTTTTGTAGCTCAAAAAGGGAACAAGCGTTTTCTGGTCGTCGATGGACAGGAAGGAAAACATTATGACGCCATAGGGAACACTGTTGTTTTCAGCCCGGACAGTAAACGAATAATGTATGCCGCCCAATCAGAAAATAAACGTTTCGCTGTTATTGATGCAAAAGAGGGGGAATATCGTGATGGTATAGGCTCAACCCTTGTTTTCAGTCCGAACAGCAAACGTTTGGCTTATGTAGCTCAAACGGGAAAAGAGTACTTTGTAGTCTCTGACGGGAAAGAAGGGAAAAAATTTGATGCCATTGGTAATGGATCTATAATTTTCAGCCCGGACAGTAATCATATGGCGTATGGTGCTCAATCTGAAAATAAACGTTTTGTAGTCAAAGATGGAAAAGAAGAAAAGCAATTTGATGATATAGGAAACAGGTCTCTTGTTTTTAGTCCGGATAGTAAATATTTGGCTTATGTGGCTCAATCAGATAATAAACAGTTTGTTGTCGTGGGTGAAAAAGCTGAGAAATTTTATGATAACATTATGATTCTTACGATGGGCAGGATTGTTTTTGACTCATCTGACAGATTACATTACCTTGCAGTCAGGGATAAAAGTATCTATCTTGTTGATATTAATATAGGGGGTAATTAACGGAAGAGGAGATATAATTTTATTACTATATTCTTAAATGTATTAACAATCCATATTTATCTGTAACATTTTTTAAAAAATTTACTTGACAAAAACATCTATAAAAATTAAATTCAGCGATTCGCTTAGGGGCGTAGTTGTGTTTTTTTGTGCTTGCGTGGCATAAGCACTTGATATCAAAGGCAATTGCGACAAGGTTTGCTGGTGTAGCTCAATCGGTAGAGCAGCTGATTTGTAATCAGCAGGTTGCGGGTTCAAGTCCCATCACCAGCTCCAGTTTGATTATACATAAGCTGGTGGGGTTCCCGAGTGGCCAAAGGGAGCAGACTGTAAATCTGCCGGCGTAGCCTACGGAGGTTCAAATCCTCCCCCCACCACCAGGGATTATTTGAGGTTGAAACAGGCGGGAGTAGCTCAGTGGCTAGAGCGTCAGCCTTCCAAGCTGAGGGTCGCGGGTTCGAATCCCGTTTCCCGCTCCAATAAAAAAAAGGGGCAAAAATAATAATAAATTTTGCCCACGTAGCTCAGTTGGTAGAGCACATCCTTGGTAAGGATGAGGTCACCAGTTCAATCCTGGTCGTGGGCTCCAGTTAAGGAGTGTTATGCGGAATAATATTATTTTGGCTTGTACGGAATGCAAGCAAAGAAATTATACAACGACGAAAAACAAGCGTACTATGCAAAACCGTCTGGAAATAAAAAAATACTGCAAATTTTGCCGTGGTCACAAATTGCATAGGGAGACTAAATAGTTAGTGTTGGTATAGGCCAGTAGCTCTAATGGATAGAGCGCCGGACTCCAAATCCGGATGCTGGGGGTTCAAGTCCCTCCTGGCCTGCCATTTTTCCTGATACTAAGGATTTTCAGTATGGAAGAAATAAAAGAAAAAGTAAAAGTAACAATAGAAAAAGTAACGCAGTTTCTCAAAGAAGCTAAGGTGGAACTTAAAAAGGTTATTTGGCCTACTCCTAAGCAGGCTATGGCGTCTACAGCAGTCGTAATAATTTTAGTTTTTATAGTTGCGATTATTTTGGGCATAATTGATTTTGCACTCGCTAAAACAGTTAAATTTATATTAGGTTAAAAAATGGCTTTTAAATGGTATGTTGTTCATACCTATTCCGGGTATGAGAACAAGGTAAAGATGAGTCTTCAAGAAAGAATTGAACTGTCCGGAACCCAGGCTCTCTTTTCCGATATTCTTATTCCTGAAGAAGATGTTGTAGAATTGATTTCAGGGGAAAAGAAAAATTCCAAACGTAAGTTTTTTCCGGGATATATTCTTGTCCGCATGGAAATGACGGATGATACCTGGCATATTGTTAAAGATACTCCTAAAGTTACCGGTTTCATTGGCACTAAAGATAAGCCTTCACCTATACCGGACAAAGATGTGGAAAACCTGAAGTTTAGGATTGATGAAGGAACGCTCAAGCCAAAGCCCAAATTCAAATTCGATGTTGGTGATCATGTGAAAATTATTGATGGTCCGTTTACCAATTTTGACGGGGTTATTGATGAATTGAAACCTGAAAAAAGCAAGCTAAGAGTTATCGTGAGTATTTTTGGCCGGCCTACACCGGTGGAATTGGATTTCATTCAGGTAACTCAGGGATAATATTTTAATAAAAAAGCAAAATAAGTATAAAAAATATTCAGATCAGGGTGATTTAAAATGGCAAAAAAAATTATTGCAAATATAAAATTGCAAATCAAGGCGGGCAAAGCGACTCCTTCACCTCCTATCGGTCCGGCATTGGGACAGCACGGCGTCAATATTATGGAATTTTGCAAAGCCTATAATGCTATGACGCAGAGTCAGGAAGGTATGATTATTCCTGTCGTGATTACCGTTTATGCGGACAGATCGTTTACATTTATAACAAAGACACCTCCGGTATCCGTGCTGCTTAAACAGGCGGCAAAAATTGCCAAAGGAGCCAGCGATCCGAAGAGAGAAAAAGTTGGCACGGTTACGGCAGGACAAGTGAAAGAAATTGCCGAATTAAAGTTTAAAGATTTAAATGCCGTGAATATTGAAGGTGCTATAAAGACAATTTCAGGCACTGCAAGGTCAATGGGAATTGAAATTACAGGTTAATAAATACGAGGTTTATTATGTTAAAAAGAGGCAAACGTATATTGGCAGCAAAAGCGAAAGTTGAACCGGGCAAACGATACTCGCTTCAAGAAGCTACGGAAATAGTTGTATCAGCGGCTGGCACCAAATTTGATGAGACTGTGGATGCTGCCATTCGTTTAGGCGTTAATCCTGCTCATGCCGATCAGATGGTGCGGGGAAGTGTGGTTCTGCCTAATGGCTTGGGAAAAACTGTAAGGGTTTTGGTTTTTGCCAAAGGAGAAAAGGAGAAAGAAGCTCTGGAAGCCGGTGCGGATTTAGTCGGCAATGATGATATTCTTGAAAAGATTAAAGGCGGCTGGATGGAATTTGATCGTGTTATTGCGACTCCGGATATGATGGGTTCCGTGGGAAAGATCGGTAAAATTTTAGGTCCGCGCGGGTTAATGCCCAATCCGAAGGTGGGAACCGTGACTTTTGAAGTGGCTAATGCGGTGAAGGAATTGAAGGCCGGGAAGGTGGAATTCCGCGTGGAAAAAGCGGGAATAGTTCACTCTCCTGTTGGAAAAGTATCTTTTGGCGCCGAAAAATTAAGAGAAAATGTCAGCGCTTTGCTGGAAACCATTATTAAATTGAAACCGGCGTCAAGCAAAGGAACTTATATTAAAAGCATTTCTATTTCCAGTACAATGGGTGTGGGCGTGAAAATTGATCCTCTCGATATAAAAGCTGCGGTTTAATGGAGAAAAATTAAGTTTTTTACAATAATTAAGGTCGAAGACAGCAGGTACAGAAGTTTAAACGAAAAAAGGCCTGCCGAGACTCGTATGATGAAAATAGTTGCTTTATTTTTCAAGGTAAACAATTTTTGGAAAACGGGAATCGGAATTTGGACAAGGTTACCGTTTTTTTGTTCTGTATGTGGCTAGATTCTCCGGCCTCAAGAAAATAAAATAATTTTGAAAGGAGGCGGATAGATTGGATCGGGGAACGAAAGAGCAAATTGTATCTGAATTACATAAGAAACTCAAAGAAGCCAAGTTAGGCGTTCTGACCAGCTTTAGCGGAATGAATGTCGAGAAAATGGAAGCTCTGAGAAATGCGTTGCGCAAGTCCGATGCTGAATGGAAGGTTGTGAAAAACACTCTTTTGAGGATTGCTTCAAAAGAAACCGATTTCAGTATACTTGACGATCATTTCAAATGGCCTGTTGCAGTTGTTTTGGGCTATAAAGACCCGGTAGGACCGACTAAAATTCTGATTGATTTTGCGAAGAAAAATCCGGAATTGGAAATCAAGGTTGGACTGCTGGATCGTAAGTCTTTAACTAAGAGCGATCTTACTGTTTTGGCGGAATTACCCAGTAGAGAAGTTCTCCTGGGTAAATTAGTTTCGGTAATGGCAGCGGTACCGACATCGTTCGTGACCGTTTTGAGTGGCGTTCCGAGAAGCTTTGTGCAAGTGCTCAATGCCTATTGTGATAAGAAAAAAACTTTAAATTAATTAAAACATACAGAGAGGAATAGAAAAATGTCAGAAATTACTAAGGACGATGTAGTCAAATTTATTGAAGGAATGACAGTATTAGAGCTTTCTGCTCTGGTAAAAGAATTGGAAGAAAAATTCGGCGTTTCCGCAGCCGCTCCGATGATGGCCGCCGTTGCCGCTCCTGGCGCTGCTGCTGCCGCTCCTGCTGAGGAGAAAACCGAGTTTGATGCGATTCTCACCGGCTTTGGCGCGGAAAAGATTCAAGTAATCAAAGTTGTTCGAGCTATAACCAGCTTGGGACTGAAAGAAGCAAAGGATTTGGTGGAAGGTGTGCCCAAACCTATTAAAGAAGGCGTTTCCAAAGACGAAGCCGCAGACATTAAGAAGAAAATTGAAGAAGTCGGCGGGACCGTCGAGATTAAGTAACATAATCTCTAATATATTATTTTATTTAAGGATGCTATGGGTGACTTTAGAAAATATTTTGGTCAGGCAAAGAAAATACTGGATATACCGAATCTAATTGAAATCCAGACACAATCTTATGAAAAATTTCTCCAAAAGGAAATAGCGCCGGCAAAAAGGGGTAACTTTGGTTTGCAGGGTGCGTTTAAGAGCGTTTTTCCCTTTTCGGACTTTAGCGGGAAGTGTTCTCTGGAGTTTGTCAGTTATAGACTCGGTGATGTCCGGTATGATGTGAAGGAGTGTGTCCAGAAAGGCATGACCTATGCCGCTCCTTTGAAAATTGTGGTCAGGCTGGTTGTTTTTGATGTCGATCGTCTTGCTGAAGGAAAAAGTGGCAAGGAAACAGCAGAAACAAAGCAGATCCGCGACATTAAAGAGCAGGAAATTTACTTTGGCGAAATCCCGCTGATGACTGAAAATGGCACTTTTATCATTAACGGAACGGAACGGGTTATTGTCAGTCAACTTCACCGTTCACCGGGCATCTTTTTTGATCATGATAAGGGTAAAACTGTTGCCAGCGGCAAGCTGATTTATTCGGCAAGGGTAATTCCCATTCGTGGTTCCTGGCTGGATCTGGAATTTGATTCCAAAGACATCCTCTATGTCAGGATCGACCGCCGCAGAAAAATGCCTGTCACCATATTATTGAAGGCGCTGGGTAATTCGTCGGAATTTATTCTAAATTATTTTTACAGCATTGATAAAATTATCATTGAAGATAAAAAGATTTATTTTGCTGTTGACGATTCTCTTTTTGGTCAGAAAGCTCCCGAAGATATCAAAGATCCCAAAAGCGCTGAAGTGATTGTCAAAAAGGGGCGCAAGCTAACGAAGCCTCTCTTAAAAAGAATAATGGATGCAGGCATTAAACGTGTTACAATCAATGAAACAGAGCTTACCGGTAAGATCCCTTCGTCGGATATTCGTGATCCTAAAACAGGAGACATCGTTTTCCGCTGCAACGAGGAATTGCCCTTAAACTGGTTGGAATTAGCCCGGGAGAAGGGTGTTAAAGAGTTAACGCTGATCCATCTTGATGAAGATATGGATAACGCGTCTATCAGGGATACTTTATTGATGGATCGCATTGATAGTACCGAAGACGCGATAATGGAAATATATCGCCGGTTGCGTCCCAGCAATCCTCCAACTCCGGAAACGGCAGCAAAATTTTTCCAAAGCCTTTTCTTTGAAACGGAAACTTATGACTTGTCTAATGTCGGTCGCGCCAAGATGAATTACAAATTACGTATGAATGTGCCGACGGATGTTACCACGTTGCGGAATGAGGACATTCTGTCCGCGGTAAAATATTTGATTGATTTGAAAAATGCTGTTGGAGATTGTAGTGTAGATGATATTGACCATTTAGGAAACCGCCGGGTACGATCTGTTGGGGAGCTTATAGAAAACCAGTACCGTATTGGTTTGGTCCGCATGGAGCGGGCAATAAAAGAAAAAATGAGTCTGCAGGATATCGAAACAATGATGCCGCACGACCTGATTAATGCCAAGCCGGTTTCGGCTGTTGTTAATGAATTTTTTAATTCCAGCCAGCTTTCTCAGTTCATGGATCAGACCAATCCACTTTCTGAAATTACGCACAAAAGACGCTTGTCTGCACTTGGTCCAGGCGGCTTGACGCGGGAGCGGGCCGGATTTGAAGTTCGAGACGTTCATCCCACTCATTACGGGCGTATTTGCCCGATAGAAACACCGGAAGGACCTAATATCGGGTTGATTGTATCTCTTAGCACTTATGCGAGGGTTAATGAATTTGGCTTTATTGAAACACCCTATAGGATGGTGGAAAATGGCCGTGTATCAGATGACGTTCGTTTTATAACAGCCATTGAAGAAGAAAATCAAATTGTTGCTTCGGCGGACCGTCCTGTGGATCAACAGGACAAATTTGTAGAAGAGTTGATATCCGTTAGAAAAGGTGGCGATTTTATTTCGGTTATGCCCGAACAAATTAAGATGATGGACGTTTCGCCTACCCAGCTGGTCAGTGTCGCGGCGGCATTGATTCCGTTTCTGGAACACGATGACGCCAATCGTGCACTAATGGGGTCAAATATGCAGAGACAATCTGTCCCCTTGATGAGCCCCGAAGTTCCGGTGGTAGGTACAGGCATAGAATCGGTTGTTGCCCGTGATTCCGGAGCGGTTGTTGTCGCCAGACGGCCTGGTGTTGTGGAAAATGTTGATGCATCAAGGATTATTGTCCGGGCTGATCATCCTGAAGAAGACGGCATTGACAGCGGTGTTGATATTTATAATTTAGCTAAATACCAGCGCTCCAATCAAGACACTTGTTTTAACCAGAAACCTATAGTCAATGTGGGTGATCGCCTGCATAAAAAAGATATATTGGCTGACGGACCGTCAATTGATAATGGAGAATTGGCGCTGGGACGGAATGTTATGGTTGCTTTCATGTCCTGGGGCGGTTACAATTATGAAGATTCTATTCTGGTCAGTGAAAGAATAGTTAAAGAGGATATTTTTACATCCATTCACATTGAAGAATTTGAAACCATGTCCCGTGATACCAAGCTGGGCAAGGAAGAAATTACGCGTGACATTCCCAATGTCGGCGAAGAAGTTCTGAAAAATCTGGATGAAAGCGGTATCGTCTGTATTGGCGTTTCCGTGAAGCCGGGTGATATTCTTGTCGGCAAAATCACTCCCAAGGGAGAGACTCAATTATCTGCTGAAGAAAAACTTCTGCGGGCGATTTTCGGCGAAAAGGCCAGTGATGTAAGAGATACGTCTTTACGCGTGCCCCCCGGTGTTGAAGGGACAGTCATTGATGCCAAGATATTTACAAGGAAAGGCGCAGAAAGTGACTCGCGTTCGCAGGCGATCGAAGCAGATGCTATTGAGCAAATAACCAAAGACAGGGATGATGAAATCCGTATTCTGACGGAAGCGATCAAGAAGGATATTACAAAACTTGTTATCGGGAAAACAGCAGCTACTAAAATAACCGATACTAAAAAGAAAGTAATTTTAAAGAAAGGCGACAAAATCACTAAAGAGATTTGGGCGGATTTACCTTTCTCCAGCTGGAAAGAAATCACCATTGCTGAAAACGATGGTTCGGAAGAAAAGATAACTAATATGATTGCTTCTCTGGAGAGAAAAATCGATTTTGTCCATGCGCATTTTGCGGAAAAAATGGAGAAGATTAAAGCCAGTGATGAACTTCCTACTGGTGTTATTAAAATGGTCAAAGTCTATGTTGCCATTAAGCGAAAACTTTCCGTAGGTGACAAGATGGCGGGAAGGCACGGCAACAAAGGTGTTCTGTCGCGAATTTTACCGGAAGAAGATATGCCTTATTTTGCTGATGGAACTCCTGTGGACATTGTTTTGAATCCCCTGGGCGTTCCCTCGCGAATGAATGTTGGACAGATTCTGGAAACTCATCTGGGATGGGCGGCAAAATCGATAGGCGAGAGTTTGAATGAACTGTGGAAGAAGAATTCTAATTTAAACAATATTAAAAACGAATTGAAAAAAGTTTATTCTTCTCCTGATTTTGACAAATTTATTGATCAGGCTTCTACCGAAGAAATCAAAAGATTTGCGGGCCGTTTGAAAAAAGGAATGCTTGTGGCCACTCCTGTTTTCGACGGATGTTCCGAAGAACAAATAAGGGAAATGTTAAGAAAAGCCAATCTGCCGGAAACCGGCCAATCCATTCTTTTTGACGGAAGAACCGGTGAACCGTTTGATCAGGAAGTAACAGTGGGAATTATTTACATGATGAAGTTGCACCATCTGGTTGATAATAAAATTCATGCGCGTTCCATCGGTCCCTATTCACTGGTAACCCAGCAGCCGTTGGGCGGTAAAGCGCAATTCGGTGGTCAGAGATTGGGCGAAATGGAAGTGTGGGCAATGGAGGCTTACGGCGCGGCTTATGCGTTGCAGGAGTTTTTAACGGTCAAATCCGATGATGTGGCAGGACGAACAAGAATTTACGAATCTATTGTCAAAGGTGAACATACATTTGAGTCTGGTCTTCCGGAATCCTTTAATGTGCTTGTTAAAGAACTCCAGGGCCTTGGATTAGACGTGGAATTAGTTGAAGAAGCCGACGAATTGAGCTGATAAAACCGGCTAATTGAAATTGACCGAATATAAAAAATATTAATTTCAAATGACTATTTAATAGTACAGGAGAAAATCAGTGGAAGACGTTTTCAGTTATTTTGAAAAACCAAAAAATCAAATCAAATTCAATGCGATGAAAATTTCCATCGCTTCGCCGGACAAAATACTTTCCTGGTCGCGTGGCGAAGTAAAAAAACCGGAAACAATTAACTACCGGACATTTAAACCGGAAAAAGACGGACTTTTTTGCGCAAAGATTTTCGGGCCGGTGAAAGATTACGAATGTCTTTGCGGGCGTTATAAGCGAATGAAACATCGTGGAGTAGTGTGTGAAAAGTGCGGTGTAGAGGTCATTCAATCCAAGGTCCGCCGCGAACGTATGGGTCACATTACCCTGGCAACTCCCGTGGCTCATATCTGGTTTTTAAAGAGTCTTCCCAGCCGCATCGGCAATGCAGTTGATTTGCTCTTGAGAGATCTGGAAAAGGTTCTTTATTTTGAATCCTGGATCGTTCTTGATCCCAAAGACACACCTTTGAAGAAAAAAGAGTTGCTGACGGATGAAGAATACGATGAAGCGAGGGAACAATATGGTCAAAATGGTTTCGTTGCCGGAATCGGCGCCGAAGCAATAAGACAATTGCTGGAAGAAATGGATTTGGATAAGCTCTACGAAGAACTGCGCTCAGAAATTATTACTTCTTTTTCCGATACCAAGAAGAAAAAACTGATTAAAAGATTGAAGGTTGTGGAAGCCTTGCGTAAGTCCGGAAATAAGCCGGAATGGATGATATTAACAGTTCTGCCGGTTATCCCGCCTGATTTGCGGCCCTTGGTTCCTCTGGATGGCGGCCGTTTTGCCACATCCGACCTTAACGACCTATATAGGCGGGTTATTAACAGGAATAACCGCTTGAAACGTTTACAGGAATTAAACGCACCGGAAATAATTATCCGCAATGAAAAACGGATGCTTCAGGAAGCGGTGGATGTTTTGTTTGATAACGGCCGCCGGGGAAGAGCTATCACAGGTACCAATAAAAGACCTCTTCGCTCTCTATCGGATATGTTAAAGGGTAAGCAGGGTCGTTTCCGCCAGAACCTGCTGGGCAAACGTGTTGATTATTCGGGGCGTTCCGTTGTCACAGTCGGTCCAGATTTAAGATTGCATCAGTGCGGATTGCCCAAGAAAATGGCCATCGAACTTTTTAAGCCTTTTATTTACAATCGTTTGTTGGAAAAAGGTTATGTCACTACCGTAAAAAGTGCCAAGAAAATGGTGGAAAAAGAGACCGCAGAAGTTTGGGATGCATTGGACGAGGTTGTGCGAGAATATCCGGTTATTCTGAATCGGGCGCCAACGCTGCACCGTTTAGGCATGCAGGCTTTTGAGCCGGTGTTGATTGAAGGCAAGGCCATCCAGCTTCATCCGCTGGTTTGCACAGCGTTCAATGCTGACTTTGACGGCGATCAAATGGCGGTCCATATTCCACTGTCCATTGAAGCTCAAACAGAAGCCCGAGTGCTCATGATGTCTACTAATAATATTCTTTCTCCGGCCAACGGCACTCCGATTATCATTCCCAGCCAGGATATCGTTTTGGGTATTTATTATCTGACGAGAGCCAAAACCGGAGTAAAAGGCGAGGGGATGGTTTTTGCCGGTCCGGATGAAGTTCGCTCAGCCATTGATTACGGCGCAATTGATTTGCATGCGCGTATTAAAGTGCGCATAAATTCGGAATTAAAAGACACAACCGCAGGAAGAATTATACTTTCAGAAATAGTTCCTCAGGAAATTGATTTCAATATGGTCAACAAGTTAATGAATAAAAAGGAACTGACCAACCTGATTGATTATTGTTATCGTTTATGCGGCGATAAGACAACGATTCTTTTGTGCGACAGGCTCAAGGATCTGGGCTTTAAATATGCAACCATTTCCGGACTTTCATTTGCCATAGGCAACATGATTATTCCGGAACAAAAGAAAAAGATCGTTCTACAGGCCGACAAAGATGTTTTTAAGATACAAAGGCAGTATATGGACGGCTTGATTACCGACGGTGAACGTTACAATAAAGTCGTGGATATTTGGGCGCAGGCTACGGAAAAAATAGCATCTGAAATGTTGAAAGGCATCAGTACGGAAGAGGTTTCTGCCGCTGACGGAAAGAAACGGAAGATTGAAAGTTTTAATCCTATTTACATGATGGCCGATTCCGGCGCCCGCGGTTCAGGACAACAGCTCCGGCAGTTGGCTGGTATGCGCGGACTGATGGCCAAGCCGTCCGGTGAAATTATTGAAACGCCTATTACAGCTAATTTCCGCGAAGGCTTAACAGTTCTTCAGTACTTTATTTCTACACATGGCGCCCGTAAAGGTTTGGCGGATACCGCATTAAAGACTGCCAATTCCGGTTATCTGACCAGAAGGCTGGTTGATGTTGCTCAAGACTGCATTATTACTGAGCATGATTGCGAAACAGTTGATGGTGTCTATGTTTCCGCGCTGATGGAGGGTGGTGAAATTATTGAAACTGCCGGCGAGCGCGTTTTGGGAAGAGTAGCCCTGCAGGAAATCAAAGATCCTTTTACCGGTGAAGTGATAGTGAAAGCCAATGAGGAAATTGACGAGACTCTCGCTGAAAAGGTAGACAATGCGGGCATTGAAAAGATAAATATAAGATCGGTTTTGACCTGTCGTTCCAAACACGGAGTTTGCGCGATGTGTTACGGACGTGATCTGGCTCACGGCCATTTGGTCAACATTGGTGAAGCGGTTGGTATTGTTGCCGCTCAATCCATTGGTGAACCGGGAACGCAGTTGACCATGAGAACCTTCCATATCGGTGGTACTGCTAAATTTGATGAGCATTCCACACTGGAAGCGCGTCATGATGGTGTAATTAAGTTTGTTAATTTAAATACAGTGAAGACCAGAGAAAATGATTTCGTTGTAATGAGACGTCATGGTGAAGTCCATGTTCTGGATGAGCAAAATCGTAGCCGTGGTAAATACATCTTGCCGTATGGAGCCCATTTGAAGGTGAGTGAAAATAGCCCTGTTAAAAAAGGGCAATTAATTGCCGAATGGGATCCTTTCTCTATACCTATTTTGGCTGAAGTGGATGGAACCGTTAAATATGGGGACATAACCGAAGGAAAAACGATGCAGGAACAGGTTGATGAAGTTACCGGTTTGTCCCGTAAAATTATTATCGAATTTAAAGGCGGAGATTTAAGGCCGCGAGTTTCCATCAAGGATAATAAAGGGAAGACAGTCAGACTTGCCGATACGAATTCTGAAGCCCGTTATCTCCTGGCGGTAGGAGTTAACCTGGTTGTTTCTGACGGTGATCAAGTTCGTGCCGGGGATATCATCGCGAAAATCCCGCGTGAAACAACAAAAACCAAGGATATCACAGGTGGTTTGCCTCGTGTTGCCGAACTTTTTGAAGCCCGGAAGCCTAAGGATTTTGCTGTTATCAGCGAGATTAAAGGTGTTGTATCTTATGGTAAAGATGCCAAGGGCAAGCGCAAAATAATTGTAACTCCGGAAATTGGAGAGGAAAAGGAATACCTTATTCCCAAGGGTAAGCATATCAGTGTTCAGGAAGGCGAACACGTTATCCCGGGCGATGCTTTGATGTCCGGCGTAAACAATCCCCATGACCTCTTGGCGATCAAGGGAGAGAAGGAACTGGCCAGATATCTGGTTGATGAAGTACAGGAAGTTTACCGTCTGCAAGGTGTTAAAATTAACGATAAACACATGGAAGTAATTGTTCGTCAAATGCTTCGCAGGGTTAAAGTGAGTGAGCCTGGCGACACTACCTTTATCGCCGATGAAAAAGTTGAACGTTACCGCTTCCAGAAAGAAAACGAAAGGGTTGTCGCTCAGGGTGGACGTCCTGCCATAGGAGAACCGATGCTTCTCGGTATTACTAAAGCATCGCTCAGTACTCAGAGTTTTATTTCTGCTGCTTCATTCCAGGAAACGACCAAAGTACTTACGGAAGCCTCGCTGTCAGGTAAAATCGATTATTTAAGAGGGCTTAAAGAAAATGTTATTATGGGCCGATTAATAACGGCAGGCACCGGTTTAGTGATGTACAGAAAGCTGGGTATTAAGGTTGTGAATGATAATCCTGAAGTGGCGGTAGAATAAATTCAATAAAATTCAGAAAAGGCTTGACATATATAATCTTAGTTGATAGACATCGCTGATTTGCTGCTATTGGCAAAATGACTGCGGAGATTTAGTTTAGGAGGAAAATGCCGACGATAAGTCAGTTGATTCGAAAAGGCCGAATCAAAGTACAAAAGAAAACAAATACACCGGCTCTGGCGGGTTCGCCTCAAAGGCGAGGTGTTTGTGTCAGAGTATATACTACGACACCCAAAAAGCCGAATTCAGCTTTGCGGAAAGTGGCCAGGATTCGTCTTACAAGCGGTTATGAAGTTACTTCTTACATTCCGGGTATCGGTCACAATCTTCAGGAGCATTCCGTTGTCCTGGTGCGCGGAGGCAGAGTTAAGGATTTGCCGGGTGTCAGATACCATGTAATCAGGGGCACGCTTGATACTGTGGGAGTGCAGGACCGCAAACAGGGTAGATCAAAGTACGGCGCGAAAAAGCCAAGCTAAACGGAGATAATTAAATGCCGAGAAGACGGGAAATAGAAAAAAGAGACATTTTGCCCGATCCCAAGTTTAATAACAAACTTGTAGCAAGATTTGTTAATTCTTTATTGAAAAGAGGCAAAAAGAGCGTTGCGGAAAGTATTCTTTACGGATCTTTCGATATTATCGAAAAGAGATTAAAAGAACAACCTGTTGAGCTTTTCGAAAAGGCTCTCAATAATGTGAAACCGGTAATTGAAGTGAAATCACGACGTGTCGGCGGCTCCACTTATCAGGTGCCGACGGAAGTTGTACCGGCCAGACGCACTGCGTTGGCGATTCGCTGGTTGATATCCAACGCTCAGGAACGCACGGAAAAAACCATGCGTGAGAAACTGGCCGCTGAATTGATAGATGCCGCTAATAATCGTGGTGGAGCGATCAAGAAAAAAGAAGCTGTGCATAAGATGGCTGAAGCAAACAAAGCTTTTGCGCATTATAAATTTTAATCAAGGAATAATACTTACTCGATAATGAGGATTAACCATTCAAAGTTAAGGAGGTAAATTGACATGGCAAAGAAAAAATTTGAAAGGACTAAACCGCATTTAAATATTGGAACAATCGGTCACGTGGATCATGGAAAAACCACATTAACGGCCGCCATTACCAAATATCTGGCGAAAAAAGGTTTTGCGGAATTCCGGGCCTTTGATTCTATTGATAACGCACCGGAAGAAAAAGAACGCGGCGTTACCATCAATATCTCCCATGTGGAATATGAAACAGAGAAAAGACATTACGCTCACGTTGACTGTCCGGGCCACGCCGACTATATTAAAAACATGATTTCCGGCGCTGCGCACATGGATGGAGCTATCCTGGTTGTGGCCGCCTCCGATGGTCCAATGCCGCAGACACGAGAGCATATCCTCCTTGCCCGTCAGGTGCAGGTTCCTTACATGATCGTTTTCCTTAATAAAGTAGATCTGGTTGATGACCCTGAACTTTTGGATTTGGTTGAACTGGAATTAAGAGAACTTTTGACTGCATATGAATTTCCCGGTGATGACATTCCTATTATTCGCGGTTCGGCTCTGAAAGCTCTGGAAGCCGAGGACACCAACTCTCCCGATGTGAAATGTATCGAGGAATTGATGAAGGCCGTGGATGACTACATTCCGCAACCTACACGCGATACAGAGAAGCCTTTCCTGATGCCGGTTGGCGATGTTTTTACCATTTCAGGACGTGGTACCGTTGTTACGGGTAGAGTGGATAGAGGTATTGTCAAGGTTGGTGAAGAAGTTGAAATAATCGGAATCAGACCAACCATCAAAACGGTTGTTACCGGCGTGGAAATGTTCCGTAAAACCCTTGATGAAGGCCGTGCCGGCGATGATGTCGGTTTATTGATTCGCGGTATCAAACGTGAAGAAGTGGAAAGAGGCCAGGTTGTGGCAAAACCCGGTTCCATTACTCCTCATACAAAATTTGAAGCTGCCGTTTACGTTCTGACCAAGGAAGAAGGTGGCAGACACACACCATTCTTTACAGGCTATCGCCCACAGTTTTACTTCCGTACGACGGACGTAACCGGTGTGGCAAATCTTCCTGAAGGCGTAGAAATGGTCATGCCCGGTGATAATGTCAAAATGACCATTGAATTAATTATGCCCATTGCAATGGAAGAACAATTGAGATTCGCTATTCGCGAGGGTGGGAGAACTGTAGGCGCTGGAGTCGTAAGCAAGGTTATTGAATAGAAACAAGGAATAGGTTATTTAATCAATGAAAGAACAAAAGATTAGAATTCGTCTCAAAGCTTACGATTATAAACTTTTAGATCGTTCTGTAGAAGAAATTGTGGAAACGGCAAAAAGAACCGGTGCGCGTGTTGCCGGTCCGATCCCTATTCCTACCGAAATCAATAAGTATTGCGTAAATCGTTCCCCGCATGTGGACAAGAAATCTCGCGAACAGTTTGAAATCAGAACACATAAAAGATTAATTGATATAGTCGGACCTACTCAAGCCACAGTTGACGCTTTGATGAAACTGGATCTCTCGGCCGGAGTTGACGTAGAAATAAAAGCGTAGGCGAAATTTTCCAGTGTGGGAAGATGGTATCGAATCATTGCCATTCTTCAAAATGAAGATAATGGAATTAATATTTATTTAAAAGTTGGAAAGTTAGATGAGCAAGGGAATAATTGGAAAAAAATTAGGAATGACCCAAGTGTTTGCAGATGATGGATCAACCGTTGGTGTAACTGCGATTGAGGTGGAGCCATCTGTTGTTGTGCAGATAAAAACAAAAGATAAAGATGGATATGATGCCATTCAACTTGGTTACGGCAGGATTAAACAGAAAAACGTGACTAAACCATTGCAGGGTCATTTTAATAAAGCTAATAAAGGGTTTTTCCGTAATTTGAAAGAATTTCAAGCGACATCGGAAAAATATGAAGCGGGACAGGAGATTACAGCGGACATTTTTCAAACCGGTGATTTTGTCGATGTTGTCGGAACATCAAAAGGAAAAGGATTTCAGGGCGTTGTTAAAAGACACGGTTTTGGCGGTGGCAGGGCCACACATGGTTCCATGCATCATCGGGCGCCGGGTTCCATTGGCGCCAGTGCCGATCCGTCGCGCGTATTTAAGGGTACAAAAATGGGTGGCCAAATGGGTAATGTCCGTAAAACCATCCAGAATATACAAGTATGGCAGGTTCGTCCCGATAGAAATTTGCTTTTACTAAAAGGATCAATTCCCGGCAGTAAAAACGGACTAATATTAATTAAAAAAGCAAAGAAAAAAAGTGCTTAAGTGACAACTGGAGTTATGAACATGGCAGTTGCGGATGTTTTTGATATTGAGAATAAAAAAGTTGCTCAGGTTGATTTGAATGACGCTGTATTTGGCGCTGAAGTCAATGAGGCTATTATATACGATGTGGTTAAAATGCAGTTGGCATCACGCCGTTCCGGTACTGCTTCCACTAAAACCAGGAGTGATGTAAGCGGCGGAGGGAAAAAACCCTGGCGACAGAAAGGAACGGGCAGGGCAAGAGCTGGAAGTTCCAGATCGCCGATCTGGAGAAGCGGTGGAACGGTTTTCGGTCCGCATCCCCGGGACTATTCTTATAGTGTGCCCAAGAAAGTGCGTAAGAAGGCCTTGATATCTGCGTTGAGTCTGAAATTTAAAGAGAACAAGATGTTGATACTGAAAGACTTTCCCATGGAAAAAATCAGTACACGCGTATTTAAAAACGTAGTTGATCTCTTTAGTCTCAAAAAAGCTCTTTTTGTTCTGGCTGATAATAATGAGGTTTTGCTGAAATCATCGCGAAATATAAAAAACATTAAGATGATCAGATCGGAGGGCATTAATGTTTATGATATTCTTAATCATGAGCATTTGATCCTTCTTGAACCCTCTGTAAAAAAAATTGAGGGAGCATTGTTAGCATAATGGAAGTACATCAAGTTATAAAAAAAATAGTAATTACAGAAAAAAGCACTACGGCGCGGGAAGAATCGAATAAATATTTTTTCGAAGTCGATCGCAAAGCAAATAAAGTTGAAATCAGCAAAGCAGTCGAGAAACTGTTTAAAGTCAAGGTTGCTGATGTCTGTGTTATAAACGTTTTAGGAAAGAAGAAGAGAATGGGCCGGATTGTGGGGCAAAAGAGTTCCTGGAAAAAAGCGATCGTAACCCTCGCCGCCGGTAATCGTATTGAAATTGCCGAAGGCGTATAAGAAATAGTTTAAGGATTAAGCTAATGGGAATTATCAAGTATAAACCAACATCACCGGGTAGAAGATTTCAGAGTGTTTCTGATTTTGCAGAGATTACTTCTTCTGAACCGGTAAAAAGCCTGTTGAAGCCCTTGAAGAGGACAGGCGGTCGCAATTGCCATGGTAGAATTACATCCCGGTTTATTGGCGGTGGTCATAAGCGTAAATATCGAGTAATAGATTTTTGCCGTAACAAGACGGATATTCCCGCTAAGGTTGCCGCAATTGAATATGATCCGAACAGGTCGGCAAGAATCGCTCTGCTCAATTACCGTGATGGTGAAAAAAGATACATTGTCGCTCCGGCGCAGATCAATGTGGGAGATGTTCTGGTCAGCGGTGATAAAGCTGATATTAAACCGGGCAATGCCGTTCCGTTGAAATATATTCCTTTGGGATCGTTGATTCATAATGTTGAATTAAAAGTTGGTCGCGGCGGACAATTGATCAGATCCGCCGGAGCGTATGGTCAGTTAATGGCCAAAGAAGGAAGTTATGCTCAGGTTCGGCTTCCGTCGGGTGAAGTGCGCAAAATATTTATTGAGTGCATGGCAACAATCGGGCAAGTGGGAAACAACGAACATGAAAACATTAGTCTCGGTAAAGCCGGACGAAAGCGGTGGTTAGGGAAAAAGCCGCATAATCGCGGTGTCGTAATGAACCCGGTTGATCATCCGATGGGCGGTGGAGAAGGTAAGTCGTCAGGCGGCAGGCATCCCTGCACACCATGGGGTGTGCCGACAAAGGGTCATAAAACACGAAAAAACAAGAGTACTGATAAATACATTGTTAAGAGAAGGGGTTAAAAAGCGTGGCACGTTCGATCAAAAAAGGTCCATATATTGAAGAAAGGTTGTTGACCAGGATCAGGAAAATGGAAGCAGAGGGCAACAAAAATGTAATCAAGACCTGGTCACGTCGTTCAACTATAACTCCGGAACTAATTGGCTACACCTTTGCAGTGCATAACGGGAAAAAATTCATTCCGGTCTATGTGACAGAGAATATGGTGGGACATAAATTAGGTGAGTTTGCGCCGACAAGAATCTTTTATTCGCATTCGGGTGATCGGAAGACTAAAGTCCGCGCTTAAGTGCTTAAATGCGGATAAGTTTGGGGTTGAGAGAAATGGAAGTAAAAGCAGTTGTAAAATATGTAAGAATGTCACCGCAGAAAGTCAGACTTGTGGTTGATTTAGTAAGAGGGAAAAAGGTGCAGGAAGCACGTAATATTCTTCTTTATACAAGAAAATACGCAGCGGGCATAATTGCCAACGTTTTAAAATCAGCTGTTGCCAATGCCGCCCAGAATCCCAACATTGACGAAAATATTCTTTACATAAAGGAAATCTTCGTGGATCAAGGACCGGCATTAAAGCGTTGGCGGGCTGCTGCGCAAGGAAAGGCGTCGCCAATTAAAAAGAAAAGTTCACATATTACAGTTATTTTGGACGAAATGTAAGGAGGATTACATTGGGTCAGAAAGTTAACCCTGTAGGATTACGATTAGGCTACATTAAAAAGTGGCAATCAGTATGGTTCGCCAATAAAAAATATAGCGAAATGTTGCATGAAGATTTGCAGATCAGAAAGTATCTTAAGAAAAAGCTTTATCATGCAGGGATTTCCAAGATTGAGATTGAAAGGGCAGCTAATAAAGCCAAGGTAAATATTTATTCCGCCAGGCCTGGTGTAATCATCGGGAAAAAAGGTTCAGAAATCGAAAAGCTGAAATCTGAAATCGAGAAGTTTTCGCAAGCAGAGATTATCATTAATATTCTGGAAGTACGTAAGCCGGAAGTGGATGCCCAACTTGTTGCGGAAAATGTTGCCATGCAGTTAGAAAAAAGAGTCGCGTTTCGTCGCGCTATGAAAAAATGTGTCGGTTATGCTTTAAAATTTGGTGCCAAGGGAATAAAGATAGCCTGCTCCGGAAGATTAGGCGGTGCGGAAATGTCGCGGTCGGAATGGTATCGTGAAGGCCGTGTGCCATTGCATACTTTGCGCGCGGATATTGATTATGGATTTACCGAAGCACATACTGCTTACGGATTGATAGGCGTTAAGGTTTTTATTTTCCATGGAGAAATTTTACCGACGAAGAATGAAAAATAATATTCTTCTTGCCTGCGGAAGAAAGAATCACGTAGTGGGGAACAACGGGAGTTTTAGCTTATGTTAATGCCGAAAAGGGTAAAATATAGAAAGTTGCAAAAGGGCCGAATGGGCGGAAAAGCAACAAGAGGAAGCTCTATAGCTTTTGGTGAATATGGATTGCAGGCGGCAGAATGCGGTTGGATTACCGCCAGACAGATCGAAGCCGCACGTATTGCCATGACTCGTCATGTTAAACGTGGCGGTAAAATCTGGATCAGAGTATTTCCTCATAAATCAGTGACGAAAAAACCAGCTGAAACCCGTATGGGTAAAGGGAAAGGTGCTCCTGAAGGATGGGTAGCTGTGGTTAAACCCGGTTCAGTTCTTTATGAAATGGAAGGTGTAACCAGAGAAGTGGCCAAAGAAGCATTCCGCCTGGCGGCGCATAAATTATCTATTGCTACCAAGTTTTTATCAAGGGAGATATCTGATGAAAATTAAAGAAATCAGAGTTCTTGATATCAACGAGCTCAAACAAAAGACTGCTGAATTAAAGGAAGAGCTTTTTCGCTTGAATATCAGGCATGCATCCGGACAGTTGGAATCAACCGCGGTGTTGGGGCGCTTCCGTAAAGACATTGCCCGCATTAAGACGGTACTCAAGGAAAAGGAGGGGGCAATTAAACATGGCTGAGAGAGGAAATAAACGTACTATTAAGGGCGTAGTTGTAAGTGGTAAAATGGATAAAACAATTGTGGTTAAAGCGGAACATTTAGTGAAACATCCTGTTTTCCATAAGTACGTGCGTAAACACGTTAAATACAAGGCCCATGATGAGCAAAACCAGTGTAAAGTGGGAGATATCGTTATGATTATTGAATCGCGACCACTGAGCAAAGAAAAACGCTGGCGGATGCTGGAAATTTTGGAAAAAGCGAAATAGATAAATTAACTTGTCTTAAACAAGTAGTTTGATGGGGTTTTTTTATGATTCAGATGCAGACAGTACTAAATGTTGCGGACAATTCCGGTGCCAAGAAAGTTGCTTGTATTAAAGTGCTTGGTGGATCGAAACGGCGTTACGCAAGCTTGGGTGATGTTATCGTGGTTTCGGTAAAAGAAGCAATTCCGAATTCCAAGGTTAAAAAAGGCGATGTGATGAAGGCGGTTATCGTACGTACTGTCAAAGAAGTAAAAAGGCCAGATGGTTCTTATTTGAAGTTTGATGACAATTCGGCGGTTTTAATTTCCAACCAGTTGGAACCCATTGGAACAAGAATTTTTGGACCTGTTGCTCGTGAATTGAGAGCCAAACAGTTCATGAAAATTATATCTCTGGCTCCGGAAGTTTTGTAAAAATGTTTTGCAGAGGAATAAAATGAGCTTAAGCAAATTTAGAAAAGGGGATACCGTTAAAATTCTTGCCGGTAAAGATAAAGGCAAGACCGGTAAAGTATTGACGATTATTCCCGAGAAGAACAGAATGGTAATAGAGAAAGTTAATTTGATTAAGAAGCATAAGAGACCTGATCAAAAAGGTAAGGGCGGTATTGTAGAAAAAGAGGGATCGGTTCATATATCCAAAGTTGGTTTGTTGTGCACCAAATGCAATACAACTGTCAGGATAAAAAGTAAGGTCCTTGAAGATGGTAAAAAGGTACGTTTGTGCAGCAAATGCAATGATGTAATAAATGTGGGTTAGAGGAAAATGGCAAGATTAAAGGATTATTATTCAAAAACAGTAGTTCCTGCTCTGATTAAAAAGTTTAATTACAAAAATCCGATGCAAGTGCCCAAGATGGAAAAAATAGTTATCAATATGGGGCTTGGCGAAGCCATTTCCAATGTAAAAATTATTGATGGCGCCGTGCTGGAATTGGCTGCGATTACCGGACAAAAACCGATAGTGAACAAGGCAAAGAAATCCATAGCGACGTTTAAGTTAAGGCAGGGCATGCCCATAGGTTGTTCAGTTACCTTGAGAAAAAACAATATGTATGAGTTTTTTGATCGCCTGGTTAATGCCGCTCTGCCCAAGGTGAGGGATTTTCGCGGAATATCGCCTAATGCTTTTGACGGCCGGGGTAATTTTTCTATTGGTTTGCAGGAGCAAACTATTTTCCCTGAGATTGAATATGATAAAGTGGAAAAAGTTAAAGGAATGAACATTACCATCGTGACTTCAGCAAAAACAGATGGGGAAGCCAGGATTTTACTAGAGCTGATGGGTGTGCCTTTTAAGCGTTAAATAAGAGATTTCCAGAGGAGCTTGGTGTGGCAAAGAATTCATTAATTGCAAAAGCGAAAAGAGAGAATAAATTTTCCGTAAGAGATTATAACCGGTGCCCGCTTTGCGGACGGCCGCGAGCATATTACAGAAAATTTGATATGTGCCGAATCTGTTTGCGTAAACTTTCCCTGCAGGGAGAACTTCCCGGGGTAATAAAATCGAGCTGGTAACTTTAGTTTAAGGAGAAACAACATGGGGATGACCGATCCTATTGCCGATATGTTAACTAGAATTAGAAACGCAAATAAAGCTCGTTTTAAAACAGTTAATATTAATATGTCCCAGATGAACATTAATATTGCCAAAGTATTAAAGAAGTCGGGATACATCAATAATTATGACAAGGTAAAAAATGAAAAGGGACAACAGATGCTGGAAATAGTTCTTAAATATCCTGATGCCAAGCGTACGGTGATTACAAATATTAAAAGAGTTAGTAAGCCGGGGCGTAGGGTTTATGTTGCTTCTGACAGCATCCCTAAAGTTTTAAATGGTTTTGGAATTTCTATTCTCTCCACTTCAAACGGTGTTATTACTGATGCGGAAGCCAGAGAAATGAGGGTTGGTGGAGAAGTTCTTTGTAACGTTTGGTAATAATGGTATTAATCAGGAGCATTTTTTCATGTCGAGAATAGGTAAGAAACCGGTAACATTTCCCAAAAATGTTAAAATCAGCCAAAGTGCTGACATAGTTAAAGTGGAAGGACCCAAAGGAACGCTTTCTTCTAAATTGCCGGAAGGAATTACTGTGGCAATAGGCGAAGGAAATATTGTGGTGGAAAGAAAATCGGAAGAACTAAGTGCGCGGGCTTATCATGGTTTAGCCAGAACCTTAATCGGAAACATGGTTCAAGGTGTCAGCGCCGGTTTTGAAAAAAAACTGGAAATATCGGGAGTCGGTTATCGTGCTGAACTTAGTGGACACAGTTTGAAATTTATTTTAGGTTTCTCTTCCCCGGTAGAATACGATATTCCCAAGGGAATAGACATTAAGTTGGACAAACAGGTTAATATAGTCGTCTCCGGTATTGACAAACAATTGGTGGGCCGGGTTGCAGCGGAAATAAGATCATTGAAAAAACCGGAGCCTTACAAGGGTAAAGGCATTAAGTATGCTGACGAGTATATTAAACGTAAAGCTGGTAAATCGGCTGAGCGTGCTTAACTAAGTAAAAAAACATATTGCCATAAAGAGGTGGAACATTGGCTTCCAAAAAGACATTAAAAGTTAGAAAAAAGAGAGAAAAAAGAATAAGAGGCAAAATTACCGGAACACAGGAAAAGCCTCGTCTTTCCGTATTTCGGAGTGAAAAGCATATTTATGCCCAAGCCATTAACGATACACAGGCAAGTACCCTGGCAACGGCATCTACTTTGTGCAAAGAGTTAGCCTCAAAGATTAAAGGCAAGAAAAAAGTAGATGTAGCAAAGGAAGTGGGCAAGTTGATTGCGGAGAGATTAAAAGCTCTGGGCGTTGAAAAAGTAATTTTTGATCGGGGAAGATTTCTTTATCATGGCCGTGTGAAGGCGTTAGCCGACGCTGCCCGGGAAAATGGTCTTAAATTTTAATTTTTATTAAATAAAAAAGATAATAAAGGAAGAATCGTTGGATAAGAGATCGGATAATAGAGAAATGAAAGATGCGGAGTTCCTGGACAGGGTGGTTGCCATTAACAGGACGGCAAAAGTAGTCAAAGGTGGCAGAAGGTTCCGTTTCAGCGCTATCGTGGTTGTCGGCGATGGCAATGGAATGATCGGAACAGGATTAGGTAAAGCTCATGAGGTGCCGGAAGCTATTCGTAAGGGAATGGATATGGCTAAAAAAAATATGGTGAAAGTTGCCGTTTTAGCAAAGACGATTCCTTATGAAGTGATAGGTCGCTCCGGTGCCGGAAAAGTTTTATTAAAACCGGCATCCGCAGGTACCGGGTTGATTGCCGGAGGCGCTGTAAGAGCGGTATTGGAAGTTGCCGGTGTCCATAATATCTTGACGAAATGTCTGGGATCTCATAATCCTCATAATTTGGTCAAAGCAACTCTTGATGGCCTTTGCCAGTTAAGAGATCCAGCGGAAATTGCTACGCAAAGAGGCAAATAGTCGTATCAATATATTCGATGAGGTAACTTAAAGTGGCTAAAATGTTAAAAATTAAAAAAATAAGAAGTGTAATCGGCCGTCCTGAAAAACAAAGAAAGATTTTAAAGGGAATGGGTCTGAACAAATTAAATAGCACTGTAACTTTAGTTGATACTCCGCAGGTTCGCGGTATGGTAAATAAAGTTATTCATTTAGTTTCTATGGAAGAGTCAGAGGAGTAGTATATGGATTTGAGTACGCTTAGGGCTCCGGCCGGTGCAACGAAAAAGAGAAAACGGGTGGGGCGTGGTGATGCATCCGGCCAGGGTGGAACATCCGGAAAAGGCGATAAGGGACAAAAAGCCCGTTCCGGTGGAAAGGTAAGAGCCGGATTTGAAGGCGGACAAATGCCGATGGCTCGCAGATTACCGAAGCGTGGTTTCCGTAATCCTTTCCGTGAAAGATTCGTCGCAGTAAATCTTACTGATTTGTGTCGAAAGTTTAGCAAAGGCGCAGTTATTGATGAAACAGCTCTTTTGAACAGCGGCATTGTAAAGAAAAAAGGCGATAAAATAAAAATCCTGGCTAAAGGCGAAATTGATTTCCCTGTAACTATAAAAATAGCCAAAATTAGTAAAGCCGCGAAAGATAAAATTACCGTCGCCGGCGGTTCAATAGAAGAGGTAATATAATTTGTTAGAAGGGCTGGGCAGCGTATCCAAGGTTCCTGAACTACAGAGAAGAGTTTTGTTTACAATTCTTCTTCTTGCTGTTTATCGTATTGGTGTATATATACCGACGCCGGGAATTGATAATGTGGCCCTATTAGCTTATTTTGAACATGCCAAAGGTTCATTATTTGGCTTGATGGACATGTTTGCCGGTGGCGCTTTTAGTAATTTTTCTATTTTTGCGTTGGGCATTATGCCCTACATTAGCGCTTCAATTATTTTGCAGTTATTAACTATTGCCGTTCCTCATTTGGAGAAGCTTTCTAAAGAAGGTGAAAGTGGACGGCGCAAAATTACACAATATACCCGTTACGGAACAGTTCTCTTAAGTATGATCCAGGGTTTTGGTATTGCTTACGGTTTACAACAAATGGCTGGTCCCTCAGGAGCTCCCATTGTTTTGCAGTCGGGTTGGTCTTTTATAATGATGACCGTTATTACCTTAACATCAGGCACTGCTTTCATCATGTGGCTTGGTGAAACGATTACTGAAAAAGGAATTGGTAACGGGATATCTTTGATAATTTTTGCCGGTATTGTTTGTCGTATTCCTGCTGCGATCGGCAATACTTACAGATTGGCGACTGCCGGTGAGCTTGGGGTACTGGTTATCCTGTTGATTGCCGCGCTGATGGTAGCCGTTGTCGGAGCGATTGTTTTTGTGGAAGCAGGACAACGCCGCATTCCGGTGCAGTATGCTAAAAGAATAGTAGGGCGTAAAATGTATGGTGGTCAAACCACGCATTTACCGCTGAAGGTCAATACAGCGGGTGTTATTCCTCCGATTTTTGCTTCTTCAGTAATAATGTTTCCGGCAACCATTGCTAATTTCGCACCGCACGGCTTGATAAAAGATATTGCCGGATATTTAATGCCTGGACGGCTGGGATATGAAGTTCTTTATGTAATTTTCATCTTTTTCTTCTGTTTTTTTTATACGGCAGTCACTTTTAAACCGGATGATGTTGCTGAGAATATGAAAAAATTTGGCGGTTATGTTCCCGGAATAAGGCCAGGCAAGAAAACTGCTGAATATATCGAAAATGTATTGGAGAAACTTACTTTTAGCGGCGCTATTTACGTTTCCATAGTTTGCGTTTTGCCCAGCGTTTTAATTACTCAGTTAAATGTTCCTTTTTATTTTGGCGGTACGGCGCTTTTGATTGTTGTCGGTGTCGCTATGGATACGGCGAGTCAGATTGAGTCGCATCTGCTGACAAGGCAATATGAAGGATTTATGAAAAAAGGACATATTGCTCGCAGGAGATAGCGGAAGATTATCATGGTAATTCTGAAGCTTCCGGATGAAATTGAAAAAGCGAGAACAAGTAATCGCATTGTTGCCGAGGTTTTAAACAGGCTTAGAGAAAAAGTAAAACCCGGTGTAAGGACAAGGGAGCTGGATAAACTTGCCGCGGAAATTGCGGATAAAAAAGGCGCAAAACCGGCTTTTAAAGGATACAATGGTTATCCTTACGCTCTTTGTGTGTCGGTAAATGAAGTTGTCGTGCATGGCATGCCTTCAGAGAGGATCCTTGAAGAAGGCGACATTGTAGGACTTGATTTCGGGGTTTGCTATCAGGGTTTTTTCGGTGATGCAGCCATAACGTTGCCTTTAGGCAGGGTGACACAGAAAGCTTCAAGGCTTATGCAGGTCACCGAACAGAGTTTATACGCGGGTATAGAGCAAGCTAAGGCTGGCAACAGATTGGGCGACATATCCGCCGCTGTGCAGGATATAGTGGAGGCGGCAGGTTATTCAGTAGTGCGGGATTTTGTCGGCCATGGAATAGGTAAAAGTCTGCATGAAGAACCGCAAATTCCCAATTTTGGCAAAAAAGGGCGCGGGATTGAACTGAAAAGCGGAATGATTCTGGCTATTGAGCCGATGGTCAATGAAGGAAACTATAAGGTAGAAATATTACCTGACGGTTGGACGGTAGTTACAAAAGATGGAAGCTTATCGGCTCATTTTGAACATTCGATAGCAATTACTGATAACGGACCGGAGATTTTAAGTAAAAAGAATTAAATTTAAGCTTAATTGAACTTGGTTGTGAGTTTTTAAACAGGAATGTAGATAATAAAATATGGCCAAAGAGGAAGCAATTGAAGTTGAAGGTCGGGTTCTTGAACCGCTACCCAATGCCATGTTCCGTGTGGAGCTTGAAAATGGGCATAAGGTTTTAGCTCATATTTCGGGTAAAATGCGTATGCATTTTATCAAAATACTTCCGGGGGATAAAGTTACGGTAGAACTTTCACCTTATGATTTAACCCGGGGCCGAATTACTTACAGGACGAAATAAAATTTTTTTTACTGAGAATAAGGAGTTGAAATCGTGAAAGTAAGGTCGTCTGTAAAAAAAATATGCGATAAGTGTAAGATTGTCAAACGAAAAGGCGTTTTGCGGGTAATTTGTGAAAATCCCAAGCATAAACAACGTCAAGGCTAGATTTTAATATTCAGGAGGTTATAGGTGGCACGAATTTCAGGTGTTGATTTACCGAAAAACAAAAGAATGGAAGTTGCTTTAACTTATATTTACGGCATTGGGCCGGCTAAATCAAGGCAAATCCTGAACAATGCGGGAGTCAGTCCGGATACTAAAACGGACGATCTGGCCGATTCGGAAATATCAGCCATTAGAAATATAATTGATAAGGATCATAGAGTTGAAGGTGACCTGCGCAGGGAGGTGTCCATGTCTGTCAAGCGTTTGATGGATATTGGCGCTTACCGTGGTTTGCGGCATCGTAAGGGACTTCCTGTAAGGGGACAAAGAACTCATACGAATGGCCGCACAAGAAAAGGTCCGCGACGGTCTATCGCAGGCAAGAAAAAGTAATTGGTTATCCTTAAGCTGGAGGAAAAATGGTTAAGGCAGTCAGAAAAACTGGCAAGAAAAAAGAAAAGAAAAATATTACTGAAGGGATTGCACATATCCAATCCACTTTTAACAATACAATTGTAACAATAACTGATTTAAGCGGCAATGTAATTGCCTGGTCATCGTCCGGACTACAGGGTTTTAAGGGTTCGCGCAAAAGCACCCCTTTTGCCGCGCAAATGGCTGCGGAAGATGTTGTGCGTAAAGCCAAGGAGCAGGGGATGCGCAAAGTGCAGGTATACATAAAAGGTCCGGGCGCCGGCAGAGAGTCGGCATTGCGATCGTTGCAGCTTGCCGGGCTTGTTATCACCATGATTCGTGATGTAACGCCTGTTCCGCATAATGGTTGCAGACCACCAAAGCGTCGCAGAGTTTAGTAATACCAGAATAATCGATTATGAATAACAAATAGAGAACAAGGGAGGCTTTTTTGGCAAGATATACGGATTCCTCATGTAGGTTGTGTCGCCGCGAAGGGTTAAAACTCTTTTTAAAAGGCGACAGGTGCTATTCGGAAAAATGCTCCTTCGAAAGAAGGGATTACGTTCCGGGAGATCATGGTCAGTTGCATAAAAAGCAACGTTCTGACTATGGCGTCCAATTGCGGGAGAAACAAAAGCTGAAAAGAATGTACGGGCTTTTAGAAAAGCAGTTCAGAGGCTATTTTGAAAAGGCCGATCAGCAAAAGGGCATTACAGGAGAAAATCTGCTTATACTTCTGGAAAGAAGAATGGACAATATGGTATTCCGTATGGGATTTGCTAATTCCAGAGTGGAGGCAAGGCAATTAATTAGTCATAGTCACTTTTTAGTTAATGGCAAACCGGTTAATATACCGTCATATTTGCTTAAAGCAGGGGATGGAGTTTGTGTTAAGGAAGGCAGCCGCAAGGTTACTAAGATACTGGGAGCAATTGAAACCGTAGCAAGACGTGGTGTGCCTCATTGGCTGGAATTGGATAAAGATAACTTCAAGGCCTCCATAAAAATACTGCCGGTGCGGGAAGATTTGACAATGCCGGTACAGGAACAGCTTGTCGTTGAGCTTTATTCGAAATAAACAAATTATTTTTATAAACCGGCTAATAAAGGATGGTTTTAATTATGCAGAGGAACTGGTCACGTTTGATTCGTCCCAGGCGTATTGAAGTTGATGACGCTACGCATACGCGTAACTATGGAGAGTTTATCATTCAGCCCTTGGAACGTGGTTTTGGTATAACATTGGGCAATGTTTTGAGAAGAATATTGCTTTCTTCCATTCAAGGTGCGGCTATTGTTTCAACGAAGATTGAAGGCGTATTGCATGAATTTTCAACTCTACCTGGAATTAAAGAAGACATAACAGATATTATTTTAAACTTAAAAGGTGTACGCTTTAAATTAGCAGGACCAGCGGACACAAAAGAAGTAACCATCAATGTCGCTCGTATCGGAGCCGTTACAGCCGCAGATATTATTACTGATGGAGCAATCGAGGTTTTAAACCCCGATCATCACATTGCCACAATAGCCAGTGGCTCTTTTAAGGCAAAATTGATAGTGAAAGTGGGCAAGGGATACCTGCCGGCGAAAAAGGAACTTGACCCTGAACAACCTAAAGGGACAATTAATATTGACGCTATTTTTTCACCGGTTAAAAAAGTGAACTATATTGTTTCTCATGCGCGAGTCGGTCAAATTGCCGATTACGACAAGCTTACGCTGGAAGTCTGGACGGATGGCAGTGTAAAACCTGAAGACGCTATCGCCTATTCGGCGAAAATATTGAAACAGCAATTAGACGTATTTATTAATTTTGAGGAAATCGAGGAAGAAATTCCACCGGAGAAAGAAGACGAGCAAGAGGGTGTAAATAAAGTATTGTTGCGTTCAGTAGAAGACTTGGAACTTTCTGTTCGATCGGCTAATTGTTTGAAGAATGCCGGAATTAACACTATTGGAGAATTGGTGAAGAGGACGGAAGCGGAAATGCTCAAGACAAAGAATTTCGGACGTAAATCATTGAGCGAAATCAAAGATATTCTGAATGAATATGGTCTTAGTTTCGGGATGGATATTGAATCCGCATAGTGAAAAAGTCAGAAAAAAATAGCGGTAAATGTTTTGTTTCAGAAATTAATAAATTAAGAAAGGAAGATATTAGCGATGCATCATGGTAAGACGGGTAGTAAGCTAGGTAGGTCTTCTAGCCATAAGGAAGCCATGCTTCGTAATATGGTAACTTCCGTTATAAAATATGAACGGATTCGTACGACAGACACGAAAGCAAAAGAATTGAAAAAAGTGGCGGAAAAGATGATCACTTTAGGTAAAAAAGGCAGCCTCCACGCGCGGCGTCAGGCTCTGGCAGTTGTGCGGGATAAAGATATGGTCGGCAAGCTTTTCGGTGAACTTACCGAGCGCTATCGTAATCGTCCTGGTGGATACACGAGAATTGTCAAAGCCGGTTACCGGTTTGGTGACAACGCGCCTGTTTCTATTTTGGAATTTATTACTGATGAGAAAAAGAAGGAAAAACCAAAAACCAAAGTAAAAGCAAAAGAGAAAGTAGCTTAATCATTCAGGCAATAGATAATAAAAAAGGCAGGGTTTTTTATCCTGCCTTTTTTGTTGGCTGTTTATATTAACCCAGCTTGCTCAACAGGCGTAATATTTCTATTGCGTAGCAACACAGGCTGGCTTTGCCCACGCTGTAATTATGAGGAGATTACAGGCGTAATATTTCTATTGCGTAGCAACAGGGGATTATATAGACCGTTGACAGGTAAAATCGGTAACAAACCGTAAATTTTGCAGTCAATATTTTATTGACATGCCTGATCAGAGTACATATATTTTTTCCATGATTGAATTAAACGCTGTAACTAAAAGATATGGATCTCTTGCTGCCGTTGACAATGTTTCTTTTTCCGTTAAGGCTGGCGAGTATTTCGCTCTCTTGGGACCTAACGGTGCGGGAAAGACCACAATCGTTAAGATGCTCCTGGATTTTACACAGCCGACATCGGGAAGCTTGTCAATAAACAGTATTTCCAGCACAAACGCGGCCAGTCGTGCTGCGGTTGGGTATCTGGCGGAGAACTTTCATATTCCTCCTTATCTTTCCGGATGGCAGTATCTGCAACGTTGTGCGGAGCTACTGAATATAAACCGGTCTGACGCAAGGGAGCAATGCCGGCGTATTGTCGAAAGTATCGGTATGCAGGGTAGGGAACACACAAAATCAGGAACCTATTCCAGTGGCATGATTCAGAGATTCGGACTCGGTGCCGCGCTGGTGGGCAAACCGAAGCTGCTGATTCTCGATGAGCCCGTCTCCGGACTTGATCCCATCGGAATAAGAGAAATACGCCAGCTTTTAGAATCGCTTAAAAATCAGGGGATGACGATTTTTTTGAATTCGCACCTGCTGTCGGAAGTCGAAAAGATCTGCGATAACGCTGCAATCATCAATCGCGGCAAGCTTCTGGTGAAAGACAAAATTTCCGCTTTGGTCAAGGAAGGCGATTCGCTGGAAGATGTGTTTGTCAGATATGTGAAAGGTTGATGTAAAAATGCCGAAAGCATTTTCTTCCATTATTAATATTGCGAAATATACCATTGCCGATGAAGTGCGCCAAAGAAGCTTTATCGTCATGTTTGTTATATCTGTCATTTTTGTTTTTCTTATTCGGGGTTGTTATCAAGGCAATTACATGATTAACGGTCAGGATCTTGACGCTGAGGCCATCGTAGGGACGGTGTCGAAAATAACCTTTCATATTATTGCCGTTGTCGTGATGCTCATAGCGGCGCTGCTTTCCATGCGCGTGTTCAAGCGTGACAGGGATGAAGGAATGCAATCGTGTATTTTTTCCAAGCCGATAACCCGCAAGCAATACATTACAGGAAAAATACTCGGGCTGTGGGCGCTGTCTTCCATCTTCATGTTCATTCTCCACGCCATTATATTTCTGACTGTTTTTATAAAGTTGAATGTTGTCATGCCTGGCTACCTTGCCGCTTCGTTACTATGCTCCTTCAATCTGCTCTTTGTGGTTATTGCCATACTGCTTTTATCGCTGATGATGCCCGACATAGCCGCTTTTCTTTGTGTTATGGGAATTGCCATTGTTAGTTTTGTGGCTGACGGGATATTTTCGATGAGCCATCATCCTCTGGTTCATATGCAGTCAGGCTGGACAGGTTGGGAAATAATTTATTATTTATGGCCGAAAATTTCCGGCACACAACATTTTGCATCTTCGTTTATCGGCAGTGAAGGTTCCCAAGGGTTTTTATATATTTATCCGTTCATAAATGTCACTATCTACTGCTTAATCCTGGGTGTGTTGTTGTTCTGGCGTTTCAGGAATGAAGATATAATTTAACTGCCCATGATTTGTTATAATCTTGGGCTCTTGTGGCGGTTTAATCAAACCATTTGTGGTAAGTGTAATACCCTCTGGAGATTTCGAATCCGAATCTCGTCAAAACTTTTTGTACGGCGATATTATTAAGTTGGGTAGAGATAACTATCCTCCTGGTATTTTTTGATAAGCACCACTCCATTGCTCTGCACAAAAAAGAAAGGTAGATGCCCTGTCCCTGAAAGTCGGGATGTATACCTCCCAAAAACAATTCGCCCTCATCGGGACTATTAATCCTGAAAACACCAAATGCCACTATTCGGCCCTCTATTTCAGCTACCAGAAAATTTTCATCAGAGCCTCGGGAAGCACAGGCTTTTCTTGCCCAGTCAACGTATACCTCGTCACATTTATTATTATCCAGCCTTGGATCAGCATGATAGTGTCCAAAATAACCACGAAATGATTCTGTGGCAACAGAAACCATCTCTTCTTCTTCACCGGCACGGATAGGTCTGAAATGTGCCGTGCCATTATCAGAGGGGATCTTTCGTTTCGTAAGGTCAAGTGTATAATAAACAAGGGTATCCATCAGCAAGAAGCCTTTTTTTTCCATGGTTTGGGCTATCTTCAGATCGGACATGCTGCAACGGGCAATAAGTAATTTTACCTGTTCCTTTCTACAAAATTCCAGTATCGAGGGTAAACTTTCTATGGTCACCCCAACAACTCTTGCGGTTTGAATACCAAACCGCTCCTTATCGATATCTGAAAGAAATACGTTAGACGAGGCGGAACTCATTAATTCTCCCTATTCAGTAATTTTATAACATGACCGGTTCTTGGCTGTTTCTCTATGTTCCGGAAATGTATGCATTCCAAGTTTACACGGCGAAGATTTGCACAACTAATCATTAATTTCAACTTAAAAAAATTATAATGTCGGCAAGGGTTTTGAAAAATCGTTTCGCACAGACGCCGCATTACCTTTGCCAAGCCCGGCGCCGGACAGGGGAGTCACTAATGTAGGACCTTTTTTCCTGGCTTTAGCTTCACTCTCCTTCAAACGAATCGCAAGATCCATTCCTTGCAGGTGCTCTTCTTTAAATTTGTAATAATCGCTGACGTTAATTTTATAGATATCGTAGATAAATCGAGCGGCGTTAGGGTTCACATTAATATAAAAATGAAAAATATTAAGAAGAACTTGTGGATTTGTAACCTTCCTGAAGCGTACAGGACTAAGATCAACAGAGCCCATTTCCGGCGAGATGGTGGGAAGTAATGATTTATGCATCAGGATAGCAGCGTTCTGGCCAAAGTACAAAAGTCTCCACTCTCCTCCCGCTTGCAGGAAATCATAGATCAAAATGAGTTGCCGATAATGGAGTATCGCAATCTTGAACGGATACTTTTCTCTGAAACGCTGAATATCTTTGCCGGTTACACGGACGTTGGTAAAGGCCATGTAGTCGGGGAACGTCTGTTTCCTGAATGGGCTGCAACGGGGATCTATAAAAACCTTGTAGTCAGGATAGAGATCCCACATCAGGTAACCACCGATAACATAATCATTAAAGATCGGTCCTTCCGGATGATATTTTTTCAGGAAAGCCACTTCCTTTACAGGGACAAAGCTATCAATGCCCATGCCGAACCATTTGCTTCCAGCACCGTATCTGACAGTTAAATAAGAGGTGCTTGCAAAAAAGAAAAAGAAAACAAGCAACGATAGGATGGTTGCCTTGCCGAGAACGTTTTTTAATTTTAACCGATGAAGCAGGTAAAAGAATGAGAAAAAAAAGGCGAGAGGAAAGAAGTAAGATGCCCGGCTTGTTTCCATGCCTTTCCAGTATAAGGCGACATTGACGAAAAGCAATGCAAAATCGCAGGATCTCTTTTTGATTAATTCATAGAGGAAAAGGCAGCCCAAAAAAAACATCATTATGGTCATGATCCAGGCAGTTTGTCCCAATCTGAAAGAGGAAACATTGATATCCTTCAAATATGGCCAAAGACTTAAATAGGCCAGGATATATTTGTTGATTAGGCTCATATAAGCATCGGAAGTCAGTCCATTATAAGTGCTCGACAGATAATCAATGCCATAAGGATTCAGCACAGTGGCGGCAAAAGAAAGAACACACACGATTCCCAGATGGGTCAAATCTTTGGTGGTAAATGATTCTTTGGAAAAGAAAATTCTGTTTAAAAGTTCACCTGTAAAGACAAGAACTAGAAAAATGAGCCCGAAGATGAAGGCACCGTGTAAATTGACCCAGAGGGCAAAAAGTAAGGGATAAATATAAAAAGTAAGTGTTTGGCGGGTCAACTTGACATAAAAAAAGATAAATACCGTCCAGCAAAACAAAAGGGCTGAAAATAATTCGGGCTTGTACATGCTGCAGGCGAGGGAGCAGACCATACCAATCGCGGCAATGATGGTAACGCTTGTTATATCGAGTCTCTGACCAATCAGGCGGAGAAAAAGATAAAATGAAACAAAAACGCCAATGAATATGAGCCACTGAATGATCCATAAGCCAAACCCTCCCATGAGGCTGTAACCCAGATAAAAAACGATACTTCCCAGACAAGTGTTATAAATCCAGGTCGGGTCTGTCGGCGTCCAGGAAAAGATCGAATGATCCGCAATAAGGGTATGGTGAGTAATATAATATTTACCAAGCGCCATTTGCCACCATAGGTCGGTATCTAATTGTTCCACGGGATTTCTCAGCAGAATCAAAGCGGGTAGAAGTGCTATTATTGCCCATTTCAGATAGCGGGAAGAAGCCAGTTTTTCCGAGAAGGCAGAGAACGTAGGCATTATTGAGGAAAGATTGTTGCGAGTATTAACCTGGTCAGTGACTGATTGAATGGTTATGTCTGTGTCTTCTTTACTTTCGCTCATTAAAATCCCCCTTTTTTATTAATGAATAGATATAAAAGTGTTAGTGCGTTTGGCATGATTAATTATGTAACTTAAGCTTCACTCTCCTGCCGAAGGCACTAAACTCAATAATTTTTATAAAAATCCCTGATAGACTTTGTTACAGAATGTACATCGTTATTCGTCATTTCATAGTAAAGCGGCAGGCGCAACAGGCAGTCGCTTACTTTTTTGGTAACATCCAGAGTTCTATATGCACGACCGTGCAACTTTCCCGCAGGGGAACTGTGGAGGGGCACATAATGAAACACAGCCATAATACCGCGTTCCTTTAAGAATTCAGTAAGTTTCGTTCTCTCTTCCAAAGATCGGGTTATGATATAGAACATGTGACCATTGCTGCAACAATCATCAAGAATGAACGGAAGTTGGAGGCAGCCTTTATCAGCCAGTGGCTGCAAGCCTTTCATATAAAGATCATAAATCGAATTCCGTTTGGCTATAATCTGATCGGCGTTTTCCATCTGGGCATAGAGAAATGCGGCGATAATATCACTGGGAAGATATGAAGATCCGATATCAACCCATGTGTATTTGTCTACTTGTCCGCGAAAGAATTGACTGCGATTGGTCCCTTTTTCGCGTATAATTTCGGCTCGCTCAATAAATTTGTCGTCATTAATAAGCAGCGCTCCACCCTCTCCCGAAATGATGTTTTTCGTTTCATGAAATGAACAAGCACCGAAATGTCCAATTGTTCCCAGTTGATTTCCTTTGTAGGTGGACATGATGCCTTGCGCGGCATCTTCAATCACAAAAAGATTATGTCTCATTGCTATATCCATGATAGCATCCATTTCACAGGAGACACCGGCGTAATGAACCGGCAGGATGGCTTTAGTGTGAGGCGTGATGGCTTTTTCAATTAGATTTTCATTGATGTTAAGAGTGTCGGGGCGAATATCTATAAACACCGGTACTCCTCCCCGTAACGCAAAAGCGTTGGCCGTTGAAACAAATGTATATGAAGGCATGATAATTTCATCACCGGGCTGTATATTCGCCAAAATTGCCGCCATTTCCAAAGCCGCCGTGCAGGAATGTGTCAGTAACACTTTACGGCATCCCAGGTGTTCCTCCAGCCATGCCTGGCATTTTTTCGTGAAGGGACCATCACCGGCGGTATGGTGATTTTCAATAACTGCCTGGGCAATGTAGAAGAGTTCTTTGCCGGCAATAAATGGCTTATTGAAGGGAATCTTTATTTTATTCTTCATATATCCTACCTTTTCTTTGCTATACATAATAGCGAACCACCGGCGGGAAAAGGAACTCCCGCTTTAATCATTCGCGTCTCAACCATACATATTAAGCTAAATAAATAATTCAAAACAGGATTGATCTTTATCTCTTCCTTGGTAGTTTCTTCTATTGTTTCCTTTGAGTAAAACAGGTAACGCCCCCTCCGTAAGACAATAATCGGTAACAAAAAGCTCATGAATGATGTGATCTTAACAACTTCAAATCCACTCTTTGTTATTTTTTCGCCAAACATAGCACGGGTATATCTTCTTTTATGAAATCCGTAATCATCTACCGCACTCCATAACCACTTATGCTGGGGTACTGTGGCTATTATTCCTCCTCCATGCCGCACGGCCTTATACATCTGGCTTAGCACCTGCTCATCTTCTTCTACATGCTCGATCATATCGAAGGCACCAACTACATCGAATTCATTATTGAAGGGGATGTGGCGCGCATCCATTTGTATAAAATTTGCCTGCGGCACTCTTGAGGCTGCAAATTTAAGACCGCTTGTAAATATATCGGCTCCGGTATACTTCTTTTCGGGAAAGGCTGAAGACAATCCGTTAAGAACGTAACCCGTTCCACAGCCTATCTCCAACAACGATTCCGTGTTGGAAAAATATTTGTTCATTGCCCAGATTATCAATTTATTTCGTTCCGGAAACCAAAAGCAGTTGCTTTCCTGTTGAAATAACCTCGCGTGAGCGGTAGCGTCAAAATTATCGTTATTCGTGGCAAGTCCAGGAGCAAATGCTAAGAATCCATCAATCATTTTCGCGGTAAAGCCACAACATCCGCATGATGAATCATTAAGCAATTCACTGTTACAACCGGGGCATACCTTCATCAATAAACCTTATTATTAACAAAATTTCATATTCTATACATTTTATCAATCAACGTTAGCAGGCATTTGTTTCCCGGCACGGATCAACTTCCAAAATGGGAGAAGGTGAATAAATCCTAAGATTAAAGCCATAACACCATAAAGCCTAATTATCAAAGCACCCGTCTGAGCAAGAGGAATATCCTGCTGGAAATAAACAAGAAAAGAGGAAATACTGACCTCACTTATGCCAAGAGCGCCGGGGATCAAACTCAAAATGCTGATCAAGGTGGTAATGGTAGTCAGCGCGACCATTTCCGGAAAATTAATTGAAATGGCAATACTGCGCAAACTAGCGTACCAACCGAGAATAATAATAAACCAACTCGCGATTGTCAGGGAAACCACTATTGTCAGAACCCTACCGTTTTTTACGCATTGATTAAATGGTTGAAAAAAACGTCCCACGGCGTTGCCCGGTGATGTCCGCCGGATTATCAGAAAAAAAACAGTAATACAAATCAAAATCAGCGCTACCGCGGCAAACATTGTCCACCTGTCCAGATATTTTACAACACCGAATAACAAACAAATTAATGCCATCAGCAAAACTATAATTAAATCCAGAATTCTCTCTGTCATAAAGATACCGTAACCGGGAATTCTGTCCAAGGCGCCAACCTTTTTCAACAATTCAACCTTTACGGCCTCACCGGACTGAAAAGGTGTAACAATGGCAAAGGCCATTGATATAACCCCCACCAGATAAAGACGGTAAAAATCAATATGAATATCAGCGGCTTTCAACAAAACAAACCAGCGTGCTGTTCGAATCAACCAATAAAACAAAATAGATCCAGCACCGGCGCCCAGGAACCATTTCAAATCCACCTGTGACAGAAGTGGGAAAATAGCCCGCCATTGGAAATTGTTGACGACATAATATGCACAAAGGAAAAAGATGACTGCACTTACGGTCATGCTTAAAAGTTTTTTATACTTGATCTTCTGCGAAAGATGTTTCATAAGACGAGAACTTCTCACAATCAAACCTTTTTTCCAACTTTCCTTAACTTGCTTATTATTTCGCAATTATGTTGCAACACCTAGTCAATGTTCTGATTAAATCAAAACCATCCCAGATAACAGAAAAATCTGTTGTTCTTCCAATGGGGACGATTCGGTCAATTCCAGGCAGATTGTTGTTTTTAACAAAATTTGATAGTTCCATTTTATTGAAACCATAATAAGCCAAAGTTTGATATTTACGATTGATTATGGTAGCTACTTCCAATAACGAGTTCGCATGATATTCCGAAAAATATCCACTCGAACAGCGAAAGTCTTCTATTTGAGGAGATAATATATCAATATCAACAAGCCACAAAAGATTGTCGTTAGAGGTGGTTTTATGAACACCGTCAGAGTTTACAGCTTGATTATAAAGAGCCGTAAGTTTATCAACTACGATAATTGGTTGTATAGGGCCATATTTTTGTTTTACAATATTATATAATTTATTCCAAAAAACTTTTTTTGCCTTATAAACAATTTCTTTTGTACCCAGCCAGACTACTAAATGTGGCGAGGTACATGCGTTTTGATCAAATAAATACGTGTCATTGTAAAATCCTAAAGCTACGGCTTCATGATTTTGTTCCTTAATGTATTGATCAGCATTTATTATGCATAGCGAATAACGATCGGCGAATGTTACATCAAAAGATCGGGCGGGAATGCTGCTTTTTCTGATTTGTGCAATCGTTTCATCACCTCCCCAAATAACACGGACATCACAAAATGAAGAAAATAATGAAGTTGCCGAACTGTTTCTGTCATATTTCACTATGACTATTCGGTTGGCACAATTTTGGTAAACAGTATTGCTGGCAATCCTAGTAATGGCATTGCAGATTATAGTGACCTGTTCAAAATCTTTTGACGGAACTCTGACTATATTTACATTGCCCGACAGGATGCCACACAACAGCGAGTAAGCGAAATTGACCGGCACGTTTGATGGCGTAACATGAAATACAATGCCGCGTCCCAACCGAATGGTTTCTTCACTAACATATCGTTTTTTTATTTGCAGAATATTAGCTTTGCGGCAAAAGAAAGCAAAGGTTGCCACATCGGGATAATTCCGAATTTTGGGATCTTTGCTGAGTTCTTGAGACAGAGCATTTAAAAATTCAACGACATCATTGGAAAATGGTTGGGTTGCCGGTATTTTTTCTAGTTCCTCAATACATATTGTGTTGGGAAATAATAATATAATGTCATCAAAACTTTTCCGCATATGTATCGCCACAGCCTCTTATTTCTGCATTCTTAAGTCGTCCTGCAATTTTAAAGTATTTACCCAATCGTCCGCAGGCGCAGTTGTCTTCACCCAGCAGAACACCTGCGTCTTCGGTTAGAAGCGAATGTCCCGGGTAGCTCTTAGGCAATATCGAAAGCACTTGAATAATGCCTTTTTCGCCTGCATCGGCTATCGAAAAATCATGAGCTCGACGAATAATAACGTCCGAAAAAGCAGGAGCATGCAGGTGTCCATATTCACATTCCATGTAAATAGTTCCAGTTTGTTCCACCATACCATAGTAATCGTGAACCTGATTCAATCTGCAAACATCGTTTAATTTCTTTCTGAAAACATCAGGGGTTACAGCTTCGGATATCAAGTTCTTCCAACCTCCGCCATGAATCAAAACGGCATTCGATAAATCAAGCTTTATACTACTCCGGGCCAATTCTTTATAGAAATGCTGGTAAATCATGAACGTAAAACCGAACATGAAAATTCTTTTTTCTTTGTGTTGTTCGGTAAAACCCTGAAGTTGTTCAATGTTCAATTGCATTTGCTCATTCAAAGCATACATTCGTTTTGAACCGAATATCGAAAATCCTAATATTCCCGCGCCACGAGCCGAAAACAGATTCCGGTCTTTGATAATGCTCTCGCTATCAATAATCATCATCGGCAATCGTTGTGTACCTATAAATGACGATACAATTTGGGTGAGCGTTTTAGTTTGTGCTGCCGAAGTATCCCGGTCAAGAAAAATACGGGAAACAGACTGTCCCGAAGTTCCTGATGAGATCATTGTTTTTATAATCTCGTTTTGCGGAACGCTGTATAAATCAAACATCTTGAATAAACGAACTGGAAGAAAAGGTAAATCAGCATAATGATATTCTTTTTGCGTATCAAAGCCAACGCTATCCATCATTTTCCTGAAAGGAGTGCAATGCTTGTAATGATGACGCGACAAGTTCGTCAGGTAAGGACTTAAAATCTGTTCTTTATCGACTTTATTCAAAGAATATGGTGGTATGTCCAGAATTTCTGATATCTCCATTTTTAAATATCCAGTTTTGAATAAATTATTTTTCCTGATGAATTTCTAGGTATGGAATCGATTTGTTTTACCACAAACGCGCTTTGATTTATTCCCGTTTTCATAGAGATGAATTTTCTTGCTTCATCCGCAATGCCCGATTCGGTGATGTAAACAAGCATTCTGTCATCCGATCCCGTACAAGCACATTCGAAAACTAAAGCCTTAAGCAATCGTTCTGTGTCATCAAGATTTACTCTATTGCCAAACAGTTTGATGAAACGTTTTTTCCGTCCTACAATATAGTAATAGTTGTCGCTGTCTTTTTTTGCCAAATCACCGGTCAGCAAAACACCGGCGTTTTCATCTCCTTTACACAGATCGTCTCCACACTCGGCATACCCCAGTGAAACATTTCTGCCTCGATAAACTAACTCGCCGACCGTGTCACATTCGGTTATGGGTGCACCGTTTTCATCTATCAGGCTAAACTCTCCACCAGGGATTGCTGTGCCAATACTGCCCAATTTTAACAGAGCTTGTTCGCAAGGCAAATAACTCATTCGTGCGGTAGCTTCTGTTTGACCATACATGACAAAAAAACGTTTATTGGCGGATTGACAATATTCCGTAAACTCCCTGTTAAGATCAATATCGAGCTTACCGCCGGCTTGTGTCATGGTCGTCAAGAACGGCAAATCCATTCTGAGAAAACGGAGCTTTTTTAAAATTTCGTACGTATAAGGAACACCTGACAGGGACGTTGCTTTTTCTGTTTTAAGTAAATTCCAAAACTCCTTTTGCATGATAGACCCAGAAGTTAGGAGTAATGTCGCACCCTGTAGTAAATGACTGTTAATAATCGACAAACCAAATGAGTAATTCATTGGCAAGGAGGTAATTGGACGCTCATCAGCAGTTATAGACAAATACTGTGCAATTGATTGCGCATTTGACAGTATGTTGTCGTAACTCAAGCGCACTACCTTACGGCTTCCCGTACTGCCCGATGTCGTGAGTAGTAGAGCCAGGTCGTCGAATATTTGAAAACCCGTATTGAAATGTAGTTTGATCAAACTATATTGTTTTGAAGCAAATACAATTTCTTCATCGGGAAATTCCCATGTCCTACTTGTTTGGATCCAAAGATATTCCGGTTTATATAGGTTTATTAAGTCTCGTAACAGGGTAATATCCATTGACGCATCAAGCAGTAATGGCACCACTTTATTTGTTAAAAAAGAAACATACCCGCCAAGAGAGTCGATGGAGTTTTGACACATACAAAAAATTAAACACCGGTGATTAATTTTATTGTACAAGGTCGAGGCAAAAGAAACTAAATCGTTATAACTAACGCGTTCGCCTTCGTAAGTTATTGCGGCTATAGAATCTTTGGGAGAAAGGAAATTGTTGATCAACATAATGTGCCGGGTTCTCTATTATTTAGAGTGACATACTTCTTTTCAATATCTTGGGCAATTTGCTCAGGCAACAATCTATTTTGCTCCAGCAAATAATTATAATCACCAGCATGACGGAATTGATCGGCAATACCAAGTCGTAACAGGGGTGTATGATTAGGCTGAGAACTAAGAAACTCTGCTATTGTGCCACCTAGACCGCCTATTGTACTGTGTTCTTCTATGGAAACCAGCAATTTCGAGCATTCATTTGCATAATCGATGCTGTCTGTATCAATAGGTTTAATTGTATGTATGTTTACAACACGCGCTTGCATTCCTTTTTCTTTAAGGATTTTTGCTGCTTCCAACGAATTATGAACCATTGTTCCAGTGGCAAAAATAGTAATATCACCTTCGGTGGTAATAGTTATTGCTTTGCCTATTTCAAAGTTATAATCTTCTTTATATACGATCGGATTATTCAATCCACCAGTCAAACGAATGTAAACCGGTCCATTGAATTCCGCTGCTGCCAATGCTACTTTGACAGCCTCGGTGGCATCGGCTGGAGACAAAATGGTTATGTTAGGGATTGCTCTGACAATAGCTAAGTCTTCTATGGCATAATGAGTATTACCCGAAAATGTCATTGCCAACCCGGCACCTGTGCCAACAATTTTTACATTACTTTTCATGTAACCCAGGTAGTGGCGCAATTGTTCACAACTGCGCATACATATAAATGATGCATAAGTAGTTGCAAATACTATCTTCCCTTCTTGGGCTAATCCACTACTTATGCCAAGCATGTTTTGCTCAGCTATACCAATGTTCAAGAATTTGTCGGGGTGTTTGTTTATAAATCTTTCTAATCCCGAAAGATAAGCCAGATCGGCAGTGAGAATCATAACATTATGAAACTGTTCAACAACTTCAAAAACTGCAATACCGAAAAAGGAACCTCGTTGCCCAAGTTTTGACCATATTCTAAAGTTTGTTGAATTGAATGTAAGCAAAATACTCCCTATTATTTTTAATTTACTGTTCTGAAATTGCAAGATTGAACTGCTCGCTGGAAAGAACAGCGTGATGCCATTCTTTCTTATTTTCCATAAATGATACGCCTTTGCCTTTCACCGTATGAGCTACTATTGCATGGGGTTTACCAGAAATTCTATTTTGGAATGCTTCAATTAGTTGGCAAATGTTGTGACCATCCACTTCTATTGTGTAAAACCCAAAAGCGTTTAATTTAGCTTTTAGATTTCCCATATTCATGATTTTTGTAACATCTCCGTCGTACTGAAGTTTGTTATGATCGATAATCACTGTCAAATTATCAAGATTAAAATGCGCAGCCGACATAAATGCTTCCCATATAATACCTTCATTACATTCACCATCGCCTATGATGGCATATACCCGGTATGAACGATTGTTTAATTTGCCGGCTAAAGCAACGCCAATAGCATAACTTAACCCTAAACCTAAACTCCCGCCAGAAAACTCGATACCTCTTTTCACATCGCGCGTGGAATGACCATGCAACATGGATCCGTTTGTTTCAAAGCTGGCTAATTCTTCATCGTTCAAAAACCCAAATTCATTCAAAACTGAAAAGTAAGAAAGTACACAATGTCCTTTGCTAACAATAACTCGATCATGGTTTTCTTCAGTTGGATTATTTGCATCAATAGAAATAACTCCACCATATAAAGTAGCAAACACTTCAACCAAGGATAGTCCACCTCCCAGATGTGCACCATGTTTTCCGGCTTTGAAAGCCATTTTTAATGATTTGTTACGCAGCTTTGCAGCAAGCGAATTAATCTGTAATTCTTTTTTTTTATTCATGTCTGAATCCAGGTTACATTCCGCCGTCGACCCTCATCACCTGTCCATTGACGAACGATGACAAGTCAGAGGCTAGGAATAGAGCCATATTGGCAATTTCTTCTGGTTTTGCTAATCGCTTCATTGCACTATCGTTCACCATTTTGTCTTTTGCTTTTCCCTCCATTTGCATTGCCATATCTGTTTCTGTCAATCCTGGAGCAATGGCATTTATTCTAACATTATATGGAGCAAGTTCTCTGGCTAAAGTTTTTGTCGCATATATCAATGCTGCTTTACTCGATCCATAGGCCGTGTATCCAGGATAACCATCTAAACCGACAATTGATGCCATATTAACAATGCTGCCGCTTTTTTGTTTCATCATTAATTTAGAAACGTATTGAATAATCAAGAGTTGAGAGAAAAAGTTAATTTCAAATACTTCTTTAATTTTGCTTATAGGAGTCATTTGTAAAAAACCACCATGAGCAATACCGGCATTGTTTACCAGAACATCTATTTTACATTTTTCGGTAACAAGCGTTTTAAGCGATTCCCTTATTTCAATTTCATTTGTCAAGTCAAAATACAGCTTCCTGACGTTTACACCATATTTAGCGGCTATATTGTTTAAAAAATATTCAATTTCTGGTGTTTCTTTCCGTGCGCAAGCCCAAATAGATGCCCCGTTCATTGCAAATACTTCAACAGCAACCTTTCCAATACCACGATTGCTGCCTGTTATAAGGACTGTTTTATTTTGCAATAACTTAAATGGTAACATTGTACTTCTTTAAAATTGCTTTACCCTTTTCATAAGATGAAAAATCTACAATATCATCAGTATCCATCATGATATCAAAACTTTCTTCCAACGCTGCAATGAGGGCCATGTGTCCCACCGAGTCCCAACCTTGCACTGACTGATACGTTAGGTTTGCCAGTTGATCCTCAGTAATTTGAAAACTACTAATAAACGCCTCGTTGTATTTTATTAAATTACTCATTCTGCTATAATTATTTATTGTGTTTGACAAATACGTATTGCATTTCGTGTACAGAAAACCCTTGTTGAATATGAACCCGAAATACTGCCGTATTGTTGGTCGAAATATAGGTATGGATTGTATGTCCACCACGCTTTATTGCCTCTTCTATTGGTTTGCGTACGGTTTCAAATCCAAGTCCCGAACTTGCATACTTTTTATACATTCCCGCTAAAAAAGGGTAAAAAATATTTTTCTCTACTTCTCTAAATGTAAAGAATCCTATAGGGTCGTCTTTATACACCATTTTATAAGCTTGAGTTGATTTAGCTAACTCATCTTTTATCCAGTTTATGTAACGTGCCGCTGCTTGTTTTTCCGTAAAGAAGTCATCTAACAATATTCGGTTTGATTTAAACATTCCCCGCTCAATTTCATAATAGAGCTGACTTAGATCAACCTCATCCATTTCAGCATAAGTAACAACACCATTCAACCTTTGTTGCAAGGTTGTCAGTACCGCGTCTTTCAGATCTAAATATAAGTTAATACTTCCTTCAATAAATACAAATCTTTTTTGAGTCAAATAATTATTCATTTCAAATCTGGCAACTGGAACTTTTACAACCACATATTCCACGCATTCCAGAACATCATTAATCTCTTCTAAATGAGATAGTTGATCCCCATTTTCTATGATTATTTCTGTGCAGGTTATTCCGAGGTTTCTTTTTTCCCAATAGGCATCCGTAATTTTCATTTTTCAACATTAATTTCATTTGAAATTATAAACAGTTGTCTTTCTTTTACTTGATCGAATATCTTACTAATGTATAGACCAACGATACCCAATACAAGCAATATCAATCCTCCAACGAACCAAATGGAAAAAATGGTTGTTGTAAATCCCTCCAATTTAATAATTCCTGCAAAACGGGCAAAAACGTTGTACAAAGCTAACAAAAAAGATAACAGGGAAATGAAAAAACCTAACTTAACGGTAAGTTTAAGAGGTTTGTTGCTGTTTGACAAAATTACATCAGTGCTCAATTTTATTAACTTATTTAACGAATAAGAGCTTTTCCCCTCGAAACGTTCGGAATGACGGACATCAATGACACAGGTTTTAAAACCTAAATAGTTAACCAACGAAGGAAAAGAACGAGCAACTTCTTTCATTCGATTGTATTCACATATTACTTTATGGTGATAAATACCAAAATTGGCGATATTCGGATCAGTTTTTAATCCACTCAAATAATCGTAAATTAAATGAAAAACCTTAGAAGAAAGACGTTTGAATAATTTATCCTGTCGCTCAACTCTTCTTGCATATACAATATCCAGACCTTCCTGGGCTTTTCTGTAAAGATTCGGTATTTCGTCAGGACGATCCTGCAAATCACAATCCATCACTATTGTCCATTCTCCTTTTACATAATTGAGCCCAGCAGTAATGGCAAAGTGCTGTCCGAAATTACGGCTGAGCTTTATTCCCTTAACCTTGGAATCACGATTGCATATTGCTTCTATAATGTTCCACGAATTATCTCTGCTGCAATCTTCCACAAGGATGATTTCATAATCATGGCCAATTCTACGCAGTGATTCGGTAAGGCGTTTATAAAGTTCTTGAAGACATGCCTCAGCTTGATACACGGGGATAACGACACTTAGTTCGACTTTATCTCTCATACATCCACTCAATGAGCTGCCTATCCTTTCCGTGTGTATTTAGGGACATTCGTGTAACTGACTGTCAAATGCAATTTTTCTTTATCCTCAATCCAGCAACAAAGAAGTAACTGACAATAAAAAATAAAAGTTGTTGAAAATATTTGCATAATTAATCATAGATTTCAACATTTTTTCTGTTGTATACGGATTAGAGTTAAAATTAATATTTGGAAAAAAATTACTCAAACCTTTGATAGCAAGAGAATATTAATCAATTACACTGTTAAATTTAAATGGCCTCAAGGGGATGTATTTTGTGGAGGGGTGTGATAACTAAGTACCCGAAGTTACGATAAGTGACTTTTACGATGGTTACCCGATGACTGAACGATGCTTTACATTGGGACTTAATCAAATTAAACTTGATTATCTAAGAGAAAATATTTGGGCAGTTTTTTATTTATTACAAATAGGACATGACCAGCCAGATTTACCACCATCATTAATATTATAACGAAGGTCTGTATTTCCACACTGAGGGCAAGAGACAACCTTATTATTATTTGATTTTGGTATAACGGTTATTAATTGAGAGTTACAGTACTTACATATTTTTGCATTGTATTTAATAACCTCAGAACAGAAGGGGCAATTCTTTGTAGTTTTACCATTTGCAACAGGTGGTAATAAAGCAACAAGTAAGACTAAAGGGCCAATAATAAAAGCCGACAAACCCCATCCAAATTCACTACGACCTTTATTTTTAGCAACAACACTGGAGACGCCAGCGCAGATAACCGCAATAAATAACCACCATTCCATAATAAAAAGCTCCTTAATTAATATAGATTACATTGCCTTCTTGTCTATACTCTTCGCTTCTTTTTTTTGCAAATCTTGTTTTTTAGTAGATGGATCGAGCGCGCGCAATTGTGCTTTAAGCGCCTCTATTTTAGATTTATCCCCTTCCTCGAATATCCTTATTACTATATCAAACCAGAATAAAAGTACTCTATCAGACGTTTCATAGCCACTCATCGGCATAATCACTGATCGTGCAAGAGGATCTTTAATCATCTCTCCATCACCCGTTAAAATCCATTCCCATAAATAACCATATTTATATTCAATGGCTAACAAAACGGGCATTGTTGGTTTACTAATTCCGTTTTCAATAACAGACAACGCTGGCCTTGAAAGACCGATAGTCTTAGCAAATTTAGCCTGTGTTAGACGGGACTGGCTCCGTATCGATGCGATTCTATTACCAATCGAAAGAAATTTAGGAATTGATGTCATTTTTTAACATTTCCTCTTGACATATGTTAGATTTTAACATATTTATTTCCCATGAAAGCAAATCAAATAACCAAAATAAATAAAAAAGGACCACGTTACATCAGCGCATTATTACTTATCCACGGCATTAGACAGGATGAAATTGCCGATAAGATCGGCGTTTCCAAGCCTCTTGTATCCCAGGTTGTTACTAATAAACGCGGCGGAACAAAAAAACATGGCCCCAAAATAAGTTTAGTCCGCGAAGCAGTGGCCGAAGCCCTGGGAACGACGGTTGAAGATCTGTGGCCGAAGAAGGCCGCTTAAATTTTGGTTTTATCTTATCAAAAAATTTGAGGTTTGCAATGGCTAAATTGAAACAAAGAATAGACATTAATCAGGCGTCCTTTTTCGATCTTTTGAAAAATTATCAGGAAGAAAACCAGGTCTCACGTCCTGCCGGCAGTTTTGATATTGATCGCCAATTTCGTGAACTCATCAGCTTGGCGCTTAAAAATTGCCCGCTGTCGCGTTGGCAGGTTGCGGCGCTAATGTCCGAATTAACCGGGCAGGAAATTACCAAAGCCATGCTGGATAGCTGGACTGCGGAGTCGAAAGAGGCTCATCGCTTTCCGGCTGTTTATTTATCAGCGTTTTGCGAGGCGGTAGGCGACAGCGAACCCTTGAGGATGTTGGGCAAGCTGGTTGGTGTGTATGTGTTGCCGGGGCCGGAGGCTCTGCGGGCAGAGATACAGCGCCTTGAAGAAGAAATCAACTGCAAGCAGATGGAGAAGCGCAAGCGGTTAGTATTTTTGAAAGAAATAGAATCGAAATAAAAATATAGATTCCCGCCGGATGTTTACCCCGCGCATGCGGGGCGGGAATGACAAAAAAACAAGGAGGTAAAGATGGCGGCAAAGAGTTGCAGAAAAATTGAAGTGCTGATGTCGACGGACGCGATTTTGAATTTCATCGCGGAGAGTAAAGAACCGGTTCCGGCGGCAGAGATCGCAAAGGCGGTAAATTTAACAACAGACAGTGTGTTTCGACAGATCGGCACGATGGAAGAGTTGGGCTGGGTGCGCAAGATCGGCGATGGCTACACGCCGGGCATGAGGCTGGCCGTGATCTGGGCGCGCGTGAAGGCGAACACAGAGGGACAAATCGACAAACTCAAGCAAGACCTTGAAATATTGAGATAGGGAGGAGAATAAAAATGCCCAAAAATAATTCAGATGTGCAGGTGTCGAAGGAAATATACGAAATTGCTAAACAGGAAGCGGAAATTGAGATCACCAAATTGAAGCAGGACGTTCAGGCCGGGCGAGATGATGGTTTTGCCATCGGTTCTATTAAAACAAACAAGGTTCATCGGGATTTTTGTAATTTTTTAGACGCACTCACGTTATATCGAACGCACAAAGATAAGACATATAAAAAGACAGGTCTAACGTGGGATAAATTTTGTGAAGCGGCGGGATATGATCGCCGAACGGCAGACAATATTATTGCCGAAGTCACTCCTATTTTTGAGGCATTTTCGGAAAATTTACCGGTTTTATATGGAGTCACACTCAATGATATTAGGTGGTTAGGTAAAAATAAACCGGAAACGCTTTCCGGTTTTGATGACGACGGGAATTTGGTTATTGATGGCGAAACGATACCAGGAACATGCGAAGACATCACCGCCTACATCACACATCAAAAAGAAGTTTATCAGGCGGACATAGCCGAAAAAGAATCCATCATCACCGCCAATAAAAAAGTTTTAGCGGATAAAGAGAAACTCATTAACGGCTACGCGAAAGATATTGCCCGTCTGCAAAAAGACATGCCGGAATCAGAGCTGACAGAGGAAGAGCAGGAAGGCGTGGATATGCTCATCCAGATGCAGAAGGATTTCCTGATCGCGATTTCCGACATCAAGAAAAAAATTAAACCGCACAAGGCGCCGGAAGTCGTCCTGCGCCAGCTCTACTACCTTTATATCTTTATGTCCAAAGTCACGGCGGAAGAACGCCTGATCCTGCATGAGGAATACAAGGAAGCGGAAGATGTTCCCTGGGAAATCTCTGAAATGGAACTGCCGCCCACGGATGTGATGATCGACAACCTGCCCATGACGGCGGGCAAGGGCCTGGGTAAGAAGGTCGTCGATAAGTTAGAAGAGCGAGCGGCGAAGAAAAGTAAAAAGTGAAAAAACGAAGCCCGGAGAATGCCGGTTGAAGGGTGAAAGTAATGCCAAATCAATGTCCCAAATGTAGATCTATCAATATTTACATAGACGACGGTATGTTCGCTTGCCGCCATTGCGGGGAACGATGGATGCCGGAGTTTAAACCTTACAAAAAAGTAAAAGAGGATGAAATGTCTACGGAAAAAGTTTGTAAAAATTGCGGAAGGACAAAACCTGTTACAGGCCGAGGATTTTGCGGCGGATGCTATTTCTCCGCTAGAAAATTTCCAGTCGGATCGCCTGAGTATCTGGATGCTCTTCGTAGAGCCAAAGAGCGTTTTACTGATCCAAATTATAAGGCCTCCGCAAAGAAAACGACATTAAAAGTAGTAAAACAGTCAACGTCCTCTGTCGTTAAACAAATCCCCGCACAAATCAGCGAAATTACAGCGTTGGATATGTTGATCGCCGAACGGGGCCAATATCAAGAAAAAATAAAGAAGATAACTCAGGCAATAGAAATATTGTCTTGAAAAAAATGGATTCCCGCCTGCGCGGGAATGACAAAAAATAAAAACGCGGTAGGACAAGGAACGAATCATGGCAGTATCGGGAACTATTTTAACCCACGTAGAATCAAGCCTGCGCGGGCTCGCGCCAAAGGAAGCCGCGCAGAAGACAAAGGAACTCGCCGCGCATTACGGCGTCACACCGGCCAGCATCAATCGTTACGCGGCGGCGCGGGGGATTCGATTTCGGAAGGAGCGTAAAAACAAAGGCCAGTCCGGCGCATCGCGTGAGATTCTTCTCGGCGCATCAACGCTGATGCTGACGTCCAGACGCAAATCAAACGAGATTCCATTGCCCGCCTGCGACGCCAAGATGATCCTCGATGATTCCGGCATTGCGACCGGCGGCGTTTCCACTCACCGGTTTCTCGCGCGCCTGCGCGAGGAACAAATATCCGCGCAGGACATGCTCAAACCCTCGCCGCATCAGCGTCTGCTCTCCGCGCATCCGAACCATGTCTGGCAATTCGACGTGACAAATTGTTTACAATATTTCCTTGATAAAAAAGGCCTTGGCGAACGCGACACCGAAATGACGATGTACAAAAATAAAATTGTCGCCACAGCCAAAACGATCAAAAAAGAACTGCTCCGGTACGCCGTGGTAGATCACTGCTCCGGGGCTTTCTTCGTCCATTATTATTATGCCTCCGGCGAACGCGCGATGGACGGCTCTGATTTTCTCTTCCGCGCCATGCGTCCGAAGGACGATCTGATTAAAAAAACGTGGAACGGTCAGTCCGCGCCGAAGATCGGCAAATTCCGCTTCCACGGCGTGCCCTTTATCCTGGTGACCGATCGCGGCTCCATCGTCGCGGCAAAATCCAACCAGGCATTATTCGAAGCATTACGAATAGACCTGCAAACCCACATGCCCGGCAACCCGCGCGCAAAGGGCGCGATTGAAGGGCTCATGAAATACATCAACCGCTTTGAAGCGCGGCTCAAATTCCAGCGGCCCGCCGATCTGAATGAACTCAACCGCTGGGCGCTGGACTGGTGCATCTATATTAATGGTGCGGTGAAAATGCGCGACATCGCGCCCCGCTCCGTGCTGTGGTCATACATCACCGCCGAGCAACTGCGGCTGTGCCCCGAAGAAGACCTTTACCGCCTGCTGATCCGTGAACCGTCAATCACGAGATGCCCGAAGGGCGACCGGATCATCAGCGTGGATAATTATAAATATCAGATACCCGACCCGCAGGCCGCCTGGCAGACGGTCAGCGTCGTCCGGCATCCGTATGAATACCCTAATGTTGAAGTCCATTTTAACGGCCATGTCTGGCTGTGCGAGCCGATCCCGGAAGACATTTACGGACGGCTGACCAACGGAACGCCTTACGGCGAATACAAGACCGCGAAATATACCGACACGCAAAACGCCAAAACCGAGATGGAACACAAAGCCGAAGAACTGGGGATCACCTGGAAGGGAACCGGCGACAAGCGCATGGGCGTCGCGCCTCCTGTGGGATTCGAATCGCCGCTGAAAGTTTTCGGCCACCAGGCGGACAAAGTCGGCAACCTCGAATTCATCGAACGCAAAGGAACGCCGCTGGAAATCAATCATCCCGAAGAGCCGGCCAACAAACCGATCATATCCGATGCGGCCCAAGTCTCGCGCCCGCCGGCCGCGCGGATGATTTCCTTTACCGAACTTTTAAAGAAACTGCGCGCGGAAATCGGCGTCATCACACCGCAACTTAATGCCGGCCTGCGCGCTCAGTATGAATCAGGAATAGAAATAAACGAAGCAGAGGAGGTGATCAGGGCGATAGGCGCAGGGTCGTGGCATCCGGCACACGCCGGAGTCCCGGTCGAAGCGGCCGGATGACCCGGTGAAGAGTGAAAAGTGAAATGTCATTCCCGCCCCGCATGCGCGGGGTAAACATCCGGCGGGAATCCAGGAAATAAAAAAGGAGAATTATAAAATGTCATATTCAGTAAAAACACCATGCGGAAATTGTACAAAGATCGGGCAATGCGTAGACGGAACAATCATAAGCTACGCCGTATATGCACTTCACGGATTAGGGGAAGGGAAAGGACATCTGGGCGCCGGTTTAATTAGTATTGATTGTTGTAATTTCGAAGGGCCAAAAGAACAGGAAAACAAAAAAGCAACAGAATAAAGATACTCCCCGCGCGCCTGATGGCGCGCGGGGATAATTCTTCCTACGCTTCGAGCGGCATAAATTGCTTTTGGCGTGGGAGCAGAAGGAGATGGTGATGGCGAGACTAAAAGTTAACGAACAAACAGCATACGAGATGGCCTTTAAACCGATCAAGCTCAAAGAGCTGTGTATCGATTGCGGCATCAGCCAGATCAAGCTCGGCAATGCTACCAATTTAAGCCGGGCGTCGATTAATCTCACGCTCAACCGCGGGTACGTCCCGCTTGAACGGCAAGATTTCAAGGAAAAAATACAACGAGAACTTGCCGGTAATCCGAAGGCCATGCAGTGGCTGGCCGAGCGGAATTTAGCGATGGCGGATATCTGGCAACCGCTGGGCAAGGATTTACGCGCAATTGCTCCGGCAGGACGCAGCATCAGAACGTGGGAGACACGCAGAAAACCCGTCTTTGCGACGGGAAACGAAATTATAAAAATCAAGGAGGTCGAGATGATCAGTCAGGAAGCAATGAAACATTTTAAAATATTCAGGAACCCTTTTTACGATGACGTGCAAAAAGATTCGGACATTTTTATGTCGGAAGAACACCGCTACATCGAGGCGGCAATGCTGGACTCCGCGCGGCACAGCGGATTTCTCGCCGTCATCGGCGAAGTCGGCAGCGGCAAAACAGTCATCCGCCGCAAAATCATGGAACAGCTAAAGAAAGACGGCGACACCATCGTCATCTTCCCGGAGATCATCGATAAGACGCGCGTGAATTTCTCCAGCATCTGCGACGCGATCATCATGGATCTGAGCGAAGAGCCGCCCAAAAGAACGCTGGAGGCAAAATCAAGGCAAGTCAAAAAACTCTTGCAGGAACGCGCCAAGCAGGGCTTCCGCAGTGTTTTAATCCTGGAAGAAGCGCACGATCTGACGGTCAACACGCTGAAATATCTCAAGCGCTTCCAGGAAATCGAAGACGGCTACCGCAAACTCCTCGGCATCATCCTGCTGGGCCAGACTGAACTTAATAATCTGCTCGACGAATCGCGCCACATCGAAATGCGCGAAGTGATCCGCCGCATCCAGACCTGCGAGATCAAAGGACTCAACGGCAACATGAAGGAATATCTCAAACTCAAATTCAAGCGCATCAACATGAACATTGCGGACATCTTTGATGAGGGCGCCTTCGCGGCGCTCTCTGATCGGCTGACCACCAAAGATCGGCGCAATAAGGCGATCAGCCATGCTTACCCGCTCGTCGTCAACAACTACGCGGCGCGGGCCATGAACATGGCGTTTGAGATGGGCGAGAAGAAAGTGACCGAAGCCGTGGTGATGGCGATTTAGGACAGGTGAAGAGTGAATAGTGAATGGTGAAAAGATGAACGGGAAATCGGGCAACACGGGGAATGCGGTGCATAGAGGGCCACGAACGGGAACGCCAATACAGTGCATATGTCCGATATGCAGGAAACAACACATGATTAAAATGCGGTCCGTTCCCCTCGTGACGCCAAGAATATATTGCAGAAAATGCGAAGCGATCCGGTACGACGAAGATAGAGGTGAACGATGAAACAGAAAGCAGAAACAATCATTAATCAGGACCCGTTTGACGCGGCGATGGCGCGCTGGGAACGACGGGGCAATATCATTGCATGGGGATTACTGGCGGCGGCGGTATGTTATTTTGCGCCGGTAGTATTGAGAATATTATTTAATCACTAATCATTCCCGCCCCGCATGCGCGGGGTAAACATCAGGCGGGAATCAGGAGGTCAGAGTCATGTCGATAGGAGAATTATTAATGAACGAAAAAATCAAAATCGACACAGCGGAAAACCGGAGCCGGTTGAAGTCGGCGTTATTTGAACACGTCGGTGAAGTCAATGCAATCTCAATGACGGCGCTGTACGAGGCCGTTTTCGACCGGCGCTGGAATGATCGCATTAACGACACCCGCACCCTGAGGTACCTCATCACGGCCCTGCGGGAAGACGGCGTTCCGATATGTTCGACATCTTCTCAACGCGGTGGCGGGTATTACATCGCGGCAGCGGGCAGTGAATTCATCGACTTCCTGCGCAAAACAGAACGCCGCGCCATCTGCATCCTCATGCGCAACGCGCGGATGAAAAAAGTTTCGCTGCCGGAATACCTCGGACAACTCAAACTGGAAATGGAGGCAAAATGAAAAAACATTCCGCGTCGAACACAGAACAAGGGGTTGCAACAAACACAGAACAAGGGGTTGCAACCCCTTGTTCCGCAAATGTGAAAGCAGACGCCAACGAACTCCTCTCCTGCCTGCGCGAGGTGACGGACGGCATTGCAGATCTGGAAGCCCGCGCCAATACGGAGATGGCGGAAGTGACCGCGCGTTACGGCTCGTGGCTTAATCCCCTGCGCGAAGAATTGACCGCGCGTGGGAAAGAATTAATCGCGCTCATGAAGAAAAACAAAGGCCTTCTGTTCGACGGTACCGACGTCGTCAATCTCGCGCACGGATCGCTGATCCGCAACGAAGCTGAAAAGGTCAGCATCCCGCGCGATGCGCTGGAAGCCTGCAAGGGAAACGGATTTGACGATGTTATTAGAGTCGTCGAATCGCTCGACCGCCCGGCGATAGAGAAATGGCCGGACGCGAAACTCACGCTGATCGGAGCCACACGGAAACCAACGGAGGAGTTTAAGTATGATCTTAGAAAATAAAGAACAAGGGGTTGCAACCCCTTGTTCTGAAAATTACAACGATCAAGGCTTTTGCTCTGCCCGATTAACCGAATTCCCCGGCTGCGTAAACTTTGATCTCGTGCCAAAAACAAACAGCCTCTGCGCACACCTTAACTTAGGAGGCGCATGCGATACGGACAAACAGAAGGAGATTGAGAAATGATTATCGGCCTTATTATCGGGATTTTTATCGGGACGTTGGTGGGCGCTTTAGTGATGAGCATCATGGCGTCGGCAAGCCACGCCGACGATGTGGAAATTGAAAAATGAGTCATGACGCACAGAGCAGTATGATCGGGGATCATATCCTGCAAGCGCCGCGCGAGCGGATCTGCCGTGAATGCGGGCATTACGGGTTTAGGCGGGGCAATCCAGAAAGTTACAGATGGTCATACTGCTTTAAAAAACAAAATTGGTTTCCGGAAAGCATTGAATTCCCGGGAGAACGAAAGGGATGCGAAGAATGGGCATAATGCCCGTGAAGCGTGAAAGGCAAGAACAGGAGAGTGAAAAATGAGATTAATCTGCCCCTATTGCAGAAAGGAGGTTCATTTTATCGACATGGTACTTACAAAAGACATGGAATATGTATTTAACGTTATTACCCGGCACGAACTGGGCAAACGCTACGGCACGCCAGCGCTGGCCTATATCAGCCTGTTTGCCGTCACGCCGTTTCATTTGAAATCGTCCAAGTTCCGGCGCATCCTTGAAGAGATCGTCAAACTCTACGATGCCCAAGCCTTCAGCTATCAGAAAAAACTTTATCCGATCAGCCACGCCGGAATTATTGAAGCCATAGATGTCTGTATCAAGAAAAACTTCACCGACGTTTTGGAAAATCACAACTACCTGAAGAAAGTCATGGTCGGGATCTCCGAACGCGAAGGCAAAGGCAAATCCAAACAGGCTGAAAAGGATCTGCGGGAACGCGAAAGCAATGTCCTAGCCGGCGGCGGAAGACCTGAAAAAGAACTGGATTCCCGCCTACGCGGGAATGACAACACAGAGGAAAAGCCCGAACGCATCACGCCGGAGCAAGCGAAGACCAACATCCAGCGCGTCGGTGAGATACTCAAAACCATAGGAGGATAAGGTGAAACAGATCGAACCCAAACAAACGCAATTATTACACATCGCGAAATCGCAATGCAAACTATCCGACGTTGAATACCGGGATCTGCTTGCGGGCCACTCTAAAGATAAAAAAACATCCAGCAAGGATCTGACCTATTCAGAAGCGGACGCCGTGCTTAATTATTTCGTCAAGACGTTGGGTTTTAAAATTAGAACAAGGGGTTGCAACCCCTTGTTCTTAAAGGATTGCAACCCCTTGTTCTCTCGCCCTGCCCGCGCCCGGGGGCCATTGCCCGGCAATGTAACGGCGCTGCCCTCGCCCGATCAGCTCAAACTGATCGATGCTCTGGGCGCGCAGGTGGCGTGGAAATATGCGGACGGCTTCCAGCGCTGGCTGGCCAAGTATGTCAAGACGGATAAAATCAGAACATCCGCGCAGGCCAGCCGCTGCATCGAAGGGCTCAAAGGAATGCTGAAGAACAGTAAAGAGTGAAGGGTGAATAGTGAATGGTGAATAGTGAAAAAACATGGATCGACTACATCAAGACTGAGCAACTGCCGGAGGATTATCAGCTCATCGTTGGCGCCATCGGCCTGGCGAATACCATCAAACTGGCGCAGGCGCTGCCGAGTGTTTACGTCTATTTAAAAAGCCCGGACAAACTTTTCAAACCGGCGAAGATTCAATTCGTGCTTGAAAACTATAATCAGTCCGGCCCCGGAAATCCTTTTAATCCGCGCCGCATGGCGCTGGAGACCGGCCTGTCCATCCGCGAGATTTACGACATCATCGGGAACCGCAAAGCGCTCTCGAAACAATGCGGATTATTCACAGAAGAAGAGGCGCATGAAAAATAACTTGACAAACAACAGGGGTTTCGTTTACCCTACAGGCACTAGAACCAAAGGCGGAGTATCCGCGCCCGTTATCAGCGGTTTTTTTGTGCCTGTAGTTTGGAACAATTTACCGATGAGGCGGGTCGAGAGGGGCCAATACAACAGCGTTCGCGCGAATAACCCCCGTCGTCCTTTGGCGATAGTTGAGACCCGCCGCCTCAGTAAATGCGGCGAAAACACTAAACCAAAGGAGGCACAAAATGAAAGAAGAAGTCAATTGCAATCCCAACAATGATCCCAACTACGTCAGCGTCGAAGAAATGGCCGGCTCCATCCTGCGCCGGCCTGATTCACCGGGCTTAGACTTTAGCGCGGGAAATCCGTCATTTGGCGAACTGATCGTCATCGCAGGAACCAAACTGGAAAAAATCGAGTACGCGGGCCTGCCCGTAATCACCCTGAGCATGGTGGCCCGTGCCCATCAGAAACCCTTAAAAATGGTCTGGCAAAATTTTAAACGGAACATCGACCGGTTTATTTTAGGGGAAGATTATGTCATTCTTCCCTACGAAAAATGGTCGGCTTTGGTATCTTCTTTAAGAGGGTACCAAACAGAGGAAAATTTAGCCCCCAAAGGCGGTCATCGGGGCGAGATGATCCTGCTTTATTTGTCCGGTTATCTGATGCTGGCCAAGACCTTTACCGACGATCTGAGCTGGAAGGTTCAGCGGGAGTTGGTGAATGTTTACTTTTCGACCAGGAAAATCATTGCGGCGATTAAGGACAAAGTCATCGAATTGCAGGGCAAAGTCATTGACGCCTACGAGCGCGAAGCCGTCCGCCGGGAACGCAGGGCCAACAAGTTTTCGGAGGTGGAATTAACCCGCATGGTGGAGATGGCGAACAATCGCTATACGATTGCGGAAATCAGCAATCTGCTCCAGCGGTCGCGCACAACCATTCAGGACCATATGCGGAAAGCCCGCCAGGCCGGTCTGATCATCTACGATGCGGCACAGGCATCTTTCTTCCCGGAGGTGCGCTAATGGCCCGATGCTGGAATGACGACGACACAATGATGCTTTCCGACCGGCTGGAAAACGCCGGGGCGGTCGTCAGTTTTTTAAACGCCGCCGCCTGCTGCCTTTGCGAGCGTGAACAGCCGCTGAGCGCCGAAGATATCTTCGGCATGACGCTGGTATACCGGTGGCTGGAAGAAGACCTCAAGTCTCTACAAAAGTTCATCCTTCCGCCGCAGACTTGACTTTCTCTTGCTATTGCAGTATAAGGCCAGCCTATAGCCGCTCTCTGCACCGGAGGGCGGCTTCTTATTTTGCGCGGCGCAAAAGACTCTTTCCCCTTTTTCCCGTAATGTCACCCCAGACATGACCATCTCCTCGCTATAGCTTGCCGGACATGATCGGGCGGTCGCCATCCCGCCCGGTCACCCGGCAAGCAAGGCAAGAGGGGGAAAGTCGGGGAGAGATGACACGATGGATAAAAACCGCAAAGCATTTTTGGACATGATCGCCAAATCCGAAGGAACTTTCGGCAGAGGCGAAGACGGCTACAACGTATTAGTTGGCGGCTGTCTTTTTTCTTCTTACGCGGACCATCCGCGTAAACTCATTGTTTTAAATAAAGCAGGATTGGGATCAACGGCGGCAGGTCGTTATCAACTTCTCTCCCGCTATTTCGACGCCTATAAAAAACAATTAAAGCTGGACGATTTTTCTCCCGCGTCGCAGGACGCCATCGCTCTTCAGCAAATCAAGGAATGCAAAGCGCTGGACGATATCGATGCCGGAAGAATCAATGAGGCGATCAGCAAATGCGCGCGTATCTGGGCCAGTCTTCCCGGCGCGGGATACGGTCAACATGAGAACAGAATAGAATATCTTCTTGTCGCCTATATAAAATTCGGCGGGAGTTTGGCTGGTTGAGATAATTTCTGTGGATGAGATCCGGAGCCGGCGGCGGCAGGGGTAACCGCTGCATATAAGCTCCGGGTCTCTACGCATGAAGAATGAAGGGTGAACAGTAAATGGCAGGTATAAATTTAGCGAACATTGATGTGGGCGGCGTTTTAAGCGGCGCCGGAACTCTTTTTAAGGATATCCGCACGGCGATTACCGGCAAGGAACCTATGAGCGCCGAGAAGGCCGCTGCGTTGGCTCTTCAGGCGCAGGAAATAGAATCTAAAATCGAGACAACACGTCTCAGCGTCATGGTTGCCGAGGCCTCCAGTCCCGACAAATGGACATCCCGCGCGCGGCCCTCATTTTTGTACATCATGTATATTATGATTCTGACCTCTATCCCGATGGGGATCATCTACGCGATTAATCCCGCGGTAGCCGGCAACATTACCGTGGGCGTTAAAGCATGGCTGGCCTCCATCCCCGAATCCATGTGGGCGCTGATGGGCGCCGGTTATCTGGGATATGCCGCGTCCCGGTCCTACGACAAAAAAAACGGAGCGGAGAAATAATGACCGACGTTATCGACCAGGCACAGGAGTATGATGAACTTTTCCGAAAAAATGCGCTGACGGCGCATTTAAACAAAAGCAAGATGGCCACGCCGCCGAAGCGGCGTCCCGCAAGGACTAAAAGAGAATGCGCGGACTGCGGCGTATCGATACCGGTCAAAAGATTGAAAGCTAATCCAGCGGCAACGCGCTGTGTCGCATGCCAGATACTGGTAGAACAAGGGGTTGCAACCCCTTGTTCTTAGATGAATAAACAACGGAGGGACTGACGTGGATCAACTTGGCTTTTTAAGCGTTTTAAAAATACTGGGAGACTTAAGGAGAATATCATGCTGAATCAAATACTGAAGGCATTGAGTATAGAAAACGATTTCAGCTGGCTGGATTTTTGTGCAGCGGGATCATCGCAGGCCGGTTATTATTCGTCTACCCGTAGGCCCAACCAGCGCCGGCGCAGAGGACAGAGGCGTCGGTCGGTATTCGCCAACAGAAGAATCGCGAGAGGTTTTTAGATGGATCAACTTGGCTTTTTAAGCGTTTTAAAAATTTTGGGCGATTTCGGGACACTGGGACTGGTAATTTTTTTGTGGTGGTCGGACAACAAACGGCTCTACGCCATCCTCGATCAATACAAAAGTGACATGAACGAGCAGAGAGAGATGTACAAAAACAACGTCAAACTGGCCACCGCGTATGAGACTCTCGCTGATGAGCACGTCGATATGATCCGTCTGAATGTCTCCGCGATCACCGAACTGACCACGTATCTAAAAACACGGACGCCGTGTTACATGCTGACAAGGGAGATCAAACAATGAGCGTACAGAATGAAATGCGAAGAGTTAAACTGACAAATCTGATGCACAAGGCCCGTACACTGCGGATGGAAATTGGCACATTGACCCGGACGATCAGCGTTAACCTGGACACGTCCCTGACTCCGCCGGAGAACCTGCCGGTCGCAACCATTGACAGCCAGTGGGATGAATTAAAGGCGAAGTGGATGGAACTGAATATCGCCGTCAGGGATACACAGCGGCTGGAAGAAGAACTAAGGTAGAACAAGGGGTTGCAACCCCTTGTTCTCAAAGGATGGCAACCCCTTGTTCTCAAAGGATTGAGAATGGCTGAGAAAGGCGCAAAAACACAATTAGAGCCGGTGGCCCGGCAGATGTTCATCGACGGCAAATCACTGACCGCCATTGAAAACGAACTCGGCGTATCCCGGCAGACACTCTCCGCGTGGAAAGGCCAGACGAAAAAGCCGAGTGACGATCTGGACGAATGGGATAAGGCACGCGCCCGCAAAGCCAACTTCGGCCTGCGCATGGAAGCGCTCCTGGAGCGCGAATTGACCTTCGCGGAAGAGCGCCAGCCCGGCGCGATAGACGGAAGCTCCCTGGATAATCTCAGCAAACTCGGCGCCCTGGTTGTCAAGTTCCGGGCACAGGAAGGCAATGGCGCAGGCTACGACAAGGCAAAAGTTTTTCTCGAAAATATACAATGGATCGTTGCCTGGCTTAAAGACAACGATCCTGAAGGGTTAAAAATTCTGGCGGCAGATTTCGACGCCATGACGATGGCTTTCAAAGCCAGTTTGATGACATCCACTGACAAGGGACAATAATGCCGGTACTAATGCGTAAAAAACAAAATCTATCCGAAGCGCAATTTGACGATTACGTTGTCGCGCTGCGTAAGAAGATCGCCGAGAGTGTCTCTCCTTTTGAAAATGACACGCCAGAAAAGAAGCGCGACAGGATAGCCCGCTGCGCTGATCCACTCACATTCATGCAAACCTACATGCCGCATTATTTTCCTTCCGCGCCTGCCGACTGTCACGCCGAATGGTGCGAGATTGCCGACACGCCCGGCCTTAATCTGATTGGTGCGCCGCGCGATCACGCCAAGACCACTGTGGTTACTTTCGGCCTGCGTGTTTACCGGATCGCCCGGAAACTGCGCAAGTACATCATGCTGGGTTCCAATATTCATGATCAGGCAAAACGCTTCAGCGTGTCGATCAAGGTTGAGCTGGAAGATAATCCCCGATTACGCCACGATTATGGCGAGGCTATTGCTAAAACAAGAACCTGGTCTGACGACCTGTTTGTCACGAAAGGCGGCACGATGGTCGAAGCTCTGGGCAGAGGCGATCAGTGGCGCGGCAAGAAGTTCGGCCCTTACCGGCCCGACGATATCGGCCTGGACGATCTGGAAGATAATGCCACGGTCAAAAGCCCGGCGGTCACCCGCGCCATTGTCGAATTCATTCAGGGAGAAGTCCTGGGCTGCATAGAGGGCGATTGCTCAGCCACGATGGTCGGCAACGTCTTCCACGCCAAGAGCGCCATTTCGCAATTGATCGCCGCCGAGAATGAAGACACCGGCGAGAAACTGTACAACTCTAAAGTTTACGACGCAGTGGTTGACGAAGAAAAACAAATTACCTTATGGCCTGCCCGTTGGCCCTGGGATAAACTGATGCGCCGCAAGTCACTGGTCACTACCCGTATATTCAACAAAGAGTACCGCAATAAATCAACGGAAGAGGACAGCCCTTTTCCGCAGGAGACGGTCAGCTATTTTGAGCGCGTTGAACTTCTCCGCGTGCCGTTGCTCTATGCCACCGGCGTCGATCCGGCCAGTACCGCTGGCAGCAGCAGCGATTACCGCAGCGTGGTTACCTGGGGACTGGAACGGGTGAAAATGGAATTCTTCTGTATGCATGCCTGGATCAAGCGCCGCTCAATCGGCGAGTTCTTTGCCGCCGCTTACGCTCAGCATGATGATTACCCGGGGCCGGTCATTGTGGAAGAAAACATGCTGAAGGATTTTCTGCATGAAGCCATCCAGAATTATGCCAAACAAGTGGGCCGTTATTTGCCCTGGCAACCAATCCATCATTCCACAAGCAAGATCGACTCGCGCATTATCGGCACCTGCGAATATTTGTGGGAACACAAGAAAATGCATTTTGAGAAGCGGCACAGCGATCAAAAGATATTGGAAGAGCAGTTTATATACATCATGAATCCAACCGTGCATGACGACGGCCCGGATGCTTCCGAGATGGCCATCAGTAATTTGCAGCACGGTAATGGAATGATCGAATTTCAGTCGACCGGTACCCGGCGTGTTACATCCGGGGCATCCATGAACTCTTTTTTGGGGGTCAGAGGGTAAAAATGAATCAAGGCAAAAATGCCCCACAATCAATTCAGCCGGTTTTTGCTCCCAATGGGCAGGGAGTTTCATTGACACTTGTTTATAAACAAGCGTCGAGCGAAACAGGGGCGAAATTATCATGATACTCGACGCATTTGGCCGCGAAATTAAAAAATCAGCGGTTATGACCGACGAAGTGGCCACCATCCGGAAGGATATTGACACCTTTTCCGGCTGGCTTTTAAGGCTGGAAAACCCTGACCCCGTTTTACGAAGCGAGGCGGCGGGCAAGGGGCTAAAACTTTATGATGAGATTGACCGCGACGCCCATGCCGGATCGGTACTGCAACAGCGTATTATGGCCGTTGTCGGCAAAGAGTGGGAAATCACGCCAGCCAAATCGGCCAGAAGCAAAGGACGCCCGGCATCCACCAGCCAGGAGCAGGTTGTCGCCGATTACGTTGCCGATGTTCTGATGAACTGCAACTTCGACCAGGCACGGCAGGAACTTCTTAAGGCGATTCTTTACGGTTTCTATAACGCGGAAATCATATGGAAGGTCGCCAACGGCCATATTGCCATCAGCAAGCTGATCGGCAAACATCCGCGCCGTTTCATGTTCACGCCTGAGAGAGAACTGCGCCTGCTCACGTTGCAGAATATGATCGATGGCGAAATATTACCGGAGCGCAAATTCATTACGTTCACCTACGGCGACAGCGATAATCCCTACGGCCGGGGCCTCGGCCAGCGCCTTTGGTGGCCGGTATGGTTTAAAAAGAACGGCATTAAATTTTGGATGGTTTTCCTCGAAAAATTCGGGATGCCCACGGTCGTCGGTAAATATCCTCCCGGCACGCTGTCGGATAAGCAAACCAAACTGATGGACGCAATCGAGGCGATTCAGACGGATACCGGCATTATCATGCCCGATAATCAGGCCATTGAATTTTTAGAAGCGTCCCGCGCCGGGGATGTCACGCATGAGCAACTTTGCGAGTACATGGATAAACAGATCTCCAAAGCCGTGCTGGGGCAGACCGCCAGTACCGAAGGGACGCCCGGAAAACTCGGCAACGAGCAGAATCAGGAAAATGTCCGCCAGGAAATCATTGAGGCCGACGCCGATCTGCTCGACGGTTGCCTTAATGAGAACCTGATCAAGTGGATCGTTGATTACAACTTCCCGAATGTGACGGCCTATCCGAAAATCATAACCTACGCCGCCGCCAAACCGGATTTGACCGGACGCAGCGCTATCGACAAGTCGCTGGTGGTTGATATCGGCCTGCCGGTCGCCGTTGATTATTTCTATGAAACCTACGGCATTCCGGCGCCACAGGAAGGCGAAATACTGGTTATACCAGCCAAGCCATCCGCGTTTGGTCTTCCCGGACAAAACAATCTTCCGCAATTCGCAGAAAGCACAGAAAAGAACACGCCGGACATCATTGCCGAAATGGTCAGTAAAGAGTCACTTCCCCTTACCGACGCGTTTGTTGATGATTTAAAACATCTGGTGGCCACGGCGGCAAGCATGGAAGACCTGAAAGGCCGCATTATCGATCTTTATAGCAAACTAGACCCGGCCCAACTCGGTGCCGTTATTGCCAGGGGAATGCTCCTGGCCGAAGCCGCCGGACGTTATGATGTGCGTATGGAGCGTTGATGGAACCGACAAAAAATAAGATCGAGGTTTCTGAACCCTCACTGGATACAGTTTTTAAACTGCCCTTGGCCGAACAGGAAGCGTTCTTTAAAAACAAATTGAATATCCCGACTGCGCGATGGGACGATCTGTGGAAGGCCCAGCACTCAAAAGGGTTTATGGTTGCAGGCGCGTACAAGGCCGAACTTTTAGCCGGTTTCCGTGATGCCGTGGAAAAAGCCATCGCCGACGGAACAACGCTGGAAGATTTCCGGAAGGATTTCGATGCCATCGTGGAGAAAAGCGGCTGGAGCTATAACGGGACCCGGAACTGGCGCAGCGCGCTGATCTACTCCACCAACATCAGCACATCCTATGCCGCAGGACGCTGGGCGCAGCTCACAGACCCGGAACAATTACAGGTTCTGCCGTATTTGACCTATAAACACGGTGACAGCGTTGTACCGCGACCGGCGCATTTGGCCTGGGACGGAATAACCCTTCCGGCGGATGATCCCTGGTGGCAGACACACTACGCGCCCAACGGCTGGGGCTGCACCTGCCGGGTTTATGGATCAACGCGCAGTGAATACGTCAAGGCGCAGCAGCGGGGACTGGGCGAAGCGCCGCCGTCTCCGATTGATAAAGCAACTGGCGAGCCTGTCGGAATTGATAAAGGCTGGGGGTACAATGTCGGCGAAGCGGCGGCAACTCAGACGCACAAAATATTGGAAGGCGTGATTTCCAGGTTGCCTAAGGATATCGCCAGAAAATTACGGGAAGAAATGAAGGGATTAAATGCCTGAAATCAGCACGAAAGTATACGGCGCCGAAGCCGTCACAAAAAGACTCGGAGAAGTAGCATCCCGAATGTCAAACCCGCGCCCGATCCTGAAGGCCATCGGCGATAGAATAGCCGAACAGACCAAGCGCCGTTTTGAGGCAGGCGGCCCTGACCCCTCCGGCGTGCCCTGGAAGCCGCTGAAACCGGCGACACTGAAACGAAAGAAGCGCGATAAGATATTGACTGAATCCGGCCAACTAAAGAGCAGCATCCGGTATCAGATGATCGGCAATAACACCGTGGAAATCGGCACAAATAAAATATATGCCGCCGTTCATCAGCTAGGCTTTAAGAAAATGAAGATTCCCGCCCGCCCGTATCTGGGCTTGAGCGAGAAAAACAGTGACGAAATTGTCGGCATCATCAACGAATACGTAATGGGCTCGCGGTAGGACGCGGGGCTGTAGAACAAGGGGTTGCAACCCCTTGTTCAAAGGAGGATTTAAAAATGAATTTTAAAGGCTTTGACGATTACATTCCCATTTTCCGGGGAGGAAAACAGATAGACAGCAACGGCGTTGAACACGACGGCGATGCCCTGATTGACAAGGCCATCGCCAAATTCAATACCGCCGTCCATGAGCCGCCCGCTTGTATCGGACATCCCAAAGACGACGCACCCGCTTACGGCTGGGTATCAGGCCTCAAAAAAGTTGCCGACAAAACAGGCAATTTATTGATGGCAAAATTCAAGCAGGTGGAGCCGGCGTTTGCGGCAATGGCTAAAGACGGACGCATCAAGAAACGATCTGCAGCTTTTTATCCGGACGGCACCCTGCGACATGTGGCTTTCCTGGGCGCGATGCCACCGGCCGTCAAGGGCCTGCCGGATGTGGCTTTCGCCGGGGGCGATGCGGCCAGCTTTGAATTTTCCGAATCATTTGCATGGGATTCCATCGCTGATGTTTTCCGGCGTCTCCGGGAATGGATTATCGAGACAAAAGATCAGGACACGGCAGACCGGATCATTCCGGACTGGAAGATAGATGATTTAAGATCGGTGGCCAATCCGTCTGCCGATGAACCGCAACCAACAAATTACAACGCAAAGGAGGATAAGAAAAATATGTTATTCAAGGAAAAAATGAAAGCGTTTTTAGGTTCCATCGGTTTCGATGTCAGCAAAATTCCCGATGAAGCGATTCCGGGAGAGGCTCCGGCATCAACGGGCACGCAGTTTTCGGAAGCCGATCTGGAGAAAATCAGAACAGAGGCTGAGGCAAAGGGAAAACAGAAGGCCCAGGCGGAATTTGCCGAACAGCAAAAACAGACCCGCCTGTCCACCATCAAGACAGAGATTGCCGCTTTTTGCGAGTCGCTGGTTAAGGCCGGCAAAATCACACCGGCCACCGTTTCATTCGGCCTGCCGGAAATACTTTTTTCGATGGCTGAAATCGATAATCAAATCGAATTTGGCGAGAGGAAAGAAAAGTCCACCGCCTTTGACCGCATGAAAGCGCTCCTGGAATCGGCCACGCCATTGATCACTTTTAAAGAAATTGCAACCAGAGACAAAAACGCAGGCGGCGCGGGATCGGCGGGCGCGAAACTGGATGCGCTTACCCAGACGAAAATGAAAGAGCGCAAAGACATGACCTACAGCGCGGCCTTTTCCGAAGTGCAGAAGGAAAACCCCACGCTCGTACAGGAATATGAGCAGGAAATTCAGGGAGAAAAGTAACCGGGCTTAACCGGATCATTTGAGAACAAGGGGTTGCAACCCCGGATCATTTGAGAACAAGGGGTTGCAACCCATTGTTCTAAAGGAGGATTACTAATATGTTTGGAGAAAACAAAATTTTGGACATCTCCGCTCCGGCAATAGAAAGCCTGGTTGACGATCAATATAAATTTGTCGTCCTCACGTCCACAGGCGTGCGCCGGCCGGACAGCGAAGTCGAGGGTCTGCTGGGTATTTTGCAGAACTGCCCGGCCCTGGGCGAAGCCGCAGCGGTAAGAGTGCTCGGCATCAGCAAACTCGTCATGAATGCCGCCATCGCCGTCAATGCCTTTGTGAAGGCGGAATATGTTGACGCCGCCGACGCCGGCAAAGGCAAAACAGCCGCCGCGGCGCTGGCCTATGCGCGCGCTCTAGTTTTAGACCCGGCTGACGCCGAAGACGACCTGGCCAGTGTGCTGCTGATCGGGCACGTTCCCGGCATCACACAGACCGGCTGGTTTACTACCACCGTCGCCACAAAGACCACGGCCGGCGTCGTAACTTATACGGCGGCGGAACTGATCGGCGGCTTGATCAAACGCGACCCGACAGGCGCCAGCCGCTCCGACGTGACGCCCACGGCGGCATTAATCGTCGCGGGGTTCGCGGGCGGAATCGTCGGCTCCAGTTTCGAGTTCACCATCCGCAACGATGCGGACGCGGCTGAAACCATTACGCTGACAGCAGGCGCTGGAGTGACGCTTTCCGGGACCATGACCATTGCGCAGAACAACAGCAAGAGGTTCCTATGCCGCCTGGATAATGTCACTGGCGGCGCGGAAGCAGTTACAATCTACTCTCTTGGTACGGTTGTACATTAAAATACAGTGAAGCGTGAAAAGTGAAAGGTGAAAAAGCCCTTCACTCTTCACACTTCACCATTCACTTTTTTTAAAACAAGGAGGAATTAACATGGCTCCAAACGTAAAAGAACTGCTCGTAGCAGGGCCGTTGCAAAACATATCCATCGCGTTCAAGAACGCGGATTATATTGCCGACCGCGTCTTCCCGATACTGGACGGCGCAGACCCGAAGGCCAAAATAACCGTGTATAACAAGGGCGACTGGTTCCGGGATGAAGCCGGTATCCGCGCCGCAGGCACCAGGGCTAACCGTGGCGGATACAAGATAGACGAAGTCCCCGTGGCCACGAAAGAATATGCTTTCGCCAAAGAAGTCACCGACGAAGACCGCCGGTTCGCCACCCTTAAAAACGCTCCGCCTCTCCGGCCGGATGAGGATGCCATCGAATTCGCGGCTGACAAGGTTGATCTGAAAAAGGAAGTTCGGGTCGGATCGCTGATCACCGCAGGGACCTGGGTAGACGGCGCAGCCGGCGGCGAAGACGCCGAAGGACTGTGGTCTCCCGCAGGCGCGACCAACACCTTTCTTGCCGATATCACCAAAGGCAAAAAGGCCGTCAAAGGTAAAACCGGCAAAGTTCCCAACGTGCTGGTGCTCGACGATGCAACGTATCTATCCCTTTGTGAATGCGAGGCAATCCTCGACAAGATCAAATATACCCAGCGCGGCGTTATGACACGGGAGCTGCTCGCAGCGATGCTGGAACTGGATGAAGTGCTGATCGGCAAAGCCGTAAAAAACTCAGCCAAAGAAACCAAAGCCGGCACCGAGTTTACCGGCGTCAATATCTGGGAAGTCAACACCGGAAAAGGCATGGGCTTCCTGTTCTATCGCGCTCCGAAACTCGGACTCAAAGTTGCCACTGCCGGATTGCAGGCGCGCATCGCGTATGAAGACGGCCAGCCTCGCCGTGTAACAACATGGAGAGAGCCGGCCGAGCATCAGGATGTTTACGAAGTGGCCGAAGAAACCGATATCGTACAGGTGCACGCCGACCTCGGATATCTGTTTAAGGATACCTACGCAACCTAGTCGAATGATTTGATCCCAGCTAGTCCCGATAATCCCGCGATTATCGGATTATCGGGATTGTGGTGAGATCAAAAAGAAGGAGGTAAACCATATGAGTGATCAGGTGAATACAATATCTATATCAGCAGAAAATACATATTCGGACAAGCTACATCTCTGCGGGCAATTTAATTTATCACTCTCCGGGACGTGGGTAGGTACCGTGACGGTGCAGCGTAGTTTTGATGATGGTGTAACCTGGCTGGACGTTGCGACATTTACGGCGAACGGCGAATATGTGGGTAACGAAGTAGAACCGAATGTCGTCTATCGCATGGGCGTCAAAACCGGTGAGTATACATCAGGAACCATCATCGGGAGGTTGAGCCAATGAAAGGATATCCGAAACACATCAACTGCCAACAGGATTACATTAATCTGCTGGCGGAGCCGGAATTGAAGGCGCAGGCGCTGGAGGATTTAAAAGCAATCCGCGATCTGGACGACTCAAAGGCTCTGCGCGTGGTCAGTATGAATGAAGAGACCGGCGAGGCCACAACAGAAGAGATCGACAATCCCATGCCGCTGTGGAAAGTCAAGGGATTTGCCCGCCGTGAAGACGTTGCGGAATTAATCGTGGCGCAGGAGGCAGGGAATGAATAGAAAAGTATCTATCGGAAAATATCCGGGAGTTTTCGGCATCAAACAGGACGACCTGGCCTATTGCGCCGCCGTGCTGGCCGGTTTCTCGCTGGATAAACTCGACCGCCTGATCGTCGCTCATGCGACGAGTCACACGCAAATCGTCTTTAAAGGTTCCAGCCTTATTCCCCTGCGGATTGGCAGTTCCTGGTTTTTCTGTGATGCGGACGTCAACATTGATTCCGTCGCCGACATCGACACCGGCGCCGTTGCGGCAGGGAATGATTATTACGTCTATGCCTGCGACAATGCCGGTACGCTGGTGTTTAAAACGTCCCTGGCGTCTACCTACCCCGGCGGCTACAACGCCACGACCAGCCGCAAAATCGGCGGATTTCACACGCTCTGCGCCGATGTCGGAACAATCGCCGGACACACCTTGACGGGCTACGTCAACAAAGAAATTCTTCCCGCGTCGATTTGGGATCTGAAACATCGTGCGCGGTGTGGCAATAACGCCGGGATGGTTTTTGACACTAAATGCAATCTGTGGGTCGACATTTATTTATCGTCCGGCACAGGCGTTAATACTGCCTCTGTCAACGGCGGAACCATTACTGACAGCCGCACCTGGAATGATTTTGTTGATGATGGCGGTGCGGTCGGCAAGCGATTGCTCAACGACATGGAATTTCAACTCGCGGCGACCGGTGGAAACGAGAGAACAAACTTCTTCGGTTCTGCTGATCCGGTAACCACGGGCGGGCATGTTGACACGGCGTCGAGACGCATGATCTCCAGTATCGGTTGTGAGGACATGGCCGGCGCCATGCATCAATGGCTGATTGATCAATCCTATAGATGGGATGCCGACGGCACGATGGCCGCAGCGTCTAAAACATTGACAATAACTCACGCAGCTTCGCCCGGCGGAAATCCGATCTATCTCAAGTACGGCGCGGGCGGCAGGCCATATCTGTGCTGCAATATGGCCACGGATGCCGTTGACAAATTTATCACATTCGGCGCGGCGGCGACTATCCTGATTAAACATGACGCGGTTGCCGCCACCGGTGGCCAGCAGGTCTATTTCGATGAGGACGCAACACAGCCCGGCAGATTGCTGTGCGCGCTTCCGGGGCTAAAGGGTGAATACATTGACACCAGCGATCCAAATTACCCGCTGAAAATTACCTACAATGCTGCACCCGCTACACCCGGCGTAGCGATTAGCTATAACGACGGCGCGGATGAACGATTGGAATTTACCTCGCCTACAGCCGCAAATGGGACTCTCGATCTGGCCAGTTATAGCCAGGCTTGGGCGTATCAGGATGTGGGCGGCAATAAAGGTTCTCTGTACAAAGAAGGGCTCTATGGAGACGTTAAGCTGCTCGCTGGCGGTGCTTGGGCTTTTGGCGCGTATTGCGGTTCGCGTTTTCGGTTTGCGTATTACTATCGCTGGAATGCGTCTGCGAGTATCGGGGCTCGCTTCGCGTCGGAGCCCATGTGAGTTGCTCGAAAACGATAACACGAGTGCGCGTCACACGCGCGCTGATTTTAGGCTGGAGGATCAATGACGAAGCTGCTCGCTGGCGGTAATTGGAATAATGGCACGAATTGCGGTTCGCGTTATCGGAATGCGAATAACTATCGCTGGAATACGTCTCCTTCACCGGGTCGGGCGTGCTTACCGATCAGGCGAAGCAATATCAGCAGGAACTTCCGTTTATGGCCACGATCAAGAAGATCGATAAGTATTATACGTTTACGTAGGAGAATTTTAAAATGGCATATTGCACTCTGACAAATATTATAGAACTCATCGGCGAAAATACGTTAATCCAACTGACCGATGACGACAATATCGGCGAGATCATCGGGGCCAAGGTCACGAAGGCAATTACCAATGCCGATTCCACCATCGACGCCTATTGCCGGAATCCCGCTCCGTTTGACCCGGTACCGGATAAAATTTCCGAGTTATCGGTGGATATCGCGGTTTACAATCTCTATTCCCGCTGCGACCTGGCCATGCCGGAAACACGCAAGGAACGCAAAGACGCGGCAATCCGCTTTTTGGAAAGAATATCCGAGGGGAAAATTTCGCAACTCGGAGCGACAACGCCCGCTCCGTCAACAGCCAACGATGCGGTGACATCCAGCAACGCGGGACGTGAGCGTATATTTAGTTTGGATAAGATGAAGGGATTCTAGATGCTGAAAACGATACAAGACGACATAATCACACAACTGAGCGCCATTGAAGAGGTAAAAACTGTGGAGGTCTGGCAGGGCGATGTCGAGTCTCTGCTGAAAATGCCGCAGAAGATGCCGTCGTTGCATGTGGTTTATCAAGGCGCGAAGTTTGAGCCGTTCGATCAGGTCGGCGAACCAACAATATCATCGCTGGACTATCTGCTCATTTTAATTGTTCAGAACCAGCAGAGCCGGGCGGGAGCGTCTGTTGCCGCGTACACCATCATTGAATCCGTCCGGGAAAAATTAACCGGGCATCAAACAGGAGCGTATGGTTTTTTGCGTCCGAAGCAGGAAGATCTCCTCATGGCGCAGGGAAGCATCCTTGCTTACGGCCTGCTCTACAGCATGGAGAATGTGCTGGTAGCAACGGAATAAAGGCGTGAAACGTGAAGAGTGAATAGTGAACATGAAAAAAACAACTGTCATTCCCCTGCTTGACCGGGGAATCCAGGAAACGAAAGATAGGGGGTTAAAAAATCATGGCACAATATCAATTGAAAACAGGCGTTCAGGGATTTACCGTTATCGACGGGGAAATGGCCGGTCGTAGTTTCAAAAGCGGAATCGCCTATAACGAAATACCGTCACAGGAAGCCGCCAAATTTGACGTGGTTCTGGATGCGGCATCCGATGCGCCAGCCACAGGAGCGACGACACAAACCACAAATGCAAAAAAAGTGAAAGGTGAATAGTGAAGGGTGAATTTTCTTTTCACATTTCACGTTTCACTAAAAAAACGGAGGTTAAATAAATTATGCGAAATTATATGGCAACAAATAATGTCATCGCGGTATCCGCCGCTCTGCGGGAAACGGCGATAAATACCGAGCAGACGCTCGATACCACCATGCTCTGGAATATGGCCAGTCTGATAGATATCGATCCGCGCCGGCAGAATAACGATAACGAAGCCCACGGCAAAGAAGAGGTTGATACGATTTATGACCGCGGCAAATTATCGATGTGGCCGGCTGCGCATGATATGGCCCAGCCGCAGAATATCGCCTTCCTGATGGGTTATGGAATGGGAAATGTCGTTTCCACCTCTTTGGGCGCAGGGAAGAAACACGTTATTAAGCCGATAGCCGGGAGTCTGGACGACAATCGCGACAATCCTTCATTTACCGCGGCCCAGCGTTACGGCAATCAGATCGCCAAAAGACGTTTCGCTTCACTGTTCGTTGATTCCGTGACGACTAACTTTTCACGTGATTCTTTTGTCAAAATTTCCGCCAGTGTCAAGGGCACCGGTAAATATACCGACAACGTCATCAAAGAAACTCTTTCCGCTGCCGGAAATGCCGTATCCCTGACGCTGACCGCCAATGGCGTGCAAGGCGCGGATGCGGCAACCCGTCTGGATAATGTGCATCGCATTCGGGTCCAACTGACGCCCGGCGTGTACACGGAAGTGGCCTATTCCGCGGTCTCCGGCGCCGCTCCCGCAGTGATCACGATTACATCGCCCGGCGGAACAGTCACCCCGGTGTCTTATGAAATTCTTTACATCGCAACGGAGACAACCTGGATGACGCTCCCGGCCCGTGTCAACGAATCGCCGCTGGAAATGGCATCGACCATATTCAATGTGGGCGGCACATGGAACGGTACAACGTTTCAAGGTGGACGGTCGCTGACCTCCGAAATAAAATCGCTGGAACACACGTTGAACAACAACGGCGAGGTGCAATTACCAATGCCGATTCCACCATCGACGCCTATTGCCGGAATCCCGCTCCGTTTGACCCGGTACCGGATAAAATTTCCGAGTTATCGGTGGATATCGCGGTTTACAATCTCTATTCCCGCTGCGACCTGGCCATGCCGGAAACACGCAAGGAACGCAAAGACGCGGCAATCCGCTTTTTGGAAAGAATATCCGAGGGGAAAATTTCGCAACTCGGAGCGACAACGCCCGCTCCGTCAACAGCCAACGATGCGGTGACATCCAGCAACGCGGGACGTGAGCGTATATTTAGTTTGGATAAGATGAAGGGATTCTAGATGCTGAAAACGATACAAGACGACATAATCACACAACTGAGCGCCATTGAAGAGGTAAAAACTGTGGAGGTCTGGCAGGGCGATGTCGAGTCTCTGCTGAAAATGCCGCAGAAGATGCCGTCGTTGCATGTGGTTTATCAAGGCGCGAAGTTTGAGCCGTTCGATCAGGTCGGCGAACCAACAATATCATCGCTGGACTATCTGCTCATTTTAATTGTTCAGAACCAGCAGAGCCGGGCGGGAGCGTCTGTTGCCGCGTACACCATCATTGAATCCGTCCGGGAAAAATTAACCGGGCATCAAACAGGAGCGTATGGTTTTTTGCGTCCGAAGCAGGAAGATCTCCTCATGGCGCAGGGAAGCATCCTTGCTTACGGCCTGCTCTACAGCATGGAGAATGTGCTGGTAGCAACGGAATAAAGGCGTGAAACGTGAAGAGTGAATAGTGAACATGAAAAAAACAACTGTCATTCCCCTGCTTGACCGGGGAATCCAGGAAACGAAAGATAGGGGGTTAAAAAATCATGGCACAATATCAATTGAAAACAGGCGTTCAGGGATTTACCGTTATCGACGGGGAAATGGCCGGTCGTAGTTTCAAAAGCGGAATCGCCTATAACGAAATACCGTCACAGGAAGCCGCCAAATTTGACGTGGTTCTGGATGCGGCATCCGATGCGCCAGCCACAGGAGCGACGACACAAACCACAAATGCAAAAAAAGTGAAAGGTGAATAGTGAAGGGTGAATTTTCTTTTCACATTTCACGTTTCACTAAAAAAACGGAGGTTAAATAAATTATGCGAAATTATATGGCAACAAATAATGTCATCGCGGTATCCGCCGCTCTGCGGGAAACGGCGATAAATACCGAGCAGACGCTCGATACCACCATGCTCTGGAATATGGCCAGTCTGATAGATATCGATCCGCGCCGGCAGAATAACGATAACGAAGCCCACGGCAAAGAAGAGGTTGATACGATTTATGACCGCGGCAAATTATCGATGTGGCCGGCTGCGCATGATATGGCCCAGCCGCAGAATATCGCCTTCCTGATGGGTTATGGAATGGGAAATGTCGTTTCCACCTCTTTGGGCGCAGGGAAGAAACACGTTATTAAGCCGATAGCCGGGAGTCTGGACGACAATCGCGACAATCCTTCATTTACCGCGGCCCAGCGTTACGGCAATCAGATCGCCAAAAGACGTTTCGCTTCACTGTTCGTTGATTCCGTGACGACTAACTTTTCACGTGATTCTTTTGTCAAAATTTCCGCCAGTGTCAAGGGCACCGGTAAATATACCGACAACGTCATCAAAGAAACTCTTTCCGCTGCCGGAAATGCCGTATCCCTGACGCTGACCGCCAATGGCGTGCAAGGCGCGGATGCGGCAACCCGTCTGGATAATGTGCATCGCATTCGGGTCCAACTGACGCCCGGCGTGTACACGGAAGTGGCCTATTCCGCGGTCTCCGGCGCCGCTCCCGCAGTGATCACGATTACATCGCCCGGCGGAACAGTCACCCCGGTGTCTTATGAAATTCTTTACATCGCAACGGAGACAACCTGGATGACGCTCCCGGCCCGTGTCAACGAATCGCCGCTGGAAATGGCATCGACCATATTCAATGTGGGCGGCACATGGAACGGTACAACGTTTCAAGGTGGACGGTCGCTGACCTCCGAAATAAAATCGCTGGAACACACGTTGAACAACAACGGCGAGGTGCAGTTTGTGCCCGGTGCGGGCGGCGTTTACGGCAACAGATACATGCGCGGCGGCAGAATGCAGACCATCAAACTCGACCGCGAATTTCGTGATTTCATCATGCAGCGCCACATGATCGACAACGACACGTTCGGGATCTACGTCAAGGCGGTGGGCGCTCTTTATGACGCCACGTATTATTATCAGGCGGAATATATGTTCCCGAAGTGCGCCGTCCTGAAGTCTCCGTTATCGGTCGATGGTAAACGGATGGCCGAAGCGGGCGATATCCAGGTGCTGGAAGATGATACCTACGGATCTGCGATAATTACCGTCCAGAATCTGCAAACGAGTTATGCCGCATAGTTTTAAGAACAAAGGGTTGCAGCCCCTTGTTCTTAAGCAAAAATAAAAATCTGTCATTGCCCGGCTCGACCGGGCAATCCAGAAAACAAAAAACACTGGAGGAGACCATTATGCCAAGAATTTTATCGGATGAACCATGTGAAGTAACCTTCGACGACAATATCGCCGGAGGGAAAATTAAAATAAAATACCGGATGCCGACCACGGAAGAACGCATCAAATATTCCAATTCCCAGGTGAACCGGTCCGGCCGGAAAATAGAATCCATCATAGGCGATACGCGCCAGAAGTTTGGCAAGATAATCCTTGCCGGAATTACCGATGGTGATTTTATGACGGCTGGGAATAAACCGCTATCGTCAAACGAGGGCTCTCCCCATTATGACGCCGGGTGGAAAGAGATTGTCGCCAAATACGCGCCGGATGTTATCGCGATGCTGGCCATGCATGTTTTCGAGAACGCGCTCACCCTGGGCGACGGGAATGATGAAAAAGAAGAAGAGGACCCTATCTAGCGGATCTGGAGACGATCCGCAAAGGGCTGAAGGTTTGCGATGAAAAGCAAATCGAAAAATGCAGCAATGAATTCGGGGATAATCTGGAGTGGACATGCAGCAGAGGCAAATGCGGGAAAGTCAGGGCCAACGGGTTTTGCGATTATACAATGAAAATATTCCGGATCAGACTTCTGCGCATGGCCGGATATCCCTTTACAGCCAACGATCTGACCATGCGGGAATGGGAAGATCTGGGGAGTTTAGAGGAAGCAACAGGAAGGTAGGGCGAGTTCCCCGAACGCGCCGAAAAGCGGATTGTTCAGGAAACAATCTCTACATTCAATAGAACAAGGGGTTGCAACCCCTTGTTCTTAAAGGAAATTTGATTATGTCTAATCAAAACACAATATCCGTCCAGCTAACCGTCAAAGACGACGGCAGCGTCGTCATGAAGCAATTCGGCCGGACAACCGAAGAGGAGATGGGCAAGGCCGGTAATTCCGCAAAAAAAACAACCGGCTCTTTCGATACGCTCAAAACCTCTTATCTGGACATGGCCGCCAAAGCTGCCACGGCCTATATGGCCATCCAAAAAGCGATGGAATATATGGATAAGGGTGCAAAGGCGTCGCAGGCGGAAGCTTCTTTCCGCACGCTGGCCCAGACTTCAGGCGAGAGCGCCGATAAAATAATCGCGGATATGAAACGGGCGACAAACGGCACCATTGATGACAGCATGTTGATGCAAAAAGCGGTCAAGGCGTCGCTGCTGGATTTGACCACCGGACAGACTACGCAGCTCGCGGAAATGGCTCGGCTGGCGGCCAGAACAACCGGCGAGGATGTATCCACGGCATTTGACAATATTGTAAATGCCATCAGCACCAAGATGCCGCGGGCGCTGAAGCAGTACGGTCTGATCACCAAAGAGCAGCAAACCTTGGTCAATCAGGCAATGGCGGAAGGGGTGGAGGATGTCGGTTTATTTTCCATCGCCTGGGAAAACTACAATAAACAATTGGAAAAAACAGGCCCGATCTACGAGAACAACGCCGAACGCCTTCAGCAATATAAAGCGAAAATAGAGGATACCAAAGAAACTTTCGGAAACTACATGAATGTGGCTTCCGGCTGGCTTCTTACTAATTTATCGGAGGGGTTAAAAAATTATACGGCAACGCTGGCGGCAATTACGACAGGATCGTCGGCGCCGATCAAGCGCTGGGCGGCGGAAAAAGTGGGCATTGAAGAATCCGAAGCGGAACTGGCCATATACAATGCCAGGCTTGCTGACGCGCAAAAAATGAAGCCAGGGGAATCCGCAGCCGCATCGCTCAAAGCGTCTCAGCAGGAGACGGCACAGCGTAAAGCCGATCTGGAAACGATGCAGGCGCTGAATAAGGATTACTTCGCATCGCAGGAAACGCAAATCAAAGCGATGGGAGAATTTAAAAAGGCCGCTGGAGAAGATGATTATAAAATTGCCGGCGAATCGCTGAAAAAGCAGGAAGAGTTAAACGCCGAATATTACACGCGCATGAAGCAGGAAATCGAAGCCGCAGCCGCCGTCCGCTCCAAGTCTGATCGTGACAAGATTTCCGATGCCGTATTTACAGCGCAGCAAATGCAGGCGCTGGATGAGGCAACAACAAACAAGGCCAAAGCATTAATCCAGCAAAGGACGATTGCTTCCGTCCAGGCCGCGCAAAACGATATTAAAAATTTAACCTCGCGCCTGAGCGAGTATCAAACGTATTATGATTCGCTGAAAGCGATGATGGATAAAAATACCGCCGATGAAAAGGCGCACCAGGAAGAGTTGCAAACGCTGCGCCAGCAAAGTATAGATCTCGAAAAATCCACGGCCTCCCTGATTGCCGGGATAAAGGGACCGGACCAGTCACTGTCCGCGCAGCAGCAATATGAAAACGCCCGGTCGGGGCTTAATGCTCAATATGGCAATGCGCTTAATCTTTCCGGGCAGGATGAAATCAAAGAGCTGGAAGCGTATAAACAGGCCGTGGCGGCGCTTCAACAGCAATATGCCAAAGGCATTCCGGGCGTGAAAGATATTTTCGGAAATGTTGATAATATTATATCCGCCAAGTCCATCGCGGAAGATGCCCTATCCGATATCGAGCGCGCCACCGAAAATCAGCGGAATGCGCTGGCCCGGTTGACGGAAGAAAAGCAAAATCAGATCGCCGCCGATCAGCAGTGGGGCCAGGTGTTGCAGGATGAGGCTGCAAAAGCTCAAAGCGCAATGGAGGCGCTCCAAAACACGATGGCCGATCTATCGACGCAGATTCAGAACATGCAGAAAGAAGTCGAACTGACCGGAATTGATAACGTCAGCAGTGTTGTTGACGGCATTATGACGCGCATCCAGCAGTTGCATGAGCTGGCGGAGCAACCGGTTACCTTAACGACTACGTCAAGCGGCGTATTCTCCAGCAACACGCCCGTGGGCAGCGATGGATTTACGGATCTGCCATTTGCGCTGAGCACCAGCGGCAGCGGGGTTATGGGATCCTATGCCGACGGCACTAATTATGTGCCGCGTACGGGTTCTTATCAATTGCACCAGGGCGAAGCGGTGATTCCGGCGGCTCAGAACAATAACAGCCGGAGCATGAGTATCGGCGCGTTGCATATAAATATACCGGCCAACGCCGCGCCGCAAAGCAAAGAAGACTGGCGCGCGATTACACGTAATTACATTGTGCCGGAGCTGAGGAAACTCAACGCATAACTTGTCATTCCCGCGGAGGCGGGAATCCAGGAGATCTATTTCAGATGAACAATATCATATTTACCAAAGACGCGAACACTTTTACCTTCAGCAAGGGACGTAAATTTACAATTGACGATCCTGATCAGGTCAATGTGCCGGTGGATTACAGCGACGGAAGACAACTGTATGCCTATAATAAAGGAGTTGCCGAAAAATTCTGGAATCTGGTTTATGATAAATTATCCGCGACGGATTACTCTAATTTTCGTACGTGGCTTTTAACCACAGTCGTTGGCCCGGCCAATACGTTCACGATGACCGATGAAAACGGCGCAACGCACACTGTCCGCCTCATGGACACTAAAAATCCGCTCGCCGCCGATGGCGAGGATGCCACCGGGTTTTTATATTCAGGGACAATACATTTAAGGGAGGAAATAATATGAACGAGATGCAATTATACAAACTTTTGCAGGATCATGTCGGGGTGCTCAATGCACTCGTTGTTGCTCTTTATAACGGCCAGGTCACTGCCGCCGATGCCGCGGCACAGGCCCAAAAAAAAATTGAGCAAACGTTGGCGGGGATCAAAGCGAATAACTAGATAAAAACAGAGAATAAATAATGAGAGAGTTTTCTACAGCGTTTGACGCCGAAAAAAACAGGCGCGCGGATGGACCGGCGCCGATTAATCTGCTAACCTTCGGTTTTGCCACACCGGTATATTTGTCCGACCGGGATATTACGCCTGCGAACGGATCGGCACATCTGGGGCTGGTTAAAACATGGGGGTTTATCGATTCGAGTATTTCTCAGACTCCCGGCAGCGGTATACTCGGCACGATTGAAATCGCCGATCTGCAATTAACAATCATCAACTCTACGACACCGCGATTCAGTGATAATTTTACGGTTTCCAATCCACCGGAAAACGTCACGGTCTCGCTGTATCAATGGTTCGCTCCGCTACAGGATTCACAAAAAGAATTAATCTTTCAAGGGGTTATCTACGGCCAGCCGGAATGGGATGAATATGTCTGCACCATAACTGTCCGCGGCATCCTCCAAAAATACAATCGCCGAATCGGCGAAGATAAAATTATTTATGCCGAGGGATATCCTGATGCCGATCCGGACGAATATGGGAAAATGGGCAACATTATTTATGGTGACTTAAAAAACGTTCCCTGTCATGCTATCGTCTCCGGGGATGTTAATAGCCTGATCGAGGATATCACGGCATCACAGACCAGTATTGAGTTATCTGATTCTTCGTATTTCCCCGCCAGCGGTGTAATCGGCATTGATGCGGAAAAAATTTCATATACAGGCAATGCCGGCAATGTATTGTCCGGATGCACCCGCGGGTACAATAGCACGACAGCGGTGACTCATCTGGCTGGAGCGGCGGTCTGGGAAGAATTATCAGTGTTTGTGTATCAGATCGCCTGTCACCCCGTTAATTTAATCGGCGACATTTTCTGTGATGGTGTCCGCATCACCTCCGTGTGCACTAAATATACCGGACAACCCGGCAATGTATTGACCGGCTGGGAAGACAGGGCGGTTTTTACGGTGCCGTCAAAATTGACCCGTCAACAGGCAATCGATTTATTGATCAACGATGGGCTCACTATTGCTGACGCTATTGCTGTGGTGGATACGATTGCGGTGATCGACGGAATATCGATATCGGATGCAATCGCAGTATCAGACACCATTGGCGTCAGCACGGGAAGCCACAATCATACGGCGGGGCTGGTAATATATCCCTGGCAGTTTGATTCAGTGACTGCGTATGTGGGGTCCGTAGTTTACGGGGAACTGCTCATTGATCAAAATTTACAGACGCAAGGTGATTTGTATTCTACAAATGGTGCAGCAAAAGTCACTAAATCAATATATGCGGCTCCAGGCGGGATTCCCTATCAATTTAGAGTATGTTTGCGTACCGGTAGCGATATTAACGGTAAAACCATTATAGCAGAATTTCGAGACACTACAGGATATGCTGATGCCAACGCAGTCGTTGCCTGTAATACCATCAACACGACGGTTAAATCAGGCTGGACCACCTGCGGATCTCATTCAAATACATGGGCTCTGTTTAATAACCTATATGTGATCGTATCGCATAATGATACCGGCGGTACGAACGCGCATCATTATGTTTCTGAAGTTTGGGTTGAAGTATCATATTACCCGACTACTAATAGCAGTGCTGCCACCGGCGTGGCTAAAACCGGAGCGGCATCCAAATCAGGCACGGTCAGTAAATCGGGCACGGTCAGTAAATCAGGGGCGGCATCCAAATCGGGGACGGTTACCCGCGAAGGCGCAATAACATTAAGTGGAAATTCTGTGGCCGATGTTCGCGTCGGGCAATTAATAACAGTCCATGTGCACGGCTACCAGGACGATGAATCCGGTACGTATACCGGCACGCCTAATGCGCTGATCGAACGGCCAGACCATATATTTAAACACATCTGGTCGATTTTAATGAGCGCTCCTTATAATGATATTGACACCACATCGTTTGATGCTTCGGGCGCATTTTATGCGGCCAATACCTATAAATTTGCAAAACTGATTAACGAGCCGGTACAGGCGGTTGATCTGCTCACAAGTCTGGCTCTGCAATGCCGGTCGCGTTTTATTGTGAGCTCCGCAGGGAAAGCTAAATTACTGATTCGCCAACTGAATCAATCCGGCACTCATTCAGTCGTTAAAAATGAGATCAAGTATGATTCTATGTCGGTTAAACGCAGTCTGACCGATGAAATCATTAACCTGTTTTATATTAATTGTGATCTGGATTTAACCCTTAGTAAAAGCGACCCGATATCGTACAAATATAATCTGAAATTCACGGATGCAACATCAATTACCCGCTACGGCCAGCGCACATGGCCGGGCGCGCCTGATATATTTTGCTTCGATGCGGTCAGAGATACGGCGATGGCCGTAAATGTGGGGAATTTTCTTCTATCCTATCATTGCCGCGCGCGTAATATGCCGCATTTCGGAGTGTTTCTCGATAACCTCGAAATCGAACCCGGTGACATTATCGACATTACACATCCTCTGGATGCCATGACTAATTTTGTCGCCGAGGTTCTGAAAGTTGTCCATCACCTCGGCAACGCTACGCAGATTGACTGGCTGGAAATAACCGGTATCGAAAATACAACATAACAAACAATTTAATCAATGGAGGATCAATAAAAAGTTTTCCACCATACAAACATCCGGGCATTATTTAATGGGTTTAAGATCAAGGTTGTCAGCACAAGATATAATGCCAATAGAGCAAATAAGGCTAAAAAGGTAAACGAACTACTTATCAGTAACTTTTAAGGGGTAAAAAGCCGATTGGCGGCGGGGATAATCAAATGAACCTTGATACAATCAAATGATTTTGGGAAGTCATTTAACGCGTCCTTCCCCCCGCCACTATCACGCCGCGCTACAGTATTTTATATTCCTTGACACTCAAAATCATACTACTTATACTTCAAAACCTTGAAGACCATGATTTTATCGAAGATTTAAGAAACAAAGATTAAACAAAAATTTTAGTTCCAAATAACAAAACAGTTTAAAGTACTCGCTGTCAAATTATTTGTATTCAAATTATATGAAAATAGCTTTTGCCTCTATTGCCTATGAGTCTCTGGCAATATCAATATTATCAGCCATCGCCAAGAAAGAAGGACACTCTGTAAAATTATTGCATACCCCTACTTTGTTTAAAGACGGCCTCACCAGAGAATTCAAAAGGCTGGCAAGATTTTTTAGCAACGATAAAGAAATATTTAAACAGCTTAAAGCATATCAGCCTGATCTGATCGCGTTTTCCGTGGTAACATTTGATTATCAGCGAGCGCTGCACTATGCTGAAAACTTTAAGAAGATTTGCCCGCAGGCGAAGATAGTTTTCGGCGGCATACATGTTTCTTCTGTTCCGGAAGTGGTTATCGCCAATGATTTCATAGATTATATAGTCATCGGCGAAGGAGAGATTGCTTTCCCCGAAATTATCAGACATATTGAAAAAGGAGATTCATCCGGGCCGATAGTAAACACATGGTATCGATCCAAAAATAACACCATTATTAAAGGCAGGCAGATCGGTTTTATTCAAGACCTTGATTCACTCCCTCATTTTGACAATGAAATCTGGAAAGAAATATTTCCTTTAAAATCATATTACCTGACAATGACTTCCAGAGGATGTCCCTACAATTGTTCTTATTGTTTCAATCATTATTTCAGAGATATTCCCGAAGAGAAATCAAATTACATCAGGCGAAGAAGCGTTAAACATGTAATGGAGGAATTGCGCTCCTATAAAGAAAAATACAAAATCAGGATGATTGAATTTTGGGATGATATTTTTATTTTTGATAAAAAATGGCTGAAAGATTTTCTGGAGGCATACAAAAAAGAAATAGCGATTCCCTTTAAATGTTACATACACGTTAATTTGTTTGACGAAGATACAGCAATACAACTGAAAGATGCCGGTTGCCAATGGGTGGATTTTGGAATTCAAAATATTAATGAAGAATACCGTAAAAAATATTTAAAACGTAACGAAACAAACACCAATATAATGAAAGCCCTTCAGATTCTGAAAAAGCATAAAATTGTCTCTTTTGCTGATTACATTGTCGGATTGCCCGGCGATACTATAGAGCACTACGAGGAGGCCAGACTATTCTTTATCGAAAACATGCCTGATATTATAGAGCCCTACTGGATGTCCTATCATCCTCAAACCGAAATTATTGAGAAGGGTTTTGAACATAATATTTTAAATGCTGAAAAAATTGATTTAATAAATCATGGCCGTAATCCTCACAGTTATTTTGAAACCTCTCCGGTATCCCGTGATTTTCACGATGAATATTATTTCATCCTTAAAGTTCTTCCCGCTGTGCCGGCATTTTTGAGAAAGAAACTGACTTACAGCGTATCCCAAAAGATACCTTACTTCATTAAACTGCCGATTTTTATTTATGCTATCTTTTATTTAGCTATCAAACATAGAAGTCCACGAATAAAACTTTTTTTAGCATTATATATGAAGCAAATGATGTGGATATTAAAATCCAAAATTTTTTCTGAAAAGCAAATATGATGGTCTCGTAAAAAGTCGCTTTTGCCCTTTTTTGTCATTCCCGCGAAGGCGGGAATCCAGTTATTTCAATGACTTCTGGATACCGGCTTTCGCCGGTATGACGGGTTTTCGACTTTTTACGACTTCATCAAATATAAAGAGGCGTAATGAACCACGCTTGTTTGCAGTCCGTCAAAAGGTGCCTGACCAATGAAAGCTTTACTCATTAATCCGTTGATACCCGATACTTTCTGGAATTTCCGGCATGTTATGAAGTTTATCCGCAAAAAGGCGGCTCACGTCCCTCTGGGGCTTCTGACGGTAGCGGCCATGTTTCCCGGGGAATGGGACATTAAGGTCGTAGATATGAACACCGAAAGCCTTTCGGATGAAGTGATTGAGTGGGCTGATCTGATCTTCATCGGAGCCATGATGGTTCAAAAAGAATCAGTGCGGCAGATTATCGCCAGATGCCGCACTCTGGGCAAAGCAGTAATAGGGGGTGGTCCGCTTTTTACAAGCTACAAGGATGATTTTGACGATGTCGATTATCTTGTTCTCAATGAAGCGGAGATAACGCTTCCCCTGTTTCTGAAGGATCTGGCCAATGGAAGCCCGCGCCGGATCTATACAACTGAGGAAAAGCCCGACATTAATCTGACTCCACTTCCCCGATGGGATCTTATAGACATAAATATCTACGCTTCAATGTCAGTTCAGTATTCCAGAGGGTGTCCTTACGATTGTGAGTTTTGTGATATAACAAATCTTTATGGACGATATCCCAGATTAAAATCCAATGAGCAAATGATCCGTGAGTTTGACAGGCTCTACGAAATAGGTTGGCGGGGAAGCCTTTTCATTGTGGATGACAATTTTATCGGAAATAAATCGAAGGTAAAAACGCTCCTCCGGGAACTCAAATCATGGCAGGAGACTAGAAAATTTCCATTTATGCTTTATACGGAAGCTTCGGTAAACCTTGCTCAAGATGAAGAGCTTATGAACCTCATGACGGAGGCAGGTTTTGATGCTGTTTTTCTTGGATTGGAAACACCCGAAGAAAAATGTTTCGCGGAATGCAGCAAACACCAGAACCGTTCGGTGGATCTTGTAGAAGCGGTCAAAACGATACAGCGAAACGGAATGGAGGTTATGGGCGGTTTTATAATAGGCTTTGATAGCGATCCACCCGACATTTTTGAGCGTCAGATTAAGTTCATTCAGAATAGCGGTGTAGTGCGAGCCATGATCGGACTGCTCAATGCGCTTCCGGGTACCCGTCTTTATCAACGCCTTAAGGAGGAAGGGCGTCTCATCGATGACTGCTCCGGCGATAATTGCGACGGAACCATGAATTTTACTTCCCAAATGGACCCACGGACTCTGAAAGAAGGATACAACAAAGTTATTAATTATATATATTCTCCGAAAGAATACTATGCAAGAATTTTAGAATTTTTAGCAACATACAGACCAGTAAGACATCGCCCGATGACGTTATTAGGAATAATTGCTTTTTTAAATTCAGTTCTTTATGTAGGAATTCTCGAAAAGTGGAGTAACAGCATCTATTTCTGGAAACTGCTGTTTAAAACGATGATTTTTTATCGTCGCTCATTAAGAGAGGCGGTAATGCTGATGATGTTTGGCTATCACTTCCGCAAGTTGTTAATACAGAAAGCAAACGTGACTTAAAATTTTTCGCCATGAAAGTATTACTGGTAAATCCTATTACTCGCAATATTTCTCTATCCTCTCCGGATCTGGGATTAGGCTATCTGGCTAAGGCTCTGGAAAGAAAAAATCATCAGGTTGCCATACTGGATTGTGTCAATCTTAGAATGACTTTTAAAAAATTTGAGGATTATATCGCCGGCTTTGATTTTGATGTTATCGGCTTCAGGGTATTCTCTACGGATTTACCTTCAGTTAAGAAATCTTTGTTGCTGGTTAAAAAAAGGCGCCCTGATGCCAGGATTATTCTCGGCGGAGCTCATCCTTCAGTTTTTCCGGAACAAACGCTGCAATATTTTGAAGAAGCCGATTTTGCTATCAGAGGTGAAGCGGAGGCAGGGCTGACAGATTTAATAAGCAATTTTTCTCATTTGGATACAGCCTCAAAAGAGCAGATTCCCGGTTTGATTTGGAGAAACAACGGGGAAATAAAAAGTAATCCTCCCGTTTTTCCGGAAGATTTGGACTCACTGGGACATCCTGACTGGAATTTAATAAATCCCTGCAATTATCCATTTCAGACATCCTATCTTACAAAATCGAAAATTGTAGCTCCTCTGATTATGACCAGAGGATGTCCCTATCATTGTTCGTTCTGCTCCTGTCGTTCGGTTACGGGGCATAAAATAAGGTCCCATAGTGTTTCTTATATAATAGAGGAAATAAAGTACTTGAAGTCAAATTTTGGAATAAAAGAAGTGTGTTTCATTGATGATAATTTTTTGGTTTTCAAGAACCTGGTTAGTGATTTGTGTGAACAGTTGATTAAACAGAAGATTAATATAAAGTGGTCTTGTTTTGGCATTCGCCTGGATCTGATTGATAAGGACATTTTAAATGTGATGGAAAAATCCGGTTGTTATTTATTAACCGTTGGAATCGAATCAGGGTCTCAGCGAATTCTCGACCATATGAAAAAAAAATTAACTCTTGATCTTATAAAGAGTAAAATAAATCTTATTAATACTGAAACTCATATCAAAATTATCGGCAATTTTATTTTGGGGTATCCTCTGGAGACAGAGGAAGATATTTATAAAACCATTCGGCTGGCTAAAAGCCTGCCTCTCTCCGGCGCGAATTTCTTTCCCTTTCATCCCACGCCCGGCACGGAGATATTTGATGAATTACTGATAAAGAAAGAATTAAAAACTATAGACTGGGATTTGATGGGACAGGATCTGAGACCATATATACCAGAAGGTATTACTAAGCAGAAATTTACATGGTTGTTTATTCTGGCATTTTTAAAGTTTTACATGCGTCCCGGGATCATATTTAATGTTCTGGTTGCGACTCGCTCTCTCGAAAGATTAAAATATATTTTTCGCAGACTTTTTATATTTATTAAATGATTTTCAGTTTATTTTATTGGCGCCGAATTTCAATCGTAAATCATCAAAAAAAAGTAATGAATTCTAACTTAATGTTTGATATAAATTCCAACCCAAGTGAAAACTTGAACCAAATTGGTGATTAAAGTGGCCTTGTATTAAGGAATAAAATGAAAAATAAGAGCGCCCCAAAACATAAAAAAAATAATGGACCACAGGATAATGTCAACCGGTGTAATCAGGTAGATGATGCCCGGCGGGGTGGTGAAGAAAAATATGCAACCATGGTGGAAAACGCGCCGGACGGTATCTCGATTATTCAGGATGAGGTTATTAAGTTTGCCAACAAACGCCAGGCAGAAATATCCGGATATACAGTCGAAGAACTGATAGGTAAAACAATATTTGACTTGGTGCCTCCCGATTTTGTCTCTGTGATAAAAGAAAGAGTTGCTCTGCGTGAACAAGGCAAGGACATACCCGAAATATTTTATCTAAGACTCTTATGCAAAGACGGCACGATCAAAGAAACAGAATCATCAACAAAGCTTATCCAATACGAAGGCCGGCCAGCTTCTATGGCTGTAACCAGAAACATAGCCGAACGCAAGCGGGAAGAGGAGAAACTTCAACAAACCATTAACGATCTCAAAAAAGCAGTTAACACAACTGTTCAGGTTTTGGTGTCCGCTTTGGAATCCAGAGATCCCTATACAGCCGGTCACCAGTCCCGGTCTGCAAATCTAGCCTGCGCCATTGCCGCTGAAATGGGATTGGATCAGGAAAAAATTGAGGGAATCCGCATGGCCGGTATTATACATGACATCGGAAAATTATCCGTACCCGTGGAGGTATTGGCCAAGCCCGCAAAGCTGTCAGAATTGGGGTTTTCTCTGGTTAAAGAACATGCCCGGAGTGGATACGAAATGCTTAAGAATGTGGAATCTCCCTGGCCGTTGGCACAAATTGTTCACCAGCATCACGAACGAATGAATGGTTCCGGTTATCCCCGAAATCTGAAAGGGGATGAAATTATTATGGAGGCTCGCATTCTGGCCGTGGCGGACGTGGTGGAGGCCATGGCTTCCCGTCGTCCCTATCGTTCGGCCTGGAGTGTTAAAATAGCCCTTGAAGAGATCGATAAAAAGCATTGGAATCCGGGTTATTCTGGAGCCGATGACCAGAATCGAACTGGTGACCTACTGATTACGAATCAGTTGCTCTACCGGCTGAGCTACATCGGCATCCATTTATCAATATCTAAACAAGAGTTGTGATATTTATCTTAAGGGTTATTACTTGTCAAGTTTTTACGCAATTTGCCACTTATTGGAATCATCAATGATTATTTTTCTTCTGATTTTTATATGTCTTTACGGGGGAATTAATTTTTACGCATTTTCCCGGGCAAAAAAAAATTTGCATCTTTCCGGTAAAGTGCAAATTATTGCCATAGTTTTGCTCGTTTTGATGGTTCTGGCTCCTGTGATTATACGGCTGGCGGAAAGTTGTCATTTGGAAACATTGGCGCGGTCAATTGCCTATGCCGGTTATCTCTGGATGGCTTTTGTTTTTTTATTTTTCTTCCTGGACATCGCCTTTAATTTGCTCAGATATATATGTAAGTATTTTTTCAAGAGCGCGGGAAGTGCTCCTGTTAGAAATATTGTCTTTGGTTTATCCATCCTTGTTTCCTTTATTTTCGTTGTTTATGGATTTTTTGATGCCCAAAGAGTCCGGGTAAACAAAATGGAAATTCAGACAGAACAATCATTGCTCAATAATGGTAAAATCCGAATCGTCCAAATATCCGACGTGCATATTGGATTAATTGTCCGGGATGAACGTCTACAGAAGATAATTGATTGCGTGAAAGCAGCTAATCCCGATATTTTGGTTTCCACGGGAGACTTGTTGGATGGCGAACTGGACAATGTGATGCCGCAAGCCAGACAACTTGCTCAAATTAGACCTCGGTACGGTAAATATGCAGTTGCCGGCAATCATGAATATTATGCCGGGATCGGACATTCGTTGGAGTTTACTAAAAATGCGGGATTTGAAATTCTACGTGATGAAACCAGGCAAGTAGCTGGAATAAATATTATCGGCATAGATGATGTGACCGGCAGAAAATTGGGCATAGTAAGAGATAATCCTCGTTTAGCCCATTTGTCGCCGGCAATACAAAGTAACGGTTTTATTTTATTGTTGAAACATCAGCCATTTGTCAATAATAATGAAAACTTCAACTTACAGCTTTCCGGACATACACATTGTGGCCAAATTTTTCCTTTTACGTTAATAACGCGCTTGTATTTCTCCAAAAACTGTGGATATTACCAGTTGGGAAAAAACAAATCACTTTATGTTACCAGAGGTGCCGGAACTTGGGGGCCGCCGGTGCGTATTCTGGCGCAGCCGGAAATTACAATTATTGATTTAATCGGAAAGAAAATCGATTGAATTAATTTAATAATTGTAATTTATATCTATTCCAAAAACCGGATAGTGCAATCAGATAATAAAATATGTAACATACCGAGAAAACATTTTCTGTGAACCTTGATAGAATACTGTTTTTCCCTTGACAAGGGTAAAAAGCTTATATAGGGTTACAAATATTTAAAAAATATAGTTGCCACGTCACATTTCCGGCACAATGCCATAGCTTATGTATTGAAGGGTGTTATACGGATTATTGCAATATAATGGGAACGACAAAACCCGTGAATATTTCAACAGGAGAATGATGAATAGTAAAATATTTATTAATTTGTTGTCTGTTGTATTTTTTACGTGTACATTATTTATTACTTTTCCCGCTGTGGCACAGATTCCCATTAAAGGAACACAGCTTGCTTTCAATAGATTTAATGCGGAAGACGCAGACGCTGCCCTTGACGATGTATCTCCTGAAAACCTTCAGAAGAAAGCAAAAGAACCGAAACAAGAAGTCTTACCTCAAAGTGTTCAGCCGGAAGTAAAAAAACCGAAGCAAGATGATTCGCCTCAAAGCCTTCAGCAGGAAGTACAAGAGCTGAAGCGAGAAGTCCAAAGAATGCGGGATGAAAGTGAAGCTCGCAAGCGACTGGAAGTTCCGGAGGAAGAAAAAAGTAAATCTGTAGAGGATATTCTTTCTGCCGTTAGTCGCCAATATACACTCTTGAAAAAGGGGACCATCGGGCTTGGATACACATTTGGTTACTCATACTATTCCGGTGATGTCATTACTGACAGGGTTGAACAAAGAAGTAATCACAATCTCACCAATATCATTGATACAGAATACGCAATACTTAACAACCTCACCGTCAGCGCCAATATTCCCTTTGCTTACAAATACAACAAGGTAGGCACATCTTCCAGCCAGGACGCGACAGATTTTGGTGATATCTCCTTGGGTGTTCAATGGCAGCCGATTAAGGCCGGAGGAATATATCCCACAACGATATTGAGTGCCGGGGTTACGTTCCCCACAGGAAGTAGTCCCTACGAAATCGATCCGAGTAATTCGTTGTCTACAGGAAATGGGTACTATTCATTTAGCGGTGGAGTTTCTTTAAGTAAGACTTTGGATCCTCTTGTTGCCTTCGGCAACCTGACTTACAGTTATGGACTCGAGCAAGACGGCTTGTCTCAATACTGGAAATCTGTGAATGCTACTCTGACTAAAGTTGATCCCGGCAGTGCTATCGGTTTTGCCATAGGATTTGGTTACGCGCTTTCTTATCAGGCATCACTTAACCTGAGTACTCAGTTCACTTACTCTTTCGGCAGCAAGTATTTTTTTGAAAATGGTGGCGTTTATGAAAGTGGCAGTTACGTATCTTCTTCATTTAACGTGGGAACCGGGTGGCGGGTGACCCCCACGAGATCTGTATATTTTACTCTCGGTATTGGATTGACCATCAACGATCCTGACTTTGCCTTTGCTATCAGGGTGCCGTTTGAATTTTAAACATCTTTTTCAAAAAGAGAAAGGTGTATTTAGAATAAAATAAAGAGTTACAGATACAAAGCAATTTCTCTGTATCCATATAGTGTCGTGTCAATCCAGAAATGTCATTTCGACCGCAGGGAGAAATCTAAGATTTCTCAGTTGTGAAGGCTCCTTCGAAATGACAGAGTATCGTTGACATGACAATAGTAATAAATGGATAATTCGAAATTCAGAAAACATCAGACCATAGGCAATTACATGTTTGATTTTGTTTTCTTTCTTTTTTCATGTCACGCAGGGAAAAAGAAAGTCATTTACTGGAAACAGGAAGGATTAATTTTCTTATAATCAAACAATACGGGAGCAATGATAATGAAAAAGATTTTAGAATTAAAAATGTTTATTGCCCATCTGCCGTTATCAGTATTTTTCTGTTTTCGTGTGAAAAGATTTAATTTGCCGGGATTATCCCATTTGCGGATCATGCTTTGTTTTGTCATATGCATGGTAATGGCTGCAAGCCAATTTCTTAATCCACCGCAGGTAGAAGGAGCGTTCCATGAACAACTGGCAGTTGACACCCGTGCCGTTTCACTTGCCAACAATGTTACAGCGGATCCTCCCGGCATCATGTCGATTCACTACAATCCTGCCGGCCTTTCACTTTTAGGTGACGGCAATTATATTAGTATGGGAGCTGTTCTGCCGATCATCAGTAAAACCTCAAGGGTAAGCAAAGATCCTAACTTCGAGGGCTTTCATGATCTTAATGGAAACTTAATAAAAGATCCGCTTTGGGGCACTCAGAATGGTCCCGATCGTTTTAGCGGTAACTCCTGGAGTGGTTCTGAAGGTAGCAATACTTCCGGTAAAATGTACATTCCGGTTCTGGACACTAACCTGGATTTTCTTGTAGCCCCCTCATTCGGTCTTTCGCATCGAGATCCCGGTTCGAAATGGACGTTTGGCTACGGCGTTTATGTTCCCTTTGGCGTCGGACTGAATAATGGAGATACGTCCGATCCGTCAAGGTGGGATGGACAGTATGTGTATTGGCAGCACCTTATTTATGCTTCTCCGAGTGTAAGTTATCAGGTAAACAAGACTCTCTCTGTAGGTGCTTCCTTCGGACTAGGGGCATCAGCGATAGGTATCGGCACAGATGTAAGGGCGCCCAATGCCATAGTGAATGTGACAAAAACCCTGGGAGATGCAACCCAGGGGATGGAAAATCCGCTTTTTGACCTTACGATTCCCATGCCTTTGTTCGGTGGCGGACTAGGTCCATATGATTCGATAGGAAATTTATCTATGGATCTTCATGATGATTTTTCTCCATCATTTAATTTAGGCGTTCTCTGGGGGCCCTTTGACTGGCTTTCCTTTGGAATATCTTACCAAAGTGCTATTAAAACGCACATGAGCGGGAAATATCAGCTTACATACAGTGAACAATGGCAGAATATGGTTGAATGGTGCGGAAAATCTGCTTTGATGCAGATCGTATCTATGGCGCTTGATTTGCCCTATCAACGTGCTGCCGAACAGACCGGAACAGTTACGTTAGATAGAGAACTGCCCCAAATTGTCAATTTGGGAATCAAGCTCAAGCCGATCAAAAGGTTATCTCTTCTTGCCGATCTGCACTGGGCAAACTGGTCGTCCGTTAAAGATGACTCTTTCGTTTTTGATCAGAAAATCCAGCTCTTCCAGTTAGCCAGGTATATGGGTTATAATGGCGGCGATTCTATTCTGGTTCTGGAACGTAACTGGGAAGATACCTGGAACTGGGGAGTCGGTGCGGAATATCAGGCGCTGGACTGGCTTACGCTTCGTGCCGGTTATGAGAATCGGACTTCCTCTGTTCAGGATATATATTACGATTCCTTTTATGCCCTTCCTACACTGGATTACTATGGGGCAGGGTTAGGAATCAAAGGTTCCGGACTGGGAATCAAAATGATGAGAGATATAGATATCGATCTGGCTGTAGGTTACCTGGTCAATAAATCTTACAAAATCAGTAATAACACCAGTAGTAATCTGAACTCCACCGTTCTCGGCAGTGGAATTATGAACCCCTTTGCCGGATTGAATTACGAGCAGGAAACGGCTGCTTACTTAGGATCTGTCAAGGCGACTATGCCGTTGGATGTTGTTACCACTGCTCTATCTAAGGGGATTGATCTGTTGAATCCCTTTAGTAAAAAGTCGGCTTCAGCCAACGCCAATTTAAGAACTACCGAAAATGTTACAGTAGATTCACCCTCGCCGACGGCTATAGACAATTTGCGAGTCGAAGGACAATCCTATTATATAGAAAACAGTGATTAGTATAAAAACCATTTATACGTTGCTTTAATGGCTGCCCTCAACCATGTTTTGTAGTTGAGGGCAGCTTGTCTTGTTACCCGGTTTGTCACCCACTGATATTGGTAGAAAATCCATTTTTATTCATGAAAACTTGTTTCGAATCCGGTATTTCTTTTAACTTAAGGTAAGCCGGTTTCTTGTTCTAGCGGTTAGCGGTTAGCAGGTAATGTTTGCCCGTTGATCATGAATTGAAGCTCATGTTCTTTCTGCCGAATATCATCTTCCATTGTTTGCAGGTGATCTTTTTTTAGTTTGTAACAATCACTGATATTCTTTTTATAGATATCGTAGATGACTCTTCCGGCATTCGGATCCAGATTAACATACAAGGTGAACACGTTAAGAAGAACCTCTGGATTTCTGACGTCCCGGAAGCGCGATGGACCAAGATCAACGGAACTGATTTCCGGCGGGATGGAGGAAAGCAGTGATTTATGAATCAGTATTGCGGCATTCTGTTCAAAATATAAAAGCCGCCATTCGCCTCCGGCTCTCAGAAAATCGAAAATTAAGGGAAGTTCCCGGTAATGGATTATTGCGATTTTGAAAGGATACTTTTTATTAAAACGTTGCAGAGTTTCACTGGTTACAGGATTGCCGGTAAATGCCCAGTAATCGGCAGCAACCTGTTTACTAAAAGGCATCAAACGAGGATCAATAAAAATTTTGTAATCGGGATAGAGATCCCATAGCAGATAGCCGCCGATAACATAGTCGTTAAAAATAGGGCCTTCCAACCGATATTTTTTCAAAAAAGATACTTCCCTGGCCGGTACGAAACTGTCGAGACCGGCGCCGAACCATTTGTTGTCCGTATTGTATCTGAAAGTGAAATAGGAGATGTTGATAAAAAAGAAAAAGAAAATGAGCAAAGACAAAATGGTTGCCCTGCCGAAAACATTTTTTAATTTCAAACGGTGAAGCAGGTAGAAGAATGAGAAAAAAAAGCCGAAGGGGAAAAGGTAACTCGCCCTTGTGGCTCTCATGCTTGCCCAGTATAAGACGATATTTAAAATCAGCAAAGTAAAATCACAGGATCTCTTTTTGATGAGTTCATAAAGAAAAAGGCAGCCCATCAAACACATCATGATGGTCATGATCCAGGCCGTTTGCCCCAATCTGAAGAATGAAATATCCATATCTTTTAAGTATGGCCAGAGGCTTACATAGGCCTGAATATGTGTGCTGGTTATGTTGTAGGCCTCGGAAGTTATTGCATTATAAATGCTCAACAGGTAATTGATGCCATAAGGATTCAGCAAAGTAGCAGCCAAAGACAGAGCAATTGCGGCGCCAAGATTGGTCAGTTCTTTAATAGTAAATGATTCTTCAGGTAAAAAAAATCTGTTTAAAAGTTCACCTGTGAAAAAGCAGGCAAACACACCGAATCCCAGGATGAAAGCGCCGTGCAAATTAGTCCAGAGAGCGAAAATCAATGGATAAAGAAAAAAAAGAAATGTTTGGCGGGTCAGCTTGACATAAAAAAAGATAAATATCATCCAGCAAAAAAGGAGAACTGAAAACAATTCAGGCTTGTAGTAACTGCAGGAGAGGGAACTGGCAATGCCAATGGCGGCAATGATGGTGATGCTGGTTACATCAAGCCGTCGGCGAATCAGGCGCAGAAAAATATAAAATGAAAGAAAAACTCCCAGGAATATCAGACATTGGAAGATCCACAGGCCAAACCCTCCCATGAGACTGTAAGCCAGATAAATAACAATACTTCCCAGGCATGTGTTATAAACCCAGGTCGGATCGGCAGGTGTCCAGGAAAATATTGAATGGTCTATAATGAGAGTGTGGTGAGTGAGATAATATTTACCGAGCGTCATTTGCCACCATAAGTCGTAATCTAACCGGTCTACAGGATATCTCAGCAGAATCAGGACTGGCAGAAGCATCATCAATGTCCACTTTAGATAACTGGAAGAAGCCAATTTCTCCGAAAAGGCAAAGAAAGAAGACATTATTGAGAACCGATTGTTCTGAGGATTAATCGCGTTATTTAGTGATTGGGTAGTTGTCGTTGCCTTTGTCTTACTTTTGCGCATAAGGATTCTTCTCTTATTTTTTAATAAATGTCAAACGGTTGCAGGATTCAGCTATGCAGAAGGGAATAGAACATTTTGTTTAGTTGCCAAAGGAATAAATTAACACTGCTTAAGTTTTCTCTTGACAAATATCTTCAGTTTGAGTATATGCCACCAAATAGAGGATAAGTTTTTCATGATGGACAGAAAACTGACGGCAAACAACAATGCTTATTATTATTGGTTTTATACCTATTTTGCATCGGTCTGTCCGTCGCTAAGGATGACTTGTTAGGTTAAAATAAACCAAAACAGCCATGGGCAGATCGAAAGAGCTCCCATGGCTTTTCTTTTTTTAGGCCATGGCAGCAGCCCTGGCCTTTTTTAATTTCAGGAGGGGGAAAGAATGATCATTGTAATGAAAAGTCAGGCTACAGAAAAGCAAATTGAAGATGTGCTTCGCTGGATTGAATCTGTCGGATATAAAGCGCATCCTTCAATCGGTGTTGAACGGACCATTATCGGGGTAGTCGGTGACAATCGTGATAAAGGGATCCTTAAGTACGCGGAGTCTTTACCGGGGGTAGAAAAAACCATGCCGATTTTAAAACCGTACAAGCTGGCGAGTCGCGAATCGCACGAAGGCAATACTGTGGTTTCGGTAGGTTCAATTAAAATCGGCGGTCCGGACTTCGTTGTAATAGCCGGCCCTTGTGCCATTGAGAGCGAAGAGCAATTATTAGAAAGCGCCTATATTGCCAAAAAAGGCGGCGCCCAGATTCTTAGAGGCGGCGCCTACAAACCGCGCACTTCTCCATACAGCTTCCAGGGTATGGAGAAAGAAGGCTTAAAGGTATTAAATCAGGTTAGCGCGCGAACAAATCTACCGACGGTCACGGAAGTGGTCACTCCCGCTGATGTTGATCTTGTGGAATCTTGTGCCGACATGCTGCAAATCGGTGCGCGTAATGTCCAGAATTTTGCCCTGCTCAAAGAAGTCGGCCGTTCGAAAAAGCCGGTACTTTTAAAAAGAGGCATGATGACCACCATCGAAGAGCTGCTGATGTCGGCGGAATATATCCTTTCGTCGGGTAATCCTCATGTGGTCCTTTGCGAACGCGGCATTAGAACGTTTGAAACGGCCACGAGAAACACTCTTGATCTAAGTGCTGTTCCGGTGTTAAAAAATTTAACGCATTTACCGGTTATTGTCGATCCCAGCCATGCTGCCGGTCATTGGGAATATGTAATTCCCCTGTCCCGTGCTGCGGTTGCTGTTGGCGCCGATGGTCTTATCGTGGAAGTTCACCCGGAACCGGAAAAAGCCGTATCCGATGGAGCGCAGTCATTGAAACCGGAAAAGTTTTATCAACTAATGGATGAATTAAGAGCGATTGCCGCGGTAATGAAACATTAAAATAACGGAGTAAATATATGCGAACAATAAAAGTTAATCTCGATAAGAAAACTCGATCATCTTATGAAATTCGTATCGGTAAAGATATAATCGACAGAATGGCGCTGATTATTGCCAAAAACCATAAAGCGGAGCGTTATGTGGTGATTACTGACGATTGTGTCGGCAGTCTTTACGGTAAAAAGTTCCTTGCCGGTTTAGAAGATGTCGGATTAAATGTAAATTTAATCGAATTCCCCGCAGGCGAAGCTTCCAAGAATATCGGTACGGTGCTGGATATTGCAGGGAACTTACTGCAACTAGGAGCTGATCGTGAGACTCTTCTTCTTGCTTTAGGCGGTGGAGTTGTTGGCGACGTTACCGGTTTTATTGCCTCTGTTTTTATGCGTTCTGTGCCTTATCTTCAGATTCCCACAACGCTGGTTGCACAAGTGGACAGCAGTATAGGTGGAAAAACAGCCGTTGATCTTCCCCACGGGAAAAATCTGCTGGGGACATTTTATCAACCATGCGCTGTTTTTACGGATTTGAGCTTTTTAGAAACGCTGCCGGAAAAAGAATTTAATAACGGGCTTTCTGAAATTATCAAATACGGCATTATTGATGATGAAAAAATGTTTCATACTATGGAAAACAACATGGAAGCGATAAAATCAAAAGATCCGAAAATTGTGCTGAATATAGTGGAAGCATGTTGCCGCATTAAAAGATCAATTGTCGAAATTGATGAAAAAGATCAAGGTCTGCGGCATATTCTTAATTTTGGCCACACATTGGGACACGCTCTGGAAATCATGTCCCAATATACAATAACGCATGGCGAAGGCGTTGCTTTAGGGATGATCGCGGCGGCGCGTCTTTCCGAAAAAATGGGCTACCTGGAAAGCAACGAAGCTAAACGCATCGAAGCGCTTATCCGCGACGCAGGTTTGCCCGGGAAAATACCGGAGACTTTTTCTGCTGATAATATTATCGCTGCTCTGCGAATGGATAAAAAGAAAAAAGGTGACATGGTGCGTTTTGTTTTGTTAAAGAAAATAGGAATGCCTTTTATTATTGGAAGTATTAAACCGGAAATGATTACCGCAGTGATTGAGGAGATGAAAGAATGAGACTGCTGAAAACGTTAAGGGAAAACATGAAAGAAAAAGATCGGGAAATAATCCGTTTGTTGAATGAACGGGCGCAAATATCCGTCCAGATCGGTAAGGTTAAAGGTCAAGGCGGTATTGACGTATATGACCCTGCGCAGGAAGCAAAGGTTCACAGATATTTGCAGGAATTAAATTCCGGTCCACTGCCGGGTGAGGCGGTAACATCGATTTTTCGTGAAATTATTTCCGCATCGCGCAGTCTGCAAAAACCAACGACAGTTGCTTTTTTTGGAGCCGAAGCTTCTTTTACACATCAGGCGGCGCGTTTAAATTTTGGTGAGTCCAGCCAGTATTTCCCCCAACCTAGAATTGATCGTGTATTCGATGAAGTCGAAAAAGGTTCTGTAGATTGGGGTGTTGTTCCGGTGGAAAATTCTCTGGAAGGATCGGTGAATATTACGCTTGACCATCTGATTACAACATCACTGAAAATCAGAGCGGAAATTTTTTTACGGATCAGCCAGTGTCTTATTTCTTCGGCCGAAAGTATGAAAGACATCAAAAAAATTTATTCTCATCCTCAGCCATTAGCACAATGTCAGATATGGCTGAAAACCAATTTGCCCAATTGTATACTGGGTGAAACAGAAAGTACAACCGCAGCGGTTCAGATGGTGCGGGGGAAAAAGAATGAAGCGGCCATCGGCAGTTTGCTTGCCGCCCATATTTACAGATTGAATATACTTGCTGAAGGCATTGAAGATAATTCTTCCAACACGACACGATTTTTGGTTATAGGTAGAGGAGAAAATACTGCTACAGGCAATGATAAGACCTCTTTGATTTTTGCTACACCGCATTCACCGGGTTCTCTTCATCGGGCACTGTCTTCTTTTGCCCGGCGAAAAATTAATCTGGCAAAAATAGAATCGCACCCTGTAAAAGAGAAATTGTGGGAATACAGCTTCTTCGTGGACATTATCGGTCACATAACAGATAAGCAGGTGAACAGCTGCCTGGAAGAATTGAAGGGGAAAACAACGTTTCTCAAGATATTGGGATCTTATCCAAAAATGGAAGGCATATTATGATTTGTGTTCCCATTACAGCCAGAACAAAAAAAGAAGCTTTGCATAGTATTGAAAGAAGTTGTCAGTTTGCCGATTTTATCGAACTGAGAATGGATTTGATCAATGGCGGAAGGCTTGAGGAATTTATTTCTGCCGCCCGCAGCGATTCCGATTCGATTAAAATAATTGTTACTTGCAGGAAAAAAGAAGAAGCCGCTCCTGCCGGAAGAACAGTGCTTGCTAAAAGTACGGCGAGGAATTCAGAAGAAAAAATAGCACTGCTCAAAGAAGCAATCGGTCTGGGTGCTGATTTTGTGGATATTGAACTAGCGGAAGGACAAGCGGCGATTAAAGAACTTCAGGCTTTTTGCGCAAAACACGGGGGAAAAACAAAAATCATTATTTCTTACCATAATCTTAAAGAGACCCCTGTGCTGACAGAATTAAAAAAGATATTTCATCAATGCGCGAAGTTTAAACCGGCCATTGTGAAAATGGTCACGACTGCGAGAACTATTGAAGATAATCTGATAACGCTGAGTTTAATTTCTTACGCAAAAGAGCGTTCTCAAAAAATAATTTCTTTGTGCATGGGAGATAAAGGCGGCATCAGCAGAATTGCCGCGCCCTTGATGGGCAGTTATTTGAGTTTCGCAGCGGTGGAAAAGGGAGGGCATTCCGCCCCGGGACAGTTTACCGTTGGCGAGATGAAACGAATTAATGAGTTATTAAAAAGTAGTCGAACTGTGCCTGAGGCGCCTGTTTTATCTATGCAAAGACCTCAACCTCAGAATTATATTCTGCTGGGCAATCCGGTGGGGCAAAGTCTCTCGCCGATCATGCATAATGCTGCATTAAAACAAATGAATGTTGAAGGAACCTACAGCGCTTTTTGCGTTCATGATTTAAGGGGCGCGATACAGGGTATGAGGGCAATGAATATCTGCGGCGCCAGCATCACCATTCCGTTTAAGGTTGCGGTTATGGAATACCTGGATGATGTTGACGATGACGCGCTGAAAATCGGAGCTGTGAACACAATTATCAATCATCACGGTCGCCTGACCGGTTACAATACCGACTGGTTGGGACTTGTTGTTACAATCCGGGAAGCGCTGCCGATTAAAAATAAGACTTTTGTGATTATTGGTGCGGGCGGAACAGCGCGGGCGGCAGCTTATGGAATAATAAAGGAAGGCGGATTCCCGATGATTGTTAATCGCACGTTGAAGAAGGGCGAAATTCTTTCCCGTAAATTGAACTGCCCGTTTTATTCCCTTGCTGAAATAGGCAAAATCAAAGCTGACTGCCTGATCAACACAACCCCTGTAGGCATGTATCCTAAGGATAAATCGCCGGTGAAAGCCGCCATTCCGGGTAATTATAAATATGTAGTGGATGTTATCTACAATCCGATAAAGACAAAATTACTTAAGGATGCGCAAAAGCAAGGGTGTGGTATTATTTCCGGTTTGGACATGTTTGTAAACCAGGGAGCCGGGCAATTAAGACTATGGACGGGCAAAGAACCGCCGCGAGCATTGATGAAAAAAATAATATCGGAGAGGTTGAATCAAATTGAAGAATAACGATGTTCGTTTTGAAGAAGTATCTGCAACCGTTCATGTTCCAGGCTCCAAAAGCCTGACCCAGCGGGCGCTGGTGGCTGCCGCTTTGGCGCAGAATAATTCTTTCATCAGCAATGCTCTTGTTTCCCGGGACACAACATATCTGATTGAAGGATTGCGGACATTGGGTGCGCAAATTGTGTCCAGGGAGGACGGTTTTAATATTTCCGGTACAGCGGGTAAAATAATAAACACAGGTAAAGAATTATTTTTGGGAAATAACGGCACCGCGTTGCGATTTCTTACGGCACTGGTCTGTCTGGGCAGCGGCAAATACGTTCTGACCGGTGAAAAGCGGCTTTGTGAAAGGCCGGTAGGCGCCTTGGCGGATGCGTTAAAAGAAATGGGTGTTGATATACTTACCCATAAAAATTGCCCGCCGGTTCAAATAAATGCCAACGGCCTGAATGGAGGAAAGATAATCCTTCAGGATATTGAAAGCTCACAATACGTCTCGGCGCTGCTTCTTTGCGCGCCCTACACGAAAAAAGGCATGGAGTTAACTTTGCAGGGAGGCGTTGTTTCCACTCCTTACATAGATCTGACTATTGCCGTGATGAAAGATTTCGGCGCTGAGATTACCCGGACAGGAAAGTATGAATATAATGTCACGGCCGGCGAAATTTATCAGGGACGCAAATATATTGTGGAAGGAGATGCTTCCAGCGCTTCCTATTTTTTTCTGACGGCGATGCTTTTAAGAAAAACAATCAGAGTTACGGGGATCAACCGGCAAAGCAAGCAGGGAGATATGCACTTGCTAAGTGTTTTGGAAGAACTGGGCTGCAAGGTAAAATCAGAAGAAAGTTGGGTAGAAGTATCCGGCAATCATCTGGCGGAAGGTGATTTTACTTTCGACCTGAACGATATGCCGGATATGGTGCCTACTTTGGCCGTGCTGGCCGCCTTCCGTAAAGGCCGAACGGTTATCAGCAATGTAGCGCATTTGAGAATAAAAGAAAGCAACCGTCTGGCAGCTCTGGTTGCCGAATTGAACCGTACAGGTATTGAAGCAAGGGAAATGCCGGATGGACTTGTGATTCAGGGCGGAAAAATGCGACCGGCAAAAATTGAAACCTATAACGACCATCGTATGGCCATGAGCTTTGCCATTGCCGGTCTTGTCGCCGGCGGCATCGAAATCAGCGATAAAAAATGTGTTGATAAATCGTTTCCCACTTTCTGGGAGGAATTGAGAAAAATATGAATGTTGTCTTAATCGGTTATCGGGCAACAGGAAAATCCACAGTAGGCAAAATTCTTTCCACTAAGCTGAAGATTGCTTTTTGTGATACCGATTTACTGGTGGAAAAGAAAATGGCGATGCCGATTAGAGACATTGTTGCGCTCCACGGCTGGGATTATTTTCGTATCAAAGAAAAAGAGACGATTAAAACTCTGACGAAAAAAAAATCGGCTATTATTGCTACGGGTGGTGGAGTAGTTCTGGACCGGGAGAATGTAAATCTTTTAAAGCAGACAGGTGTAATAATCTGGCTTAATGCTCCTGTGCAGGATATTATCGACCGGCTCAACAAAGATGCGCAGAGCACGGCCATAAGACCGCAGTTTACAACGGGGAATATTGCTGAGGAAACTGCCGAGGTCATGAAGCAAAGGCTTCCTTTATATGAAGGCGCCGCTGATTATATTGTGGATACAAGAGGCAAAAAAGCTGTACAAGTTGCCGAAGAAATTTATCAGTATTTGCGTAAATCGGGAAATTTAGATAGGATTAATAAATGTAAAAAATAAAACCTTTTTGTCATTTCCGCGATGAGACTGCGTTACAATGGGAAAAAGCGTCATTTCATATCCTCCGCTGGCGGAGGTGTCACGAAGTGACGGAGGTGGATGAAGATAAGCATGTAGTGCGTAGCTTTAGCTGCGCTTTAACGGGTTTAAAAACCAGTAATACGTTTCTATTCCACCCCCTTAATTCCCCGCTGGCGGGGACACGCACATAATGATAGGTTGGAGAACGTTTTACAAAGGCATCAAGATTCAGGTGATATAAAGGATTGATTTATGTCTGGTAATACTATAGGCAGTATTTTTCGCGTAACCACCTGGGGAGAATCGCATGGGCCGGCCCTGGGAGCGGTTGTGGATGGCTGTCCGGCGGGCTTGTCTTTGAATGAATCCGATATTCAGCAGGCACTGGATAGAAGAAAGCCTTCCAACTCGGTTTCCTCCACGACAAGGAAAGAGGGTGACAAGGTTGAAATTCTCTCCGGTGTTTTCGAGGGCAAAACAACAGGCACCCCTGTTTCGTTAATCATTAGAAACGTTGACGCAAAATCGTCTTCTTACGATGAATTAAAAGATGTGTTCCGTCCGGGTCAGGGAGACTTTACCTATTTGCAGAAATATGGAATACGAGACTGGAAGGGTGGAGGACGCGCCTCCGGCAGAGAAACGGCTGCCCGCGTCGCTGCGGGAGCAATTGCCGCGAAGATAATCGCCAGGTCAGGGATTGATGTTATTGCCTACACACATGCTATTGGTTCAATTGTAATTGATCGCAATAGAATGCCGTCAGATAAAAATTTAAGAAAATCTGTGCTGGAAAATTCTCTTTTCTGCCCGGATGCACAGGCTACAGCGGCAATGGAAAAAAAGATTGCGGTAGTCCGTAAAAAAGGGGATTCGCTGGGCGGAGTAGTGGAAATTGTCGCCAGTGGCTGTCCCGCAGGCCTTGGTGAACCGGTTTTTGATAAGATGGACGCAGATTTGGCCAAAGCTCTGATGAGCATCGGTTCGGTGAAAGCGGTGGAAATTGGCGATGGCATGGAAGTCGCCGGCAAGATTGGTTCTGAGGTGAATGATCAGATGGATAAAAAAGGATTTAAAACAAATCATGCGGGAGGTATACTCGCGGGCATAACAAATGGCGAAAAAATTGTGCTGAGGGCTTATTGTAAACCGATTCCTTCAATAGCGAAGCCGCAACACACTATAGATTGCAGAGGAAAAGAGAGAATAATCGAAATTCAGGGAAGACATGATATTTGCGTTTTGCCCAGGATTGTGCCGGTTTGTGAAGCGATGGTGAACATTGTTCTGGCGGATCATTTACTAAGGCAGAAAGCGATAAGCGAATGAAAAATATTAAAGTGGGGATAATCGGCGGCACCAACGGCATGGGAAAATGGTTTGCCGGCTTGCTCAAAAAAGAAGGTTACACCGTCCATGTTTGCGGTAGAAAAACTAAACTGGGTATAAGCGATTTGGCCAAACTTTGTGAGGTGATTGTAGTGGCCGTGCCTATTTCCGCCACTGCCGATATAATCAGAAAAGTCGGCCCGATGTTAAACAAAGATATGCTTCTGATGGATCTAACTTCGCTGAAAAAAGAACCGGTTAAAATGATGCTGGCTAATTCTCAGGCGGAGGTTATCGGTTGTCATCCTCTTTTCGGACATCAAGTGAAAGATTCCTCCGGTCAGAATGTTATTTTGTGTCCGGCACGCGGGAAAAAGTGGTTGAACTGGCTCAAAGCTGTATTTAAAAAAAATAAACTGGCTGTATGGGAAGCAACTCCCGAAAAACACGATAAAATGATGGCTGTTATTCAAGCGCTCAATCATTTTAACACCATTACTCTGGGAATGGCACTTGCCCGAACGAATGTTACCCTTGCGGATATAAACAAATTTTCCACACCTATTTTCCGGACCAAGCTGGACATCATCAGAAAAGTTTTTGTGGAAAGTCCTGAACTGTACCTTGATATAATAACGGGAAATCCGCAAACCGGTAAAATGCTGGATATCTACGAAAAAGCGCTGAAAGATATCCGATCAAAAATTAAATCCGGCAATAAAACTGAATCTAAAAAAGCAATCAAAAAAACGGCAGAAAAATTATATGGAAGCAAAGATAAATAAAGTCGCTCAAATGATTGCGGCATCGAAAAAGTTGGTAGTTTTTACCGGTGCGGGCATTAGTACGGAATCAGGCATACCGGATTTCCGCGGCCCGGACGGCCTCTGGACTAAAGTTGATCCCGAAGATTTTACGATTGATAAGTTTTTAAGATCCGGTGAAACACGCACAAAAGTCTGGTACTACCTTGTGGAAGGTGGATTGATGACTAATGCTCAACCCAATCAGGCTCATAAAGCGATAGCCGAACTGGAAAAAATGAACAAACTAAGTTCCATCATTACGCAGAATATTGATAATCTGCACCAGAAGGCGGGAAATAATCCGAAAAAAGTTCACGAACTGCACGGCAATATGGAATGGCTGGTATGTCTCGATTGCGGTGAACGTTATGATTTGGAACTGATGAGACAAAAGCATCCATCACCCGATCATTTTCCGGTATGTGAAAAATGCAAGGGTATTCTGAAGCCGGGCGTCGTCTTCTTTGGCGAAATGCTTCCGCAGGATACGTTAAGGATAGCCGAGAGAGAATCAGAGCAATGTGACTTATTAATGGTGATAGGGTCTTCACTGGTTGTCTATCCGGCCGCATATATGCCTATCTACGCCAAACAATCCGGTGCGAAAATTGTTATCATTAATATGGGAAGCACGGGGCATGATGATATCGCCGATGTTTTTATAAACGCTCCGGCAGGGGATACAATGACAAAGATCATGGAAAAACTAAAATCATTGATCAGAGGTTAGAGGTCAGTTTTAATCTCTATGTGTTATATTCCCGTTGCATGCGACGAAGAATAAATTATAACCCAAGAAGATGCCCCGCTACTTGCGGCGGAGTACTTCATTGTTTTTGATGTCCCCCTTTCCTAAAGGGGGATTTAGGGGGATTTTATTTTTAAAAAATCCACCCTAACCCTCCTTTGGAAAATAGGGGAACAAGGAATAAGGAATGTAAATGTGTCTTATATTATTTGCTTATAAAGTTCATCCATCATACCGGTTAATTCTTGCGGCTAACCGCGATGAGTTTTATGAACGGTCGTCGCTTCCCGCGGACTTTTGGGAAGATCAACAGAATATGCTTGCCGGACGAGACTTAAAAGAGGGCGGTACCTGGTTGGGTGTTACCAAAGAAGGAAAGTTAGCTGCCGTTACTAATTATCGGGATCCGTCCGCTTTTAAAAGCAATGCTCCGTCGCGCGGCAAACTGGTCAGCCGCTACCTTATTGGTAAACAAAGCGCCGGTGGGTATCTGGAAGAAGTTTCCTCGCAGGCGGATAAGTACAACGGTTTTAATTTGCTTATTGGTGATGATAACGATTTTTTCGTTTTGTCCAATCACGGAGAAAAACAAAAGCTGAAACCCGGGATCTATGGTTTAAGCAACCATAACCTTGATACACCCTGGCCAAAAGTATCCCGGGGAAAACGTCTCTTGAAATCTACTCTGGATCAAAAAGGAACTCAATTAGAAGCAGCATTATTTGCTGTGCTGGCTGATCGCCACATTCCACCTGACAGCAAGCTACCCTCGACAGGTGTTGGTCTGGAATGGGAGCGGATATTATCTTCCATGTTTATTAAAAGTCCTGATTACGGGACCCGTTCTTCCACGATTTTACTTATCGGAAAAAACAGGCGTGTCCGGTTTGTAGAGAAAGTTTTTGATAGACAAAAGGAGCCCTGGATCGAAAGCAGTTTTTCTTTCGTTTTGGAGAAAAAATAAAAGGAGGATTGTATGAAGGTTGTTTATCACGAAGATTATAACGAAGTGTACTCTTCCGATCCTGCTTCCGCTTCCGGAAGAATTCAAGCTGTGGAAATGGCCCTGCGCGGTAAGGTAACTTTTGTTGAACCGTCTGCGGCAGCAAAAGAAGATATTCTCAAAGTACATACTCCCGATCACGTCAGGTCGGTCGAACGGGAAGGTGTCTATGATATTGCCGCACTTGCGGCAGGAGGCGCAATTAAAGCGGCGCAAATTGGTTTGACAGAACCCTGTTTTGCGCTCATTCGTCCTCCCGGGCATCATGCTTCGGCTGGGAGCGCCTGGGGTTTTTGCTATTTTAACAATATGGCGATAGCGCTGGAGAAACTAAGAAGGGAAGGTAAAGTCAAAAAAGCTTTTATTTTGGATTTCGATCTGCATTTCGGGGACGGCAACGTCAATATTCTCGGGAATAAGGGATATGTGACAATCTATAATCCCGCCTCATCCAATCGCAATGAATATTTAAAAAATGTTCAAGATGCTCTTGCTGAGACTGATGCCGATCTGGTTGCCGTATCTGCCGGTTTTGATAATCATGAGGCCGATTGGGGTGGTCTGTTAAAAACCGAAGACTATAAATATATGGGAAATCTGGTAAGAGAAACGGCAAAACGCAACAACGGCGGTTGTTTTGGTATCCTGGAAGGCGGCTATAACCACAGTGTTTTAGGCAAAAATGTCCTGGCGTTTGTTGAAGGCTTGGAGATAAAATAATACCAGTATAAGCTATTAAAATCGCTTTGGTTAATCCGGATAAGTGCTTTTACAATTTAAATAATTGCTTGATTTTTAGTTATCCTTATGAGAAATTTTTATTACAGCGGGAGTTAAATAGTTCAGAATAATTATTTGAAATCCTTAAGCAAAGAAAAAGGAGGTTTTTATGGGTACAGCGAGAAGAATATTCACAGTATTGTTTTTTAGTATGGCTTTATCAATATTTTGTTTTGGTAATTTTATGCCTGCCTTTGGCGCCGAGCCTCCTCAGACTCTGGACATGAAAGAAATTAAAAACGATGACGGTATCAAAGGGCTTACAGTTAATTTTTTCGTGAAGGGCAAGCCTGAAGATGTTTGGAAATGGATAGGTGGAATCGAGCATCTGGGAAAACTTTTTCCCGCTGTAAAAAAAGTGGTTAAAGTAAAGGACATCGATGCAAATACCATTTTATGGAATTATACGCTTGAAACTGCGCTTGGAACAAAAGTATTTAATGTGAAGCGAGCTATTGATGAAAAGAATTTTTCGGTAAAATGGAAACGGACCGATGGAGATATGGACTATTACGGTGGAAGTTGGAAATTAATGGCCTCTGAGAAATACCCGGGCTGGGTTGATTGCACTTATTCCAATTTTGTAAACGCCGGATGGTATATCCCGTATTTTAAGGTAATATCCACCAGCAGGGAAAACGCACAATCTATGGTTCCTTCATTAAGGAAAATGGTCGCGGGCAAATAGTAGCTGATGAGTGCCACAACATCGTGGACTGATTTTCGTGCCAGGACATCGTGGACACTCATGTGTTTAACGTAACTTGTAATTGAACTCATCAACCTGGGTTTTGTCCCAGAAAAGTTTTATTTTTTGCTCTTTGACATCGATCGTAGCCACTACATATTCATGGGCCAATTCAGGCGCAACAGGAAAAAGTTCGCCGAAAATATCGAGTTTCATGTTACTTCGGATGAGGCGTACGATGTGATAGCGTCCAATTTCCGGTTTCTTCAACCGATGGTGCGGTGCTTCTTCCTGCTTAGGGAATCTCAACTTTATCTTAACAGCAGCAAGCGCTTTCAGTGGTGTTTTGCCGCCCAGCTTGCTGTAGCGATAGCTGCTGTTGTGCCGTTGCTCAAATTCAAGCGCTCCGGTTGTCAGGTCGTCTTGCGTCGTCATGATAACCTTTCCAAGAAACTTCTGCTGGTAATGGTCGTTGAACTTTTCTATCACGCCGTTACGCCATGGCTCGGACATGGGAATGAACCAGGGTTCCACGCCATAATGAAGGCAGAGTCTAATGAGAGGCCCCATACCTCTGGGGTGTGTCGGACTTCCAAAGAAGGACATTGCGTTGTCCACCTGGATGTTGACCGGCATTCCCAATCGCTTCCATATATCCCAAAAACCAGACAGGATGCTTTGTCCGGATTTGGAAGGAGCGGTATACAGACCACAACGGGCAGTTGCTATATCTACTGCATTGAGACCGTAGAAACGCACCGGCCCTTTCAGGTAACAAGGACCGACAAAGTCTGCCTGGTGAGTCTGGTTGGGAAACAATGATGGAAGCTTCGGGTATGGCGTTCCTTTGGCCTCATATCTGCCGGTGCGACGGTGAGTCAGGTCATTTCGGCTGAGAATGCGGTTGATGGTGCGAAGTGAGGGTAACGGCCTGATCTCAAGTTCTTCTATCTCCCAGAGAATGGCCTGGGCGCCGCAGAACAGATCACGATTGTAAAGATTGAGACGCACCATCTTAACGATCTCTTCGATCTCCTTCGGTGTACGAGAGGTAACGCTGAGAGGTCGCTTTGACTGACTCTCGCTCCAAGAGTTGTCATCCACAATGTGGCGCTCAACCCACTTGTACAGCCACGCTTTCGAACGACCGAGTGAAGCGCAGATTGATTCCGGCTTTTCGTTGTTGAGAAAACGCTGTACTGCACTGATTCGCTCTTGCTGAATTTCATCCTTCATGAACACCTCCCAAATGAGTTTTTGTGTTCATGAGAATGACATAGTGACTATTCGATTTTCAAAGAACAAATTCTACGATGTTATGGCACCTTTTTTTGTCCACGATGT
>WOYI010058040.1_pt1 | contig 114604 bp, 110 predicted proteins | sample 6423411 | NCBI WGS metagenome assembly WOYI01 (sample SAMN13441803, study PRJNA592873) | oil field metagenome | biome: oil field; feature: oil-well bore; material: oil-contaminated soil; isolation source: oil-contaminated soil from oil-well borehole | place: Germany: Wietze | collected...
ATCTATTTACATCAGTTACAGAAAATCAAAGGGAAATTTTGGGGAAACTCCACTATACTTGGAGTGTAGGAAGAGAAAAAATCTTTTCTCCCAACTCCTGTTTCTCTTTTTACTTACCTCTTTCTCTCTCCCTTTTCCTTTTCTTCCTACCGTCCCCCGGCTCAGTCCCCCAGTTTTCTATATCACTACCCTATCGCCGTGGAGCCGCGTTCTTCCGTGCGGATACGCACGCGCTCCTTCATATCCAGCACGAATATCTTACCCGTCGCCGGTCTTGGCCCCGGTCACTATCGCTTTTATTGCCGGTTCCAGGAAAGTGTCGTTCACGGCTATTTCAAGACATATCTTTTTCAACAGGTTCCCGGCCTCTTTTGCCCCGCGGTAGAACTCCGTCACGCCCTTCTGGCGGCCGTGCCCGAGCACTTCGCTGACGGTAATAAGATTGATTCCCTACCTATAAAGCTCCTCCTTGACTTCATCCGGCTTGGATTACGGCTATTACCAGTTTCATTGTAACTCTTATCCTTACAAGGGATTATTCCAATATTGTATACGCTCTTTCGTGGTGCTAGGTAAGATCAAGGCCCATAGCTTCTTCTTTCTCTCCCACGCGCACGCCCATCACGGAATCTGCTATCTTGTAGATAACCATGGCGACCGCGAGGCCGTTGGCCGCCAGGGCGCTGCCGGCGTTGAACCCGAACCAGCCGAACCATAATAAAGCAGCGCCCAGCACTACGAAAGGCATATTATGCGGGGTCGGAACGTTCTTATCCGGGTTCTTGCGCCTGCCGATAGCGATAACCGTTGCTAAAGACGCAATACCGGCATTGATATGAACAACTGTTCCCCCTGCAAAATCGAGGACACCGAGTTTTTTCAACCAGCCGCCCATTTCCCATACCCAATGGCAGACCGATCCGTATACTAAAGTCACCCAGTGCACTATGAAAGCCAAAAATGCGGAGAACTTCATCCTTTCCGCGAACGCGCCCAGTATCAACGCGGGAATGATTATAGCAAACATAGCCTGGAAAATCATAAAAGCCTGATGCGGGATAGCGGCCGAATAGTCCGCGTAATGCTCCAGCCCGACGCCGGAAAGCCCCGCCCATTTGAACCCGCCCAAGAAGCCTTCCCCGGGCGCGAAGGAAATACTATATCCGTAAAGCACCCATTGTACGTTCAAAAGGCAAAGGGCTATAAAACACTGCATCAGAATGCTGAGGACGTTCTTCTCCTAACCATACCCCCGTAAAAGAAAGCCAGGCCGGGCGTCATCAACATTACAAGAGCCGAAGAAATCAAAACCCATGCCGTATCACCGGAATTTATCTCATCTCCTGGTATGTCTTTCAATTTGGATTATAATGCCGCGCTTCCCTTTTCCGCCGTCCTGATGCGGTAAACCTCTTCGACAGGATAGACGAATATCTTGCCGTCGCCGATTTCTCCCGTCCTGGCGGCGTCCATGATTACACGGACAACGGCATCAAGCTCCTTATCTTCCACCACGACCTCCACCTTGATCTTGGGGAGTATCCCCACACGATAGATATCCCCGCGCCATTCCTGCATCGTACCCTTCTGCTTACCGTGCCCGTCCACCTGGGTAAGCATCAATCCGGAGAAGCATGTATTGTCCAGCGCCTTACGCACGTCTCCGACTTTTTCCGATCTTATCACCGCTTCTATTTTTTTCATCCCTCACCTCCCGGATAGACCGCGCGGATATATTCAATCCGGACGCGGCCGGTAGAAATTATCGAACTCTCCACGGACCGAACAGGCCGAGTTTAATCATAGATCTTGATACTAACGCCCGCTCCTTTACCGCCGAAGCATAAAAAAACGCCTTGCCTCCGATACTTGGACTCCGGAAGCAAGACGCCTCTGTCTTATTTCAGCTCAAGCCGTTATAACAGGCCATTGTTTCTATTTAACGCACATCCTTGTGCATAAGCCAAGATGCAACCGGGTTAGAGCCCGGAGAGCTTCATTATTACAAGTAAAGAAATCCGGTCTTTGGTAACACCTCCTCACTCCGCGGCCAGAGATAAAAACTTTGCCCTCATTCTTTTCCGCAGCCTTACCACCAGCACATGCGAGACGCCGAGTTCGGCCGCGATCTCCCTGACCGTGAAACCCTGCAGGCTCAAATGGAATATTGCGTGTTCTCTTTTATCGCGGCACGCCGACCGCATCTCCTTCTCCACGACTCCGGCGTGCAGCGATTCGAACGGCTCAGGCGAAGAAAGACACGACAGCCTGTCCTCGGCCCCGTCCTCTTCGGTCAGCAACGCCTCCAGGCTCAATGTATTCTTTTTGTCGTATTTTTTTCTTATGTAATTCTTAAGATGAAAATAACATCCCTGGAGTATGTAACTGTCTGTCTTGCCGGCAAGCCGCCCGAGCTCGAATTCCTGCCAAAGCCTGACCGCCGCCTCCTGGAAAAGATCTTCTTCGTTGAAAAAGGTAAATTTCCCGTTAAGTTTATGCGTTATTCCCTTCAGCCGCGGGGACAGCCTCTTAAGCAGATCAGGATAACTCATGGTTTTTGTCCGTTGTAAACGTTGGTGATCGGCATCCTGCGGTCCTTACCGAACGCCCTATACGTGATTTTTATCCCGGGAGGGGACTGCCGTCGCTTATATTCGCTGCCGTCTACCAGCGAGACCACCCTGCGCACGTCTTTTTCCTGGAAGCCGGCGGCGATGATATCCTGCGCCGAAGCATCCTCCTCAACATACAGCTTCAATATGGGGTCCAGCACGTCATAAGGCGGCAGGGTATCGCTATCCTTCTGTCCCGGACTCAATTCAGCCGTGGGTTCGCGTGATATAACGCTTTCCGGTATGACCGGCGAGCGGCGGTTGCGGTACGCGGCCAGCCTGTAAATGAAAGTCTTCGGCACGTCCTTCAAGACAGCGAACCCTCCGACGAGATCCCCATAGATGGTGGAATACCCCACACTCATCTCCGACTTATTTCCCGTGGCAAGCACCAGCCACCCGAATTTATTGGACAAGGCCATCAGCAGCGCGCCTCGTATGCGCGCTTGCAGATTTTCTTCCGTGCAATCCCTCGGCAGTCCGCTGAACTGTTCTTCCAGGCTCAACAGGTAAAGCCGAAAAATCGGCTCGATGGATATGCGTTTAAACCCGATGCCCAGTCCGCGGGCAAGCTTTAGGGCGTCGTCATGCGACTGTTTGGAAGTATACCTGGCCGGCATGAAAACGCCGGTCACGTTTTCGCTGCCGAGCGCGTCGGCGGCCAGCGCAGCGGTGAGTGCCGAATCTATCCCGCCGCTAAGGCCCAGCACCGCCTTTTTAAAACCGTTCTTGCGAAAATAATCTTTCAAACCGAGAGTCAGAGCGGAATAAACCTCTTCTTCCTGCTCCAAAGAATGTTCCGGCCGGCGGCAGACAGCCCGCTCCAAGGTAAAGATCTCTTCCCTGAAGGCAGCGGCGCGCGATAGCACCCGGCCGGCAGACGATATGAACATACTCCCACCATCGAACACCAGCTCATCCTGCCCTCCCACAAGATTAACATAAACTACCGGCACTCCGCACTCCGCGGCGCAGCGGCAAAGGGTATCCCTGCGTTCTGCGATCTTGCCGATATGGTAGGGCGAAGCACTGATATTAACCAGGACCTCCGCACCGGCCCTGGCCTGTTCGTATACCGGGCCGGGCGCGTACCAGATATCCTCGCAGATGCTGATCCCCAGAGATAGGCCGTCGATACTAAAAACCGGGACCTCTTTACCCGGAGCGAAATAACGTTTCTCGTCAAACACGCCGTAGTTGGGCAGCAGGATTTTACGGTACACGCCGGCGAGTTTTCCGCGGACGGCCGCGGCGGCGGCGTTATATAATCTTTCTCCGTCGGTATCAACGAACCCGAAAATGACAATCACATCTCCGGTGGAAGCGATTATTCTCCTGGACTGCTCCAGGTTGTCGGCGATAAAAGAGGATTTTAACAGCAGGTCTTCCGGAGGATAACCGGTGACGGCCAACTCCGGGAAAACGGCCATTTTATTGCCTTCGGCGGCCGATAGACGGCTGAATTCGATGATCTTCTCCGCATTGTCCCGCACGCCGCCTACCGTGCAGTTGATCTGTGCCAAAGTGATCTTTTCCACAATAAACCCCCACCCTTACATCCTTAAACCGCTTCTGAGCGGGTAAAAAAAATCCTGAAAGCCGCAACACGGCTTTCAGGACCACGTTATCCGGGAAAAACAAAAAAGGCATCTGCGGTGATTCAGCAAACGCCTTTGTCTATTACGCCTTCGTAATATGCTTAAATTATATCATTATCGCCGTTCTCTGTCAAGATTCTATTTTAGCTTCTACGTCTATTACTTCGCTCCTGCGGCCGCGCCCTTTGCGCGGGCTCCCGCCGTTATTCCCGCCCTTGTTGTTGAAAAAAATCCCCAGCAGCAGGTTTATCGCGCTGTAAAAGAAAGCCCCCAGAAGGGCGCTGCCGTAACCGTCCACATGGAAACCGGTTACCACTCGCGATGCGGCGTAGAAAAGCAGCCCGTTTATAAAGAAAATGAACACGCCAAAGCTAAGCAGGTTAATCGGGAGGGTAAGAAAAACCAGCACCGGCTTAAGAAAGAGGTTGAAAAGACCGAGTACCAACGCGGCCGCAAGGGCCGCCTGCCAGTTCGTAATGCTTATGCCCGGGCAGAGCTGCGCCGCCAGAACAAGAGAAATCACGTTAAGCGTTAATCTAATGATAACCAACATAATTGCAGTTACCTCTATTTCAAGAGCGGTTTTAGCGCCGTCAAAAATAAAGACACCCACCCTCTATCCGGGCGGGTGTCTTATTATTGGTTGCGGGGAGAGGATTTGAACCTCTGACCTTCAGGTTATGAGCCTGACGAGCTACCAGACTGCTCCACCCCGCGAATCTATCTCTATTGATTGCCCGACCGCCCGTTGTCCGGGACTATTTTCACGGGCACCTCGCCTTTCCTTACCACCCCGAGTTTCTCCCTCGCCAGTCTTTCCTGGTAAATAGGGTCGCTTTCTATACGTTTCAGCTCTTCTTCCAGCAAGGCGTTCTCTATGGTCAAACGCTTGATCTTTACGCCAAGGTCGCGGTTTTTATCCTTCAATTCCTGCAGTCTGGTATACCCCGGCAGAAAAAGTATGACCAGGAAAACCGTGATCCCGAATAAGCAAAACGCCTTTCTCAACATACATCTTCACTTCTTCCAGGCTCTGCCGGCGTAAACCGCCCTGGAGCCGAGTTCCTCTTCTATTCTCAAAAGTTCATTATACTTGCATATCCTGTCCGTTCTGGAAAGGGAACCGGTCTTGATCTGTCCGGCGTTGGTGGCCACCGCGATATGCGCGATGGTAGTGTCCTCGGTCTCCCCCGAACGGTGAGAAATTATGGCTCCGTATTTGTTCTTCGCCGCCATCTCGACAACCTGCAGGGTCTCGGAAAGAGACCCGATCTGGTTGACCTTTACCAGGATGGCGTTGCCTATCCCCTCGCTGATCCCTCTCGAGAAAATGGCGGGATTAGTCACAAACACGTCGTCTCCCACGAGCTGCATCTTCTTCCCGAGCTGCGCCGTCAATTCCCGCCAGCCGTTCCAGTCGTGCTCGGAAAGGCCGTCTTCCAGAGAAACCAGCGGATACTTTGAAAGCCAGCCGGAATAGATACCGACCATCTCCCCGGATGTTTTCAGGCCGCCTTCAAAATAATATTTCCCGTCCTTGTAAAAAGAGCTTGATGCGCAATCAAGCGCCAGATAAATATCCTTACCGGGCTTATAACCGGCTTTCTCTATGGCGAGCATTATCAATTCAAGCGCCTCTTCGTTGGATTTCAGAGAGGGGGCGAACCCTCCCTCATCCCCGACGGAAATCGACAGCCCGCGTGATTTCAAAAGCGCTTTCAACGCGTGGAACACCTCGACGGCCGCACGCAGCGCCTCGCTGAAACACGGGGCACCCGCCGGCATTATCATGAATTCCTGTATGTCCAGGTTGTTGTCGGCATGCATGCCGCCGTTAAGAATGTTCATCAACGGGACCGGAAGGGTAACGCCTTTACCTTTGCCGAGAAATTTGTATAGAGGCTTGCCTGCGTCGGCGGCCGCGGCCTTGGCCACCGCCATGGAGACGCCGAGAATCGCGTTGGCGCCCAGTTTACCCTTGTTCTCGGTGCCGTCCAGGCCGATCATCATCTTGTCCACCGTCTTGAAATCCGCCGGCGAATTCTTCACCGCCTTGGCTATCACGGTATTAACGTTATCCACCGCCTTCAAAACGCCTTTGCCGAGGTATCTGCTTTTATCTCCGTCTCTTAATTCCAGGGCCTCTTTTTCGCCCGTGGACGCTCCGGAAGGGACGGCTGCCCGGCCCATCACCCCGGAATCTAGCGTCACATCCACCTCTATTGTGGGATTACCACGCGAATCCAACACTTGGCGTGCGAATACTTTTTTGATTTTTGACATTTAAACCATGCTCCTTTTATGTAATTGTTGAAGAAGGATGATTACGGAAAACCGCGGGCTGAAACCAGCGGATTTTTATTATATGCCTTAACCGGCCGGCGGTCAAGGGAAATTACGCCTCTTCAGGAACGAATATCCTTGGCGAGTATTATCGCCTCAGCTATCTCCTTCATCGTCTTGCGTTTGTCCATACTCTGTTTCTGGATCAACCTGAACGCTTCGGAAGGCGGCATATTGGCATCCTGCGATAGTATCTCTTTGGCGCGCTCTATGAGCTTGCGGGTCTGCAGGGCTTCTTCGGCGCTGCGCGCCCGTAGGTCGAGTTCGGCGTTCTCGATGGCAGCGGCGGCCTGCGCGGCGACGGTAGTAAGAATATCCAATTCGGCGGGACTGAACTCATGCTCCTCGGAAGTATAACAATTCAGCACCCCTATCACCTTACCTTTAACGGCCAGGGGTACGCTGGCCAGAGACACTATAGCCTCGCTCCTGGCTATCTCACGGTTGACATACCGCCTGTCCTGCCTGACGTCCCTGGAACAAAGCAGCTTGTTGTCTTTGGCCACCATCCCGGCGATGCCCTCGCCAAGCTTGATGTTGGGCTTATTATTGTATCTCTCAGAGACCGACTGGGTAGATTTAATCACCAGTTCCTTGGTCTCGGGGTCCAGCAGCATCAAAGAACATATCTTGGATTGCATAACCTCGGCCGTGACGTGAACTATAAGTTTAAGCAGCTCATCGAGATACATCCCTGAACTTATCAATCTGGCCACCCGGGCCAGGGCGTTTATCTGTTTCAGATAAATCTGGTAGTTTTCTTTCTTGCCTGCGGACGAACGTTCTCTTTTTTTCTCTGTCATTTCGCTTTCTGTTGCCTGGTTGTAGCGGACGGGATATGCGGACCGCGCCGGTTAAAGTATCGACAGATACTTGTTTATCTCATACAGGGTGACCTGGGCCTTGTATTCATCTCACTCCAATTTCTTGTTGCGGATGAAGAACTCGAAGAGCTTGGCCCCCAGGGTTTCCTTGACTATTTTGCTCTTCTCGGTAACGTGTATGGCCTCCAGCAGGTCGTCGGGAAGAGAATCTATACCTTGTTTATTTCTTTCTTCATCATCCATACGGTAAATATTGTCGTTTGCCGGAGGAGCCAGCTTATATCCGCGCTTCATTCCTTCAAGGCCGCAGGCGAGCATAACCGAGAAAGCCAGGTATGGATTACAGGCCGGATCCGGCGAACGGTATTTTATGCGCGTGGATCTCGCTTTCCCTGGTTTAGACATCGGCATGCGTATAAGCGCGGAGCGGTTCATCTGCGCCCAGCATATATACACGGGGGCCTCATACCCCGGAATCAGCCTTTTGTATGAATTGCCCCACTGGCTAGTTATGGAAGTGATCTCCCTGAAATGCTTTAGCAACCCGGCGGTATACGCTTTGCCGGCGGGCGAAAGATGATATTTGTCGGAGGAATCAAAAAAGGCGTTCTTGCCGCCCTTAAACAGCGACTGATGGACGTGCATGCCGGAACCGTTGATCCCGTGGATCGGCTTGGGCATAAAAGTTGCGTATACGCCGTGCTTGCGCGCGATCTCTTTCACCACCAGGCGGTAGGTCATCACGTTATCTGCCATACGCAACGCATCCCCGTAACGCAGGTCGATCTCGTGCTGGCTGGGCGCCACTTCATGATGGCTGTATTCGACGGCGATACCCATGGATTGCAGCGCCGAGATGGTGTCCTTGCGCAGATCCTGGGCGACGTCCAGGGGAACGAGGTCGAAATAACCACCGTTATCAAGCGGCTGCGGGACGGAGGAATTGCTGAAATAAAAATACTCGAGTTCCGGTCCGACGTAATAGGTATAGCCCATCTCTTTCGCCGCCGCCAGGTTGCGTTTGAGAATGTAACGCGGGTCTCCTTCAAACGGCCTGCCGCCGGGCTCGTATATATCGCAGAACATACTGGCGGTAAGGTGTTTATTCTGGGCGCTCCAGGGGATGACGGAGAATGTGTCCGGGGCGGGCCTTGCGACCATATCCGACTCTTCCACCCTGGCGAACCCCTCCACCGAGGAACCGGCAAACCCCATGCCTTCTTCCAGCACGCGCTCCAGTTCGTCCGCCGTTATGGCAAAACCCTTGAGGAACCCCAGGACATCGGTAAAACAGAGCCGGACAAAACCGATGTCCTGGTCCTTTACCAGCTTCATTTCCTTCCAAGGAACCTCTGCATCCTGCTCAGCGCTTCTTTTATCTTATCCATCGCCGCGGCGTAAGAAATACGAACGTATCCCTCGCCGTTATCCCCGAAAGCGGTGCCCGGGACGACGGCGACCTTCTCTTCTTTGAGCAGCCGCCGGCAGAATTCCATGGATGACAACCCGCTCTTCTTCACCGAAGCGAAGGCATAAAAAGCCCCCTGCGGCAGGGCGCAATCGAGTCCGATACGGTTCAACCCGTCCACGATGAAAGAACGCCTGCGGCGGTACTCCCGCTTCATCTCCTCCATCGAGTCGCGGCCGGTCAACAAAGCCTCGCAGGCCGCCATCTGCGACATGATTGGAGCACAAAGCATCATATATTGATGTATCTTTGTCATTGCCGCGATAATCTGCACGGGCCCGCAGGCATATCCCACGCGCCAGCCGGTCATAGCGTAACTCTTGGAGAACCCGTTCAACAAAAGCGTGTTCTCTTTTGCCCCCGGCAGGGAGGCGAATGAAGTATGTTCGAAATCGTAAGTGAGGTCCGCGTATATTTCATCGCTGACGCATATAACTCCGTGTTTGAGCAGTATCCGGTTCAATTCCCTGAGCTCCCGCGCCGTATAAGAAACCCCTGTGGGATTACAGGGATAATTTAACAGTAATGCCTTGGCCGGGACGCGCAGAGCGGATTCCAGCGCGCGCGGGGTGAGCTTGAAACCGTCGCGTGAGGTATCGATACAAACCGCCTTCCCTCCCGCCAGTTCGGCAAGAGGGGCGTAACAGACGTATGCCGGCGCCGGGATGATAATCCTGTCGCCGGGATTGATCAGCGCGCGCAAGGCCAGGTCCACGCCCTGACTCACGCCTACCGTGACGAGTATCTGATCTTCATGCGCATAGGACAAACCGTATCTCTTTTTCAAATAATGCTGCAGCCCCATACGAAGTTTAACCAGCCCTTTATTCGAAGTATAGGAAGTGGAACCGTTTTCCAGAGAGTATATCCCGGCTTCTCTTATCTGCCAGGGCGTGACGAAATCCGGTTCGCCCACCCCGAGGGAAATGACGTCTTTCATCCCCAGCACAAGATCGAAAAAGACCCTGATCCCGGAAGGCTGCATTTCTTCCACTTTTTTCGATAATTCCCGGCTTCCGCCGTTTTTAACAGACACCGCCGCTCCTTTACAGTTACGATACGCTTAATACGATATGGGAATACGCTCGTTCTCCTGCACCTGCTTCAACACCATCCCGTCCTCTTTATATTTCTTCAGCAGAAAATGTGTTACCACGCCGCGGACATTCTCCATCGGCGCGAGTTTTTCCGAGACAAACTTGGAGACCGTGTGCAGGTCCCTTCCCTCGATTATCAGCAGCAGGTCGTAGGTGCCGGAAATGAGGTAACAACTGCTGACATCCGGGAAAGAATAGATCCTCTCGGCTATCTTATCGAATCCCAGGTCTTTCTGAGGGATGATGTTGACCTCTATCAAGGCGCGGACCCCGGAATTTTTATACTTGACCATTTCCTTGTTGATCACGGCCTTGTAACTCAGGATTATCCCGTCTTTCTCGTATTTTTTTATGGCCTTGCGCACGGCTTCCGGTTTTCTACGCAGCATCCTGGAGATATCTTCCACCGTAGCCCTGCCGTCTTTTTCGAGTATTTCAAGTATCTCGTCCATACGCTCCTCTTCTTTGTAATGGTTGTCCGCCGGCAGCAATCTGCCCCGGCTTATACCTCTAATAAAGCTCACCGGCGTTCGGCTTGCCGCCTCCGGAAGGGATAAAAACCGCGGCCGGCATTCTTTTATGTTCGGACAGCGACCGCATTTTATGAATACGCAATGCGGTCTTACCACCGTAAAACGTTTTATTCCTTCCGGCGGTACCCGAAAGGACTGCGTCGATCTCTCCGTAAGTCACTCCCATTTCCGCCTCATCCGTCTGGCCCGGCCAGAGCCCGGCGCTGGGGGGCTTATCTATTATACGCTTTGGCACCCCCAGTTCTTCCGCCAGCGATCTCACCTGGCGCTTCAGGAGCCCGCCGAGAGGAAGGATATCGGCGGCGCCGTCCCCGTATTTGGTGAAATAACCCGTCATTATCTCGGAACGGTTGCCGGTCCCACACACCAGATAATTCAGACGGTTTGCGTAATAATAAAAAACGGACATCCTTAGCCTCGATTTCAGATTGGCTCCGGCGGTCTTCTCGCGCTTCTTGGCGGCGTTCAACCCTGAAGGGAGAAGCATTTTTCTCAGCAAAAGGTCGTATATCTCCGAGATATCCACCGTCAACGACCGCAGACGGAATCTGGAGACTATCAACTCCGCGTCCTCCGCGTCCTGCCGCGAGCTGTGCGCGGGCAGTATCAAAGCCAAAACTCTTTTTCTGCCGAGGGAGGAACATAACAGGGCGGCGGCCACGGAAGAATCTATTCCCCCGCTTAAACCTACCAACGCCCCTTTAGCTCCCGCGCTTTTAATACGTTCCCGTATCCAGCCTTCGATCTCCGCTTTCATCTTTTATAATTTGTATATTATAACATCCGCTATTTGTCAGGTCAATCCCGTATGGCACAATCCCGGCGCTTCCCCTGTACCTTTGCAATGCCTGACGCAGATACCGCAAATATACTGATCCGCCAGCCTGGCCTTCTGAAATTCCCTGAGTTTCTCGAAGCATTTGATGTGGTCGAATTCAGCCGGCGATCCCTTTATCGCTCCAGCCGGACAAAGGCTCACGCAGGCACGGCAGGAACCGCATCCCTCCCCGCTTGGCCCGTCCGCAGGGAGAAACATATCGGTAAGCACGGTAGCGAGCCTGATCCGGCTGCCGAATTTCTTAGTTACCAGCAGGTTATTCCTTCCTATCCATCCCAAACCTGCGGCGGCGGCAACGCTTTTATGCGAGAGATGGCCGCGCTGTTTCTCCCAATCCACGATCTGCGAAGCGGGGATCGGGACGGCCCGCCACCCTTTGTTTTCCAGGTAACGACAGATACGCAGCGAAAGCTGATCAAGCAGGATATTCACGCTGCGGTAATGATGAAAATACAGTTTTGTGGGATGCTGTTCAATTTCTTCCATCACGGCTGAAGACAGAGCCGCTCCCAGGCATACCGCCCTCGGCAGCCTTATCTTTAACGACGGGGACTCTCCGTATATTTCCTCGCTGCCGGAGATATCCGCCACCCCGAAAAGATCAGCTCCCCAGAACAACGCGAATTCCTTCAATCCGGCGTATTCTTTATCCAAGCCGGGCCGCCTTTCTTTTTTGTCTCTCTTCAGTCTTTTCTTTCTCCGCAAGGCTTAATTTTCTCAAATAAATCATGATCAGGGATATCGCTGCCGGAGTTACTCCCGATATCCGAGAAGCCTGGCCGAGATTGACCGGCCGGAAAAGGCTGAGTTTCTCGCTGATCTCGCGGGAGAGCCCGCAGATAAGGCGGTAATCGATACTGCCGGGAAGGTTTATTTTCTCAAGATTGCGGAAGCGCTGAATTTCGGCTTCCTGCCTTTTTATGAATCCTGCGTATTTGATTTCGGTCTCGATAAGCCCGCGCGCCGAGGGCGGAACGGCAGAAATATCCACCCCTATTTCTTCCAGGAGCGTAAAATCCGCTCCCGGTCTCTTCAACAAATCATCCGCCGATACGCTTTTTTCCAGCGGACCCAACCCTTTTTTCCGGAATAGTTCGCGGTTGCCGGCCGAAGGATTGACGCGCCGGCGGCGCAATATCGCGGGAGCCGAAGACAAAGCCTCCGCCCGTTCTTTCGCGCGCATAAAAGCTTCCTTCGGCACCAAACCGAACCTGTAACCTTCCGCCGACAGCCTTATATCGGCATTGTCTTCTCTTAATATCAGCCTGTATTCCACACGAGAGGTAAACATACGATACGGCTCCGAGGTCCCCTTGGTAACTAAATCGTCGATTAGCACGCCGATATAACTGCCGGCCCGGTCGAGGATAAAGGACCTTTCCCCGCCCGCCTTCAAGGCGGCGTTGATGCCGGCAAGAATACCCTGGCCAGCCGCCTCCTCGTAGCCGGTGGTACCGTTTATCTGTCCGGCCAGAAAAAGGCCGGAGATGCCTTTCGTCTCCAGCGTAGGGTAGAGCTGCGTCGGGTCCACCACGGTATGCTCTATCCCGTAACCTGGTCTAACGATCTCCGCTTTTTCCAGTCCCTTGACGGAATGCAGTATTAGCAGCTGCACGTCCTCCGGCAGGCTGGTCGAAAGGCCGTTCGGGTAGATCTCTTCGCTCTCCATCCCTTCAGGTTCCAGAAAAACCTGGTGGCGTTCTTTGGATGAGAACCTCACTATCTTGTCCTCTATGGAAGGACAATATCTCACCCCAGCGGCGTGTATGCGGCCGGTATAAAGAGGGGAACGGTCAAGATTACCGCGTATGATATTGTGGGTATCGGAATTGGTATAAGTTATGTAACAGGGGACTTGCCGGCGCCGTATCGGGGCGGAAGAAAAGGAAAACGGTCTGGGCACGGGATCCCCCTCCTGCGCGGCCAAAGAAGAATAATCTATGCTTGAACGCCTGAGCCTCGGGCAGGTCCCGGTCTTAAAACGCAGCGTCTTGAGCCCCGCCGAGCGCAAAGAAGCGGTTAGCCCCGTCGAAGCCGGCTCGTTGATACGGCCGCCGGGGAAACTACGTAATCCTATATGGATGGTTCCCTCGGGGAATGTTCCCGGGCAGAGAACCACTGCCCCGGCTGTGATCTCCGCGCCGGAGGCGGTGCGAACGCCACGGCATGCTCCGGAAACAAGCAAAAGCCCGCACGCTTCGTCCGCCTTCGCCTCAAGCCCCCCCTGGTTCTTAACGGCGGAACACATATACCTGCGGTATTCTTCCTTATCGATCTGGGCGCGCGACGACTGCACAGCCGGACCTTTGGAAGCGTTGAGCACGCGGAATTGTATGCCGCAGGCATCTGCTGCTTTGCCCATTTCCCCGCCAAGCGCGTCGATTTCCCTGACCAACTGGCCTTTCCCAACTCCGCCGATGGCGGGGTTGCAGCTCATCAGCCCGGTATTGCCGGGATCCAGCGTCAGCATAAGACACCGGCGGCCCATGCGGGAAACCGCCAAGGCGGCCTCTATACCGGCATGCCCGGCACCGACAACTATAACATCATAATCACTTTTCATATATTTATGAAGGGAACTGATCCGCGCTCGCAAGCAATAATGCCGCGGACAGCTTCAATACAGTTGTCCACGGCATCAAGAAATGCGTTTATTGTCAGGCCGTCCGGCTTTTTAACACTTGGAAAAACCGCAGGCCTGGCATTTCATGCATCCCTCCTCATGCCAGAGCGCGCCGCCGCAGTCCGGGCAAACGCCCACGATCTCGCCCCGAGGCTTATCGCCGGACTGAACGTCCTCTTCACACGAATGCTTAATGAAGGACTCCGTTTCTCCGACCGTAACCGCCGAGCCCAGGACCTCGGCCGTAAGACGCTTTTCGACCACCCGTGCGATGGCGTCGGCGCAGGAAAAAATCCTCTGGCCCTTCTCCCATGAAGGACTGGGACAGCGGATGTTTCTCAACTGTTCTATGATAGCTTTTACCTCTATGCCGGAACGGAAAGCCAGAGAAACCAGCCTGCCGACCGCTTCCAGCTGCGAGGAGGCGCACCCGCCAGCCTTCCCCATCTGGGTAAACAGCTCGAACGGCCTGCCGTCTCCGTCTATATTGATCGTCACGTAAAGATTCCCGCAACCGGTAGCCACTTTAGTGGTGGTTCCCCGGATGACTTCCGGTCTGGGACGCGGCGCTATCCCTTCCGCTTCACAGGGCTGATCTGCCGTTATGTCGCGGCCGGCCTTACCGCCGTCCCTCCCCCCCACGTTCAACACCTGTTCTTCCCTGCTGCCGTCCCGGTAAATCGTGATCCCTTTGCAGCCGAGCTCAAAAGCCAAAAGATAGGCCTTGCGCACCGATTCCACTCCGGCTTCATGCGGAAAATTTATGGTCTTCGAGGTGGCGTTATGCACGAACTTCTGAAATGCCGCCTGCATACGCACGTGCCATTCCGGGGATATATCATGCGCGGTAACAAAGGTCCTCTTCACGTCCTCCGGGATCCCCTTGACGTCGCGCAGGGAAGAATGCGCGGCGACTTCCTCCATAAGCTCCTTGCTGTAGAAACCGCGCTTCCGCGCGGTCTCCTCGAAAAGCGGATCCACTTCGAAGAGCTTGTCGTTGTCCATCACGTTGCGGTAATAAGCCACGGCAAACATCGGCTCTATGCCGGAAGAACACGGCCCGGCGATGATGCTTATGGTCCCGGTAGGAGCTATGGTCGTCAATGTAGCGTTACGCAATCTCTTGCCGTTTTTCCCGGTCGAGTCGTAAATGCTGCCTTTAAAAACCGGAAAGACGCCTTTTGAGGCCGCCAGTTCCTGCGACTTGGACAACGATTCCTCAAGGATGAAAGACATAACCTTCTCCGCCAGATCCACGGCCTCCTGCGAATCGTATGCCAGGCCGAGCCGCACCAGTAACGTAGCCCACCCCATCACGCCGAGACCGACTTTACGCGTCTGTTTGGTAGCCATCTCGATCTCGTGGAGAGGAAAACGGTTAACGTCTATAAGATTATCGAGAAAATGTACTCCCAGCCTGACGGCGCTCCTGAGGCGTTCCCAGTCCACTTCAAGCGCACCCGAAGAGGACTTACGGGACATAACGGCGAGGTTGATCGACCCCAGATCGCAGCTTTCATAGGGCAAAAGCGGCTGTTCTCCGCAAGGGTTGGTGCTTTCCATCATGCCGAGGGCTGGAGTGGGGTTATGTTGGTTTATGCGGTCTATAAAGATTATTCCGGGTTCACCGTTTTTATGCGCCTGCTTTACTATCAGATCGAATACCTCACCGGCATTAACGCTTGAGACGGACTTTTTGGTGTACGGATCTATGAGATCATAATTCTCTCCGCTCTCCACTTTTCTCATAAATTCGTCGGTGATCGCCACCGAAATGTTGAAATTGTTTATCTCCCTGTTGTTCTCCTTGCAGCAGATGAATTCCAGGATATCGGGATGATCAACCCGCAGAATGCCCATGTTGGCACCGCGTCTGGTCCCGCCTTGTTTTACGGCCTCGGTAGCGGCGTCGTAGACCCTCATAAAGGAAACCGGCCCGGAAGCGACCCCGCCGGTGGTCTTTACCACGGCGTTCTTCGGACGCAGGCGGGAAAAAGAGAATCCCGTCCCGCCGCCTGATTTATGGATTATGGCGGTGGCCTTAAGGGTCTCAAAAATCGATTCCATCGAGTCTTCTATGGGCAGGGTGAAACAGGCGCTCAACTGCCCCAGTTCCCTGCCGGCGTTCATCAGGCACGGAGAATTGGGGAGAAATTCCAGGGAGGTCATCATGTTGTAGAAAGAATTCTCCAGCGCAGTTATGTCTTTGTCAGTCTTTCCATAAGCCTTCTCCGCGGAAGCGATAGCGCGCGCCACGCGCCTGAACATCTCTTCCGGGGTTTCCACGACCCTCCCCTCGGTATCTTTCTTGAGATAACGCCTTTCCAGGACCCTGAGAGAATTCTCCGACAGCTGAAACGCCATTTCCACACCTCCCATTATTCTGTTCCTGACCGGCCGTCCTAATTCCAAACGGCGTTATGGACCCGACCCCTACGCGAGAACGACAAATTGAGAATATTACTATAACACTGCAGTAAAAACGTGTCAATAGAATACTACATCTTGTATGCAATCTATTGCCGCATACAATCTATTGTAACTGAACGGGCAGAGGCCGGCAGGATTCTCTAATGATCAATTCCGTCGGCAGGAATATCTTCTTGGCGGGCATAGGCTCGCGGCTGCTCATAAGACTGTTCAGTTCTTTAATGCTCTCCTGCGCCATTTGTATCAATGGCTGTTTTATGGTGGTCAGGGCAACCGGGCCGTAGAGCCCAGAAGGGTTATCGTCGAACCCCACGATAGACAGGTCTTCGGGTATCTTCCTGCCTCTTTCCCTTACCACAGCCATCACTTCCAGAGCCATGGAATCGGAGGCCACGAACACCGCGCTCACCGGTTCTGCCAGCGACATAAGCCTCTCCGCGGCTTCCCTCGCCCGGCCACGGGAATAATCCGTCTGAAAAACATATTCTTCGTTCAGCAGCAGGCCATTCTTACGCAGCGCGTCTTTATACCCGTTATAACGCAGCAACGCGGCTTGGGTTGCGAGGTCTCCGGTTATATGAGCGATCTTGCGGTGCCCCAGATTTATCAGGTAATCCACCGCTTTTTCCGCCCCTCCTTCGTTGTCCACGGCAATACAGTTGACGTCCATATCGTCTATATAATTATTGATCACCACCACCGGCAGTTTACTGTTAAACGCGTCCTCAAGCTGTCTGCGGTTGCCGATGATATCCGCGAAGATAAATCCGCCGACCCCCTTGATATTCAGGGGCGTCCCGCCCGACGTCAAATGCAGCAGCAGATCGAGCTTGAAAGCCTCGCACAACGTCCCGATGCCGCGAATCAGCTCCAAGGCGTAGAAAGAATAAAAGATCCCTTCATATCGAGGTATCACCAGGGCGACGACATTGCTGTGCCCGGTCGCAAGACGCTGTGCCAGCACGGAAGGGTGAAAATCGAGTTCCTTGACGGCTTTTAGGACTTTCCGACGGTTCTCTTCTTTGACGGTGGGGACCTTATTTATAACGCGGGAGACGGTGGTAATGGATACTCCGCACCGTTTGGCGACATCCTTGATGGAAATAGTCTGTGATGATTTATTGCTGGATCTCACCATAACAGTAAACGGATAAAGCTTCTTCTTATTGGGCTATCTGGTCGCCGATCTTTAGAGGGATGGCCTCACTGACGATGTCGCAGGCAGCCACAGAATTTCTGGTCTGTATGACTTTTAGGGTAGCGATGCTGTTGCGCCCCCTGCGCACGGAAAAGGAATCGCCGACTCTTATCCCGGAATTGGCACCGAGGTTTATGACCACGAAATTATTCTCTTTATTGACGGACACCACTTTCCCGATGCGGGGAGACGTCTCCTCAAGATACTTCTGCGATTGGGGAGAGACGGAAATAGGAGGCAGTTCCACGGCATTTCCGTCCGTGGAAGGGGCCGGGGGAACGGTCGCGCTTAATCTGGCGAAATGCAGCTGTTTCTTTAGCTTTTCTATCTTCGCGAGGCTGTCCTTAAGCACTATCTCCAGTTCTGAATTCTTATTCTTCAAGCGGCCGTTCTCATTCTGCGACTCGCCGAGCCGTCCCTCGAAATACGCGTGCATCTTTACTTCCCGCTCCAGATTCTCGTTAGCCTGCTGAAGCTGCTGGGTAAGGCTGTCCCTGGCTTCCATCAGCATCTTGCATTGCTGGCTCAGCTCGTCTTTTTCGCGGGTAAGCTGATCGTTGGCGGCACCGAGCTCCTGGACGCGATCCTGCAGCTTCTTCCTATCGGCGATACCCTCCTCTATTTTTTTGTTCAAGGCGACAATTTCCTGTTTTAAAGAATCCCTTTCCATCTCAAGCGACCTTTTTATACCGAGAAGCCTGAGATTAACGAAAAAACTGGCCGCCAGGATTACGGTAACCGCTATCAACACTATCTTGAGTTTACCTTCCAACCCGCCTCCTATAGTATTCTCGCGAATACTTTCTGCATTACGAGACTCGCCGCGCCGGAAGCCACAGAGTTCTCCCGCAGTTGGGAATAAACGATTTTCAGGTTATCGCTCACCTGCCGAAACGCCCATTGTTTCACCGTCTGGGTTACCTCATTCAGAAAATCCTCCCCGGCTTCTTCCATACCGCCGCCTATGATGACCACCTGGGGATTCAGCAGATTGACCAGAAATGCGGTCTTTATACCGAGTTTGACCGCAGCGGCGTCCAGCGCTTTGCGCGCAGATTTATCGCCGGCTTTCGCGGCGGCAAAAATATTCTTCAGGCCGATGTCTTCGAGCCCGCAGCCGGCGGTTCTCAAGAAGTCCGCCTCCGCCTTCTTGTCGGCCTTAAGCAGTTTATTTAGTTCAGCCGTAATACCCAGATCCATTTCCCAGCGTTTGAGAAAACACGGATCTCCGGCGTCGCAATTAAAAACGGAATCCTTGGAATAATTATATATGGAGACTTCTCCGGCGTATCCGTTGGACCCGGTATAGATCTCGCCGTTTATGACGATGCCGCATCCAACTCCGGAAAACATATAGATGATGTTCCTGTAACCGCGCCCAAGGTTCAGCCAATTCTCCCCGAAACAAGCGGCGGTGGCGTCGTTCTCTATCAATACCGGCAGGTCGAATTCTTTCTCGATTATTTCCCGCAGCGGCAGGTCCACGGAAACGTAGGCATAGGAATGGTCCACCCTCTGCGGCCAGTGTATGCTGCCGTCTTTTTTGTTCACCAGCCCCGCGATGCCGACGCCTATGCCCTTGATCGCCGGGACATACGACTTGGAACGTCTCAATATCTCGCGGATTATCTCCAGCACAGCCTCAGTAACGTCTTTCACCGATGAGCGCGGGCTGGCTATTTGCGTCTTGGTAACGATGTTGCCCTTCATATCCACCAGCAGTCCGACCATGTTCAATAAATTGAGCCCGACGCCGATGATATACCCGGATTGCGAATTAAGCTCCAGCAAAGCCGGCCTGCGGCCGCCTTCGGAGATATCAAGCTCTTTCTCGTAAACCAGACCGCGTTTTATATAATCGTCTATGTAATTGGAAATCGTAACGACGTTGATCCCCATCTCTTTGGAGATGTCCGGACGACTGATGGGGCCGCGCCTTCTCAAGATATCGAGGATCTCAATATTGCGCTTTTCCTTTTCAGAGTAATCTTCCCTGTGCAAGTCGACAGAAAGCATTGCAGGCAGCCTTTCCAGGTTGTCAGAACCCTTTCCGAAAGGTATTTTTATTTAATTTTATACTACCCAATACGATACAAGTCAAGTTAAAAAAGTTTATTGTCGCGATGGCCGGAATACATCTCTTTGCGTTGAAACCGGTTACACGCAAGAGGCGCCGGAGGGGTGCGCTTAACGCACGTCAATGATCACGAAAGAACGGTCTATGGACCCGGAAGGATGCAGGGCCACGGCGCTGACGATGTGGCTGCCCGGTTCCCGGTAAACGGCGGAGAAACCGGCATTGTCGGCGGATAACTTGGAGTCTTTCCCGGTCTGTCCTGACCAGAGGAAGGAAAGTTTTACCGGCATACAGCCGCTTTCGGCGGTATGCGCCGATGCCGCGACGGAAATATTTTCTCCGGGAGCGGGCCGGACAGGAGAAACCTTTAATTCCAGCCTGGACATGTTATACACGGCATTCTCCGGTCGGAAGGAAAGCTCAAGAAAAGTCCTCAGATTGTATTCTATCGGTTTATTGCCGGCCAGTTCCGCCATTCTGGCCCTGGAGAGATCGACTTCTTCCTCGTAATGTTTACCGGCAAGCCCGATCAGAGCGTTATAATATTCGGCGGCGCGCGACGAATCGCCTTCCCACTGCAGCAACAAGGCCAAATGGTAAATGGAGGACACAACATAAGGGTTTTGTCTGCCGGAATCCGCGAGCTTCTGCAGATACCGCTTCCCGCCCTCGGTATCTCTGAGAGCGTATATTCTTATCGCGCCTGCTTTGAACACCGCCTCATCGGCGTACTTGCCCGCGGGGAACTTCTCGGCCAGCCCGGCGTAACGTTCCGCAGCCGCTTCAAACGAACGGCTCTTCTCAAGATTCCACGCCCTGGTATAAAGTTGGCCTTCCGCAAAGCCGTCCTTGCCGGCAAGTGATTCGGCCATGGCAAAGAGCTTCTCGGCATATTCCGGGTCGCAGAAACCGCTGTCTTTATAGACAAACTTTCCGGCGATATCGAGAAGCGCGGCTATCTTTTCTTCTTTGGAATACGCGGGGCTTCGCAACAGCCCTTCCGAGTAAGCGTCATAAGCCGGTTCCGACGACAGTGAGTTCCCCTCTTTCATGAATTGCTCGGCGAGAGCGCGGATCTCTTCCAGCCCGGAGCCGCCGGAAGTCTTTCTTTCGATGTAAAGCTTGTAGAGCCCCCCGGCCTTCATCTTTTCTCCAGCAGCTGCCAGCCCGTCCGCCGCGTCCTTCACCGCCCCGGGGTCGGCACCTTCCGACAAAGCGTATTCCCGCACGGCAGACAATAGTTCCTGAAGCGCCGCTGCGGCCGCCTCATCCTGGTCCTCGCGCAAGGACTGCCATAATAAAAGTCTTGAATATACCGGCAGGGCCCCTCTCCCGGCAGCCGATTTCACCGCCTTTTGTGCGTATTCCACGGCCTCACGCCGGTAAGTATCTCCGCTGGAAAAATATTCGTCCCATTTCTTATCCGCCTGGAGAGCTGCCAGTTGGTCGTATCTGGCAGTGCCGGCATAATAATAAGTCCATCCGGCCAGCTCTTTTTTCTTCGCCGCGATTGTCTTAAGGGCGGAAACGAACTCACCGTATCTGCCGAAGGAATAATAACATTCTTTCAGTTTCTGCAACGCTGCCGGTAAGGCTTCCGGGGAGGAAGCGTTATCGTTCTTGCCGGAAGAAAAAACATTCTTAAGGTCCGCTGCGCAGATATCCTGCTCCGCCGGACAAGCTTGCCTGAAAGGAACAAACGCGGCAAGCAGGAGTATTACCGGAAAGAGCGTATTATATATTCGTGCCTTTTTCATTATTTTTCCCCGTCCTCCAGCGGACATTGTTTAATCAGATCCTTGATCGGCATTCCTTTCAGGCCGCTTCCTGCGGTATTCCTTTCCACCGGTTCCTTCTGTATCTCCCTGTTGTTCCGCGGCCTTTTCCAGAATTCCCTCACCACATAATAAGCCTTGCGTGGGATGCGCAAGTCCAATCCCGATCCTTCGTCGTCCGGAGAAAGCGACAAGATCCCGAACCACTCCTCGTTCATGTTCAGGCTGTCTTTGGCCTTTATGTCGAAATAATAACTCCCATTAGACCAGCGCGGCTGAGTGTCGTGCACCGTCCAGGTGGCCGGAGAATTCGGGTTGTTCTTCCACCACTCATCTGTCCACTCGAACATTACCCCGCCGAGACAGTTGCCCGTGCCCTCGCGCCTGCCGGCAAGATTCTGGTATATCTGCCTCCACTGCGATTCAAGGAAAAACGCCTGAATATCTTGATCTTCCCTGTTGCGGTAGGAATCGTAACTATCGGCGCCGAATTCGGTCAGCACCACCGGTTTATCGAAAGTCGCCTTAAGAGAATTAAACAAGTTACCGAAAGTCTTTCCTCGGTAGATTATGCACCCCAGCAGGTCGACGTCAGGGCAATAATTAGCCGCGCACTCCAGCCCGACAAGTTCGCCGTTGCCGAGCGCCACCGGGTGGTCCGGGTCTATCTTGTGTATCTCCTGCGCCAGTTCGTTAACGAACGTGTAATATATCCTGGCGCGCATGGCCCTTTGTTTTATCGGGTCCGGCTCTTTATCTATCTCGTCGGTGCTCCAGGGATTTATCTGCCCGGAGAAAGAATAATTATTCTCGTTGCCCAGCAGCCAGAAAAGTATGCCCGGTTCGTCTTTATACGTACGCACCATCTCGAGCACTTTTTCTTTGACCTTGTCGCGAAAATCCTGGTCTCCGTAGAAAGGCCCCGGGTACTCCCAGAACCCGAGCCAGTTGCCCATGATTACCCGTATATTGTAAAGCTTGTAAAGATCGTTCATGACCGCCTTCACCTCGGCGGCGTCGTCTGCCGGCTCGTATAAACGGATGGTATTCACTCCCATCTCTTTCATCATCCTGCCGTCTGTAAGCCAGGGTTTATGTGTATCCTGCCACCAAGTGTAATCCGAGCCTTGCCCGATGGGAACCGGATTGTAACAGACTCCTTTCACCACGTAAGGCCTTCCGCAGACCAATAGCTGGTAATCGCCGTTCTTAAGAGTGCGTATGGCTACTTTAGCGGACGGCTTGGCGGACATACCGCAAAGCAGGAAAAGACAGGCCAAAAGAATACCGCAGGCCGCGGGGAACGACGCCCCGCGGCCCGCGATACCGGTTTTGTTACCGCCGGAGCTACCGGCGGCGGTGTTATTCGTATTTGATCTCATCCAGGTAGAAGATTATGCCGTCTGGATTAACGTCGGCATTGGTAGCCCAGCAAAAACCTCCTATGATGAAAGAAAGGTCCTTGCCTTTCAGATCGATCGAATACTGCTGCCAGTCCTTGGTAAGAACGACAGGACCTATACCTGCGGTGTCCGAGTCGGAAAACTCTCCCATTATGCCGCCGATTTTGAACTCCTCTATGCGCTCGCCGCCTTTTGCGCCGCGCGCCCAGAAGGTAACCTTTGTCGCCTTGGAAAGATCAAACCCGGCGTCTATGCTGCCCCAGTTGTTGGCCGGGTTCTGCCAGTATATGCCTCCCCAGCGCGCGCCCTGCGCGCCTTTGGCGGTATAGACTACCTTGATACAGGTATCGCCGAGGTAAGGATCCTCGGTAGAAGAGCCATCATATTTTATGTCGCCGTAGTCCCCCATCCAGCCGGAAGCCACGAAATGGTTGCTTACCGAGCTTTTATCGGAGTAGACATAAAAAGGCATATCCTGCTGTTTCTTCCCCTCAGGTTTCATATTCTGATCTACGGAGAACTTTATGTCGTCGATGTAAAAAACGCATCCGTCGGAATTCAGGTCGGAGGTTGTCACCCAGCCGAAGCCGCCGCTTATATAAGATAGATCGCGTCCGGCGAGGTTGATCGTGTATTCCTTCCAGGTATCGGTCAATTCTACCGGCCCGAACTCGACCGCCGCGGAATCGGAATAATCGCCTTTTATCCCTCCCACTACGAACTTCTGGATGATCTCGCCGCCTTTGGCGCCTCGCGCCCAAAAAGTCAGCTTGGTCATGCCGGTAAGATCGAATCCTCCCTTTTTGCTTCCCCAGTTGTTGGCGGGATTCTGCCAATAAACCCCGGCCCATCCCTGGCCCTGCGATTTCTTGGCGGAATAAGAGAACTCTATACTGGTGGACCCGGAATGAGGATTCTCCAAAGCCTGATCGTTCATCTTGATATCGCCGAAATCCCCCATCCAGCCGGAAGCCGCGTAATGATTATCGGGAGATTTGCTGTCGGTGTAAACGCTGAACGACTTCAGGTTATCCGCCTGCGCGCGTTCAAGTGTAGTTGTGAATGCCGAAGCGAATACGGCAATTAAGGTAACCATTAGTAATTTTCTCATTTAAAAACCCCTCCCTGATGGAGCGCGGCCGATTTGTATGCCGCGTTCCTTCCCTCTCCGTTGCCGCGAACATCAAGACCGAGCGGCAGCGTGAAAGTGAACGTTTCCTTAAAAATATATCTTTACCTGATTCGATTCAACTGCGCTTGTTGCCTGTATTCCTCCTTTCTACCTCCCAGCAATATGAAATAGCGAACGTGCGAACCGTTCACCTGTTCCATTTCTTTTTATACATGAAATAAGCCGGCCTTAATTCCCGCAGGAACGGGCTGTTTTTGCCGTCGCCCTGCCCGCAGATACCCAGCCATTCTTCGTGCATGAATCCGTCCGGGAAAGGCCCGGTAAACAAACCTTTGGTGTCGTGCATGGAGGGTTCATAGGCCTTCCACCATTCGTCCAGCCATTCGAAGATCACCCCTCCTATTGCGTTACCCTCTCCTTCATGAAAAGCCATATTCTCCTCTATATCCTCCCAGGTCCCGCGATGGTATTCAGCCTGCGCCTTTTCCTCTTCCTCCACGCTAAAACCCAGGGAAAAAGCCGGACATCCGTATTCCGTAATGAACGCCGGTTTGCCCGTTTCTTCCTTGACCTGGCGCCAGAGGGATCCGAAACCGTAGTCTCCGCGGTAGGCGTTGGTGCCGAAAATATCCACGTCCGGAGCGTTCTTACCGTATTTATCCAGAAAAAGTACGTCTCCGCTGCATATGGCCACCGGATGTTCCGGATCGATTTCTTTGATCCTCCCGGCCACTTCGTTGGCAAACTTAAAGAAAGCCTCCGGCTCCTTGTCGGCATTGCAGGCGAATCCATAAACATTCTCGTTGCCCAACAGCCAGAACAGAACGTACGGCTCGTCCTTGAATTCCTTAACCATGCCGAGCACGGATTCCATCATTTTCTTCTTATGCTCTTCGTCGTTATAATCCGTTCCCGGGTACCAAGATGCGCCGGAACCTATGGCGTATTTACCGAGAAAATCCCCAACTATCACCCTGATGCCGTAGTCCCTGTACATCGCGCGCATCAGTTCCTTATTGATTTTCTTGGGATGATGATAAAGCCTGATCGTGTTTATGCCCATATCCTTCATCAGCTTGAAGTCCCCTACCGCCGGCTCATTGGCGTCCCGGATGTTGTTCCTGTTTTTGTCCACGAAAGCATCGTAAGGACCGTCTATCTTGCCGTTGGCATTAAAATCTTCCTCCATCCAGTTCCCGAGAGTCCCTTCATCGGGAGACTGTCCGACTTTGGTGGGGGCGTAAGTAACGGCCCTGATCACGTACGGTTTGTCTTCGACGATCAACTGCCAGCCGTCGTCGTCGTATTGAACCAGATGCACCTTCCCGCAGCCCAACCGCTTTTTCACCGCAGGAGTTCTTCCGTCGGACATACGCCCCTTGATCTTGTCCGGAGAAGATGTTTTTACGAATTTTCCCGGCGTCGTCACCGCCATATCGTTGGATACGTCGTTATCGAAACCATTCAATATCTTTATATCCGCCCCGACCAGTTTATATCCGAGCGAAGGATTGTTGCGCAATATGTGTTTTATCTTGGCGATGGCGGCCTGCCCCACATACCATGGCGTGTGCCAGTAGGTCCAGCCGTAAGTCCCCGGGAAATGCACGACTATCGCGTAATAACACTTCAGAGCGTGCTTATAAAGCCCGGACTTCTCCAGTATCAATCCGAGATAGAAAAGTTTGACGCCCTGCGGTTCCGGAGCCGTGGCCCATTTTAGAAAAGCCGCTTCCAGGTCCGGGGAATGCACGTAATCCCAATGCGATCCCTCCAGCCTTTTTTCCTTTTGCGCTTTTTTGTAGGCCGGGTCCCAGCGGATGGAAGTGGTATTGGGGTAGATACCCTCGCCCACCGCCGCGCTCAAGCCTTCCTGGTCCTTGACGATGTATTTATACTCGGCGGTGCCGGTCTTGGTGAATTCTCCGTATTTTTCATAATCAACCACATCCTCTTTCCCCGGATCATGCAGTTCTATTACCGTCGGCAGCTGGCTAACCTTCTTCTTTTCCTCTATCTCTATAGAACCGGTCTCTATCTTTTTGACGCTCTGCTCGGAGGCCTGAGCTATCTTCCAAAACCACCCGCGTTGGTCCCAGGCCTGGGCAAAAGGATATTTCTCTATGATGGTCTTGAACAGCTTTTTAGCCTCGTCGTTCTTGCCCTGCCTCATATAACTCTCCGCCTGGATGAAATAAGCGGTAGCGACGTCGTTCAAGACGGCGACCGCTTGTATCTCGTCCTTATTGGAGGGCATCCCCTTCAGCGATTCCTGCTGCTTCAACGCCTCGGCCGAATACAACTCGATGCATCTGCCGGTGTATTTGAACGTGGCTTCCACATCGCCGCTGCCGTGCGCCTGCCAGGACTTGGTGATCAACGTCGAGGAAGATTCGGCCGAATTCTTCGCGGCCGGAGTGCCGTCCCCGGCCCGGGCAGAGCTGCCTGAAAACAACAAAAACGCCAAACATAAGGAAATAACAGGTATCTTCATATTTACCCCACTAATGCTCCCTGAGTTACGCCTTTGACTATGTATTTCTGCATAAGAATATAAACCAGTATTATAGGCAATGCGGTGATGGTTAACCCGGCCATGAGTAGCGGATAACGCGTAATGAATTCCCCCTGGAACGTCATTAACGCCACCTGCAGCGGCATCAAAGGTTTGGAATCGAATATGATCAGCGCCAGCACGTACTCATTCCAAACATTAAGCGCGTTCAAAACTACCACGACGGCCAGAACGGGCTTCGCCAGCGGCAGGGCGACGTGACGCCAGATGCCGAGTTTGGAGCAGCCGTCTATCCTTGCCGCGTCTTCGAGTTCCTTGGGCATCTTGTCGAAAAAAGTCTTCAGAAGAAAGATGCTGGTAGACAATCCCACGTTGATCATGCAAAGTATATAGCCTATGGCGGTATTTCGCAGATGCAACTTGTTCAACAGAACATAAAGCGGGACGAAACTGCCGGGAATGGGGATCATCATCGCCGCCATGAATATATAGAAAATAAGGTTTCTGCCCGGGAAGGTGAACCTGGAAAAGGCGTAAGCGGCCAGGGAGGAAACTATCACTATGCCGAGCACGACAACCGAGGTATAAACGATGCTGTTGAAAAAGTTCCGTCCGAACCCGCCCTGCTTCCAGGCCAGGACGTAATTCTCGAAATGGAACTCTCTGGGAATAAGCGACATGTCCCTAAAAATGGTCTCCTGCGTCTTCAGGCTGGAAGAGAACATCCAGAGCAGCGGAAAAATGCAGGTCAACGCCACCGCTATAAGAAAAGCATAGACTATCACATTCACTGCCACTTTCTTACCAAAGTAATATTTATCGCTTTTCATATACGGCGGCACTCCTTCGGCGCGTTAATATTGCCTTGATCTCTTGGAAAAACGGTATTGCACGAACGAAATTATTATCAACACCACCCCGAAAACAATGCCTTGCGCGCAGGCGTAGCCGAAACGCGACGATCCGCGCATGGAAGCCAATATGCGCAGCACCGGCACCTGCGTGTGGTAAGCCGGGCCGCCGCCGGTCATGGCTATAATCAAAACGAACGCCTGCATAGTGCCCAGAACGGTAAGAATAGCTACCAGTATGGCTACCGGAATCATCAACGGCAGAGTTATGTTCTTAAAACTCGCCCAGGCGTTGGCCCCGTCCACGCGCGCGGCTTCATACAACTCCCGCGGGATCGTCTGCAGTCCGGCCAGGAAAATCAGAAAGCCCCAGCCGAAGCCTTTCCAGCAGTGCACCACGGCCACGGTAGTAAGCGCGGTCTGCGGATCCGAAAGCCAATTCTTGACCAGATGAGGCAGTCCCATTTTGAGCAGCCAGGCGTTAAGAAGCCCGTAATTGCCGTCGAGTATCCACTGCCATACAAGACCGACTACCACCTCGGAAAGTACCGGCGGGAGGAAGAAGACGAGCCGGAAGAAATTTTTCATCTTTATTTCCCTGTCGCAGGCCATGGCCAGCATAAAAGCCATCGCGTTCTGAAAGATAAGGGCGATCAGGGTAATATACCCGGCGTTCCACATGGAAAGCCACCAGATGTTGTCCTGGGTAAGGACTTCTTTAAAATTAGACAGGCCGACAAAAGTCTTGGTGGGAAGAATACCGTCCCATTCATACATACCGAGCTGGAAGACCCAAATGAACGGGATAAGATAGAAAATAAGAAAAATCACGACCGCGGGCAAAACAAAAAGATAATTTTCCAGTGTCGATTTAATACGCATATGAGACGTTTGACCACCCGGGCGCAGGCCGCGCGGCGGATGTTACTTGTTGTTTTTCTTCGACAATTCCCTTTGCTTTATCTTCTGCACCTCTTCCGCCACCTGCACGGAGGTTTTTTCCCCGATAACTATGGACTGAATCCCCTTGTCAAAGGCTTCGACCACGGCGGGGAATTCGGAAACCCCCCACACGTTGGGATGTGTGGAGGTCTCTATATCGTCCGCGAATTGCGCCAGCACGTCGGATATTTTCTTCAGGCTATCTTTGTTCGCCGGCAGGTTAAGCGTCATCTCCGCCAAAAAGACCTGCTGTTCACGGTCGGTAAGCCAGCGCAGGAACTTGACCGCCTCTTCTTTCCTCGGCGATCTGGCGTTAACCATGAAAGAAGATCCCGCTCCGCCCCAGATTACCATGGGATACTTAGAACTCACCGCCGGCGGCAGCATGGTGCCGAACTCCAAGCCGGGATTCATACCCTTGTAAACATTCACGCACCAGGAGCCGTTGAACGCGAAGACGGCTTTCTCGTTGGCAAAAAGCTGCTCGGCGTTCTTGTTCACCATGGTCACAAGTCCGTTCGCCAGCACCCCGGAGTCCTGCATTTGATTGAATATCTCGAAAACCTTGATCCAGTCCGGATCTGTATAAGGGACGTCGCCTCTTATTGTAGCCAATACCTTGTCTTTCCCCATCACGTTAAAGGCGTAGTTATTTGCCATACAGTCGACCATCCATACTTCTCCCCATCCGGAAACGAGCCCCTGGATACCGGAAGCCTTAATCTTCGGTCCTAAAGCGAGGAATTCCTCCAGAGTGGCCGGAGGTCTGTTGGGATTTCCGCCTATCTGCTTCAGCAGTTTCTTATTATAGACCATCTGAATGGTTGTTATGTCGATGGGAACTCCGTATATGCCGGGGGTAACACCGTAAGTATTATCAGGAGAGAACTCGTTGACGGCCAGGGCTTCGGAAAAGAACACGTTCTTCCATTTACCGCTGTCTGCCGACATATAAGGAGTTATATTAAGTATATGGCCCGCCTTGACGAAAGAGGAGAAATCGCGTTTTTCTCCCAGTATACCGAAGATATCGGGCAGACTCACGCTCTGCGCGGCAGCCCTGATCTTCTGGGAATAGGCGTCGGAAGGGGCGTAGAGCTCGAAAGTAACTTTCACGCCGGTCAATTCTTCATACCGGCGGCTCAATTCCTCGAACGCGGGCTGACGGTCGGTCATCCAGTGCCAGACAACCACGGAATTCTTATTCTCCAGAGTCGTAGGCGCGCACCCGCACAGGCAAAACAGACTTAGAATGGAGAGAGCCGATACACCTCTCAGACAGCCGGAGAATTTTACCGCCATTGAGCCTCCTCTCGAGCCGGAAATCTTATGCTGTAACGGGATTTGCCGACAGTTAGTTGTATTGCGGATAAAATAAGATGTGCTTAACTCTAACACATGTTTATTATACGGTCAAGATTTTTATATCGGCACGGGTTAGCGCCGCCGGGTATATCAATGCAGCCGCATGACCCTGGAAAACCTCATTAGTTCGGCATTCTCCAGACGGATACCCGTGCGATAGCTATTCACGCCTTCCGGCCTGCACCAAACTACCCTGCCCCTGGCGTAAAGCGGCTGACCCTGGTCGGGAACGTTCATCCATATTTCGAGATCCGCCGAAGACTGCAGCTCAGTTCCGGAGGTCATGCCGAGGCCGTAAGCGCTGATATCGCTTGAAACCGCTTCTCCGGAGATATGCGAATACAGGTCAGTGTATTTTACGGGAAATTGAGCTTGAATACGCTCGAACAATCTCTGGTCTTCCGGACTCCCGTCTGGTTGTTCTATATATTCCATCTATCCCGGATCTCCCCGCCGCAGATCCGCCTTTAATCAAACCGCAGACAATGTCCGGCAAGGCCCGAACTCCCCCATAGAATCGCGGCCTGAAATCTAAACTATTATACCGGGGCTTTATTCCGGCCCGATAAATTATAGCTTATCGAAACGGGAACTGTCAACGTAAAACGGATTTATCAAACCGCATTCATCCCCGGCTTGAACACAGATTGGATCAAATCAATCTGTTAAGGGATATCCGTTCTTTAAGAATATAGTATAAACAGCGGCGTCTATCCATGGTAAAGTATTTTTACAAAGGAGGGATCTTACCATGTCATATATTAAAGGTAACCGTAATCAGATAATACTTTTACCGCAAGCCGTAGAAGACTACATCGCTAAGGACGATCCACTGCGCGCCTATGACGCCTTTGTTGAAGCCTTTGATTGTAATGTTTTAGGGCTGAAGATAGAGTAAAACCAGCCTGAGGTTAATACGTATTGACCCAAAGCGATGTTAAACCTTCTTATCTACGTTTACGTCTACGGGATACGCAGTTCGCGTAAATTAAAAAGAGCGTGTTATCACAATCTATCGTTTATATGGCTGACGGAAGATATAAAACCTGATTACCGGACTATCGCCAGATTCCGAATAGCCAATAAAGATATTATAAAGAACATATCAGGGCAATGCGCGCGCGCGTATGTGTTTAAAACTATGGTTGATAGAAGGTAACACCTTATTTATAGACGGCACTAAAATCAAAGCCAATGCTTCTTTAAAGAATACATGGTCAAAAGAACGGCTGCAAAAATCGGAGCAGCAATAGAAGATAATATAAAGCGCATCTTAACGGAATGCGAAACAACCGACGCCGCCGAGGCGAACACGGAATCTTTAATAAAATTCGAGAAAGAACTGGCTGATCAAAAAACCTGGAAAGCTGAAATGGCCGAAATTGCCAAAGAACTGAAAGAATCCGGTAAACAAAAGCTCAATACTTCAGTAAATGGCCGCAAAATCATACGTCAGAAGAATGAGACATTAATGCGGCGGCTCGATCAGCTATATGACAGCGATACCGGACAACAGATATACAAACTGCGAAAAGAAAAGATTGAGTTGCCGTTTGCCCATTTTAAGCACAATATGAACATACGCCAGTTGTTATTACGCGGGATAGATAAAGCGGGTATAGAGTTAAACTTGTGTACTATCAGGTATAACCTGGTTCGTATGATAACCTTATTGGGCGTGAGCGGATTTGAAGAAACGTTTCTTACCGTTTAAAACCCGGTATTTTACGTTTTAAAACAGCTTGTGATTTATGACTATACTTTTTTCAAAGAGCAAATATTAATATAACCCGGCCTGTGTAAAACCCGGGGATGAATGCGGCTGGATTAACTGTTTTGCCTAAGAACGTGCGCCACGCCTGTTGTGACCGAATTGGAAAGGCTGATACCGGCGCGAAGAGTTTTTCCCCCTTCCTGCATAGTCCAGATCACTTCGCCTTTCGTGTAGAACGGCCGGTTTTTGTCGGAAAGAAGAAGCCAGCAATCCAGAGAAGCGCCTCGCGACAACGAAACTTCTGTAAATATCCCCAGCCCGCGTATGCTTACGTCGCTGACCGTTCCCATACACTGCAAGGAGGAACCGGTCAAAGAAAACTTTAATGGAAAGCTGACCGGAATCCTGACAAAAAATCTTCTCTCGTCTTGGTTTACCATATATTCTGCGTGGAGAAATAGAACATGTTTCAGTCCCCCTGAGAAGGCCCCTTTCCCAAAATAAAAACCGGAAGAATCACTTTCCTTCCGGCTTGAGTCCGTGGCTATCCCCGCTTTTTAAAGTCGGGATTAGCCGGCTTAGAAAAGAGTTTTATTATCTCTTTGTAAATATAGTATAACTCGTGAGGATTTTTTTGTCAAGCACAAATCTTAACTGAAATAGTTTGACTTTAGTATCTAAATATGTTATTTGTAAAGAGTATTTGTCCATAAAATAATTCTGGAGGATAACCATGAACCTGAAAAAAGTCTCCGTTTATGTAAAGTTAAACTGGATAAAGCTGCTGCTGGTCCTGCTGGCAGTAACCGTGCTAACTCTAACCGTGTTCGCCCTGATAGTCGGAATGAAGGCGATGACAGGGCTGGAATCGTTCTATAAACAAATGCAGCTTTCCATGATCCCGCTGCAGTTATTCATAGCCGTAGTCACCGCTTTCGTCTTCGCCTCCATCTATACGGTATTTCACTACTGGTTCTTTTTTGCCGGGGGGATGACTAAACTCGGGCAGAAAAAGATAAAAAGCGTGGAAGTGAACGTGAAATGGGTTGAAGTCATCGGCATGGATGAAGTAAAACGGGAGGCCTGGGAAGTAGTGCAGTTATTAAAAGACCGCACTAAACTGCAGCGCGTGGGTGGGCAGATCGTAAAGGGGATACTGCTTTCCGGGCCGCCGGGATGCGGAAAAACCTATCTGGCCAAAGCAATAGCCACGGAAGTGCAGATGCCGTTCCTTTCAGTGGTAGGCAGCGAGCTTGAAGGCATCATCGTCGGTCTGGGGGCGGCAAAAATTCGTTCGCTGTTCAAAGAAGCCCGCGCCCTGGCGGAATTGCACGGCGGATGCATAATATTCATCGACGAAATAGATTCGGTAGCCAGGCCGAGGAGAGATGATGCCGGCTTCGGCGGACAGATGAGCGCGAACGCTGCGGTCAACCAGCTGCTCACGGAGCTGGACGGGCTGCGCAAGAAAGAAAACAACCTTGTAGTGATCGGGGCCACCAATGTGGATGAAAAAGACCTCGACCAGGCGCTGATGCGCGCCGGACGTTTCGACAGAAAAATATACATAGGACTGCCCGGGCTCAAAGACAGAGAACAGCTTTTCGAATTCTATCTTAAAAAGGTGCGCTGCGGAAGCGACATAAGTATAGGACAGCTGGCGCGCAAGGCGGTTTACAAAAGCCCCGCCGACATAAACAACATCGTGCGGGAGGCCGGGATAATCGCCATCCGCAAACACAAGGACAGCATAGGCATGGCCGAGATAAACGAAGCTATGGAAAGAATAGACATGGGCTTGAGAAAATCGCTGGAGCTCAGCCCGGCGGAGAAAGAACAAGTCGCCTATCATGAAGCCGGGCATGCCATCACCGCGTACCTGCTCCATCCCACCGACGACGTATTCAAAGCCACCATCATCCCGCGCACCGTCGGCTTCCTCGGCTACGTCTATCACCGTTCGAAGGAAGAAATGCACATACACAACAAGGAATATTACCTGGCCAATATAAAGGTGGCGCTGGGTTCTTACGCCGCGGAGATGCTGAAATTCCGCACGACCACTTCGGGGGTCGGAGAAGACATGCTTCAGGCGGCTTTCTGGGCCTATAATATGGTCTGGTGCTGGGGTATGGGTTCTTCCGGAATGAAAGGCAATTTCAAGGAATTGAGCAAAAACTTTTCTTCTTCCGCGTGGCCGCAGATAAGCTTTATTTCGGAGAAGACCAAGGAAAGGCTGGACGACGACGTACAAAGCATACTTTTCCAGTGCCTGCAGGAAGTGGAAGAGCTGTTAAAGAAAGAGTCCGCCCTGCTTGACCGCTTCGCCGGGGAACTGGTCGCCAAAGAAGAACTGGATTTCGACCAGATAGAAGCGATATTCAAGGAATGCGGGAAAGAACGGACAAGAAAATGAAACGCCTTCCCGCGGCACTCCTGTCTTTCTTGGTTGCCTCTGTTCTATGCGGATGCTTTTCTCTGCAGCCTACTTATACGAAAGAAAAAGCCGCCGAAGCGGTGATCGCCCTCTGCCGCAACGAATACGGCCTGAAAGTAAACGCCTGGCTATCCGGAGACACCCTCTACGTTTACCTGCCGGTGGCATCGCTGACGACCACGGATAAGGAATTGGCCGGCGTAATACAAAAGAATATTAACCGCCTCGTGGTCTCCGCCACCAGAGTCTGCCTGAGCATGAACCCGCGGGTGGAATTCTTGGTAATCGCCGTTACCGACACCGGACAGCACGGGATAGAATACAGGAACGTAAATTACGTCACGGACCTGGTCAAACTGCAGTGTAACGCGATTTCCAGGAATGATTTCGCCGCGCGCAGTATAATTTCGATAACGCAGAACCCGCTGGGCGTGGGAGACGAGGAAGGTAAATACATCCTGAAGGAGCCTGTCAGGAAAGAGGACTTTATCTGCTCCCTCATAGCGCAAAAGATAAGCTACTCTGCGGCACAACAGCATCCGAACGCGGCGGCCGGACCGCCTAAAGCGGCGGAAGTAAGCCTAAAGGACCGCTATCTGGAGATCAATCTGTTGCAACCTGCCTCAGGAACGGCGGCCGGGCTCAAAGAAACGGCATTGGCCGCCGCGGCCTGGGTGGTCAATGAATACGATTTTCACGATTTCGACACGCTGAAACTATCTGGCCCGCCGCCGGATAACGCCGAATCGGAATTCAGCCGCAAAGCCCTACTCTCACATCCGCAAGAAGTAAACCGCAAATGAAATCCGCGAATCAATAAGATATCTTTCTGCCTTTTACGCGCAAGCGTCCGCGCAGTAAAAGATCTATCGCCAGCGGATAAATGCGGTGCTCTGCCTTATGTATTCTTTTCTCAAGTCCGGCCAAGGTATCATTCCTGCCGATCTTAACTTCTTCCTGCATTATTATCGGGCCGTGGTCGGTCTTCTCATCTACGAAATGCACGGTCACTCCGGTAACCTTGGCACCGTATTCGAAGGCGTCGCGTATCGCGTGAGCCCCTTTAAAAGAAGGAAGCAGAGAAGGGTGGATATTGATTATCCGGTTACGGTAACGTCTGACGAACGAAGGACTGAGTATGCGCATGAACCCGGCCAGAACTACCAGGTCTACGCGGCCGCGGCGCAGAGCGTAAAGGACCTCTGCCTCGAACAACTCACGGGAAGAAAAATCTCCGCGGGAGACAATCAAAGTCCTTATCCCGGCCCGGGCCGCCTTTTCGATGACCGGCGCCGCCGGATTGTCGCAAAGCAAAAACGCGATCTCCGCTTTAATCAACCCGCTCTTTACCGCTTTCACTATGGCGAGGGAATTGCTCCCCGTGCCGGAAGCGAATACGGCAATCCTGGCTTTCCTTTTCATAAACCGCTCCTCAAACCCGCTTACAAAACGGCTATCGCTTTAACCGGACAGACCTCGACGCACTCCATGCACGAAATACATTTAGCGCAGTCTATGACCGCCAGATTATTTTCCACTTTTATCGCCCCGTATTTGCAGGTTTTCTCGCAGCGTCTGCAGGCAATGCAGGCAGACTGACAGTATCCGCGCTTAACCGCGGCGGTATCGAGAGAACGACACGCCACGAAGACCTTTTGTTCTTGCGTCCGGAGCGAAAACAGGTGTTTGGGACAAACGCTGACGCACTTACCGCAGGCGCGGCATTTATTCTTATCCACGCACGGCAGGCCGTCTTTTCCCATGCTGATCGCGCTGAAAGGACAAACCGTCACGCATGTCCCCAGGCCTATGCAACCGTAGGGACATTCTTTCGGCCCGCCGAGTAGGGCGACCGCGGCCCGGCAATCCTTTAAACCGGAGTAAATGTATCTTTCCGCTACTTTCGCTCCGCCGCGGCAATGCAGCACCACGGTCCTCTTGAGGGATTTATCCAGCTTTTTGCCGAGGATGGCCGCTATCTCCCGCTTAACGCTTTCGTCGCCGGCCCGGCAGGCATCCGGGGAAAGCTCGCCCTTAAGAACGGCCTCGGCGAAACCGAAGCAACCGGCGGCGCCGCAGGCCCCGCAATTAGCCCCCGGCAGCAGCCCCATTATTTTTTCCAGGCGCAGGTCGGTATTATGCACGGCCAGCTTGCGCGAGGCGAAAGCCAGACCCGCCCCGAACAGCGCTCCGAGCGCCCCCAGTGTTAAAACCGCCACCAGTATAGACATAACTCTATTCCCTCCGGGTCAGAACCTGAACCCGTTAAAACCCATGAACGAAAGGCTCATCAGCGAAGCTGTGACGAAAGCAATGGGGAATTCCCGCACCGCCTCCGGCACGCGCGAATATTCCAGTCTCTCCCTTATGGCGGACATCAAAAGCATCGCCAGCGTATAGCCGATGCCGACGCATACGCCCTGAAAGATGGAGAAAATGAAACTACCCGGTAGGGGTTTTCCCTTACTGAAGAACATGTCGGTGTTAAGCACGGCTACGCCCAGAACGGCGCAATTTACGGTGATCAACGGCAGGTAAATTCCAAACATGCGGTAAAGCGCGGGCATGAATTTGCGGACTACCATCTCCACCAGCTGAACGCAGGAGGCTATAACCAGTATGAAAGAAATTGTTCGCAGATAAGCAAGATCGAAAGGTATCAAAAGGTAATTATAGACCACCCAGGTGATCGCCGAAGACATGACGATGACGAAAAACACCGCTGAACTCATTGCCAGAGCCGGACGGGTCTCCTTGGAAATGGCGATGAAGGAGCACAATCCCAGGAAACGCGAGAGGATGACGTTGGAAACGAAAATGCTGGAAATAAATATCGCCAGAAAATGTCCCGCGTTCATTCCCTCCTCCCCTTCAACAGATTAAAGAACCCCAACATCCCGCCTATGACCAGAAGCGCTCCCGGAGGCAACGCCATCATCAGCGCCGGTTGAAAACCGGGCAAGATTGTATACCCAAGCAGCTGTCCAGAACCGAGCAATTCCCTGACCGCGGATATAAGCGCCAGTCCCAGAGTGAACCCGACGCCCATCCCGAGAGCGTCTACGAGCGAAGCGGGCAGCGTCCGGTGTGAAGCGAAGGCCTCGGCTCTGCCGAGCACCACGCAGTTTACCACTATCAACGAGACATATATACCCAGGGCCCTGTTCAACGCGGGGCTGTAGGCCTTCATCACCAATTCGGCGATGGTCACGAAAGTGGCGATGACGATAATGAAACACGGTATGCGTATCTTGTCCGGCACGGCCTTCTTTATTAAAGATACGATGCAATTGGAGCCAACCAGCACGAAGGTGGCTGCCGCACCCATACCCAGCGCGTTCTTTACCGAAGTGGATACGGCCAGCACCGGGCAGAGGCCTAGTGCGAGGACAAAAATAGGGTTCTGTTTTATTATCCCTTTCAGGAACTCCGGTAACAGCTTCATCTCATCTTCCCCGTGCCGTAAATACGCCCGCGGGTGTACCTGTCGATAAATGGAGAAACCGCGTTCATCATCAAGATGGCGTAACATGTCCCTTCCGGATATCCTCCCCACAGCCGGATAACCGCCGTTAACAGACCGCATCCCGTACCATAGATCAACTGTCCTTGGGCGGTCAAAGGCGATGTCACGTAATCAGTCGCCATGTAAAAGGCACCCAGCACCAGCCCGCCGGAAAGCAGATAAAACAACCAATCCCCGCTGAACAGCCCGGAAGGTCCGAAAACATAATGAAGTATCCCTGTGGTAAAGAGATAGGAAACCGGAATATGCCAGGTTATATATCCTTTCAAAAAAAGGAAAACCGCACCTGCCAGCAGCCCTACCACGCACACCTCACCTATACACCCCCCTTTGTTCCCCAGGAAAAGATCCAGATAAGAATACACCTGCCGGAGATGCCCCTCCTTCAACGCCGACAACGGGGTGGCGGAAGCAACGGCGTCGAAACCCGGAGCCCGAAAAGAAGTCATGTAAGCCGGCCAGGACGCCATAAGGAAGGCCCTTGCCGCGAGGGCCGGATTGAATATGTTCTGTCCCAACCCTCCGAAAATCTGTTTGCCTACGGCGATTGCGAAAAAGGAACCTACTGCCGGCATCCACAGCGGCACGCCGGACGGCAGGTTATACGCCAGAAGCAGTCCGGTAAGAAAAGCGCTGCCGTCTAACAAGGTAACCTGTCTGCGCGTCATTTTTTGCAACAGCCATTCCGTGGCCAGCGCTGCCGCGACCGCTGTCCCTATTACTGCCAGGGCCGCATATCCGAAAAGATAGACCCCGGCCGCTCCGGCTGGAAGAAGCGCCAAACTGACGCCCCACATTATGCGCGCCGTGGATTGATGCGCATGCATATGCGGCGCCGCGGTTACTATAAGCTTATTTCCCATTACGTAAAGCCTCCCTTACTTCGGCCGCTTTCAGGTCTATGGAAGAGCTGACCGCCCGCGAAGAAATAGTGGCCCCGGTTATCGCCTGCACCCCGGAAACCCGGGCCGCATCCACGCCGCTGAACCTGCCTGTGAAAGATCCTTCCGCAACCTTGCTTCCCAATCCGGGGGTCTCGTTCTGGTTGAGGACTTTTATCGCTTTTATCTTCGCCTGGGCGTCCATACAAACCATAGTCTCTATCATGCCGGAATACCCCTTACCCACGGCTTTGAACAACACGCTTAGTAACTTGCCGTTTTTATCATAAGCCCTGTAGAAGAAGACCGTATCCCCTTTAAGCACCGGTGTGAAAACCGCGGCTTCAGGTTGCAGTCCCTTCAATGCCGCTTCCTCCTCCAGACCAGCCTGCGCCGCGATACGCGAAGCGGTGACGGCGTTGACCGCCGCAAGCAGACCTCCGGCCGATAATGCTATAAAGCCCAAAATGAACGCGGACCTTAAGATATCTTTCATCTGGCGGCCTCCGCTTTGGCTTTCTTTATATATTGTACCAGCCTGCGGTTCGCCGGACATACATATGCGCACGCCCCGCATTCCAAACAATCGGCCAACCCGTGCCGTTTAGCTTCTTCCAACATCCCTTTTTCGGCCGCCGCCCCCAGCATACAAGGAAGCAACCCGGTGGAACAGACGCGCACGCATCTGCCGCAGCGTATACAGGCGCTCTCTTCCAGGATACGGCCGCTTTTCTCCCCCAGCACCAACACCCCGCTGGTGGTTTTGATCACCGGGACATCGATCCCGGCCTGGGTTATGCCCATCATCGGCCCACCTATGATTATCCTACGCGGTTCTTCTTTAAGCGGACCGCAGAAGGAAATCAGCGCGGATATCGGCGTGCCTGTCCGGACCAGTAAGTTTGCCGGATTCGACAGGCAATCCCCGGTGACGGTAACCACTCTTTCATAAAGCGGCTTACCGAGAAAAACCGCTTCATAAGCGGCGAACACTGTGGCCACGTTCTGCACGACGGCGCCGGCTTCAAACGGCAGTTTGCCGCGCGGAACCTCTCTGCCCAGCACGCTTTTAATCAACTGTTTTTCCCCACCCTGGGGATAAAAAGACCTTAATTTCTTAACCCTCAGCGGACCGGAGGCTTTGGCCAGTAAAAGTTCAACCGCCCTGGGCTTATTGTCCTCAACGGCTATGCATATATCCTCGGCCCCCAGTATGCGACCCAACAGCAACGCCCCTTTAATGATCTCGTCGCTTTTCTCCAGCATCAAGCGGTAATCGGAAGTCAGATACGGTTCGCACTCGGCGCCGTTAACGATCAAAGTCCTCACACGGACCGGAGGTTTAAGCTTGAGGAAAGAAGGAAAACCCGCGCCTCCCATACCTACCAGGCCGGCGTCGCGTATTATATCGAGAAGTTCCTCCGGTTGCAAAGAGTCCACGTCACGCGCTTCGCGCGCCCGGAAAGCGTAAGAATCAGGCAGCCGCGTCTCTATTACCGCCGCGCTGCACCTGCCGAGCACGGGGTGCGCGCAGGTTTCGATTGAAGAAACCGTGCCGGTCACGGAAGAATGAACTGCCGCCGACGGCATGGCCCCGGCGGAGGCTATCCGCTGTCCGGTAATGACTTTATCGCCCGGCTTAACCTCAAGCAGGCCAAGCTTGCCTAAATGCTGGCAGAACGGGATGAACATCTTTTCCGGCGGGGGCAGGACCGTTATTTTCTTATCTTCGGTGGCTTCTTTGCGATGCTCTAATTTAACCATGCGGCCATTCTTTTGTAAAAGATATTCGCCAGCCCGGTCAGCGCGAAGGCGCAGCCGACAACGGAAATGATGAATACCTCCGGAAGCCTTTCGGCTATCTTACTGCTTAAAAGCATGAAAATAAGGAACCCCGCGTGCATGATTATTTCCATCGCGCTGAATACCTTGCCGCGCATCTGGCTGTCGCTGACTCTGTGTATTATAGTGTTGGAGGCGATCATGATAGGGGAGATGCACAAACCCAGAAGCAGCGCCAGACTTGCCGCCACATTGAAAAAAGGATACCTCTGCAGCGTGAAGGCGAAAATTATCAATACGATCCCGACCGAAGCAAGGGAAATAAAGATCATTCTGTAATGCGATATTCTGGATCCGAAACGGCCATAGACCACCGAACCGAGAAAAAGACCCGCGCCCAGGAATACGATGAGGAAACCGATATCTTTGGTCGCAGAATGCAGAGTCTTCTGCACAAAGACTATCATCACCACGTAAAGAGCGCCCAGGGCCGCGGAAAGCGAAAAGATAAGCCCCACGGTGAAGCGTATATGCTTGTTTTTCAGGACGTATTTCCAGCTCTCTTTCAGTTCCTGCAGCACCGTCTTCTTAAAAATCTCCTCCATTTCCCTGACGGGATGAGAAACCGCCTGCTCCCGCATTCTACTGCGGACCCCGGTGTAGATAAAGAAAATCAGGCCGGCGGAAAAAGCGAAACTAAGCGAATCTAGGAAAAAACCGCTCTCGGGACCGAGCCACTCCACCAAAAGCCCGCTTACGCCAAACCCGGCCACCGCGGCTATCATTCCTGTCATATTGGCGAGGGTATTGGCTATCAGCAGCTGTTTTTTCTCCACGAGTTCAGGCAGTATCGCCATCTTGGCCGGGACAAAAAACCTGCCGATGCCGAAAATAACAAATATGACCGCATACAAGGGAAGTAAGTTGCTGTTGTGAAAGAAGAAAAGAGGGATTGTTAACACGAGGACCGCCCGCAGAAAATCGCATACGTACATCGTGCGGCGTTTGTCCCAGCGGTCAACGTAAACGCCTGCCAACGGCCCAACCACAAAAACCGGGAGGATCGTAAAGGACATTATTTTGGCGATCTGCATCGGGGAACCGGGGGCCTTGAGATATATCAACCCCAGTAAAGCCATCTGGTCCAGCCTATCTCCCAACTGTGAAACGATCTGGCCGAGCCAAAGCAGGAAGAAATTACGGTTTTTCAACACCTGGGCGTATTCAGACATATCCCGCTGTATAATATTATATATCCCCGGCGGCACCTCGGGTAAAGCCGGGAATCCTATTTGGGCTTTAACTTCCGCTTTCAGGGTTAAATATGGAGCCGATGAGTGGATTTGAACCACCGGCCCGCGCTTTACGAAAGCGCTGCTCTACCAACTGAGCTACATCGGCGTAAAACGGCAAGTACCTATGCCCCTAAAGGGCGACAAGCTGCAAACCGGTATGATTATAACAGCTTTATCGGAATAGTCAACAGCGTGATATATGGATCGGGGAACGCGGGAAAAAATATGAGCATCCCTCTCTTATCACTCATATTTATGAAGCCGTCAGCCGGGTCTTGACCATCTCGCTGACCTGGCGGGCGTCTGCCGAAGCGCCGGTCCTGGAGGTCACTTCTTTCATTACCCGGCCCATATCTTTAAGCCCGGAGGCGCCTAGAGAAGTTATGCTCTCTTCTATTATACGCGAGAGGTCGGCAGCGGACAACTGCGGCGGCAGATAATCTTTCAATATTAAACTCTCTTTTTCTTCCTTGTCGGCGAGGTCCGGGCGGTTCCCCTGCCTGAACTGCTGTATGGAATCCTCCCGCCGCTTTATCTGTTTCTTTATCACCGCTATGCAGTCCGCATCGTCCAGCAAGTCCCTGCTCTTGCTCATCGCCACATTCTTGAGTTCAGCCCTGAGGAAACTCAAAACCGAGGATCTAAGACTATCCTTGCTTTTAAGGGCTTCTTTATAGTCGCTGAAAATCTTTTCTTCAAGCATGATTGACGCTCTCCTTTCAAAAAGCGCTTATTTCCTTGAAACATTTCATCCTGCCGCGGATATCCGCCAGGGTAAGCCTGCCGCTACGTTCCAGTCCGAACCCTTCCACGTTGAAAGAAGCACAGACCGTGCCGTAAACAACCGCTCTTTTAAACGCCTTCCTGTCCGTGCGCCCGCAGCCGGCGAGATACCCCATAAACCCTCCCGCGAAAGTGTCGCCCGCTCCGGTCGGGTCCACGACCTTATCCACCGGATAAGCCGGCAGGGAGAAAAAAAGATCCGGTCCGTAAAGCATGACCCCGTGCTCTCCCTTCTTTATGAGCACTATGCGCGGGCCCATGCGTTGCAGCCGCCTGGCCGCGCTGACAAGGTGCTCCTCCCCGGAAAGGTCGCGCGCTTCGCGGTCATTAGCCACGTAAATATCCACTTTCTTAAGCAGTCTTAACAGCGAGGCCCGCTTATTATGTATCCAGTAATTCATGCTGTCAAGGCCGACCAGCCGCGCCGAATGCATACTCCCAAGTAGCTGTTTCTGGATATCCGGATCGACATTGGCGAGAAAGATGTTGCGGATGCCGCGCTGGCCGGCTCTTACCTTCGGGCTGAAGGCAGAGAGCACTCCCAGCTCGGTTTTGATGGTAAGCGCGGTGTTCATATCGCCTTTGTATTCTCCGCTCCACTTGAAGGTAACGCCGGCCGTCTTAATCAGGGAATCCAGGTTTATGCCTTTGCCGGAGAGAAAATCCAGATGCTGGGAAGGAAAGTCCTCGCCCACGGTAGCCACCAGATTGACGTGCGTGAAAAGCCTGGCGGACATGGAAAAATGAACGGCGGAACCTCCCAGCATATAATGACGCCGGCCGTGCGGCGTTTTGACTGTATCTAAAGCCACTGTTCCCAGGACAAGTATGCTCATCTTAGAAAAATAAGAATTACCGCCGCCGCCAGCAGACAATAATACCCGAAATACGGCAATTTGGACCTTAAGATCAAACGTCTCAACAACGCAAGCGCGGCCAGACCGAAAATAAAACTGGCGAGAAATCCCGCCAGAGGCTCGCTCCATGATTCCACGCAAACCGCGGTAATCTCACGGGCGTCCAGCAGGGCTGCGCCGGCCACGGCCGGTATCCCGGAGATGAACGAGAATTTAAAACACGTCTCGCGTTCAATACCCCTGAAAAGAAGCGCGGAGATGGTGACGCCGGAACGGGATATCCCGGGCAGCACCGCTATCCCCTGCGCCGCTCCCATTAAAGCCGCGTCACCCAAAGAAATATCCTTCTTACCGGAAACGCGCAGCCTCCCCGTCAGGATAAGCGCCGTTCCTGTGGCCAGCAGGGCCAAAGCCGCCGGCACGGTAGAGGAAAAGATTTTTTCAACAAAACCTTTGAGCAGGAAAGCGATGACGCCGGTGATCAGCGTGACCGCCACCACCAACAGGAATTGTCTCCTGTCCGAAAGCATCCGCAGGATATCACGGCGGAAATACAACACGGTCGCCAAAAGCGTCCCCAGATGCAAGACGATGGGGAAAACCAGTCCTCGCCCGTCTATGCCGAGAAGTTTTTGAAATATGACGAGGTGCGCGGAGCTGCTTACAGGAAAGAACTCAGTCATACCCTGCACCGCGCCGAGAAGAATATATTTTATCATGCCAGTCATTATATTAGAACGGAGGTATAAATCAATATTTAGATCGACGCGCCGCTCGGCGGCGTGAATTGCCCCGGATCCACGCCGTGCTTCAGCAAAAAATTACACATATCGACAGGCAACGGGGCGGACAAAACGATGCCTCTTCCGGAATAAGGGTGCCTGAATTCCAACTGCCAGGCATGCAGCATCACTCTCTTTGCCCTCAGGATAAAATCTCTTCTGAAGACAAACCTGGCCTCGCCAACGATCGGATGACCGATTCCGGTAAAATGTATGCGCAACTGATTGGTCCGTCCGGTTTCCGGGGTCGCGCAGACCACGGAGAAAGCCGAACGCCGCAGCAGCACTACATAAGAAGTCGAAGCCGGTTTACCTTCTATCGGACTGCGGATAGTCCTTTTCCCTTCCGCCGGGCTGCCGTGCAACACGGCCAGATACGTCTTCCCCACCGTCCTGCCGCGGAAAATATCCATCATTTTCTTTTGGGCAGACTTGCCCTTGGCATAAACTATCAAACCTGAGGTTTCGCGGTCGAGGCGGTGGCAAGGATGAAAACGCGGCAAACCGTCCTGATCCCGATTACGGGAGTTTAGAAGGAAAGTAAAATCTTTCTCCCTGTCTCCGGGAGCCGGTATGGTGAGTAGTCCGGGCGGTTTATTGAAAACGGCCAGATGATCGTCCTCGTAGATCGCCGGGATATTATTCATTTCCGGTTCAAAAGGTCTCCAGCATCCGTTCTATGGCCCTGCGGGCGCGGCTGCGTATCTCCTGCGGGACTTTCACCTCTCCGCGCAGGGTCTCCAGCGCCCAAAGCACTTTTTCCTGCGTAGTGCGTTTCATGTTGGGACACACCGCCGCCTCGGCCGCCGGATAGAATTCCTTGCCCGGATTGTCTTTCTTCAACCTGTAGATTATGCCGACTTCCGTCCCGACGATGAACTCGCGCGTGGAAGAAGAACGAGCGTATTTGGACATCCCGCTGGTGGAAAGGGCGGCATCGGCGAGAGAAATAACGGAAGGCAGACATTCCGGATGCGCCAGGACGCGCGCTTCGGGATGAAATTTTTTCTCTTTTTTTATGTCCTCCGGTCTTATCTTTATATGGGTCGGACAGAACCCGTCCCAGGCGATCAGCTTTATCCCGGTTTGGACGCTCACGTAGGAAGCCAGATATTTATCGGGGACGAAGATTATTTGCGGCCGGCGGCCCTCTTTTTCCATCTTTTCCGCCACGGCCTTCACCACTCCGACGGCATTGGTAGAGGTACAGCAGATATCCAGCTCGGCCTTCACCGCGGCCGATGTATTGACGTATCCGACGCTGACAGCGCCGGGATGTTTCTCCTTCAATCCGCGCAATTCCTCCTTGGTGATCATCCCGGCCATCGGACAAGAGGCGGTTATGTCCGGCATTATCACCTTCTTCTCCGGAGACAGTACGGCGGCAGTTTCAGCCATAAAATGCACGCCGCAGAAAATGATCACGTCGGCTTTCGTCCCGGAGGCGATACGGCTTAATTCCAGGGAATCTCCGGTGAAATCCGCTATATCCTGCACCTCGGGGAGCTGGTAATTATGAGCCAGAATTACCGCGTTCCTTTTTTTCTTCAACTCCTGTATTTTTTTGCCGATGTTGTCCGCATTCCTTGCCGGTGACATATCAATCCAATACCTTTCTTATTATGCCTCCCCCGACAACTACATCTCCTCTGTAAATCACCGCCGATTGTCCTGGAGTAACCGCGAATTGGGGGAGACGGAAAACAATTTTTAGCGTGTTGCCGGATGGCGTTATTTCGGCTGGCTGTTCCGTATGATTATACCGTATCTTCACGTTAAGGACAACCTTCTTTTTCAACGGCTCGCGTGGAAAGCTCAGGTTGTTTACGATGAAAGCCGACGCCGAAACCTCCTGCCTCCCGCCCAGCACCACCCTGTTGCGCCGCGCGTCCACCTCTTTAACGTATAAAGGACGGCCGGAAGAAATACCCAGGCCCTGCCTTTGCCCGACGGTATAAAACGGCACTCCTTTATGACGCCCGAGAACTTTTCCCCCCGTATCGACGAATTCTCCGGGCAGGCAACCGAATCCCGGAACGGAGGCGAGGAAAGAACGGTAATCGCCGCCCGGGACAAAACATACGTCCTGGCTCTCCTTGCCGGAAGAAACGCTCAACCCCGCGGAGGAGACAAGCCGGCGCACTCCCTCCTTGGTATAACCGCCGAGCGGGAAAAGCGTGTTCTTGAGCGAATCCGGAGCAAGACTGTAGAGAAAATAACTCTGGTCTTTTTCTGAGTCGGCCGCTTTTTTTAGGCGGCCGTTTTCTATTTTCGCGTAATGCCCGGTGACGAAATAATCCGGCCCAAGGGAAAGGGCCTTGACGCGCAGCAGTCCGAATTTGATGTAGCGGTTGCATCGCACGCAGGGATTGGGGGTCCGGCCCCTGGCGTATTCCGCGCAGAAGTTATCGATAACCTTGCGCTCGAACTCTTTTCCCAGACGGAATATCCGATGCTCTATGCCGATCTCTTCCGCCGCGCGCCTCGCCGCGCAGATATCCTCGTTCCCCGACAAAAGAGCGGTAATCCCAATTACCCGGAAACCGCGCGATTTAAGTAATAAAGCCGCTGCCGCGGAATCCACTCCCCCGCTTAAAGCGACCGCAGCCGTTTTTGACATATCGATAATAATGAAATCCCCCGGGCTTAAAACCCGTGGTAACCCTTAGATAAACCCGGGGCAAGCCCGCTCCGCAGCTATCCTCGGATTGAACAACCGGGGATTTCTACGGTTTAAGTAAACAGCGCGTTTGCCCATTATATGCTGTAGCCGGTAAGTAAAAGGGTGTACCCGGCAGAAGACGTCCCTTTCAACTTTAAAGGTATCCTTTTTTCGTCCGCGGAGATCCATATCTCGAATTTCCGCGGTTCGCTCGTAAAATGGTAAGCCTTGAAAGTGCCGGCCGGGACCTTTACTTCTTCTATGGAATCCAGAGAAACGATGAAACTCTGCGTCGGGAGCTGAACGCGCATCCTCCATCCTTCTTTAAGACCGGGGATTGTCCTGACATAATAAGGCAGCAATACGGCGTTATGTATAGCCCTATCTTTCTTGATGACCTGTACGCTTCTGCTTTTCCCCTCTTCCCTTGTTATCTTAATAGAAAAGGCCGTCTGGTCATACTCTTCGGTTATCCTCTCTTTCTTCGGCCAGAAATCTATTATCCTTTCCACGCGCACCGGCAACAGGCTGCCGGGGAGACAATAAATAAGCTCATTATCCCTGAAACGGGCCAGTACAGTGCGGAAATTCACGACATGAACGGCGGTGCCGTTCAGTTCGGTAATATCCCTGTGCTCAAATTCAGCAGTCCCCACCGATAGTATGCCGAGTTTTACCTGATACAGGACCTTCTCCCCCACGTATTTTTTTATCGGGTCTTCCTGCGCAGGAGAAAATGCGGCGGTCTTTCCACCGCGGCCCGAGGGCCGGAAAACAACGGTTTTAAAAAACCAGCCCGCCGCCGCGGCGGCGAGAATTAAGCATAATATAATCCTGTATCGTGGCACCCGTATCATTTATCGTCTCGTTATCCCGGGAGGCCGAATAGGGCCCACCCAAGCTTTAAACCCGGGGTAATCCTTAGATAAAATAAGGACAAAACCACTCCGCGTATCCAAGGTTAATCCGGATTGAAAACCGGGGATTCCTGCGGTTTGATTAACCGCGCTGCGGGAGTCCGCAATGTATCACATCCCCTGCCATTACTTTTTCCGTCAAGCCGGAATCATTCCTGACCAGCAGACCGCCGTCATCTTCTATATCTACCGCCTCGCCCTCGATACCCCCCCTGGGCAGGATTACTTTGACTCTTTTTCCCAGTGTGGAATTAAGCCCGCGCCATTTACCGATTATCAAAGCGTACTCACCGCGGCAGAATTCTTTATAATAGTTTTCCAGCCTGAAAAAGATCTCCTGAAGCAGGGCAACGCGGTCCACCTTCATCCTCGCCGCTTCAGCTATCGAGGCCGTGCCCGGAAGTAACTCGGCAGTTTCGTTGTTCACGTTCAAACCCACGCCGACCACCACGTAAGGCGCGCCGCCGGCACCGCTGCCGGCCTCGGTAAGAATACCCCCCGCCTTCCGGGCGTCCAGCAGGATATCGTTGGGCCATTTTATCCCGGTAACGACACCGGAAATGCTATGCACGGCTTCCGCAACGGCTACCGCCGCCAGCAAAGTAAGAAGGGAAAAACGCCCCGTTGAAGAGGGGGGACGAAGCAGCAGGGAAAAATATATACCTTTCCCTGCAGGAGAGAACCAGTTCCTGCCGGCCCTGCCGCGGCCTGCGGACTGACTCTCGGCGACGACCGCCGTCCCTTCCTGCGCGCCTTCGGCAGCCAGGCGTGCCGCGTCGTCCATGGTCGAAACGGTCTTGTCTAAATAAACTATGCGCCTGCCGATCTTGACCGTCGCGAGGTTCTTCTCTATCTCAGCCGGCATCAGACAATCCGGAATAAAAGTCATCTTATAGCCCAGATGCGGCACGGTTTCTATCACGTAACCGTTGTCGCGCAGTCTACGCATCTCTTCCCACAACTTCTCCGCGCTGATTCCGAGCGCGAAGGTTAACTCCTCCTCCTGCATGAATCGCTCGCTCTCTTTAAGCAATGTGATTATCTTATCTCGGGGCATTGTTTTGTTTCCGCAGGTTATAAAACTCCCCGGGCAATCCTGAGATAAACCCTGGTAGTGAGCTGTCCAACTACTCAAAACAGGCGGCCCGGGGTAATCCTTGGCTATTCGGCTGTCCGATCCTGTTGAAGGGACATTCAGTAATGCAAATCAGAGTCTGAAACCGGTCAATAATATCCGCCCGGCATTCAGGATCATGCGCCGCCGTTAAAAACGCACTTCCATCGCCTTGAACGGACAAATGCGCACACAGACCCCGCAGGCGATACATTTATCTTCGGAGAAAACGATCTCCCTGCTCTCCTTGTCCGGCAGTAAAGCCCCCGCCGGACAAAGAGGCACGCAGACACCGCAATCGGTGCATTTTTTCTCGTTTCTTACCACGTCCTGGCTCAAAGGCTGTATCTTCACCCCGCAGGACTTCAGATAATGCAACCCCTTCTCGAAAGCCGGCTCTTCACCGCTCAACTCCAGCACCATCAGCCCTTCCTCATCCGGGGTCACGTAAGCCTTCAAGATGTTGAAATTAAGTTCGTAATCCTTGACCAGCTTGAAAACTATCGGCTGTTCGACCAGTTTACGGGGGAAATGTAAAACCACTTTTCTGGAGATCATCTTTCCGCTCCTTGCCTTACTCCTTTTTGTAAAGCCTCTCGTTGAGAGGTTTCACCTTGTAGCCGCTCTCGGCCCCCGGCAGCGCCGCAGAAGGCTCGGTGAGAAAGAATTCTCCTTCCTCGATCCTGGTCTTCAACAGCACGGCTATCTTGCGCGCGCGCGCATAGCTGGAAAGGCTGCCTGTGGGAACGGTCTTACCGCGTAGTTTGATGTTCCCGGAACGCAACTCCGCGTAACTTACTTCAGCGATGATGCGGGATGACCTTTGCGGATAATCGCGGCCGTAATCTACCACCGGAGCGTATATCTCGGCATCGGTAACCGCCGCCCGCCTAACCACTTCCTCATCAAAAACGGGGATGGGCACGCCGATGCCTATGGAAAGCGTCACCCCGTAACCCGCCATACTCGTGCCGACCAGCCATTCCGGGCTCATCTGTTTCAGGTCGCCGATAACCGCAAGCGTACCCGCGCCTCCCAGAGGGATCCCGTTCCTGCCGCGTTCGACGCAGGGGTTGTGCTGCGTCCCGTGCCAGGCTATGTAACCGATCCCGCCTCCGAGAAAAATACGGGTGCCTATGCCTATGGTTCGGTAATAGGGGTCTTTCAGCAGAGGCGAAAGCTGCCCGGCGGAAGAATAATTGGCGTTGCCGAGCCGCGGTTTAAGCATCCCCATATAGGTAAAAACGGTCTTGCCGGAGAGGTTGACTGCAACATTATAATTCTGATAACAATTGCGCATATTGAAGAGAACCGCCTCGTTTAAATCCCTGATGTTAAGCAGTGTCTCCAATTTTCTCCGGGGATAGCAGTCGGTACCGTAAGCGCTGCATTCCAGACGGACGTCTTTGCCCGCTGCCAATTCCTGTATCACGTGCCCGCCGCCGTATTTGAATTCCCCGGGAAAAATCTTATTGCGGGGATCATCGTCCGGCACGGCGGTAGCCCCGAGGAAAACGTCCACGGCGCCAAAAGCGGCATAAACCGGCACGTCATTGACCGTGCAGCTGCCGCCCCCCAGCTTGATCCTCGGCTTGGAGTGACCGATATTGAAATAAACCCCGCTGGAACACATGGGTCCGAAAGTGGCGGTGGTGACCACGTCCACCTCCCTGGCGACCTTCCTGACGCCTTTCTTAGCCACCAGGTCTATTATCTCCTCGGCAGTGACCACCACGGCGTCTCCCCTGCCGATCTTAGCGTTGATCTCTTTGATAGTCTTCATTTCCCCTCACTTTGGCCCGTTCAAACCGAGACCACCTCTTTTACTTCCGGTACTTCCTTTTTCAGGATGCGCTCTATGCCCATTTTAAGTGTAAACTGGCTCATAGCGCAGCATCCGCAGCTGCCGGTGAGTTTCACTTTCACCACTCCGTCTTCTCCGACATCCACCAGATCCACGCTCCCGCCGTCTGCCGCCAGCATCGGCCTGATCTTTTCCAGCACTGCCTCAACCTTTTCTCTCATCTAATCCTCCCGTCTGCCGTACTCCATTGACGTGCGATCTTGTTTTGAACGGCCTTGCCCGGTCCGCGAAGATGCGTCAGGACAAATATCTCTCCCCCGTATCCGGAAGGACCGTAACTACCGTCTTTCCCCTGCCGAGCTTCTCAGCCGCCCTCAACGCGGCCCATACCGCGGCCCCCGCGGAAATCCCGGCAAAGATGCCTTCGCGCGCAGACAATTCAAGACGGCAGGACAAAGCGGCCTCGTCGGTAACCGTAATTACTTCGTCTATCAAAGAGACATCCAGCACAGGAGGAATAAACCCCGCTCCTATACCCTGTATCTTATGCGCCCCGGCTTTACCTCCGGAAAGAACCGGGCTGGCCGCGGGTTCGACCGCGATAACCTTCACGCGGGGGTTCTTCGCCTTCAACGCCGCGCCGACGCCTGTCAACGTCCCGCCTGTGCCGACCCCGCAGACAAAGGCGTCGATCCTTCCTGGGGTATCGCGCAATATCTCCACCGCCGTTGTCCTGCGGTGGGCTTCGGGATTGGCCGGGTTGCTGAACTGCCTGATGGAATAACCTTTCTTGACGGAACGGCCTATTTCCCCGGCTTTATCGATCGCGGCGCGCATGCCGCCGGCGACGGGCGTGAGCACGACTTCCGCCCCGTAACTGCCCAGTATTTCGCAACGCTGACGGCTCATATTTTCCGGCATGACTATAATACATTTGTAGCCGCGCAAGGCGGAAAGCATAGCGAGACCTATCCCGGTATTGCCGCTGGTAGGCTCGATTATGGTATAGCCCGGTTTCAGCTGCCCGCTGCGCTCCGCTTCATTGACAATATTGAGGCAAATGCGGTCTTTTATACTGCCTCCGGGGTTTCCCCCTTCTATCTTTACGAAGACGTTCGCGCCGCGCCGCTCGGGTAGCGAATTCAATTTTACCAGGGGAGTATTCCCAATCAGGGCAGAAACATCTTTAGTGAACATCGGCGTATTTTATATCTGATAGACCATCTGTTCTTTATCTTTACGGTTGAGACTCTCCAGCAGGTCGGAAAAGGTGACGCCGTCGATTATGCGCATAGTGGCGGCGGAGACCCTCTGCCAGACGTCCCGGAAAACGCACTTATATATATCCCGGCACCCTTTATATCCGTCCTCAACGCAGGCGATCGGCTCAACCGGAGAAGCGATGAAACGCACAACCTGCCCCAGGGATATCTTCGACGGCGGCCTTGCGAGGAGATAACCTCCTACTTTGCCCCGGCGGCTCTCGACAAAACCGCCTTTTTTCAATTCCAGCAGCACTTGCTCAAGAAACTTGATGGGAATATCCAGCCGGCCGGCCATGTGCTGGATCCTCACCGGAACCGGCTTGTCATAATAGTGGATCGCCAGATCAAGTATGGCTTTAAGCGCGTAATCGCCTTTATATGTTATTCTCATGGCTATAATCCTGATTATAATAGTAGAGTATACCAAAATAATGCCTTTTTGTCAACCTTATTAAGGCATTAGCCTGAAACGAAACTTACAAAGAAAGCAGATATCTGGCGGCGGAAAGCGCGGCTTTTGCCCCGTCTCCGGCGGCAATAATGATTTGTTTTTCCGGGACATCGGTAACGTCGCCGGCGGCGAACAGTCCTGGGACGTCGGTTCCGTTGGAACAATCGACCTTAATCTCCCCTTTTCCGTTCCTGGAGGCGATGGCGGCGAATTCGGAATTAGGGACAAGCCCTATCTCCACGAAAACCCCGCTGACCGGCAGTATCGATTCTTTACCCTGCGCCGAGAACCGTATATCTTCCACGAAACGGCCGCCTCTAACCTCTATTACCGAGGCATTCTTATAAACCTCCACATTGCCGGCGGCCGAAAGCCTGTCTATCAGGATCGTGTCGGCCGTGAAGCTCCCGGAAGATTCCAGCACATATACCCTGGAGGCTATGCGCGACATCTGTAGAGCCGCGTCCAGCGCCGAGTTGCCGCCGCCGATGACCGCGACGTTCCGGCCGGCGAACAAAGGCCCGTCGCAGACCGCGCAATAGGTAAGCCCCCTGCCGAGAAATTCCTTTTCCCCCTTAACTCCCAGCAGGCGCGAACGTTTCCCCGTCGCAACGATCACCGCCGAGGCGCTATATGTATCTCTTTCTCCGGAGACCCTGAACCGCCTGCCGTCCCGCGTAAGGGATAAAGCGGTCTCGGGCTGCACCAGTTTGATACTGAATATCTTCAGATGCTCTTCGAATCTTGCGGTCAACTCCGGCCCGCTAACCACCTGACATCCGGTGTAATTCTCGATGCGTCCGCTCCAAGCCGCCTGTCCGCCGATGTCGCGGCTGATCATCATGAAATCCAGTCCCTTCCTAGCGGCATAGATGGCGGCCGTAACTCCCGCCGGCCCTCCTCCTATTATCAAAAGATCCGCCTGTTGCATCTCGCTTCCCCCGCGTCCTTTTAAACCAGCCCCAGCGCCTGTTTTACGCGTTCGCGGTCGAATCCTACAATAAGCTCTCCTTCGATGTCGACGACCGGCACGCCCATCTGGCCGGTCCTGTCGACGATTTCATCCGCCGCAGCGCGGTCAACGGAAACGTCGATATCCTCGAAGACAACGTTGCTTTCCTTAAGGAACTGTTTCAGGCGGATACAGTAAGGACATGTGGGAGTGCTGTAAACCTTTACATTCTTCATATACGCCTCCTTTACCGGGACCGGGCGGCCTCGCCTGTCAAGTCTTAAGAACGTCCGGTGTCAAATCCATAATACTTGCAACGTTCAGCTTAATCATATATTCGGGTTCCGGGAGCAGGGCTTCGGGATGAAAAGGATGCCCTTTGCGGCCGCCGAGGTTGGTTATCAATCTTTGCGCCAGCCTGGCGGTTATTCTGTTCTCCCATAATCTCAAGACCTCTGCCGGCAGCCGTTCTTTCAGAATTATCTCCGCCTCCCCTTTTAGGCAATACCCCTTGAATCCGTGTTCTTCGACGGCAGTTACGCTGAACCTGCCACTGCGCAGTATATTGCCGTAAGTGCGTTTCTTATAAAGATCCAGCAGGTATATCTCCCCCGCGGGAGCGACTATATCCACCACGCCTTTACAAGAGGAATGCGGATAACCGTCCGCGTCTATGGAACAGGCTACGACAAAACTCTGCGCGAGCAAAAAAGAAGAAACTTTTTCCGGGATAATCATAAGCGGGCTAAATTTTCTCGAACATATCTTTCCCGACACCGCATTCTGGGCAAACCCAGGCATCCGACAAAGCCTCAAACGCCGTCCCCGGAGCGATCCCGGCTGAAGGATCCCCCTGCTGAGGATCATATATATATCCGCAAACTGTACAACGGTATTTCTGCATAATAACCTCCTTTGCGCCGCAAATAATTCGGCGTTCCGCGGTCTGCTCATGATTTCAAAACTGAGCGGTATTTGTATTATCCGCGCGCCAAGGGCGGCGGTCCAGTTTCGGCTCGTGATTTTACCTTAGCCTAAAGGAGAGGCGTGTGTTCACCTGTGTGAAAGTATTCACTACTCACTTGTGCGCTTCGATAAGTCTGCGCCCGAAATCACGGCCGAATTCGCGGCAGGCCTCTAAATCAACCGGAGAAGGGCAATATTGAACGGAGATTCCGCGGCAAACCGGAGGTATACCGGCTCCGGACAACACCGCTTCCATCTCATTCACCGCCCCGCCAGCCCAGCCGAAAGAGCCGAAAACCGCACTAAGACGGTTCCGCGGTTTTAATCCTTTGAGCAAATGAAGGAATCCGGCGAGATCCGGCAGCATGCCGTTGTCATGGGTGGATGAACCAAAAAGATATCCTCCGGCCTCAAGCATCCTGCCTATTATTTCCGTGCGGTCGGCCCGGTTTATGTCGAACACCTCGGCCTCTACCCCCGCCTCCAACAACCCGGAGTAAATCGCGCCCGCCATCTTTTCAGTGCCTCCCCACATGCTTTCATAGACGATCACGGCCCTGGGGACTGAAGAATTCAGCGCCCAACGGGAGTAGCTCTCGATTATCGCGCCGGGATCGTTACGCCATATCATACCGTGGCTGGGAGCGATCATGGAGACCGACAGGCCGCTTTCCCGCAGTTCCGCGATCTTTCCGGATACAAGCCGGCTCAAAGGCCAGAGGATATTGGCGTAGTATTTGGCCGCCTCTCGCATAAGCGTCCCCTGCTCGGCCTCGTCGGCGAACCTTCTGCAGTGGGCGAGGTGCTGCCCGAAAGCGTCGTTGGAAAATAGTATTTCCTTCCCTTCCAGATAAGTGAACATACTGTCCGGCCAATGCAGCATGGGGGCTTCAATAAAAACGAGCGATCTCTTCCCCAGGGCAAGTCTGTCGCCGGTCTTTACGGTCTGAAAAGGCCAATCCGCGTAATAATGCCTCGATAGACCCTCGCGGCATTTTGCCGTCCCTAACAGCTTTGCCCGTGGGGCCGCGCGCATCACTTCCGGCAAGGCTCCCGAATGGTCTGTTTCCACGTGGTTCGCCACGACATAATCTATCTTCTCCGGTGGTACGATCGCGGAGATATTCTCCAGCAAATCCCGTGAAAAAGGTCCGAATACGGTATCTATAAGAGTGATCTTGTCATCTATTATAAGGTAGGCATTATACGTAGTTCCCGAGGAAGTATTGAAAGTGTGACCGTGAAAATTCCTGATGTTCCAGTCCACGGCACCGACCCAGAATATATCTTTGCTTATTTCACAAAACACCGGCTCCTCCTTTAGGCTTGAAAACCGGGGATTCCTGCGGTTTGATTGAAGCTCCCCGCCATCATTCGCTCACGATATCCTTGCCGGTCTCCTGCCCCCGCCAGAATACCAACCGCCGCCTGGCGTACGCGATATTCTGTTCCTGTTGAACGTCCTTTCCCGCCCTGGCGAGGAAATCGGAATACGCCGCCGCGGCTTCCCTGCCCTTAAAAAGTTTGTCGAACACAAGCGCCTTGTTGAAATAAGCGGCGGTGAATCCGGGATCTATCTTCAAGGCCATGTTGAAATCGTTAAGGGCGTCCATGTATTTCTCCTGCCGGCGGAAGACGACGCCCCGGTTATTGTAGGCCTTGACGCAGGCGGGGTCCAGCTCTATGGCCCTGGAATAATCGGCGATAGCCTTGGCGTACTGTTTAAGACGCAGGAAAACGTTGCCGCGGTCGTTGTACGCCTGCACATAAAAAGGGTCTATGCGTAGGGCTTCGTTAAAATCGGCCAGGGCGGAATCAAAAACTCCGAGTTTGAAATAAGCGTTACCCCGGTTATCGTAAGCCTCGCTGTAATCCTCATCCAGCTCTATTGCAGTGCCGAAATCCCGCACGGCCTTCTCGTACATCCCGGTCTCGAGATTAACCCTCCCCCTGGCGTTGTATCCCGGAGCGTAAGAAGAATCCATCCCTACCATCTTTTCCCCGTCGGCCCCGGCAGACCTATAATCTGTCTTATCGAGAAAAATATTGCAGCGTATAAGATACGCTTTTATGTAACCGGGGCTGGCTTCTATGGCGGCGTCCAGCTCTTCCAACGCCGGATTATGATATTTTTTACGGAAATAATCCACGCCTTTGAATATATTCACAGCCGTAGAGGAAGGCACCAGACCCTGCCGGATATCCTCGATTATCTGCAGGTAAAAAACCGCCTCCGGATCTAACCTGTTGAGCTGGTATGCCTGCCGGAATTCCGCGGATGCCGAAGGGAAATCGGCTTTCATGGCGTAAACCACCCCGCGGTAAATGAATTCGCCTCTTTCCCCGGCGGCAAAAGCCGCGCCGGACGACAACAATACCGCCCCCAGGATAAACCCGGATATCTTAGTCAGCATGATTCTTCCCTCCGGAGAGGAATACCTCGTACTAAAACCAGCAGTTCCTCTGTTTTTCCGGCGAAGCGGATGCGTCGCCGGTACACAGCGCATATTCGGCTGCAGATTTACTGCTATTCTTTTTCCGACAGTAATCGATTCGGAGCAAATCCCTCTTTTTGATTCTCGATCGCTCCTGCAGCATCCCTGAAACTTACAACCAATCATCCCGTTTTGATCAATCGGCCGGCACGAAAGTCTCAGCCAATAGTCAATACAGCCGAATTCTCCCAGAGCCCGTGGATATTACAATAAGCGCAGGCGACCACCGTGCCCGGCTTCTCTGTTTTTATCTTCACTGTTACCCCGGGGAGAGAATATACGCCGCTGGTATCCGACCCCTGGGTAGACGCTCCATGCGCGGGAAATTCGCACCTGGCGACCTGATAAGGGAATTTCTCGCCCTGCGGAAGAAAATACACCTCTATATAAGCGATATGATGAGCTGAGGTGTTTGGATGCGGAATCTGCCTGCCAACCGTCACGATTATCTCGAATGTCCCGTCTTTAGACGCCTGAAGAGGCAAATCTATAGCCGGAACGTGTTTTTCCGTTTTCCAATCGGCATTCTGGAACAGGTCTTTCATCAAAGTCATTTTCACGACTCCTTCTTCAATAGCCGGTGAAACCTTCGTTTTTAATGTTGCTTCCGAGGCACCTGATCTGCGAACAAACCCCTCTCATTTCCGTTACCATGGCGGGAGACCCGAAAATGAATACCGTTCTATCCTTGAATAACGGATCGCGCCCTTCTATGAAAGCGCGGTCTATCCGCCCGTAAAAACAGCCATCCTCCGGCGGCCGGCTCTCGGTAACCACATAGTGCACCTTAAACCGGCCGTTATCCGGAGCCGCCTCATCGAAAATAAGTTTCAGGAACTGCCCGGGAAGGAAATCAATTTTCTCCGCGCAGTCGAAACGAAAACTCCTGATACAGGAAGTCCTTTCCGTGCCGCCGGCAAAGGAAACATCGAATATCCTCATAAGCCGCACTCGTCCAGCACGTTTCTTATCTCCACGGCCGACTTCTTCAACAATCCAATCTCTACTTCGTTAAGCCTGGGCCTGAGGATCTGCCGCACTCCGGAACGGTTCACCACCGCCGGGAGGCTCATATAGACGTCGTTCATGCCGTAATAATCCGCAACAAGGCAGCCGACCGGCAACACGGAATTCTGATCGTGCAGGACGGCATGAGTGATACGCACCAGGGCGAGCCCGATACCATAGGAAGTCTCCCCTTTGCGCTCGATGACCTTGTAAGCGAAAGTGCGCACTTCCTCCGATATTTTTTCCAGCAGGTCCCCACGGTCGCATTTACCGCAGACCGGACAGTATTCATCCAGCAGTATCCCGCCGATCATAGCGCGGCTCCAGACAGGGAACTCGCTGTCCCCGTGCTCCCCCAGCATGTAAGCGTGAATGTTGCGCGCGTCGACACCGCAATGGCATGAGAGTAACCAGCGCAACCTGCCGGAATCCAGCACCGTGCCGGAACCTATCACCTTCCCGGAAGGCCTGCCGGAGAATTTATACGCGGCGTAAGACAGCACGTCTACCGGATTGGAAACTATAAGGAGTACCGCGTCCGGAGCGTGTTTTACTATCTCGGGGACGATCCGGCGAAAGAGGTCCACGTTGTCCTTTGCCAGCGCCATGCGCGTCTGGCCCGGGTTTTGCTTGCGCCCGGCGGTAATCACCACCAGGTCCGATCCTGCGATATCCGAGTATGTCCCGGAAGAGACTTCTACCGGAGAAACGATATACGGCATGCCGCTGGAAAGATCGAGGACCTCTCCTTCCGCGCGCTCTGTGTCGACGTCAACTATCACGATCGATCTGGCCGCTCCTCCGATCATAAGACTGTAGGTGTAGCGCATGCCGACGTTGCCGCAGCCGATGACCGCAACTTTTGGTTTAAGCATCCATTCCCCCGCTCTACAGTCCCGCTTTCAGTGTGCTGTTCTCCAGCTCTTCTATCTCCGCCTTCAGCTTATCCGGCAAACCCAGCACCCCGCCATCCATGAATCCACGCACGATCAGCGACTGCGCCTCCCGAGGGGAGAACCCGCGGCAGCGCAGGTATTCGATTTCATCCTTGTTGATCCTGCCGATGGCGGCTTCATGCGAAAGGTCCACGTCGCGGTAATCGGTCTCCATCTCCGGTATCGCGTAAATGCTGCCCTGTTCCGGCAGTATCAGGCCCCGGCATTCCAGGTGACCTTTGACGTTGCGGGCGGAGGCCTTGATATGCCCGCGGGCCACCACCTTTCCGCCCAGACTGACCGCTCTCGAGATGATCTCCGCCTGCGTCTCCTCGGCCTGCAGCGCGACGCGGGATCCGACGTCCTGCAGGGAACCGGGATGCGAAAGTATTATGGAATTAAAACTCGCCCGCGCTTTTCTGCCGTGCAAAAGAGCCGTGGGATACATAGTGATGTCGCGCACCGGTTTCAGACAGACGTAATTCGAGATAAACACCGCCTCTTCCCCGACGGAAGTGATGCTCACCGGTTTCACGCTGACGCTTTCCTGCCAGGAATGGATCATGGTAAAATTAAGATATGCCCCGTTGTGCACGAAAAATTCCGATATACCCAGATGCATGCCTTCGGACGCGGAGTGGGAGGCGGAACACCCCGTTATTATGTAGGCCTTGGCACCCTCTTCCACTACGATCAGGTTGTGCACCTTCTGCCTGAACCCCTGCTGTTTCAGAAAAAGGCAGGCCTGCACCGGGAATTCTATTTTATGACCGCGCTTGACCCGGATGAAATATCCGCCTTCAGTCTCTCTGTCGAAATCCCTGCCCGTGGAACGGAAATTAGCGCCGAAATAACCGGCGGCCTCCGGATATGTTTCCAAGGCTTCCTTGATCTCCATTATCTCCAGGCCGTCTGAAAGGGACCGGGCAAACATCAGCCCGGAGTCCTGCTGCAGGAAGCTTCCCGAGCGGTCCTTCTCGGAGAAATCCATCCCCGTGGAGACGATGGTATCACGGTCGCGACCCTCCAGATTATCTTGCCGATTGTGCTCTGTCATCGCATTCCATACATTTGTCGTATCCGCGTTCCCTGATGTTTTCGAATATCTCTTTCGGCCTGCCCACGCACCACATCTTCCCATCTATCATCACGCAGCCTTTCCCGGCGTTTATATAATCCAGGATATAACCGGTATGGGTTATGATCAGGGCCGACTTGCCTTCTTCTTTGAGATATCCATCCAGTACTTTTCCCATGACCGAAATGTTCTCCAGATCCACGCCCGACTCCGGCTCGTCGAGGAGGAGCAGATCGGGATCCTGCAGGATCAGTTGAAAAAGTTCCGAACGTTTCATCTCTCCTCCGGAAAACCCCATATTTATGTCCCTGGATAGATGCGAAGAAAGAGAAAGCCTTTCCGACATCTCCTTTATCAACCCGGCATTGCCGTTCAGACGGCCGGCGACCTGGGCAAGCTTGACGCCCCTGACCTGCGGAGGGTGCTGATACATTAACCCGAGACCGAGCTTCACTCTTTCTTCCACGGGAAGCCCGTCTATCCTGGTCTCTCCCAGAAAGATTTCGCCGGAGATCACTTTGTACCCCTCGAATCCCATTATCGCCTTAAGCAGCGTGCTCTTGCCGCTGCCGTTCGGCCCAAACAGCACAACCACTTCCCCCTTGCGTATATGCATATTCACGCCCTGAAGGATGAGATGCCCGGACACTTCCACGCTTATATCTTTGACTTCAAGCATCATCATGATTTCCCTTTGTATGACCGGCTCGCCGGCCCGTTCTATTCTACCAGTAAAGGAACTCCTTAGTAAACTATTTTCTTGAGAGAAACCTCCCGGTAGAAGCTGCATTCCTGGGCGGCAGCCGAAGGTGCGCTCCCGGCTACTGCCGGCCGCGCACCTTTTTCACCAATTCCACGCACCATAACGGTAAGGAAGAAAGGGCCACCATAACGACCCAGTCCAAAAGATCCGGCGAAGAAACGCTGAAGATGTCGGAGAAGAACGGCATGTATACCGCCGCCAGCAAAAGCAGGAAAGAAACCAGCACCGCCGCCGCCAGCTTGGCGTTGGAGAATATACCGAGCGAAAAGATCGAGCGCTCCATGCTGCGGCAGTTGAAAGCATGAAAGAGCTGACTGCAGGAAAGCACGATGAAGGCAGCGGTCCGGGCCTCCATTAAATCCTGTTTGCGGACGAACAACTCGAAGACAAAAGCGGCGAGACTGCAAAAAGCTATAAGCGCTCCCTGAAAAAGCATCAGCTTAAGACGCCCGCCGTCGATTATCTTTTCCTGCGGATCGCGCGGAGGTCTGGACATAACGTCCCGCTCTACGGGCTCCACTCCCAGTGCCAGGGCAGGCAGGCTGTCCGTTACCAGGTTAACCCAGAGTATGTGTATCGGCAAAAGCGGCACCGGCAGACCGAAGAGGGAAGCCGCGAACATAACCATAATCTCCCCCGTATTGCAGGAAAGCAGATAATGTATGAACTTACGAATGTTGCCGTATATGCCGCGCCCTTCTTCCACCGCGGCGACTATAGAAGAGAAATTGTCGTCGGTAACGACCATATCGGAGACCTCTTTGGTAACATCCGTGCCGGTAATTCCCATGGCCACCCCGATGTCGGCTTCCTTCACCGCCGGGGCGTCATTGACTCCGTCTCCGGTCATGGCGACAATCTCGCCGCGGCCGCGCCAGGCCCGCACAATCCTCAGTTTATGCTCCGGAGAAACCCTGGCATATACCGCGATATTCCCCACGCGGGCGGCGAACTCCTTTTCGGAAAGAAGGTCCAGGTCTTCTCCGCTCAAAGCGCCGGATCCGGAATCGAAAAATCCGAGGATGCGCGCCACCGCCACGGCGGTATTCTTATGATCACCGGTGATCATAACGGTGCGTATGCCGGCCCTTCTGCATCTGGACACAGCCTCCGCTGCCTCCGGACGGGGAGGATCCATCATGGCGATCAGCCCGCAAAAAACAAGATAACGTTCTATGAAATCCGGGTTATAATCCTCCGGCCGTCCGTCTAAAGGGCGGTAGGCGACGGCCAGGACGCGCATCGCGCCGTCAGCCAGGCTGTCGTTCAGCTCCAGTATCCGTTTTTTCTCTTCCGGAGAAAGCCTGCGCCTGGCCCCGTTCTCCTCAATCTCCGAGCAGTCCCCGAGAAGCACATCCGGGGCCCCCTTGACGAAGACGGTAAATCCGTCCCCCTCTCTACGCACTATACTCATTTTTTTGCGTTTCGGGTCAAAAGGGATCTCTTCCACGAACGGGAACTCTTTTTCCAGCGCCGATTTATCAATCCCCATTTTAGCCGCCGCGACCAATATCGCTCCCTCGGTAGGGTCTCCGACAACACTGGTCCTGCCGGAAGAGAACACCAGTTCGGCGCCGTTGCAAAGAACGCCGCACAGCAGCGCCTTTTTCAACTCCGGATAATCGAGAGGATTTATCTTACTGCCGCCCAGGAGAAAATCCCCCTCGGGGGAATACCCGCTGCCCTCCACAGAGAATACGCGGCCTGGAAAAGCTACACGCTGCACGGTCATTTCATTTTTGGTCAAGGTCCCGGTTTTATCTGTGCAGATAACCGTGGCGCAGCCCAGAGTCTCCACCGAAGGAAGCTTCCTGATCAAAGCATTGCGTTTGACCATACGCTGCACACCGAGGGCCAAAGCCACCGTGACCACCGCCGGCAGTCCTTCCGGAATGGCCGCCACTGCGAGGCTGACCGCGGTAAGAAAAACATCCAGCATCCTTCCGCCGCGCAGCATTTCCAGGACAAAAACGATACCCACCAACGCGAAACAAATATATACTATCCATCTGCCGAACTCTTCCAGCTTGCGTTGCAGAGGCGTCTGTTCCGAGGCTTGCTGCTGTATCATGCCGGCTATCCTACCGAGCTCAGTGCTCATCCCGGTGTTGACTACCAGTGCTCTGGCTTTACCCGTCACCACGGATGTCCCCATGTAGATCATATTTGCCCTGTCGGCCAGGCCGGCATCGGCTATATTTAAAGGAAGTTCGGTCTTGTTTACCGGTATCGACTCCCCGGTAAGACTGGCTTCCTGGACCGCGAAATTACGCGTAACCCAGCAAACACGGCAGTCCGCCTGGAGATTATCCCCCGCCTCTATTTCAATCAGGTCTCCCGGGACCAGTTCGCGGGAAGGAAGCATTCCACGCACGCCGCTGCGTATTATGCGGGATACCGGGCTGGACATTTTCTTCAACGCCGCCAGAGACTTCTCCGCGCGATACTCCTGCAGGAATCCGAGAAAAGCGTTCAGTACCACCACAGCCAGAATCGCCAGCGCGTCGCCCCACTCGTTCAAAAAACCGGATATGACCGCGGCCGCGATCAGCACCCAGATGATGAAACTCTTGAACTGGGCAATGAAAATCTCAAACGCCGAATCGTGCGCGGCCTCCTTCAATTCGTTGGGTCCGTATTCGCGCAAACGGTCGCCGGCTGCCTGCAGGGAAAGCCCTTTATTCAGGTCCGTCCCGAGTTCCCTGGCCGCATCGACGGCGTCTTTCTGCCACCATTTAATCATAGCGTCACGTTCAGTGGTCACTCCGCAGCCTTTCTATCGTATATCCAGTTCACTACTACGCTGTTAAATAAATTCTTTAAACAGCGCACGGAATCCGCCAACGCTTCAGTGGCGGACGGTCAACTTTCTACTTTCGATTCTCAAATATTAAGAACTCGTTTTACAATGAACTTATGTAACAATACACTACCATCCTCCGGGAAATACCCCCGGGATCTTCTCCCCGCAAAAACGGCATTTTCCGTTATGCATCCCGCAATTCCGGATATGGAATACTTCCCTTTTTATCAAAAGCTCCCGGCACTTATGACAATGCGTATCTGCGCCCCAGCCCGAAACGTTGCCGGCGTAAACATAAGGAAGCCCGGCCCGCTTGCCGGTCTCCACCGCCTCCCTCACAAGCAGCTCAGGGGTGGATTGAAATGCGCCGAATTTATAATCCGGGTGGAACCGCGAGATATGCCAGGGTATATTGCGGTCGAGAGAAGCGATAAACCCCGCCAGCCCTTCGAGCTCCTCCCTGGAGTCGTTCAAGCCCGGTATCAACAGCGTGGTAAGTTCCACCCAAATGCCGAGCTTTTTCATCAAGCGCACCGATTCCAGGACCGGCCTCAACGCCGCCCCGCAGTGTTTGCGGTATGAGTCATCCCTGAAAAATTTTATATCCACGTTGGCCGCGTCCAGCCAGGGAGCGACGGCCTCCAAAGCCCGGCGGCTCATATAACCGTTGGTAACGAAAACGTTTTTCAGCCCTTGCTCCCGCGCCGCTTTGCAAGTATCAAGAGCGTATTCCATAAATACCGTCGGTTCGGTATAAGTATATGAAACGCCGGCGCACCCGTTCTCCACCGCCGATTCCACTATTTTCTCCGGTGGGAATTCTTCTGCCGGCGGCGCTCCGTCATAAAAAGAAACGTCCTGTGATATCTGCCAGTTCTGGCAGAACCCGCACTTGAAATTGCACCCGGGAAAGGCAATAGACATGCTCAAGGAACCGGGAAGAAAATGATACAGCGGCTTTTTCTCCACCGGGTCGGCGTTCCTGCAAACGGGATTGCCGTAGGCGTGCGTCATCAATATGCCGTCCTTGTTGAAACGGACCCCGCAGATACCGCTGCCGCCGGGCAATATACGGCAGGAATGACGGCAAAGCAGACAGCGCACCGCGCCGCCGGACTGCTTCACGTACAATATGGCTTCTTTGTCCATGGTCAGCGACGGACCTCAGCGTATCAATGCCACCTCGTCTATATACAACACTACCTCTATCTGCTCCGTCTTCAGGTCTACCGGCCGCTCCGTGACGATACCGAGGACCTCGAACTGATAGGACTTCACCCCGTTATCAACCCTGCTCAAAGAGGTTTTGTCGTCTCCGGTACCCGTCCATTTCACGCTGTTCCAGTCGCGCTGATAGTCATAGCGTGTGGTCAATTCCTTGAAATACACCCGCTCCTCAAGCCACTCCCCGGTATGCACGATCCTGGAGGCACGCAGTATCTCTCCATCCCCATCTATGATATCGGTGGCGATCTTGACCATCACAGGTCTCTGCTCCGTACCTTTGACGGGTTCGACAAATATTTTGTAAGAGATCCCGGATATTTCATCCCAATCCAATCTTGCCGGCCGATTCTCCCACTCGCATCTTTTTTCGATAAGGCCCTGCCCGCAGGCCAGAAAATTATAACTTCCCGGGATGAGCTTCAGGCTCAATTTAAGAGACCTGCCGAACGGAGACGCGCTCCTGGAGGAACTTCCCACCGCGAGATTAAAATCGCGGCTGCCGTATTCCACTCTTTTTACCGCGTCCCTGGAATCGAACCTGCTTATCACTACCCGGCGCGGATTAGCCGGGCGCAGAAGTGTGCCGGCGATAACGACCGCCGCCGATACGATCAACAAAACAGCTGTTTTTCTCAACCTGGTCATTTTTCCTCCTTGAAGTTTTTATCCCGGCGGCGAAACACAGAATTATTTACCTATGCGGAATGCCTCCAGAGCCTTTTCGTCAGCCGGTAAACAATACGAAATTGTCTCCGCGCCTCCCGCCTGCACCCTGTGGGATATCTTTACTCCGCAGCCCGGAGCCGGACGGCAGTAATAAGCCAGAAGCGAACCAGACAATGCTATAAGGCCGACATCAAACTCCCCTCTGGCCAGGGCGACCGGGCCGGACACATCTATGGTATAAAAAAGGACATCGCCCGGTCCGGCAAAGGATTCCAGTAACCCGTTTTCTTCCTCATCTCTTCCCACTATGAGCTTTGTTTTTTCGGAAAGCCTGAAATGCCTGCCGAACTTGAGCAGTTCAAATCCTCTCCTCTCCAGTCCTTCGTGGCAGCAAAGGTCGCGCAGACGCCCGGAAAAGATCGGATCAGTAAGCAAGCATCCTCCGGCGGCATTCACCGGTTCTTTTATCCCCACAGACTCCGCCAGGCGCAATTGCGCCTGCCTGGACCGCCCGCTTAGACTGAGCAATTTTGCGCGCTCCACCCATCCTTGTTTTTCAGGTATGGTCTCCGGTAGTATCCGGCCGGAAAGAGGCCTCAAGATCAAACCGGGAATACCGCTTTCGCGGTCGGCGATCTCCAAAGATTGTCTGCGCTGGGACATGCCGCGCTGCCCCAGGACTTCCCCGGTAACTACAAAATCGGCTCCCGCCCGCCGCATGAACTCCGCGCCTTTCTTCAGCATCAGTATCCGGCAGTCCAGACACGGATTCATATTGGAACCGAAGCCGTATTCGGGAGACTTCAAGAGAGCGACGGCCTCCCCGGAAGCGTCAACCCCGGCAAGGGGCACTCCCGCCCATTCTTCCAGACGGGAAATCAACCTGCTTTTTGCTCCCGTTCTATCGCGCTCGCGCGGCAGATAAGGCAGCAGGACCTTCAGAGGCAAGACTGTTATCCCCTGATCGATCATCAGTCTGGCGGCGAGTATACTGTCCAGGCCGCCTGAAATAAGCGCTACGGCTTTTATCGGTTTTTTTCGGGACATTTCCTACGGCCCTCTTTGCAAAACACGCACAAATAATACCCCATTTTCTGAAATAAGTTCGGTAACGGGCCCGCCGAAACGGTTATTCCGTAAGGCGGACTGCAGGCAGGTTTTTCAAAGAACGTCTGATTTCGGCGGCAGGATGGGAAAAATTTTTCAGCTCTCCGCCGAGAAACTTGTCATAAGACGCGAGGTCGAGGAAACCGTGCCCGCTGAAGTTAAAAAGAATGCACGCGCCTTTGGGCGCCCTTTTTGCCGCGTCGATGACAGCCTTAACGGCGTGCGCGGTCTCCGGGGCAGGAACGATGCCCTCGGTCCGGGCAAAAGCCAGAGCGGCCTTAAAAACTTCCAGCTGCGGATAAGACCGGGCCTCGACTATCTTCTTTCTGCAAAGCAGGCTTACCAGAGGAGAACATCCGTGATATCTTAAACCTCCGGCGTGTATGGAAGGCGGCATAAATTTGTGTCCGAGAGTGAACATCTTTAACAGCGGCGTGAGAGAAGCGGTGTCTCCAAAATCGTACTCATACAAGCCCCTGGTCAGGGTGGGGCAGGCGGAAGGTTCGACCGCTATTATGCGCATCTCCGGACGCCTGCGCAATTTGTCCGCCACGAAGGGAAAAGCCAATCCGCCGAAATTACTGCCGCCGCCTACGCATCCGATCACAAAATCCGGCGTCTCTCCGATAAGTTTAAGCTGCTCCTTGGCCTCCTGCCCGATGACAGTCTGGTGTAGAAGAACGTGGTTCAACACGCTGCCAAGGGCGTAATTGGTATCCTTTCTGCCGGCGGCATCCTCCACCGCTTCAGAAATAGCCACCCCGAGACTCCCGCGGCATCCAGGATCTTCCTTGAGTATGGCTCGCCCGCAAACAGTGGTCTTTGAAGGGGAAGCGACGACATCCGCGCCCCAGATTTTCATCAATGAACGCCGAAAAGGTTTCTGGTTGTAACTTACCTTTACCATATAAATCATACACTTCAAGGAGAAGACGTTGCAGGCGAAACTCAACGCCGCGCCCCACTGGCCGGCCCCGGTCTCGGTAGTCAAACGGCGTATACCTTCTTTTTTGTTGAAATATGCCTGCGCTATGGAAGTATTGATCTTGTGGCTGCCGGTGGGCGAAACACTTTCGTCTTTATAGTAAATGCGCGTTTTAGTTCCAAGATACTTCTCCAGCCGCAAAGCCCTCTTCAAAGGGGTGGGCCTCCAAAGCCTGTAAATATCCCTTACCGCGGCCGGGATAGCGAACTCTTTCTGCCGGCCCATCTCCTGCCGGATTAATGAAAGAGGGAATATTGTATGCAGGTTCTTCGCCGACAACGGCCGGCCGGTGGCAGGGTTCAGTGCCGGAGGAGCGGGAAAAGGCAGATCGGCAAGCAGATTATACCAGACTGTCGGTATATGCTTCTCCGACAGAATGACTTTACTTTCATCCATAATACACCTATCCCTGGCAGGGCTTTCTCCCTTTATTCGCCTTCTTGGAACGCCAGTTCAATTTACCTCTGCGTTTTCTTTTCCCCATTTTTACCTTCCTTTCAATCGTCTCCGCACGGCCGGCAGAAGCGGACCGTGAGGTACGGACGTATATTTACTCCCGATATTTGTAATAATTGGCGGGTACCGCCTGTACGATATATCTTACGGCCTCTACCATGCAGCTCCTTATGGCATTCTCCATCGGGGCTCCCGAATAACGCGAAAGCCCCCCCCCCAATATCCATCCTTCCGGAGTCCCCGCAGAAGATTTAATGGATACATCGGAATCGGAAGCCTGCCCTTGCACTTTATTGGAAGCGACCACCTCGGAATTGGCGGCATTCACTATCCTTATTTCCAGGGCGACATGCGCTTTATTTACCGAAGCCCCGAGCAACCCTCCCAAAACACCGCTGGACACGCCGCCGCCGCCGCCCAGCCCTTCTCTGCCGCCGGATGCCTGCGGTTCGAACTCATTGACACTGACGGTTATTATCAAATCCGCGGAGGGGAGCTGCTTGTCTTTCAGTCCGGCGGGGAGAGCGCCGTTGACGCCGCCCGTCGGGGTCTCCTGAACGGCAGGCAAATCAAGCACTGCGAAACGCCCGCTGTTGACAATTCCGCTCAACAGCAGATCCCGTAAAGCGGCACCGGTCTCCGCGTCGTTTTCTTCCGACTTTACCTCGAATGCAGCAACGGCAATCCTCGCTTTCGGCCCGGAATAAGCCGGCAAAGGAATCACTCCCGCTTTACTTTCGGATCTGCCGCCCTTTACGGCGATCCCCAGTCTCTGGCATCCGCCGAACAGCAGTACCAGGCTTGAAAAAAGAAAAACCTGAACAAGTAATCTTCTCAAAATCACCTCTGCGGGAACAATTCTTTCACGCGGGCCCCGCCTCGAAACCGGGCCACAATGGGTTATTCTATATTATAACACCAGACGGGTCAAGATTTTTCGGAGATCACCGAGGCTGCGCACTATCTTCCAGGGCGAGAACGGTTTTATCTCTTCCTTCTTTCCGGAACCGGTCAGCACGATCGCGGTCCTCACCCCGGCGCGTAGGCCGGTCAAGGCATCGATCCCCATATCGCCTACATACAAAGCGCCGGTGCGTTTTATACCGAGTTTGCTCAAGATCAAACGCAGGATCAGCGGATTCGGTTTGCCTTTCTTCAATTTATCCGCGCAAAGCACGTAAACGAAATATTTATCGAGGGCGAAATTACCAATCAATATCCTGGAGAAACGTGTGGGGCGGTTGCTGGCCACGGCCATTAGTACGCCTTTTTTCTTCAGATATGCCATCAGCTTCGCCGCGCCGGGGAGCAGCCGCGATTTTCTGCGCAAGGCCCCGGCGTGGTGTTTTCTGTATATGCCCAGCGCCTTCTTTAGGGATTTCTTGGGAACGAACGGACGCAGCAATCCGGCATCCCCCCATCCAACGGCCCTGCGGACCACCGCCGCCGGTGCCGGCGGCAAACCCAAGCACCGCATAACATGATTAAAACTTTCCGTTATGGCCGGATAAGCATCTACCAGCGTCCCATCCAGATCGAATATTACAAGCTTTATCTTTTCCATCTTTTGAGCGAGCCGGAAAAACCGAACAGCGGACGCAGTGTTAATCCCAGGAAAAAGGCAGGCTTAAAGCCTGCCTTTTTCAATGTAACGCCGGATCTCTTTGTTTCGGTTCCTGAACTCTGATTAATCGCCGCTCTGCGCGTCGGAAGCGGGCGGCGGCTCCTGGAGGTACTCCTCCGGAGAATTCTGGGCGTCTTCCATTTTTTCCACGCTGATATTTACTGCCGCATTATTTCCGCCCGTGTCCGAAACGTAATCAACACTCACTATATCCTGCGCCTTAAGTTCGGAAATATCTTTTATATTCTCGTAAGAGGTTTTGTTGTCTACAGACAGGCTTATCTCTTTCTCGTTGTCTGTTTCATAATCAAGGTATCTCACGATGACCTGTTTCTTGGCGGCATCTACCAGAACGACCTCTCCCCAAAGCCACTGCACCTCTTTTATCCCGCTGTCGGCGATGGCCTGATTCTCCACCGCTTTATTGTCCCGGCTTAATTCCTCGGCCAGGCACGTTCCACCGGCGAAAAAGAACGCCGCAGCAACCGCCGTGAATAGCACTTTGCATATCTTCATTCCGACTCCTCCTTTGCCGCCGGACGGCTCATCCGGAAACGCCTCCGCCACGCCACAATTTAGCATACGCCTTGCTCTTTGTCAAGACGGGTAAAAACCGCGCGTCAACGCGTAATTTCTTTTATCCGCGGAGCTGCGGCGATATAGATACCGGCCGCAAGCACGGCTTTCAGGATATCGCCCGGCACGAAGACCCAAAAGCCGCAAAGCATCGCCTGCTTCCCGCTGTAACCGCATGCCGTCTTCAGCCAGAGTGTGCCGCAGGCAAGTAAGACAAAATCCGCCAGCAGAAAAACCGCGGCCGCGCGGAGAACGCTTTTGTCGATCGCAATGGAACGGGAAAGAGAAGGGACAACTAACTGCGCCGCCATAAAACCCACTAAATATCCGCCGGTGACGCCCTGGAAGTAAGACAGACCCGCGCCGCTGCCGGTAAAAACCCCTAACCCGGCGGCCCCGGCGCATACATACAGGACCTGCGCGGCCATCCCCATCCGTGCCCCCAGAAGCGCTGCCGACAAAAGAACAAAGAAAGTCTGCAGGGTCAGCGGAACGGGAGTAAAAGGCAGCGGGATGCGCACGTGCGCTCCCAGGGTAATGGCTGCCGCAAAAGAAACAATAAGAATTATTCTCGATAATACCTTACCTAAAACAATCTCCCTTTTCAATATAGCTTCCATTCCGTCATCTCCCTGTCCCTTAACATTGTTACTGAAAACATCGCCTTGTCGGACGTCATCCGCGCCTTATATTTTTTATACCGGATATAGCGAAAATTTACCGCGCATAAGCCGGGAACCCGTTATGCGGCTCCCGGCTTATGCCTGAATCGATTACTCTCTTGCGATGGCAAGCGTGATAATACCTGCAAGAATGAGAAACAAGCCTATGCACCCCATGAACACTATCTTGAGGCTATCAAACCAGCCGATCACAGCCCAGGCTCCCAGGCCGAGAAAAACCAGGCCGAGAATGAATTTAAACGCCGTGCCGAGCGTCTTCTTGCAACCGCAACCCTTTACGTCTTTCTTTGTATCTTCCGCCATAACTCCCCCTTTCACTGTAGATTGTTCTTCTCCGCCGTACGGACGGAGAATCGTTTTCTATCGTTCTCTAATGAAGAACTGCCGGCGCGCAAAACTTATACCGCCATTTCTTCCTCCGGACGCGCCTTCCAGCGTTTATGCATCCAGCCCCATTCGGGAGGATATCTTCTGATATAAGCCTCTATAACCGCCGTGATATTCTGGACGCTTTCGGTTATACAATCCGGACCTTCCGGCAGCGCCACCTGCGGTTCGAAGATTATCCGGTGCGTATTATCCGGCTGACGGACGATAAAACAGGGGACGATGGTGGATCCGGTGCGCTGCGCCAGCACCACCGGCCCGGTGGCGGTTGCGGCTTTTCTGCCGAAGAAATCGACGAACACGCCGGCCGTGCCGAAATTCTGGTCCATTGGGATAAACACCATCTCATTGCTGCGCAGGGCGCGCAGGGTCTCCCTGACGCATGCCTGGCGGGGCTGGCTATAGATAACCCTCATCCCGAACTTGCTGCGTTTGCGGATAAGGAACCTCTCCATACGGATATCCCTCATCCTGCGCATGATGACCCCTATCCTGTAACCGTCAATGTCCAACTTTGCGATCAAAAGAGGAAAATTGCCGAAATGCGCGCTGACTAATATCACCCCTCTACCGGCGGCAAGGGCTCTTTCCAGGTGTTCTCTGCCTTCTATCTCCACCCACCCCGCCATATACGTGTAGTCCACAGTCAGCTTGAGAATTTCGACCCCGGATTTGGCTATGGAAATAAAACAATCCCGGCAAATCTTCTTGAGCTCACCGTTGTCTTTCTCTTTTCCGAAAGCTATACGCAGGCTGTCCATTACGACCCTGCGGTGTTTCACGGCTATAATATGAAAAACGCGGCCGAGAACGGTGGAAAACCCGTATAAAAAACGGCCGGGCAGCACTTTTATTATTAAAGAACACGTCATAAGCGCCGCCCAGGCGAAGAAACGCGTGGCCTCTTTGGATATTTTTTTAAATTGCATCTTCTACCTTGGATTACGGGCGGAACCCGTCACAGCACCGTATCCGCCGTATTATAGCAAAAAAAAACACCAATTCAAGAGCAAAAGCCGGACCGGGTGGGCGGTTATAGTTTATAGCCTATCTTTCGCAACAGTCCGCGCCTCCAGGCAATGTCTTCCGCCGACTCCGCTCCTTTCGGCTTGGCGCCGTCTATCACTCCCATAATACCGCATCCAGCCGCGGTCTCAGCCACTATGACCTCCACGGAATTTGCGGTTGCGCAATATATACAGCAGACCTCCTGGACGGCCTTGACGGCGTTCAACACGTTGATAGGAAAAGCGTCGCGCATGCAGATTATGAAAAAGTGGCCCGCTCCTATGGAAGCTGCGTTTTCCGCCGCCGTCATCTTTAACTCCGAATCGTTGCCTTCGACGCGTATCCTGCATGCCCCTGAAGACTCCACAAAAGCCAGGCCGAATTTTATGCCGGGAACCGAACCGGCCATCACCTCGTAAAGATCCTCCACGGTTTTTATGAAATGGCTCTGACCGAGGATGACATTGACATCGTCCGGTTTTGCGACTTTAACGCTCCTGAATTCCAGCATCGTTCCCCCCTTTTTATTTATTCAACCTGATCCGGCGGAACCCCGCCGCCCCCCGCGGCTGCATTCTGTCGTAAGTCCTGATGGAGACCAACATCCGGTCAGGGTCGCCCAGAAGATGCAGGGGTATCCCCACGGTTACCCGCTCCTTGCTTAATTGCACGGAAACACCCCCGGAAGAAACGGGCCTCCCTTTGTCGAACATCTTGAAGACGTTGTAGCGGCTGATGAACATGATCTTCGGCATAGCGGCGAACTCCACTCCATTCTTATAGCCGAAAATGTAAGCGGTGAACACGAACCTCTTCTCCAATTCCCAGTTCTTCCCGACGGTTATATAAAAAACCCCTCCGGAGACGGAATAACTTGCCTCCCCGGCCTCGTTCGGTCCGGAAGGATCGTATTCCTCGTCCGGGATCTCCCTGGAAAATGGGAATAACCTCCCTTTACCGACGCTGCCCAGCGTTATCTCCGGATAATCACCAAAAAGCTCGTTGCCGCGGACAAAGGATAAAAGATAAAAAGCGCTGGACCTGGTCTGACTTCTGTAACAAAGTATGGCGTCGTGTTTTTTCCCTATATCGGCCCCGTTAAGCCGATGAACCCTCCAATCCAGGGCGAGGCCGGAGAACTGCCCGGGAGGCAGAAGCGGAAGATCCGGGTGATAATGTCTCGGCAGAGGCCAGCCCGGGCAATGCACCAGATAAGGAAACACCTGCGGCCTGCCGATCTCCTTTTCCAGATCAGCAAGCGCGATACAGAGAAATAGGTAATACGCCTTGTGATCCACGTTCACGTCTCCCAGATGGGAAACGAAAATCTTCGTCGGTCTGTAATCCAGCAGTATTTTTTTAAGATCGGAGAGGATGTTCTCTCCGTTATAGGCGGAAGCATAACTGAAGTTGTCTTTGTAAGGGACCGCCGATATCCTTGTAAGGATGCTCTTATAAGGTTTTCTGCTCTTCCAGTATTTGCAGAATATCGAGAAAGTGCCGAAATCCGGATAGCCGAGGAACACGAGGTCTTCTACCGGGACGCCCAGCGATCTCATGGCCTGGACAGCCTCGCGCCTGCGCACTTCTCCCATCTGGATGAACTCTCCGGTGCGCAGCACCGGCCTTTTCTTGTAGACAAGGAACGCCAGCTGGTTGTGGTCTCCGTTTGTCAGGTAAGCCACTTTTAGAAACGCCCCGCGGCGTAAAGCTTCCTGTATAACACCCGCGCACGCGATAGCCTCGTCGTCTGGATGAGGGGCAAGGATAAGCACCTTGTCCGAAGCGGAAAATGCCGGAAGCCTCATAAAGATCCCGCTGGCGGCTTCCTCCGCAGCTGCCGTCCGGGCGGTAAAGAAACAGAACAGGAATAATGCTGCGGGAAATAAATACCGGCCTGTTCTATAACTCATATCCCCCCATACCGCGCTGTTGCTTTAATCGCCTTCTTTATACTAACAACGCACGAAGCAATCGAGAAGTAAAAGTAGATAAAGGAACATCCCGTTTGCGCTCAACATTCTATTGTCGATTTTCTATCGTTCTTCAAATGTAAAGGTAGGCGCCGGCCGTCTTTATTTCAACCGGCGGCGTGTAAGCGCATGCAGAAAACCCGCCCAGAGACCTCCGGCAAAAACAAACATGAAACAAAAATACACCAGCAGATCACCGTTAGCGGTGTAAAAAGAACCTCCCTCTCCGGCCCCGCCTACCGGAACGGAAAGGTATCCTTCGGTAAAAAGGGGATCTCCCCGTTTGTTCTTTACAATGTCTCTTATTTTCCCCTTACTGTCGATCACGGCGGTAATCCCCGTATTGGCCGCCCTGGCGACCCAGACGCGGTTCTCCACCGCCCTGAACACTGAAGACTGCAGGTGCTGGGAAGGCGCCCCGCTCCTGCCGAACCAGGCATCATTAGTCATATTGACCAGCAGTCCGGCGCCTGCCCGCACAAAACGACGGCTGAGCCAAGGAAAGGCGTCTTCGAAACAGATCAAGACGGCAAATTTATGCTCTTTTCCCGCGTTCTCCAAGCCTTTGCCTTCCGCGGTAAAAATCTTGAATTCTCTCCCCGGATAGAAGTCGCCTATGGGAACGACCGTCTCAAGGAAACTCAGCGTCTTTCTGAAAGGGATGAATTCACCGAACGGAACGAGATGTATCTTGCGGTACTCTCCGGTGATTTCTCCTCCGGGAGAAAGAAGAAAAGCGCCGTTGTAATAACCTTCTCCTTCCCGCAGCACCGCTCCGAACAAAAGAGGCGTATTCCATTCCCGCACGGTATCGCGCAGCCTTGAATAGAGTTCCGTTTCCTCTCCCATCAATTCCGGGAATGAAGCCTCCGGCCAGATGACCATATCCGGCTTATCTTTTATGACCGCCTCGGAAGAGATACCCAGAAACTTATCGACTATAAAATTCCTGCTGGAAACCGCCCATTTAAGCTTCTGCGGTATGTTCCCCTGGACCAGAGCGATCCTGAAATCGCCGGCTGCCGGCGGGGTAAAAAGACGGAACAGGCCGTAGGTAAGAACGGCCATCACGCAGATAATTGCCGGGGCCACTCTTTTCGCGGCGGTATCCAAAGGCTGCCTGCCGGAAAAGACAGGGTAGAAAGCGGCATTGAAAAACATAATAAGAAACGACACTCCCCATACCCCGGTAATATCGGATATCTGTATGGCGGGAAGATTAAGATACTGCGTGTGCCCGAGCAGCGCCCAGGGGAAACCGGTCAACATCCTGCCGCGCAGATATTCCAGCGCCGTCCAGGCCGCGGCCAGGAATACCGGAGCTAAAGCCTGCGGCATATTACGGGATAAGGGGAAAACAAGCCCGAAACAGGCAAAATACAACGCCAGATACCCGCAAAGCAACAGCATCCCGGGAAAGGTAACCGCCGAAATCCAAGATATGGCGCCAAGCCAGAAGAAAAACCCGCAGAGAAAGAATAGCGTAACAGTTTGTTTTACGCTCCTGCCTTCCGCGGCGTTAAAGAGGGGCAAAAACGCGATCCAGGCCGCCGGCCAGAGTCCGGCGGGAGGAAAAGACAAAAACAACAGCAGCGATGAGGATAAAACACTGACGTTCGTTCTGTTAAAAATCATCTTCCGCAGCATTTCTTGAACTTCTTGCCGGAGCCGCACGGACAGGGATCATTCCTTCCGACTTTTACCGCGGAATCGCCATGAGCCTTGCCGCCGGCAGACCCGGCCGCCGGAGCGATCGTGTCTTCACTGTCTTCGCGGCCGCCGGAGCCGGCAAAAGAACCGGCCTCCGGATGGCTTAATTCCTGCGACGTGGTGCTGAATACTCCCCTGGCCTCTCTCCGCGGTTCCGGACGGAGCTTGAAAAGGATCTCCAGGGATTCCTCTTCCACGGCGGAGATCATATTGTTGAACATCTCGAACGCCTCGCGTTTATACTCGACAAGGGGATCGCGCTGGCCGTAAGCGCGCAGCCCTATGCCCTCGCGCAGATTATCCATCGCGTAAAGATGATCCTTCCACCTGGAATCTATAATTTGCAGGAAAACCATCCGTTCTATTAAACGCATGTTCTCTTCCCCCGCCTCTTTCTCTTTGTCTAAATATGCCTCCGAGACCATAGTATAGATGATATCGGACAACGTCCCGCCCTCTTTGGCCAGCAACTCCTCCCGGGAGAACTCCAGGCCGAATTTCAGTTTCAGGGTGCCCAGTAGTCCGTCGTAATCGGACTGCGCGGGATCCTCGCCGGAATACATACCGGCCAATCCGGAGACGCTCCTCTCCATGATGGCAAAAATATTATCCTTCAGCGAGATGCCGTCGAGTATCTGCCTGCGCTGGCTGTAAACCACCTCGCGCTGCTTGTTCATCACGTTATCGTATTCCAGTAGCTGCTTGCGTATCTCGAAATTATGCTGTTCCACCCGGCGCTGCGCCACCTCTATGGATTTGTTAATCCAGGGATGCTCGATTACCTGACCTTCCTCGAGTCCCAACCGGTCCATTATCCCGACCAGCCGGTCGGAACCGAACAAACGCATCAGGTTGTCCCCGAGAGACACATAGAAACGCGAAGAACCCGGGTCCCCCTGCCTGCCGGAACGCCCGCGCAACTGATTGTCAATCCTGCGCGCTTCGTGCCTTTCCGTTCCTATTATATGCAACCCTCCGGCTTCCACCACCCTGCGGTGTTCTTCTTCCGTTTCTCTTCTGTATTTTTCCAGCAGGCGGGTATATTCGGCAAGACGCTGTTCCTCCCCGACAAACTCTTTTTGGTTAAGCACGCTCCTGGCGATGAAACCGGGATTGCCACCCAGAAGTATATCGGTGCCGCGGCCGGCCATGTTGGTGGCTATGGTCACCGCTTTATATCTTCCGGCTTGCGCCACGATCTGCGCTTCCATCTCGTGGTATTTGGCGTTCAGCACCTGGTGTTCTATACCTCTTTTCTTAAGCATGCCCGACAGCAATTCCGATTTCTCTATGGAAACCGTGCCGACCAGCACCGGTCTGCCGGAAGAATGCATCCGGGTTATCTCTTCGACCACGGCGTTGAATTTCTCCGCCTCGGTCTTATATATACGGTCCGGATAATTTATGCGGATCAGCGGCCTGTTAGTGGGGACCACCACCACGTCCAGTTTATAGATCGCTTTGAATTCGTTGGCCTCGGTATAAGCGGTACCGGTCATGCCGGAGAGTTTTTCGTACATACGGAAAAAATTCTGGAAAGTGATCGTGGCCAGGGTCTGATTCTCCCTCTCTATCTTCATCCTTTCCTTGGCCTCCACCGCCTGGTGCAGTCCGTCCGACCAGCGCCTTCCTGGCATCAACCTGCCGGTGAACTCGTCTACTATAATTACCTGCCCGTCTTTAACCACGTAATCCACGTCCCTTTTATACAGGTTGTGGGCCCTCAACGCCTGGATAACATGATGTCTCCATTCCATAGTCTCCATGTCGTGCAGACTGGGGATGTTCAACAATGAGCAGACCTTCGCCTCTCCCTGTTCGGTCAGATAGGCATTCCGCGCCTTTTCATCCACGACATAATCGTAGCCTTTGGAGAGGTCCACTCCTTTGTATTTGGCCTCGATCTGCTCCTTTTCCATGATCAGTTTCCCTTTCAGCCGAGGGATGATCCTGTCTATGGTATAATACTTGTCCGTGGACTCCTCTGCGGGACCGGAAATTATCAGGGGGGTGCGGGCCTCGTCCACAAGTATGGAATCCACCTCGTCTACGATGGCGTAATAGAAAGGCCTCTGCACAAGTTCGGAGGAGTTGTATTTCATGTTGTCGCGCAGGTAGTCGAACCCGAACTCGTTGTTCGTGCCGTAAGTGATGTCGCAGGCATAGGCTGATTTGCGGGCTTCATCGGACATGTCGTGCTGTATGACGCCCACGCTCAATCCGAGAAACTCGAAAACCGGCCCCATCCATTCCCTGTCGCGCCTGGCCAGGTAATCATTGACCGTCACGATGTGCACCCCGCGGCCCAAGAGAGCGTTAAGATAAGCGGGAAGAGTAGCCACCAGGGTTTTGCCTTCCCCGGTGGACATCTCGGCGATCTTCCCCTGGTGCAGGATCAGTCCGCCGATTATCTGCGAGTCGAAATGCCTGAGCCCGATGGTGCGCCTGGATGCTTCCCGGACCACCGCGAAGGCCTCGGCGAGAATCCCGTCGAAGACGCGGTTACGCGCCAGCTTCAGCTTCTCTTTCAGCCTCTCTTTTTCCTCGGCAATGGCGGCGTTCTCCACGGCCAAAGCGATCTCCGCGAGCCGATCCGCGCACGCCTTTTCCTTTTCCCGCAGGTATTCTCTGAACTGCTCGCTTTTACCGCGCAGTTCTGCGTCGGAGAGCCGGCCGACCTCCTCCTCCCGAGCATTCACGACGGCGACGGCGCCGGCCAGCGAAACCACCGCATCCAGCGAAGGCATCGGCATATCCGGATGCAACGTTATATTGATCCCCTTGTATTTGCGGTCAATCGTCTTCTGTTTACCGGCGAGCACCGCCTTCTTGAAAAAGCCGAACATCGCGTTTATCCTTCCGCTTTTTTTCTCAAATAGGCCTCGATGAAACCGTCGAGGTCCCCATCCATCACTCCGCCGGCGTCTCCGGTTTCCAGCCCGGTGCGATGGTCCTTAACCATGGTATACGGATGCATGACATAAGAACGGATTTGGCTGCCCCACTCTATTTTCTTCTTCGAGGAGTCGCATTGCCTGCTTAATTCCTCCTCTTTTCTACGCTGTTCTATCTCGTAAATCCTGGACTTCAGCATCTTCATCGCAGTCTGCTTATTCTGAAACTGGGACCTTTCATTCTGGCACTGCACGACGGTCCCTGTGGGGAGATGCGTAATGCGCACCGCCGAATCCGTAGTATTGACGCTCTGCCCGCCGGGGCCCGAAGAACGAAAAACGTCTATGCGCAGGTCTTTCTCTTCTATCTTGAAATCGACTTCGTCCTCTATTTCCGGGACGACGTCCACGGAGGCGAAAGAAGTATGTCTGCGTTTATTGGCGTCGAAGGGCGAGATGCGCACCAGGCGGTGGACGCCGCGCTCAGACCTCAAATAGCCGTAGGCGTGTTCTCCGCCCACGTACAACGTAGCGTTCTTAACACCGGCCTCTTCCCCGTAAAGGATATCTACCATTCTGGCTTCATACCCTTTATCTTCGGCCCAACGCGCGTACATCCTGAGCAGCATCTGCGCCCAGTCGCATGATTCGGTCCCGCCGGCCCCGGCGTTTACGCTCAAGAAAGCGCTGTTGGCGTCGAACCTTCCGCTTAAAAGAGTCTTCAGCTCCAGTTTCTCCACGCTGCGGGACAACGCTTCTACTCCGAAGCTTATCTCGGCTGCCAACTCCCCGTCATCTTCCTTAAGCAGCTCTGCCAGTTCCCGCAATTCCCTGTGTCTGTCTACCGTTTCCTGCCAGGGAGCGGTAACCGCCTTCAGAGATTTCAGGCGTTTCACCACGGAATTGGCCTTTTCCTGATTGTCCCAAAAGCCCGGCTCCGCCATCTCCGAAGAAAATCGCTCGACCTGTTCCAGCTTTTCTTCTATGTCAAAGATAACCTCTAAGCTGCTCGAGCTTCGCGTGAATACGCTCCAGGCCGGTCTTGATATTGTCTATCATCTCGTTCTCTCCTTGTAAAACGGCGTTGCCAGCCGCTTCTCAGCCCCGGCAGATGCCTCTCAGGGCGAGCATGAATTCGTCTTTGTTATCGCAGTAAATCAGGGCTGTCTCTTCCGTTATCTTGCCTTCTCTAACGAGTTTTACCAGCGCCTGGCTGAAAGACTGCATACCGTATACGGCGCCGTCGTCTACGAACTGGGGAATCTCCCATGTCTTTCCTTCCCTGAGCAGACGGCTGATGGTAGGGGTCTGCAACATGGTCTCGTAAGCAGGGATCCTTCCTTTCCCCTCCTTGGACGGGAGAAGTCGCAGAGAAATTACACCTTTAAGCAGATAGGACAGTTGGGTCCTTACCTCGGCATGCTGATGCGGAGGAAAGAAATTAACTATGCGTTCCAGCGTTTGCGGGGCATTAATGGTATGCAGAGTGCTCAATACCAGCACGCCGGTCTCGGCGGCGGTGAGCGCGGCGGACATGGTCTCGTAATCCCTGATGTTGCCTATGAAAATCACGTCCGGGCTCTGCAGTGTGAACGCGCGCAGCGCCACCGCATATGAAGACACGTCTATCCCCAACTCCCTCTGATTTATGATGGAGCGCTTGTCCTTGAAGGTGAACTCGATCGGTTCTTCCACGGTCAGGATGTGCTTGTTGGCGTTATTGTTCACGTATTCAATCATACTGGCTATCGTGGTGGATTTGCCGCTACCCACGCTGCCCGTCAGAAGAATCAACCCTCTTTTCTCCATGGAAAGCCTGGAGAGGATATCGGAAGGCAGATGTAATTCCTCGAAAGTCTGTATGGCAGACCGGATACTCCTGACCACCAGCGCCGGCCAATTCCTCTGCATGAAGATGCTGATACGGAAACGGTTATCCAGTTCCGGGACATACACGCCGAAGTCCACGTCCAGCGTGCGCTGAAAGAAATCCTTTAACTCGTTTGAGGTCAATTCCTTAACCGCTTCGTTTACCTCGTCAAGGGTGATTATCCTTTCGTCAACGGAGATGACCTCTCCGTCTATGCGCAGGCGCACGTTTGACCCGGCGCGGAAGAACATGTCCGAAGCGTTCCTGTCCAGCATCATCTTGAGATAGTTCTTGATATTGGTCATAATGGCACCTCCGCTGCTGCCTACGGAAAAATCATCTTCCCGCCGCCACTTATCCGAAGAAAATCTTGAATCTTGATTATATCATATCTTTGCCGTTTTTCGCTCAAATTCTATCAAAAACTTCTTCATCTTCCTGCCGTAAACATATTCCCCGGCATCGCCTCCGCTTTTCACCACACGGTGGCAGGGGATGAGTATCGGCCAAGGGTTATTCTTCAGGGCGGTCCCCACGGCGCGGCAGGACAGCTCATTCCCCGTCTTAGCCGCCACCCATTTATAAGTGCGCACTTGACCGTAGGGAATGGAGGCGACGGCGAGATACACTTCAAGCGCGAATGGGCTCAAACCGGTTCTCTTGCTTTTCATTTTCCCAGCATTCTTTTATTGCGCAGAAGGCGATGATAAGAAACCGCAAACCTGTGCGCTTCGTCTCGGATCCTGCGCAGTAGATTAAGACCGGCGCTTTCCCCGGAAAAGACCATTTCCCTTCCGTCGGCGAAACATACCTTCTCCATACTCCTTGCGGGATGTCCTCTGCGGGCGGCGCCCCGTTCCGGTTTCGCTATACCTATCAGCGGGATACCGAAGACCCCGGCCTCGGACAGCCCGGAAAGAGCGGAGGAAACCTGGCCTTTGCCTCCGTCTATGATTATCAGGTCGGGCAGCGGCAGTCCCTCCCTGAGCAGCCGGGAATAACGACGGAAAACTACTTCTTTCATCATGGCGAAATCGTTCATCCCCTGTTCCTGCCTTATGCGGAAACGGCGATAATTATGCTTGTCCGGACTGCCGCCGCCGAAAGAAACAAGAGAACCGCACGATTCCCTTCCCTGAATGCAGGAGATGTCGAAAGCCTCTATGCGTTCCGGGACGTTCTTCAGGCGCAGCCTGCGCTTCAGATCATCCAATTCCCTGCGGCTGCCTCCGGCCCTCATCGCGGACAAGGCGGAGATCTGATCCCGCAGCCCGGCAGCCGCCTCAAAATCCTTTTCGCCGGCGGCCTGTTCCATTCTGGCCGACAGGTCGGCGATGAGGATCTCATAACTCCCTTCCAGGAAGAGCTTGACGCGCCTGATGACGGCGGCGTAAGCCTCCGGAGAGATGCGGCCTACGCAGGGAGCGGGGCAAAGTCCGAGCCTGGAATAAAGACAGGGCCCTTTCGGCAATTTTGCACAAGAACGGAACCCGAAAAGCCTGCGCACGATCTTCAAAGCGGACCTGGCGGAAGCCGCGTCGGTATAAGGCCCGTAATACCCCGCCCCGGCTTCCGGTTCCCCCCGCCTGCGCACCAGCATTACGACGGGAAAATCGCCGCCGCCGATACTTATGAACGGGAATGTTTTGTCGTCTTTCCTGGATACGTTATAATGCGGCTGTTTTTCTTTTATAATTGAGGCTTCCAGCAGATCGGCTTCCCGTTCGCTGCCGGTGGTAATGAAATCTATCCGCTCTGTTTTTCCCACCAAAGCGGCTGTCCTGGCCGGATGCGGACCGGAAAAGTAGGAAGAGACCCTTTTCCTTAAGGACTTCGCTTTCCCGACGTAAAGAAGCGTTCCACCCGCGTTTTTAAAAAAATACACCCCGGGACCATCCGGTAATGCCGCGGCCCTGTTTCGTAAAATCAGGTTTTTTTCTTCATCCATCCCAGCAACTCTCCAGGCTCCGGACATTTCAACATCTTGCACACGGCGAGATATACGGCGCAGCAGCAGACAAAGTACACGGCCAGCCATGCCGCGTGAAAAAAGAAACCGCCGTCCCGGTAGTGGCCGGGCAGTCTCGACGAAATAAAAAAACAGGCGTATCCGGCGGTAGCGCCGGCGACGAGTATCTTCGCCAGAGAGACCGCTATCGCCCTAAGATCAAGCCCCCCGGTCTTTTTGTCGAGTATCCGGATAAGCATAAGGAAAGAAACGATTCCCGACACGGAACTTGCCAGGGCCAGTCCCTTTATTTTTAAAGGAAACATCAATAAAGCGTTAAGTATGACGTTGACCGTCAGGGCCGCCGCGGATACCTTCACCGGAGAGGCGGTATCATGCATGGCGAAAAAGCAGGAATTCAGCACTTTACTGCCGGCATAAGCGAATAGTCCTATACTGTAACAAGAGAGCGCATCCGCCGTGACGGACGAAGCGTAGGCGTCGAACCTGCCCCCGCTAAAAATCCCTTCTATGAGCCGGCCGGAAAGGGAAATAAAAAATGCCGATGCCGGTACCATCAGAAAGAACACCTGACGCAGACTGGTCACAAGAGTGGCCTTGAGATCGCCGGTCCTGTCAGCGTCTGCGGCCTGTGCGGACATCAGCGGCAAGGCCGCCTGCGCCACGGCGTTGCCGAATATCCCCACAGGAAATTGCACCAGCCTGTAGGCGAAATAAAGCACGGCCACTCCGCCTTCTCCCACGGCGAAAGCCAGCGAGCCGAAAACCGAATCGACGAAATTATTGAGTTGATAAATACACGTGCCGAATAATCGCGGCACGAGAAGCCGGACGACCTCGGCTGCGCCAGGATGGCTGAATTTAGTCAAGAACCCCTTTACGCGGAATCCGTAGGCGTAGACCACCGGAATCTGCACCGCCAACTGCAGAACCCCGCCTATCAGGATGCCGGAGGCCAGGCCGGTTATCCCTTCCCCGAAGAAAAGGGCGCAGACGATAATTGAAATATTCAACAGGCACGGCGCGAATGCCGGGGCCTTAAAATGGCCCAAAGAATTCAGCATGGCCATGGTATATGCCGCCAGGCTTATCAGCAGCAGATAAGGAAAAACCAGCCTGTTAAGCAGCACGGTCGTCTGGAACTTGACGGGGTCTGCGGTGAATCCCGGAGCGAAAACCCTGATTATGAAGGGAGAAAAGACCACTCCGGCCAGGACTATCGCCGCAAGCACGACCAGAAGGACGTTAAGCAGAACATTGGCCAGTTCCCAGAACTCGGTCCTGTCGCGCCTGAGGGCGTAGCGGCTGAACACCGGCACAAAAGCCGAATTCACCGCGCCTTCTCCGACTATATCACGGAAGAGATTCGGGATGCGAAAGGCCACGACGAAAGCCTGGGCGTAAACGTATACGCCGAACATACGGGCTATGACTATGTCCCGGCAGAAGCCGAGAATGCGGGAACACAGGGTCGCCGCACCGATCAACCCGGCGGAACGCATCATCCCCCTGCATTGGTTATTATGTAACTCTCTTGTCACCAGCATTCCTTCACACGCAAATAAAATATTTGATTAATTACTGACGCCGTTGTATAATTGGACTTCTGGTCAATCCGCCGTCTAACCGTCTGATGACCAGACTTTTACGTATATAATAAACAGTACTTTGTTAAAAAACGGCTCAATTTAATGGTTTTATCGTCGAGAAGTTACGTTGAACTAACATGAAATCAAAGATAATCAACGCATTGAAATACGCGCAACGTTTCCAATGACAATGTATTACAATAAGATGGCTTTTGGAAAGTAAGCACAAAGAAATAAATTTTAACAAGGTACTGATAAATTCACAAGGAGAAAGTTATGCCAAGAAGACGCAGTTCCATATTAATGAACAAATTAAGCAAGAAAAGACACCTGCGTAATTTCAAGATCAAGAAAGAACTCAAGAAAAAGATCAAGGAATTACAGGTGCTTGTCGCGTCCAAAAACACCCAGGAAGCGCAAAAAGCCCTTAAAGAGGTTTTTTCCAAACTGGACAAGGCCGCCAAGAAAAGGATTATTCACCCTGCCACGGCCGACCGCCGCAAATCTCGTCTAAACAAAAAAGTAATGAAGACAACCTGAAGCGCGTCTCTATAGTCAATACCTGGAAGCCGCCGGTGAGTTCTTACCGGCGGTTTCTTTATCCGGATCCGGCGGCAAGGGCTCTTGCCGGGCGAGAGCCGCAATAAGACGCTCCAGGGCAAAAAGCGGTTTCAGCCGGCCGGTCTTTATCTGCAGATCGCAGCGCAATATCTCTTTGAAAGCCGCCGCCGAACGTTCCTTTTCCCATTTAGCGCAGGAATAACGCAGTCCTCCGAGAATGCGTTCCGGTTTCTCGCCGGCTTCTATAAGGCTGTGCAAGACCCTAAGCGCGTCTGCCGCCCTTCTGGAGCGCAACTGCCCGGCAAGAACAAAGGCGTCAGCATACGAAGTTTCCCCGAAGCGGACGAGGCGGCCGGCCCTGCATAAAGATGACTGAAAAGGGTCTTTGGGATCGAGCCGTTCGAAATCCACTACAAGCAATATAGATTTGTTGGCGGCCGCGGCGTAAGCCGAGATGAATTTCTTCGCGGCCGACGACAATGTGCCGGCGTTCTTCAGGACTATCATCCGCCGGGAAGCGCTCACCGGAATGCTCAAAATCCTTTCCTGCAAAGAACGCAGGTCCATATCGTTGCCGTAGAAAACGTCGAAGTTGAATTCCCGGGTATCGGAAGGCAGGAAGGTCTCTTTAAGCTGGTTCAAACGGAGGTTTTTTGCCGCGGAATCTTCGCCGGCAAAAACATAGACAAGGATATCGCCGGCTACCATTGTTCAACAGTGCGCTCCACTATTCTGCGGGCGAGATCAAGCAGCGCGTCGTTGACGGCGGCATCCTCCGACTTAGCGGCAGCCCCCTTGACGAAATAAGTGGTGTCTCCGGTGAAATTTCTCTCTTCCCAGAGCGATTTGTCTGCGCCGGGTTCCCACAGGCTTATGTTCACCAGCAGGTTCATCCGGTACTCGTCCACTTCGTTATCTGTGTTGTAACGCAGGGGATCCCTGCGGAATTCCACCAGTTCGCCTTTCAGTATCAGATCCGCATTCTCTATGCCGACCGGCTTAAGATTACCGTCCATAAGGAAACGGCGCGTAAGAATACGGGTAATATCGCTCTCCAGCATCGGACGGTAGACTTTATAACCCTGTCTGGAGTCGGACTCGCCGGTAATGTCGACTTTATTGACGAAAGGAGCGATATAAACCGTTTTGTAACTGCCGGTTATCATCGAGCGGGTGGTATAGCCGCAGGAGGAAAGCAGGAAACCTGCCGCAGCCGAAATAACGGCTGGTATGAACAAAAACCGAAGACGCTTCATTTCTTCTTCCTCTCGAGAATCTGTAGTCTTTCCAGCGATTTCGCAGCCCACATGGTGCCCGGATAATTTTTTACCACGTCTTCGTAATATATCCTGGCCGACTCATAAATCCTTTGTTTCTCGTAAAACCTGCCGGAATTGAAGATGCTGCATGCTTCCTTGTCCTTCAACGCGTCTATGTTCTTCTGCGCATCTGGCGAAAGAACGGCGTCCGGATGGGTGTTGACGAAAGCCTGAAACCTCTCCTTTGCCTCTTTTGTCGCGCCCTGGTCGTAATCCGGCCCCTGGGAAACGGCGGCGCGGCAGGCGGCTATCTGAAACTGAGCCGCAGGCACCCATTCGCTGTCCGGATAGGTCTTGATGAGCTTGAAAAAGGCTTCTTCCGCCTCATAGTAACGCGAAAGGCCCTTCAGCACTATGCCCAGCTTGTACTGAGCCTTGTCCGCCAGCGGTCCGTAATTGGAATTCTCCACCACCTTGGAGAATATCTCCACCCCCGGATTCTCCGGAGCGAATACCGCCGATACGCCTTTTCTCTTGCCGGAAACAAACTCTTCTCCTATACCGTACTGTCTTTCGATAGCCTCCTGGATTTTGTCGGAGAAAGGGTACTTATCTATCAACAGTTGGTAAGCCTTAAAAGCCTCGTAAGGCTTGCCGGCGGCTTCGTTTATTCTCCCAAGATAATACTGGCTGACAGCTGCTTCCGCCGACTTAGGGTAAGCCTTGATCAATTTCCGGAATTCTTTCCCGGCTTCCTCGTAATGCTTGCCTTCGAACAGGAAGATCGCCGCCTCGGCCTGTTCTTTCGGGGTGGGTTTCACGGCGGTCTTGGGATTGACCCATTTCCCGCTTTTAGGAGTCCATATCCAATAGGCGAACGCGGACTGATCCGTCAGCAGAATGAGAGAGAAGATAACAAGGAATACCCTGGTAAACATAGTGTTTACGGTAGCACAACCGCTATCTTTTGTCAACTGTGTCTTGACGGTGGGACTTAACGATGGGTGTGCAATGGGAAAAATTTTCTCTACCAGAACACCGGCCTCGTATCCTGTCTTAATTTATCCACGGCCAGGGAAAAATCCTCAGCCGTGCCGTAGAGTATAATACGGCAGGAGAGGACCGTAAAGCGGCCCGGTCCAAGTGGAATCGTTTCTCCGGCATTGGCGATAATGCCGATGTTCCCCGGTTCCGTTCTGTATTCATCCGATCTATGCAAGTTGGTCAATAACCCGGAATCGTAGATCATTATCATCCCGGGTAGGCCGGCATCGGGCGCTATCCCGAAATACATACTCCCCCGCAAACCTGGTTCTCCGGTAAATATCCCTCTTGCCGGAAATTTTTGTTCATAGAGACCTTCTATCCCGTGTAGCAACAGAGATAATTCGTGTGTCTCGTAGTGCCGCCCCAGCAAAGACGCAATGAAAAGGATGCGGGAAGGCGTTTTCTTATTAAGAGACAAAGAGGGGCTGTTCGCTGCGGATTCGTATTCAAAGAAGCGCCGCTTGAGCCCGCCGAGAACGATATCACGGGAATAGCGGATGTTACGGGAGTTGCCCCCGCAGCTCCAAGCGGGACCGTCCGCTCTTCTCAAGAACCGGACAAGGGGTGACTGTAACTGCAGACATAACTGATCCCTGGTATCTATCTCCAATTTTAAATCGAGCATATCTCCTTCCAGGCGGATCGTCCAAACCTGTTCAACATGGCCGCCTTCGTCATTACCGTCCTCACACCTTTTTGAGACTATCAGTTCTCCCTTTTTTGTCTCTACGCAGAAGTTTAGGGCGATGAAGCCCGGCGTATTATAGTCTTCCATGTCCGTGAACGATAAAAGTTCGCGGCCTTTCCAGAAAACGGTATTCCTGCCTCCGGAAGAAACGACCTTTATTCTTTGATTCATGATTTGCCCTTTGCTGAGCGGCCGCCGGATCAAGGAATTTATCTCTTGTCTGCTGAAGGCACAGATATCCCTGCCGGTTTTAGCGATGAACGCCTTCCGAGCCTCCCGGCTGATCCAGAAGTCAATCTTATCCTTTTCCGTATTCACGCTGTATATTTTCTCCATATCCGCTATTCTTCCTTTATATTCCTCCTCCTCATTCTTCATCACCCCGCGGAAATCGTAACAGGCCCCGAATTGGTAGTAGCGGCCCAGCCTGCCGGAAGACCCCACCGGATACATATTATTGCCGTCTATAATCAAATCCGCATTCCTGAAGCGTATTGACAACAACGCTCTCTTGTCCGGCGGTTCCAGACTGAAAACCTTGCTTGAATAGTCGTAAAGAAACACCGGATAACGCATGATACTGTTGTGCAGACGCATCTTTCCGTAAAGCCAGAGCAGAGAAGGATAGTGATTGGCCAGGACCACGCGCGCCGAACCGCCGGTAGCCGTCAAAGCCTCAGCCAGATTCTGGGCCGTCCCGAAGATTATGTCCTCTCCGGGGATCATGGACATAGACATTTTACCTGTAAAGGAGTCTCTGACAACCCCGCGCAGCAGCGGCAGTTGCCTGTTGTAATGGGAAATAAGCGTATAATTCGACAGGCTGAGCGCGATTATCGCGGCATATCCGGCTCTTTTTACCGTCTCCCTTCTCCGGGAAAGCATATTATGCATGCCGCAGGCGGAGATCAAGGCGAACGCCGGAAGATACTGAATCGTATAATAAGCGGAATGTATCCCGGAAAACCAGTAATAAGCGGTATGAAAGATATACGGGATCGTTATCCAGAAAATCAGAAAGGATTTAAAACGGACTTTGCTTTTTAGAAAATACGGAAAAGCGGCGATAAAAAAAAGACCTCCCAAATTCCCTAATTGGGTGGAAAAAAGATCTTTCAGATACGCGGTGGCCACGGTAATAACGGAATAAGCCGAACCGGCGCGCAGACTGGAGCTGAAACCCTTTATGTCATTCAGGTAATACCCGATTCGGCCCGAAACGAAATCCTGTCTGAATAGTATGAAAAAGAGCAACAGGAACAAAACCGTCCCGGCCGCAATGTTCAGCCATTGACGTGCTGAAAATGAAGGCCCACCTGGGCCGCGCCTGAAACCGGATAACAAATAAAGACCCGCCGGCAAAAGGACGTAAATTACGCTTTTCTCCGCCTTCAGCTTTATGAGAACCAGAAAACACAGCACAAAAAGCAGCGTTTTCCGGGCGGACCTGAAAAAATCGGAAGAAAGGAAACAATAATTACACACGGATACCAGGCTCGTGACGGCGATCGCGGTAAAGTAGATCCTCGCGAATCCGAAAACGGCAGGATACATAAGCGTAAGAAATGCCGCCAGGTATCCGACCTCCCGGTTTTTCACCAAGACGCCGGTTTTATATACGCTAAAAGCGAGAAGAAGAATAAAAAGGAAATTGGGATAAATTGCCGTTTGATAGGATACCCCGAACAGGGAAAAAAACGGCCAGCAGAATAATTCATACAGGCCCCTTTCCACGGCTTGAGGGCCGGCGAGTCTCCAGAGTATATGCGGCAGGCTGCGGGGATTATCCTGAACGTAATAAAAATTCTGCACCGAATCATAAAGAGACTGTTCCAGACAGTCGAATCCGGTGTTTATTTTCAGATAAGCCGTATTGTGCGCCGTATACGCTAATAGGAAGAGCAAGAATAGAACGAGCGCCGCGCCGATCTTCCTGCGCCGGGTTGAATTCATCATCTATAGCACCCTCCGGGCCGCGGCTCAGAATACATTCCTTGTTCTGAAAGCATACAATATTAACCAGAATATATCAAGAAGAGGACATATCCGCAACAGCCGCAGCAGCCTGAGCGGATGCCTGAGATAAACGATTCTGTAGGCGCGCGCCGTAAGGGCGCTCCGGCCCGAGGAGGAAAACAGATCGGCGTCCCGCATCTCTTGTGACGGAATCTCCGGACAGGAAAGAGCATAAAGCGGCGTGCCCGGCAGCGGCACGAACCTGGAGAAATGCACTATATCGGCATCTGTCGAACAGGCCGCCTTCACAGTCGCGGCGAAATCTTCTTCTTTCTCCCAGGGAAATCCGAGAATAAAAAAAACCCAGGTATTTATGCCCAGACGGCGGCATAAGGACAGCCCCCTCTCCACCTCGCGCGCGGAGAACCCCTTGTGTATTCTCGCCAGCGTGGACCCGCTCCCGCTCTCCGGCGCAAGCGCGATCATCCAAACTCCGGCTGATTTCATCGTCCGCAGCAGCTCTTCGTCAAGAGTATCCGCTCTTACGCCGTTGGTAAGCTGCAAAGACACCTTGATCCTTCTATGCAGGAGCAGCAGGCAGATCTCCATCACCCGATGCCGGTCCAAGGTAAAGTTATCGTCGTATAACGCGACCTCCTGCACGCCGAGTTCCTTTACCTGCCACTCTATTTCATCCACCACGTTCTCCGCCGACCTCGCCCGGTATTCTTCCCCGAGCACGTGGCAGCAGAAACCGCACTCAAACGGACAGCCGCGGGAAGATATCAACGCCGACACCGGAGCGGAACGCCTGACGGGAGTATAATATTTCCCGATGTCCAGCTTGTTCAAAGCCGGAAAGGGCAACTTGTCCAGATCTTTTATATACGGCCGCCTCCCGTTGAAACGCCACTGCCCTGAACCGTCGCGGAAATAATATCCTTTCTTGTCCGCTTCTCCAGGATAGCGCAGATATGCCGACAGACTCTCCTCCGCCTCGGAGACGAAGATCGCTTTCAAAGGCAGCGGGAAGAAAGCTTCCGGAGAAACGGTCGGCAGCGGCCCGCCGGCGACCAGTTCCACAGCGGGATAAAGCCGGTGTATCTCGTTAAGCAGAGCCGTGCCGCTCTCCACATTGGAGATGTTCAGACTTACGCCGACCGTCCTGTATCCGGCGGCCTGCCGCGCGGAGAAAGAATCTACCGCGCAGTCGACAACATCCACGGAAAAACCTCCTTTCTCCAGAAAAGAAGCCAAATAAAGAATACCCATGGGCGGAAAGATATTGATATAATTTCCGCCTCCCGGAGGAGGAAATATCAAAAGAAGGTCTTTCATAACAGAATCACCTATTATCGTAACGGCGCAAATACGGCATGGAGCCTTTCTGGCTACTACTTCGACAATGCCTTGACAGTGAGCTTGTCGAACTGTTCAGGACAGGCGCCCGCGGCTCCCCTACTTCTTCGGCACCCTCCAGCGGAAGCCGGGGATTTCTGCGGTTTGATTAAACGCTTATTTTCAATAAATGCCATGCCGCCCTGATATGCCGGAGCAACTCTTGCGGCGAACCGATCCGCGACAGACGCCCCAGAATATATTCCGGGTTGAAAAAAAGCCTGCGGTACGCGGCTTTTTCGGCCTGTATAAGCTCGGCCGCGGAGAGGTATGCCGTGCCTCCCCGGGGCAGACCGTAATTATTTACATCGTAACGTGCGTTATCCTCGCGCAGCCCCAGGCTCTCATATATTCCCCACAGCGGGGTGCCGCGGAAAGGGACGGGAAAAGAGAAATTCACGGCGTCGCCCTTCAATTGACGCGCGAAGTCCACGGTCTCCGATATATGTTTTCTCGTCTCCCAGGGGAAGCCTATTATAAAGAATAAATACGCCTGCAGTCCGCACTCTTTGCAGATATTAACTGCGCCGCGCACTTGTTCTTTGGTTATATTCTTCTTTATCATCCGCAGCGTATCTTCGCTGCCGCTCTCCGCGCCTATGCCGACGGCAAAACAACCCGCCCGTTTCATCGCCATCCCGAGTTCCCTGTCCAGACAATCCGCGCGGCTGTTTACCGCCCAGCGCGCAGGCAGGCCGCTGCCGGAAAGCTCCGTACAAAACCGCATCACCCACTCCCTGTCGGCGGTAAAGTTATCCGCGCGCAGCCAGAAATCCCTTATCCCGTGTCGGTATACGCATTCTCGCAGTTCCTCGAGTAAAGAAACATGCCCGCGCAGACGCAATCGTCTGCCGTTCACCAGAGGCGCCAGACAAAACACGCATCCCCCGAAACAACCCTTCCCGGTCAGTACCACACCCATCTTTCTGCCGTTATCCGGCATACGGTATAATCCGTTATCCAGTAAATGCCTCGCGGGAAACGGCAGAGAATCAAGCGCCGGCGGATTCGGATTCGGGCTTGTCACGAATACCGACCCTCTTTCGCGAAAAGCTATTCCCGGGATATCCTGCGGCGGAGTCCCTTTTACCAACTCTTCCAGAGCGGTCTCCGCTTCTTCCCAAAGGACGAAATCTATTTCCCCGGTCGCAAACAGAGCCTGCCGGCCTTCATCGGGGAAAAATCCTTTCAACACGCACACGGTATCTTTATTATGCCTTTTGGCAACGGCAAAAGCGCGGCAGTCGCAGCCACAGGTGAATAACGTGGCGCTGACAAGAAAGATGTCCGGGGAAAACAGACGGATATCTTTCTCTACCTCCTTCCAGCCCTTGCCTGCCGCCGGGTAATCGCGTATCAAAACCCTGATACCGCTCCTTTCCAGCACCGCCGCCAGATAGGCGAGATCGAGAGGAGGCCTGACAATATTCACGCTTTCCGATGCCACGGGAGACTGACAGCGTTCAAAACGGTCGTATATACCGGTGGGAGGATATATCAAAAGGGCTGTCTCCGCCGGTTTCCTATCCTTCATTTTCTCTCTCCGCGGCGGAGAACGCGCAAAGGGTTATGCCGCTTTCCTGCAACAGTTCCCTCGCCTCTCCGGAACACATCGCATCGGCTTCTTCATCCCAGGAATAACCCCAATGTCCGTAAAGGACGGAAAGTTCCCTGCCGGCTCTGGCAGGATGACAAATGATCTCGGAGAGTCCTTCATGCAGAGAAATTATTATTTTCTTCAGAATGGAGATATTTATACTGCCGGCATGAAGAACGCCTGTCGTCTCAACACAGGTCAGCAGGCCGGCCGCTCTTATCTGGGACAGCGCGCGCGCGCAAAACAAGTTCAATATCGCCTGCCAGACAACCCTGCGCAGGCCGGCGGACAACCAGCGCGGCCCGGGACGAGAATAAGGGACACGAATATACTTGATACCGTATTTCCTGCAATTGTCTATAACGATCTTCAGTATACCCGGAAGGATATGAAGATGCTGGTGGCTGTTGACGTGGACCACGCGTATGCCTGAACCACAGATTTTATCGAACTGGGCCCCTATTTCCTTCTCCAGTCCCCCGGGTTTTATGCCGCGAAGAAAATAACGCGGCAGGAAAGCGGCCCAATTCTCCGGTAAACGGCCTTCCCCGTCGGAAAGCCCGCTCTCCGCGGAAGCGGAGGATAAGGCATTCCCTTCCACAAGCAGGATGTGCAACCCGGCATCCAGGCCCGGAGACCGTCTGCAGAAAACCAGCGCCTCTTCGTATTCGCTGCCGTTGACGCATAAAGAGACGGAAGTAACTATCCCTCTTTCCACGCAATCCATTATGCCGCGGTTGATGCCCCGGGCAAGGCCGAAGTCATCGGCTGTCACAACCAGCTCTTTAATATTCTCACCCCTTCCAGAAGATCCTCCGCCTTAAGTTGACCGGCGCATCCCACGAGACGTGGAACGAGCCAGCCGGGTCTTAAATAAAACCTCCTGTAAAGCGACTTTCTTTGCGCGAGCAGCCGGCGCCCCTCTTCTTCCCCGCTCAGGAACGGACGGCCTGAATGGTCCCATCCTCCCGTGGTCTCTTCGCATAATCCGCGCGCCAGCGCCTCCCGGCGCAGGGCGGTCCCGAAATCCGGCATGGCAAAACTCACGCTTATGAAATCACAGCACATTCCTTTGATAAAAGCCGCGGTCTTAGCGAAAGACGCCCGGTCCTCTCCAGGCAGCCCCAATATAAAATACACCAGCGTGCGGATCCCTTCTTTTCTGCAGTTGACGACGGCCTCATGCACCTGCATAGGAGAAACGCGTTTATTGTACCGCTTTAAAACTTTTTCATCCCCGCTCTCGGCGCCTATCATTATCATGCGGCAGCCGGCGCGGCGCAGTATACGCGCAGTCCTTCTGTCCAAAAGAGGTTCCGCCCGGGAATTGCAGATCCAGCACAGGGATCCGCCGTAAAGAGCGGACAGCCTGCCGCATAGATCAACGGCGGCGCCCGGATCGGCCGTAAAACTGCAGTCGGCGAAAAAGATGTTGCGGACATCGGTCTTACGCCATATCCAGTCCATCTCCTCCATGATATTGCCTGTGTCCCTGCGGCTGTACGGCACTGAGGCCGCAGTGCAGAAACCGCACTTGAAAGGGCAGCCCGCGGAAGCGACGGTAGTAAAGAAAGGTCCCCGTTTGTCAAAAATCCCGGGGGGGAATCTGTACTGGCGCCCGTTGAAAAGCTCGTGACGCGGGACTGGGTAAGAGAACTTGCCGATGCCGGCGTTATCTTTCAAATGCAGCACACCGCTGCCGTCCCTGAAAAACATCCCGGAGATACCGCCGTAATCGCCGCGCAGGAACTTAAGCGCGTCATCATTGGTAAAATCCAAAAGCAAGCCGTCTATGAAAGGGTTCTGCTTCATAACGTCGGCGCCGATAGACCGGAAAACGGCGCTGCTGGCGACTATGAGGATGCCCGGCAGCCTCTCTTTGACCGCCTTGACGAAAGAAATATCCTCATTCAGATAAAGAGATCCTGTGGTAAAAATAACGGCGTGAAAACCTCCGGACAACACGTATTCCAGGCTGCGGCGGCGGTCGTCTCCGTGAGAATGGGGATCATAATAAGAAACCCGGAAATCCCCGCTAAATCTGCCGCTTAAGGCGATCAGGTCCTGCGGTGGCCAACAGTAGGCGGCTTTAGCCGAGAAAGTGCAGTAATAATCCCTCACGCATAGCTGCGGAGACGGCGGGTTCAAAAGCAGTATTTTCTTCATCTCCTCTCCGTCTTACGGCACACGAAAAGGACATGGGGATAAGGATATCCTTTATCTATTCTGCGTATGCCGACGGAAAGTCCTTCTTCCGCCAACAACTTCATCCAGGCGGCGCAGGTAAGAGGTTCCACGCGCTCCCGGTTCAGTTTTATCAACCGCGCAAATATTATTTCCTGCAGATAACAGAACAAGGCTTTCCACCCCGGTCCGGCGTCGGTTTCTTTGACAAGCAATACCCCGTCATTAGCCAGCGTTTCATAACACTTCCTGATAACGGCGATTTTTTCCTCGAACGGCAGTTGATAAAGGACATCGACCAGCAATATGCAATCTGCGGGTCCGGGATACGGTAAAGAAAGGATATCCCCTTGCACGAAAGAAAGCGACTCGAAACCGTTCTCTTCCGCGACGCGCGCCGAGGAACGGAGCCTCTCCGCTCGGCAGTCCACTGCGATTATCTGCCTCGACGGCAAAGAAGCGGAAAGCAGAAAAGAGAGTACGCCGAACCCGCACCCCAGGTCGAGAATACGCCCGCGCGCCGGGACAAATTCCGATATCCTGCCGAAGGGACAGGTCAATAAACGCAGCCGGCAGTATATCCCGGACCAGAAACCGGAATAACGCGAGATGCCGGATAAAACACGGGTTATCATTTATCGAACGGACGGCGTTTCCTTTCGGATACCGCGAAGCAGGCCATTTCGCGCAATATGCCGAAGATATTACCGAAGTTATCCAGTTTTGAGACGCCTTTCGCCCGCCGCAGATACTGCGCCGGGAACTGCGCTATCTTATAACCGGACCGTTTCGCCTTAACGAACATCTCTGTATTGATAAATGACCCCCTCGAACCTATCCTCAACGCGTTCAGTTTTCCACGGTCGAACAATTTAAAGGAGAAATTGACGTCTTTTATCCCGGAATTGAAAAAAAGATTGACCATTCCGTTGAATACAAATGAATACGCCGACCTGTGAAAGTTTTCCCGGAGGCATCCGCTCCGGTAAGCGGAAACTATATCGGCGTCTTCCCTTTCCATAAGTTCCACAGCGCGGCGGATATTTCCCATATCGCAGGGAAAATCGGCGTCGGTATATAAAACCGCCGATTTCGAAGCGGCTGCAAATCCCGCCAGCAGGGCGCCGCCCAACCCCAGCCTGCGGCTGTTGCGCACCGTTTTTATCCTGCTGTCTCCGGAGACGAGATTTTCAAGTATTACGGGGGTGGCGTCCGAACTATGATCGTCCACGGCGATCACTTCGAAGCACGGAGTAACGGAAGAGACGACGCGAATGGCTTCAGCGACGACCTCTCGCGCGTAATACTCTTCATTATACATGGGGATAACCACGCTTAAGCTATCTACTTTTTTCACCGCCCGCCGTCCCTGAAGGAGTTGATCCGCCTTAACCAATTGCTTTAATTATATTCTCCTTCCCGGCGAAGCGCAATATAAAATACCGAGGCTGCTGCAAAACCGGAGCCTGTCCTCCGGGTGAACCGGATAAAACCGGCCCATCAGATCTTAAACCATGCGCCCGGGAAACGTTCCAGGAAAACCAGCAAAGAAACCAGAACCGTAATCAGCGTGTCGGAGATAAAAGCGAAATATCCGGCCAGACGCGGCAGGAAAAGAACACTGATAATCTGACAGAAGCCGCAGATGGTGATCAAAGAAGTAAGCGGAGCCGCCAGCAGGTTAGCCGGTACAGCCACCCAGGAGAACAGCCGGAAATAGAACAATACGAACGGCAATGTCCCTATCCAGGCGGAAAAGCCGGTTATTCCTGCCTCCCTGCTCAAGCGCAGTAATTTGCCGCCCGCGGCCGCGTTGCCGGAAAGGGCACGAAAGAAAGGGCATAATACGGCGATGGCAAAGACGCTGAGAAAAGAGAGTTGGAAACTAACGCTGAAGAGCATCTGCGGATCGCAGAACAGCAGTACCGCGGCGGCGCAGCCGAGCAGATTGAGCAAAACGGCTTCCCTCCGCACAAGATACGCGGACAACAGGAGGACGGTCATCACCGCGGCGCGGAAAACCGGGGGCGCGGTTCCGGTGGCCGGGCAATACGCGGCCACGGCGCAACAGGCAAGAAAAATCCTGACCTTTCTCGGCACGCGCGCGGCCTTCAACAAAAAAAGCATGAAAAAAGCCACCAAACCGGTGTTGAAACCGCTGACCACCAGCAGATGCAGAGTGCCGGTACGCAGCATCGTTCTCTTGACGAGGGGCGGGATGCCGCGTTTATCCCCCAGCACCATAGCCGAGATTATCCCCTTTCCAGCCGGCGTGTGCTTGTAATTCAACATCTCTCCAAACCTATCGCGTAAAAACCTGCCGTTCTTTTCTCCGGATAAAAAACACAGGTCCCGCCCGGAGTCGAGGGAAAAATGTTTGGACCGCGAATAACGGCATTTTAATACGGCCTCCCTGCCGGAAGAATGTCCCGGGTAGAAATGAGCCAGCACTACAGCCGTTCCGGACGCCGACTGCCATCCGCCGCCCGCGCAGAAAGCCGACAATTTCATATCCAGCAGGTATCCCCGTCCGCGCCGGACAGCCTCCCCGCGGAACCGGCCTCGCAACAGATAAATCTCCCTGTCCGTCCGCAGCAGGCCCCGGTAATCGTCGGCCGGCCTCATTTCTCCGGCGCGGCCGCGGGCGCCTCCCAAAAAAAAACAAAGTATAATCACTGCCGCAAACCACGCCGCGCTCCTGTCCCGCATCAGCAGTATCACGGCAATCCCCGCCAGTCCGCAGACACAGCAAAGCGTGAACGGAACAGCCGCCGCTATCCCGCAGGCGAACGATAAAGCCGGCCATAGCACAGGATAGAGAAGAATAATCTCTCGTTTTATCGGTTCTCTCCTTCCAGATAAAAGAAATCCTTCAGCCTGCCGTATTTCGCCTCTCCGATTCCTTCGACTTCTTTCAACTCCCCGATACTCCCGAATCCGCCGCGCCGGGCGCGCAGAACGCATATGCGTTCCGCCAATTTCTCGCCTATCCCGGGCAGAGAACACAGCTCTTCTTTGCCGGCGCGGTTCAAATCCAGCTTCCCCACGCGGTAATAGATCCCCGGCAAAGGCCTGCTGCGCCGGAAATGTTTGCCCGCCGCCTCTGCGATAGAACCCGCCAGCACCACGCAACAGAGAAAAACCAGGGCGCGCTTTTCTTGAGGGGTAAAATATATCATCATATTAATAGACGCACTAACAGGGCTTTTTCTAACGCAAAAAAAACGGCCGTCCTCCATACCGGAGGAACGGCCGTTGGCGATACTAATACCTATTCTTGTGCTTAAACCGTGACTATATTGATCAGTTTGCCCGGCACCACTATCACGTTTTTTATATTCTTGCCCGCCAGCCAGGGAAGGACCTGTTCGTCGAACCGGGCCAGGCGTTTTAATTCTTCTTCGTTTATGTCGGCCGGGACCCGAAGTTTGGAACGCACCCTGCTGTTGACCTGCACCACGACGGTCAGAGTGGATTCTCTGAGCATTTCAGGGTCATAAGACGGCCAGCCGGAAACGAAAATAGTCTCCTTATGTCCTGTCTCTTCCCAGAGCTCCTCGCAGAAATGAGGGACAAACGGGGCAAGAAGCCTTAACAACACCGAATAGACCTCTCTATCCGCCCCTGACTGATAGACGGCGTTGACGAATTCCATCATCGCCGCGATGGCGGTATTGAATTTGAAGTTCTCCGCCTCGTCCGTGACTTTCTTTACCATACGGTGCATGGCCCGCAGGAGGCTCTCCGGAGAAGATGGAACAAGATTATCCTTGATCCGCCAGACGCGGTTAAGAAAACGGTGCGCTCCCTCCAGGCCGCGCTCATCCCATTCCAGTTCCGTTTCAGGGGGAGCGGCAAAAAGGATGAACAAACGCAGGGTGTCTGCCCCGTATCTTCTTATCATCGAGTCCGGATCGACGATGTTCCCCCTGGATTTTGACATCACCTCCCCGTCCTTAAGCACCATCCCCTGCGTTAAAAGACAGTTAAACGGCTCTTCCAGCTTGAGCATGCCGAGATCGCTGAAAAACTTGGTGAAGAATCTGGAATAAAGCAGATGCAGTATGGCGTGTTCTATGCCGCCGATATACTGGTCGACCGGCATCCAGTAAGCCGCATCCGCGCCGTTAAAAGGGGCGGATATCTCGCCTGGAGAGCAGTAACGCAAGAAATACCAGGAAGAATCGAAAAAAGTCGCCATGGTGTCGGTTTCCCGGCGCGCTTTGCCGCTGCACTTGGGACAGACGGTCTCGACGAACTCCGCGACTTTTCCCAGCGGGCTGCCGCCCTCCCCGGTAAAAGGCGCGTCGTCGGGTAACTCCACGGGGAGATGTTCGTAAGGCACAGGGACTATGCCGCAGTCCCGGCAATAGATTACCGGTATGGGAGTTCCCCAATAACGCTGCCTAGAGATCAGCCAGTCGCGCAGCCTCCAGCAGGTAACCTTCCTGCCCATACCTTCTTTTTCCATCCAGACCGATATCTTTTCCCGGGCTTCACCCGCAGGCAATCCGTCGAAATCTCCGGAATTTACCAGGATGCCGTTATCCTCATCCTCATACGCTTCCGCCATTTGCTCCGCAACCCGGCCGGGTTCGCCCGCAGACTGTATTACTATACGTAAAGGCAGATTGTGTTCTTTGGCGAAAAGGAAATCGCGCTGGTCGTGCGTGGGCACGGCCATTACTGCGCCGGTTCCGTAACCGGTCAGGACATAATCGGCGGTCCAGATAGGCACGCTTTCCGAGTTCACCGGGTTAACCGCGTAGGCGCCGGTAAAAATCCCTTCTTTTCCGGGTTCAGACAATGACGAAGCCTTTCTGCGCGCGCCTGCTCCGGAGATAAATTCTTTCACTTTGTTTTCCTGCGGCCGGCCTTTTATTATCTCCGGTAAAAGAGGATGTTCCGGGGCCATCACCAGATAGGTCGCCCCGAAAATAGTGTCCGGCCGGGTGGTGAAAACGGTAATCACGGAACCGTTGTTCTTTTCCCGGAAATAAATCTCCGTGCCCTCGCTTTTGCCCAACCAGTTCTCCTGCATGGCCCTGACCTTTTCCGGCCAATGTTCCAGTTTCTTGAGATCTTCCAGCAGGCGTTCCTGGTATTGCGTGATCTTCAGGTACCATTGTTCCAGCCGGCGCTGTTCCACCGGACTGTGACAGCGCCAGCAGCCGCCGTCTATCACTTCCTCATTGGCCAGGGTGGTGGCGCAGGAGGGGCACCAGTTGACCGGAGAGGCCTTTTTATACGCCAACCCTTTTTCCAGCATCTTCAGGAATATCCACTGGTTCCAGCGGTAATAACTGCTGTCGCAAGTCGCTACTTCGCGCTGCCAATCATAAGAAAATCCCATTTTCTTCAATTCAACACGCATTTCTTCTATGCACTTGTATGTCCAGACGTCCGGTTTTGTCCCGTTTTTGATCGCGGCATTCTCGGCCGGCTGTCCGAAAGCGTCAAACCCCATCGGATGCAGCACGTTATATCCGCACAAAGACTTATACCTGCTGTAAACGTCCCCGATGGTATAGTTACGCACGTGCCCCATGTGTATCTTCCCGGAAGGATATGGGAACATCTCCAGGCAGTAGAACTTACGCCGTGGGTCGCGTTGGGCGCGGAAAACCCCCTTTTCTTCCCAAATACGCTGCCATTTTTGTTCTATCCGCGAAAAATCATATTGTTCCATATTTTTCCCCCGTTCAAAACCCGCGATTCAACGCCCGCGTAATTCCTTTACCGTGCTTAAATTTATCGCGTCCGCCCTACCGCCGTCTTTCGGCGTCTCCAGGATGAAAGGCAGGTCTTTTAAAAACGGATGATTGACTATTCTGCGCATCCCTACGAGCCCTATCCTGCCTTTGCCGATATGTTCGTGCGCGTCCACGCGCGAACCGCAGGAACTCCTGCTGTCGTTAAGATGGACCAGTCTCAGTTTTTCCGTTCCGGTTTGATCTTTTATTTCCTTCAAGAGCTTAGCCAGCCCTGAAGCCGTGAAAAGATCGTACCCGGAGGCAAAGGCATGCGCCGTGTCAAGACAGATACCAACCCTTCCAGTGTCTTCAAGCGCTTCCAGCACCCTGCGCTGATGAGAAAAATCGTAGCCCAGGCAGTTGCCGGAGCCGGCTGAATTTTCCAGCAGTATCCCTACGGAAGAACCGGCGGTTTTCTTGATAATGGTATTAAGCGCATCGGCGAAACGCGCCAGTCCGGCGGCCTCACCCGCTCCCTTATGACAGCCCATATGGCTGACGATATAATCGGCGCCAAGGACTTCCGCGTCGCGCATATCTTCCACAAAAGCCTCCACGGAGGAAAGAAAAAGCTTTTTGTCCGCCGAGGCAAGATTTATCAGATATGAAATGTGTATGAAAACCGGGGTGATGCCGTTTTGCGCGCGTGCCTTGCGGAACCCCGCGGCCTGGGAAAGGTCCAGCGCCCTGCTGCGCCAGGACTGGGGACTGCGGCTGAAAAACTGCGCTGTATTACACCCCAATTCCGCGGCCCGGCCAGGCACCAGAGAAACCCCGCCCGCCGCGGAAATATGCGCACCCAAAAGCATAGGCATACCGGTTATCTCCGTGCGGCCGTCAAGCCATGCCGCCGATCATGCGGTCGATAGCCTCTCCCGCAGGCACCATCGGCATGACGTTTTCCCCGCTGTCTACGCGAAAATCAATAATGAACGTCCCGCGTGAAGATAGCGCCTTCTTCAACGCCGGACGCACTCCACTATTCCTGCGCACCAGAGCCCCGTCGAGACCGTAACTGCGCGCCAGCATGACGAAATCCGGCGAGCACAGCAACGACTGGCTGTAACGCCGCTTATAGAATAATTCCTGCCATTGACGCACCATCCCCAGGCATCCGTTATTCAATACCGCTATCTTAATATCTATACTTTCGGCGGCGCAGGTAGCCAGTTCCCGTAGATTCATCTGTATGGAGCCGTCTCCTGAAATAAGGAACACGGTATCGCGCGGAGAGGCGATCTTGGCGCCCATGGCCGCCGGCAGGCCGAACCCCATAGTCCCCAGTCCCCCGGAAGTTATCAGGCGACGCGGGCGTTCGAAAGGATACCATTGCGCGGTCCACATCTGGTTCTGCCCCACGTCGGTGACGATTATCGCTCTGCCTTTAGTGGCTTTATATATCTCTTCGATCACCGACTGCGGTTTTATCTTCCCGGACTCTTCTTTGTAAGATAAAGGATATTCTTTCTTGAGCCGGCAGACACGCTGCAGCCATTTGCCGGTATCCGGCAGTTTTTTCAAAGCTTTCAGCAGCTGAGCCAGCGCCGCCGAAGCGTCGGCGGTTATCGGCAGGTCGACGTCAATATTCTTGCCGATGGAAGAAGGATCTATGTCTATCTGTATGATCCTGGCTCGGGGCGCGAACGCATCGGCCCGTCCGGTGACCCTGTCGTCAAAACGCACGCCGACGGCTATAATCAAGTCCGATTCGCTGATCGCGCGGTTAGCGTAAACTGTTCCGTGCATGCCCGGCATACCCAGATAAAATCCGTGTCCGGCGGGGAAAACTCCCATGCCCATAAGCGTGACCGCCGCCGGACAGCGTATCTTGTCCGCCAACTCCACAAGCAGCCGTTGCGCCCCGGAAATTACAGCCCCGCCGCCGGCGATTATAAGCGGCCTCTTTGACGCCGCGATCAACTCCGCGGCCCTGTATATCTGACCTCTCTGCGCAGAAAGATTAACTTTCTCCTGCCTGGGGGAAGGCGCAAAGAGGTCCCCTTCAACTACCTGCTGCTGGACGTCCACCGGCAGGTCTATCAACACCGGGCCAGGCCTGCCTGAAGAAGCAAGGTGAAAAGCCTCGCGAACAACTCCCGGGATCTCACGAGCATCCTTCACCAGATAGTTATGCTTGGTTATGGGACGCGTGATGCCGGTAACGTCCGCTTCCTGAAAAGCATCGTTGCCTATAAGCGTGGTTTTTACCTGCCCGGTGACCGCCACCAGCGGCACTGAATCCATATAGGCTGTTGCCAGCCCGGTGACAAGGTTCACCGCGCCCGGCCCGGAAGTGGCGAGACATACGCCGGGTTTCCCCGTCACCCTGGCATAGCCGTCGGCGGCGTGAGAAGCGCCCTGTTCATGCCTGGTGAGCACAAAACGCACCCTGCTGTCGAAAAGAAGATCGAAGAGCGGAAGCACGGCGGCTCCGGGGTAACCGAAGATAACCTCCACCCCTTCCTTTTCCAGGCATTCCACCAGGACCCGGGCGCCGTTTCGGAAATGAACAGCCTGCAAAGGCGTGGTTTTCGAGATCTCTCTTTTCATAATAATTTTTCTTTCGCCGAAAAACAAACAAGGCGCTGTTGAAGAAGGGCCGGGACATCATCTCCCGGCCGCCTTGCCGCAGCGCCGCAGAATAAAAATGGTGGAGCTGAGGAGGATTGAACTCCTGACCCCTTGCATGCCATGCAAGTGCTCTCCCAGCTGAGCTACAGCCCCATGAATCAATTCGACGCGCCACGTCCGGAAGGCCGTGGTTGCTCATAATTTTGATACTGAGCGATGCCTATGCGGTTTGCTTAAACGCGACCTTGAGCGCGCGTTTAAGCGCCGTCGAAGTAAAATCCCGTATTTACCGCCCAGGATAGCACTCCGGGCAGAGTAATAATTATACAATAATTTTCTCAAATTGACAAATAGGATTTTAGATAGTATATTTATTATACTCAATAATGCTGGAGTGGTGGAATGGCATACACGTCGGTCTCAAAAACCGATGGGCTAACGTCCGTGTGGGTTCAACTCCCACCTCCAGCACCAGCTCCGCTTCTCCCCCTGAACACCTTTTACCGGCCGGAGTTTAAAGACAGTATCCTTGTTTTCGATAAGGCGCGGGCATACCGTGGAGCAGACCGGCAGCCCAAGACAGTAATCCCAAATTCTTCATGCCGTTTTCTTTCCGAGGAACTTTTTGAAAGTGTTTTCGCGAAGTGGGAAAAACGGGCGCGTTCCCGGGGAACGATGAAAATACAACCGCAAGCATTCTTGGAGGCTATCGTCTTTAATATTAACCGGCTTGTTGCTATTAACGCGCCGCCGCTTTTTGCGGCCCGCTAAAGCGGGCCCAAGGGATCCGTCTGCCCGCAGACGGGAATCCTGAGTTTTTTAGCGGTAATACGGGAATCAAACGGCTCCTGATTTGAAAAGCTCTGCCTAAAGAAGAGAATACCATTTTTTTGAAACGTTAGGTAGTCTGAGAATAAAAAGGAGAGCCGGCAGGAAAGGGAGAACCTGCGGTCAATTTCCTGAGGCGTAGTTACTGTTTTTTCCGCTGACGGCGGCGGTGACCATGGGAATCTCGGTATGGTAGAAATCGTAAACTTTTCCGGCTATGCGGGCGATGAATCTCTTAGCAGGATAGGAATTCTTGTAATTATGCCTGGTGAGCACGCATATGAGAAAATTGCCTCCCGGAACAAAGACTATTCCGGCGTCATGGCATACCCCGTATTCAAGCCCGGTTTTATGCGCCACAGGCGTGCCGGGAGGAAGCCTTGCCGGGATACGGTCGCGGATCCTCTGGGCCATAAGCATCTCCAGGCATCGGCGCGAATATTCCCTGTTTATCAGGCGGCCGTAATATATCTCTTCCAGGAGAAAGGCCATGTCCCTGGCGGTAGTATAATTCTCCCTGCCCTGTTTCCTGCTGAAGAAATCCATCATCTTCCTGGCCAGGTTGGTGTTTCTCAACCCCAGTTTACGAAACGACTCGTTCAGATAATCACGGCCCAGAAGGTCTATCAACAGATTGCTGGCGGTGTTATCGCTTTTAGTTATCATGATGGTCATCAGCTCGTTTACGCTGAAGACCGAACCGTCCGGCAGGTTCTTTATCACTCCGGATCCGGCGACTTTGTCCCTCCGTAACAGCCTTACCTTGCTCTCCAGATCAAGCTTGTTGCCGGCGGCGGAGAGAAAACAGGAAGCCATGATCGGCACTTTGGCCAGGCTGGCCGAAGGAAAAAGCATGTCCGGATTGATCTCTATCCTCCAGCCGGTAGAGAGATCCTCCACGACAATACCGGGGGTTACCCCCGCGCAGCGGGAGGCGTCCGCCCGCAGCCGTTCTTCAAGGGACTTCCAGGCATTCCTGCGCGCCTCAAGTATGCGGCGGTTCTGCTCTTCCCTTTCACAGACGGCCTTGTGATGCACCAGGACCGCCGAGCCAGCGGAGAGAAAAAATACGGCTGCCGCCGTACTTAGGATCATAATACGGTTCTTTTTCATTATCGCGTTTTAAAAAGGATTATTGCGAAGAAAGGCTGTGCTTAACGTCGATGTCCAGCGTCTGTCCGCCGTTTTCAGATAATAACTTTATATCGAATATCAGCTTGTCTATTTCCTTGCTGTCCGTCTTCTTGAGATACCCCATGTCCACGGAGGCCGTGCTTATTTTTCCCTCTTCCGTGGAGAGAGTCCCTGCGCGGCAGGCGAGCTGGCCGTATTGCATACCGTAAAGCGCCGCATTGGAATTCGCCCTGCGCAGCAGATCGTTCTCGATCAAATAATGGACGTTCGGTATGTAGGCGAAGAAGGCGAACACCACCACCGACATTATTATAAATAACGCTATAACGACTATTATCATCTGACCACGTCAACGAACCAGATGCGCAACCCTTCCATCTTCTTGATGTCGTTCTGGATGTCAATGAAGTTGGCTTTCCCGCTCGGCACCGTAACGGTGACTACGCAGAAATTCGGTTCGTACCCTTTCTTGTAGCTGAACTCCAGTTTGGGTTTATACTTACCTTCTACCAGCACTTCCTGTTTTTGCAGCGCCTTGCCGGAATTATAGGTATAAAGCACGAGGTCCCCGGTTGACTGCTCTACCGCGTATTTATACCAGACGTCGTCGGTCAAATCGTCCGGAGTGACATTATAGATATCCTTCTGCCCGCGGAAGAACATCTCGTTATTTACCTGCGCTTCACCGCTGAACGCCGGCGGGTCGAACACGGAGCCGTCGTCAACCCAGGTAGCGCTTATCAATCTCAGTTTCATATCCTCCAGCGTATAAGCGATCTGCGAATAGATATGCTGGCGCTCGGCGTAGACATCGATCTGTTTTTTGAAGAAGATAAAAGCGAGGCCGATGATCATCATCACGGCGCTGACCAGGACTACGCCGAGGAGCAGTTCCATTATCGTGAAAGCTTCTTCGCTCTTCTTTCTCTTCATGACTGTTTGTGCTCGAACGCCACCACGATGACGTTGATCTCCTTCAACGAAATATCCCCGGCGCTGGTGTCTTTATACCACTGCACGGAAACGGTATGCTCTCCCGGCGGAACGTTGTTGACGCCCACGACATTGTTGATCAAAGGCTGTGTTATGATGGGGGTCCTCGTCTCTATGTCCTTGGCCTCCGAATCGACGAAACACTTGGTATATATGGTATTGGCGGCTCCCAGGCCGCCGGCGTTCTTCACTTTGATGGCGATATTATATATTATCATCAGGTCTTTCGCCACCTCGTAATCTATCTTGATTCTGAAGATCTCGGTATAACTGTTGGGGGGGACACTTACGGAGGAAGAGAGAGTCTTTATCTCCGCGTGAACGTAGGGGTAAGACACCATATTGACGAACCGAACGTTCTTGGTATGAAAGATATTCTTGTAGTCGGTCTCATCATACGAAGAATTCACGGTTATCAGATTGTAAGGGATTCCTTCCTGGTCGACGGTGCCGGGGTCGTCTCCCATCCATTTCTTCTCTACGTTCACCGTCCAGTTGAATACCGGCTTTGAGCCGTAGTCTACGGGATCGCCGCTGTATGTCCCGGGTTCCAGAGCAGAATATGCCTTGGCCAGATACTCCTCCATCTTGGCCGCCGTCACCCCGCAGGCGCGGGACTTATTTTCCCCCTGTTTCAGCAGGAACCCTCCTCCGACCATGCCTTTGGAAAGTGCGGCGAATATGATCACGGCGATAATAATGGAAATCAGGACTTCTATCAGGGTAAAGCTTTTGTCCCGGGGCTTTAGCGTCATCTTATCCTTATTCCTTTACATCCCCTCTGGGCGTAATCGTAACGGTGTGCTACGCATGTCAGTCAGTTGGGCTGACGATCTTCATGGACGTTTTGTTTATCCTTTTCAGCCGGATGTGCGGCTCCGCCGGCCGGCCATGCGCTAGGCCGCAGCCGGCGGGTTTTACCAAAAACGCCTCTTATTCCTTTATATTCCCTATGGGCGTCAGCGTAATGAGCATACTGCGCATGTTGGCCGGGCTGACGATCTTCATGGACGTTTCGTTTATCCATTTCAGCCGGATGTCCAGGGTCGCCGGGAGTTCTCCGCCGAAATCGCTCGGTTTGATCAGATAACTACCGGTATGCGTGGGGTCCTGGACCTGGGTAAGGGTAACGCTGTTTCCCGCAGGGATGGTCATCACCGCGTCCTGCCCCAGCAGGGTGTTGTTCACGTAAAGCCTGGTCTTAACCACGTCCTGAGGAAAAGACTGCTCCGACGTCCCGTGCCAACTGTTACACAACTGCGGCCATATGGTATAGCCCTCAGAGCCCAAACCTTCCACTCTTATCGTCCAGGTGACCAATACGGTGGCGGTCTTTCTATAGGCCTCCGGGACTTCGAAGCTAACTTTTTCCATTCCCGGGATCTGGGTGTAATCCTGACATTCTCCCACTTTTGTCCCGTCCCCGAGTTTGCTGACCGTGCAGATCGGGGCCAGACTCAAGCCTTCGGGATATTGGGCCTCCAGATATTCCTTACATTCGGCGTTGTCCCCTTCATTGGCGAACTTGGGGAATTTAGCCGGCGGCAAATTCGCCTCCGTAGTCCCCAGCACCTGTTCCGTCATCGGCGCGGGATTGACCGTCATGCTGGACTTTTCGGCTAAAGCCGGTGAAGCCAGGACGCAAAACGCGATAACGGCAACAACTTTTCTGTACCACATACCTACCTCCTTTTTTACATCCCGGGCCGTGGCGGCGGGCAGGATGATGATGCTATTATTCTCTAATCCTGATTATTATCATCTGTACCGTATTGACCTCTATCTTGAGTCCTTCTCCCACTTCCGGAATGAAATAGTATAGTTTCACGCGATATCTTCTGCCCGCTTCTAGACCGGGACTATCGCTGGTTTTTTCCGAAACGTTCGTGGCTGCGAACACTGAGAATGCCTCGCTGAAGTTCTTCTGGCTCACGAAACTCTGGTGCGCGACGTCTCCGCTCTCATCGTCTATCACCTTGATCATGGTATAGAAATAGGTCTTGGTGCCGTCGGCCGGAGTCATCAAGGGGGTGGAGGCTATCTGCCAGATGACCACGACCTTTTCCCGGCTTTTGGCCACGAATTTATACGCGAAATCGGAATCTATATCCTTAAAACATTGCCGGCAGTCCCCGGCGGCGTCCAGGCACTTGAGCACCTGATTCTCCAGCGCCACGCAGTCGCCGGCGGTATAATTGGCGCAGGCCGTGCTTGAAATCCTGGTCTCGCAGTCGGCCTGGGTGCAATTCGCCGAATATCCGCTGGTGCAGGCATTCTTCTTGCAGCATTCCACAGCCTGCCGGCAGTTCCTGTAGTTATCGACATAAGTATTACATTTGTTGATACAGGTTTGATACTGCGGATTCACCCCATACTTATAACGGTATTTTACGCACTGTCCGGTATTGGGGTTGGTCTCGGTACAGATCTTGGTGATGCTGGTGTAAGGCGAGTACGAAGAACATTTAGCCAGTCCGCTGTCCGAGACGGGGGAACATGCCGGCGTCTTCGGAGAAAGGTTATTTTCATCGCAGAGATAGCCGTCGCATTCTCCATCCGGTTCCGTGGAACCGCATCCACGTTTGTGGCAATTCAAAGAACTCGGGTCGGAACACAGATTGGGGGAAGAAGTATAACCTGACATACAGCTCTTGTAAGCGCTGCAATAGCCTTCGGCGGTATCGGAGGCGCTGAAAGGGGCAGCCGAACAATTATATTGGGTCCCGGCGGACGGTGTGCAAGCGATCGCCGTCTTCGCGTTGTTCAAACAACAGTCAGGGCATGTTGCCTGGGCATTTATGCAGGCTTCGCATTCTTTGACCTTCTTGAATAGATTCGTGGTATAAGAACAGCTGACTTCCGAGACGGTCTTGTTCACGTCCTTGCTGACCATGTCCACAAACTGGTTCTGGGGCAGGTACTTAAGGTATTTATCCTTGGCGTAAACGGCATGCTTCGAATAGAGATGGATGGCGGCGAGAAACAGCAATACCGCGGCCAATATAAAAAACTTCTTCTTCATTTCCATACCGGGCACTCCTTGTCGGGGACCCCTCCGGCATCGGTAATCGTGACCGTGCGGCCGGCGCACATGCCGGATTTACGCGTCGCCGTAGCCGTATATCCTCCATCCCCCGTGGCCTGTATATCGTAAGAAAAAAGCGTATCGCCTATATTCCTGTAAGCATCGGCATTTATTGAATTAGGAAATAATGCCTTGCCTATTTCTTCTTCCTTGACCACGCCCCCGGTGTTGGAACAGACAAAGTACTCGCCGTTATCCAGTTTATACCTTTTCTGGGCGCTATAGATGCTTTTAAGATGATACTCCGCGGCCTTGGCTTTGTTCCTTTCCACTGTCTTATGAAAATCCAGAACGGCCAGTGATGATAATATTCCGACAATTACTACCACCACCATCATTTCTATTATTGTAAAAGCGTTCCGCGTCATATGCCCCTATATATTATAAAAGTCATAAATAAGTCCGTTTATATAAATTATAACCTATTTTGTGTGTAAAAACAATCTGTATAGTCGGTTGTCAGCGCGGCCTGCCTGCCGCTATATCCCTGGCAATAAGGTTACGGTTCAAATAAGGCATGACAGCGCGGTATATACGGTGTGCCATGATCCTGTAGCCGTAACTGTTGGGGTGCAAATAATCGCTTTTCAGCGACGGATCGGTGATTATCCCATCCATAACGCCCCTTATGAAAATAGCGCCTTTTCTCCGGCAAAGTGAACGAAAAGCCTGTCCATATTCCTCCATCAAAAGGTCGACGCTTATATCCACTACCGCTGCCATGGCGCCGCTTTCCTGTATATTGTCTATGATTTCCTGCATGTTCTTGACCGTTTCCTCGAAAGGGATTTTACTCAAAAGATCGTTGCCGCCGAACTCTACTATTACCATAACAGGCTCCTTGTCAAGGACATCCGTCTTTAATCTCCGCAGGGCTCCCCGCGTATCCTCTGCCGACAGTCCAGCGTTTATTACGTTAAATGAAGTAAGACTCGCCAGGATGACCGGGTAGGAACTGTTCGGTTCGACGCCATAGCCGGCGGTCAGGCTGTCGCCGAAACAAATTATGTTCTTTCCGGAAGAGTTAAGATTGCGGATATTAAAATCTACGCAGCTGGCCGCAAAGAAAAGAAACGCCAGGAAGGAACAGACACGGAATATGAACCCCGCTATTGTGACTTTACGCATCTCTCGACCTGCCTGTTCTGCGCGTATTGCAGCCTTAATTGTCCGCAGGCCGCTTCTATGTCCCGCCCGCGCGGCTGCCTGACCGTAGCCTGTATTCCCTGCTTGCGCAGGAATGAACTGAATACGGCGGTTTCCGCCGCGGAAGGCGGGCGCCATTCCATAGACGGCAACGGATTAAGCGGAATAAGATTAACCTTGCATCCCATACCTTTTAACATTCTACATAATTTAACCGCGGTTGGCAAAGAGGAATTTATCCCTTTTATCAGTATGTATTCAAAAGTCACCTGCCTGCCTGTATTGCGCGAATAAACCCGGCAGGCCGCCAGCAGCTGCGCCAAAGGATAGATTTCGTTCACAGGCATGAGCCGGCTCCTTACTTCATTGTCCGCGGCGTGTAAAGATACGGAAAGCTCAACCTGCAGCCTTTCTCCGGCAAGACGGGCTATCCCGGGCAGTATACCGGAGGTGGAAATGGTAATGCGTCGGGCGCCGATATGAAAAGATTCCTTTGAATTGATTATCCGGACGGCCTTGATAAGATTGTCGTAATTATTGAACGGCTCGCCGGTACCCATGAAAACAAGATGAGTGAGCCGGCCTCCGGCTTCTTTTTGCAGACGGCAGACCTGTTCCAGTATCTCTCCGCAGCTGAGGTTCCTTTCCAGCCCAAGCGCTCCGCTGGCGCAAAAGGCGCAGCGCAGACCGCAGCCTGCCTGAACGGAAATACATCCCGTCATCCTGCGCTCCGCCGGAATAAGCACGGATTCTATCATATTCCCGTCCGCCAGTTCAAAAAGAAGCTTCACGGTCCCGTCTCCGGAGACCAGTCTGCGCGCGATCACGGCGCTGTATATCAGAAAGTCCGAAGAAAGGTATTCCCTGAGGGGAGCAGGCAGGTCGCTCATCTCCCGGAACGTCCCGGCCATTTTCCTGTATATCCAGGCAAAAACCTGTTCTGCGTGAAAAGGCCGAATACCCGCGGCGTTAAACCGTTCCTTCAACTCCTCTAAAGACAACTCCTTTATATCGAGCATACACTCCTTCGTCGGCGGAAGCTCAATTACCGGCAGGCTGCGGGCGCAAGCGTTCTTTATCGGTCTTACCGGAGCGGTTCTTGGGAAGGGCAGGCAGGAATTTTATCTGCTGCGGGATCTTGAAATGCGCCAGGTGTTCGCGGCAGAAATAGCGCAGGTCTTCCGCAGAAACAGCGGTGTCTTGTTTCGACACCACCCAGGCTATGGGGATCTCTCCGCGCAATTTATCCGGAACGCCTACCACCGCGGCCTCCGCCACCGCGGGATGACGCAGCAGCACGGATTCCACTTCCGGTTCGAAAACGATCTCTCCCCCTACCTTGATCATCTCTTTCTTCCGGCCCACGATGAACAGGTCCCCCTCTGCGTCTATCCGCCCCAAATCCCCGGTATGAAACCACCCTCCCCGCATACTCTTGGCCGTCAGCTCCGGGTCCTTAAAATAACCGTCTGTGACTACCCATCCGCGCACCGCTACTTCTCCCACCGCTCCAGACTGCGCGGGTTTATCGTTTTCGTCAAGTATGCATATCTCAACCCACGGCACCGGTCTGCCCACGCTTTCTATCTTGGCCGACCCCCTGGAAAGCACCATTGTCGGGGCGTTGGTCTCGGTCATGCCCCAGCCGTTGAGAAGCTGCGCGCCGGGGCAGAATTTATGGAACCTGCGCAGCGCTTCCGGAGAACTGGAAGCGCCGAAAGTAACCACAAAGCGCAGGCTGGACAAATCGAAACTCTCGAATTCCTTCAGCTGCAGCAGGGCATAAAACATGGAAGGAACTATCCAGAAATAGGTGATCTTCCTCTCCTGCACGGTCTTGAGGAATTCCGCGGGGATAAAACGCTCCATAAGCACGAAAGTAAGCGAATACATGAGGCAGCACTGGATATAAGTCAAGCCGCCGAGGTGAGAAAAAGGCAAAGCGCAAAGCGCTACGTCTTCTCCGCTCAAATCTAAGAAATACTTTATTGCTTTCGGCGGAGCTTCCAGCTGGCGGTAGTTGACTATCACTCCTTTAGGCTTGCCGGTAGATCCCGAGGTATAAAATATTATCGCCGGATCGGAGTCCGCCGGGACGGGAAAACCGAAAATACCACGGTCTTTTTCCGGGAGCGCTTTAAACGGGAATACGCCGGATGAAAAGATCGTATCTTTGCTATTACATACGAAGACCGAAGAAAGCGCGGGCAGTTTTTCTTTCAACCCGCAGGCCGAAACCACTGTCTTTTCGCGCATAATCAGGGTTTTGGCTTCGCAATGTCCCAGGCAGGAGAGCAGTTCATCCGAAGTGAGCATAAAATCAAGCGGCACCGCCGTCGCGCCGAGAACCCACACCGCCAAGTAACTGAGGATGTATTCCGGGCAGCCCGGCAGGTATAAAGCTACCCTGTCTCCTTTGACTATACCGTGCGCAGACAAAGCCGCCGCCAGGGAAAAAACCTTATCCTTAAGTTCCCGAAAGGAAATTTCTTCTCCCCGGAAAACGAAAGCCGTTTTTTCCGGATGTTTCCGCGCCTGTTCTTTCAACAATGCCGCTATGTTCATTGTTTTCCCTCTATAAAGCCGGGGATTTCTGGGCGAGGGGATTAAAAACCGTACCAGTATAACTCACCAGGGATTTACCGCCTTCGCTTCTATCCAGCGCCACGTTCTTCAGGCGCGTATATTCCAGGAATCCCGCCCTCTCCAGTTCTTTGCCGAACCCGCTTTTTTTGAACCCGCCGTACGGAAGACCGGGAAAGAACATCCCGTAGGTATTTATCCAGACCGTGCCGGAGTTTATCCCCGCCGCAAGTTTCAAGGCCGCGCCTTCATCACGCGTCCAGATGGAAGCAGCCAGCCCGTAATCGGAATCATTGCAAAGACGCAGCGCCTCTTCCGGGCTTTTGAACCTGGAGAGCGCCGCCACCGGACCGAAGACCTCGCAGCGGAAGGTATCCATTTTCGAGGTCACTCCCGCCAACACCGTCGGTTCGTAAAAGAAACCATTGCGGAGACTTTCTTCGGACGGCGCCCTGCCGCCGCAGAGCAGTTCCGCCTTCGAACTCAACGTCTCCCCCACAAAGGAAGCAACCTTTTCCCTTTGCCCCTGCGATATCAAAGGCCCTATCTGCGTCCGGAAATCTGCGGCGTCGCCGTGCACATCTATCCCCGGTTCAGGAACACGGAAACAAGACAACTGTTCACCGCGGTCTCCAGATCGCTGCCGGCGAAAACCAGGGCTGCAGACTTCCCTCCCAATTCCATCAGCGTCTTCTTCGGGGAAACGGAGGTATGGCCGAGAATGGCCCCCCCCCGCTTTCGTTACTGCCTGTAAAAGATATCATGTCGCCCCTGTAGTCGGCACAAAGTTTTTTCCCCGCCAGTCCCCCTTCGCAATTCACCTTCAGCGGCGCGTTCGCGGATACCAACGGTTATCTTCAGCAGATATTCCCGGCGTTTATCCAAAGAAATATCTTTCCAGGAGCCGGAGTCGAACGCCCTGCGCGCGCCATCCAGCGCCGTTTCCAGTTCCGGCTCCAGAGCCAACTCCGCTTCGCACACCGGCACGCCGCAGGAAGGATTGATTACCGTCTTTCTGGCTCCTCCGTGGACGAATCTGCCGTTTATAAAAAGCCTGGCGTTTATGAAGACACCGGCACCTGTTTGAAAAGCTCAAACAGCCTGCTGAAAGGAACGTACCAGCGGGAAAGCTGGCCGAGCTGTCCCTTAAGTTTCATTTTCCCTTGTGTCACCGCCGTGAACGGATCGAGCCTGCCGGAGAAAACTTCTCTCCAGGCGGATGACGGGGCCGAGATCACGAACGGGGCCTCCGCGCTGCGTTCAACGGAACCTATCTTACCCTGCCGGAAAACGAATTTATAGGCGGTCCCGTCATCGTCCAGAACTACCGAAATCTGTAAAGTAAGCTCCAGTTCCCTGCCTTTTTCGGAGATAAAAGAGTCGCGGTTCACCAGGCCGACGATGGCGTCTATATGCTCAGGGGAAAACATCCGATAAACTCCCCCGGGATCCGCCGCTCGTTCCGTTTTCTCGTCCGTCGGCACTGACAAAGGTTCAGCCGCACAGGAGAACAGGCGCGCCAATGCCGCGGTCTTTATCGCCTCCTCCAGAGCCTGCGCAAGATCCAAGGCTTTTGCCATATCGCCGGCCGCCGAGACTATGCCGTGGTTCTTCAGCACTATAAGATTCCCCTGCCGCAGGGCCGCGGTGATTTCCTGAGACCTGGTCACGGTAGGAGTGTCCTGCGGCACCACCGGGACATTCCCGAGATAGAAAGATGCCTCGAAAGTAAACGGTTTGAAAGAATCCCTGACGCTGAAATAACCGTTGACGAAAGGCGGGTGGCAGTGCAATACGGCTTTTATATCCGGGAACTCCTTATAGATCATCCTGTGCATCGGCAGTTCTGAGCTGGGGAGCCTGCCCTCCTCCGCAATCCCGGAAACCAATCCCACGCAAACCATATCTTCTGCGGACAGCCTGCCCAGCCTGCTGCCGGAGGCGGTGATAATGATGCGTTTATCATCGAGCCTCACGCTCAGGTTGCCGGAAGCCGCCACCGCCATACCGCTGCGGTAAAGCTCCCTTCCGGTCTCTATCACTTCTGCCTCGGCCGTTTCCCTGATGAATTTCCCCGTCATTTTTAAAACCTCATATGGATATGTTTAGTGATCAGCCCCGCCGGCGTAACGTCGAAAGCCGGATAGCACTTTGTTAGAAAATATTTTTCTTCCCGATTATTTTTAAAATCGTCATTAACGTA
>WOYI010709572.1_pt1 | contig 113626 bp, 109 predicted proteins | sample 6423411 | NCBI WGS metagenome assembly WOYI01 (sample SAMN13441803, study PRJNA592873) | oil field metagenome | biome: oil field; feature: oil-well bore; material: oil-contaminated soil; isolation source: oil-contaminated soil from oil-well borehole | place: Germany: Wietze | collected...
AGATGCTCTACCTCGCGATGGAGGACTTCCGCATCGACATCATGGTCGGCAAGGGTGCGGGGGCCACGAGCATCCCACTGGATCTGGCCCCGTTCACCCTCGTCGGTGCGACGACCAGATCAGGGATGCTGCCCAATCCGCTCCGCGACCGCTTCGGCTTCACGGCTCACCTGGAGTACTACGAACCGCGCGAGCTCGAAGACGTCATCGCGCGCTCGGCGACCGTCCTCGGCGTCGGGCTCCCCCCGCTTGCGCGCGCCGAGATCGCCCGGCGCTCGCGCGGCACGCCTCGCATCGCGAACCGCCTGCTCCGGCGTGTCCGCGACTACGTCATCGTGCACGGTGCGGCTGGTGCGGGGCGCGGGGGAGACGCAACAGAACGCGACGTGCAGGCGGCGCTCGAACTGTACGACGTCGATGCCATCGGTCTCGATCGTCTCGACCGAGCAGTTCTGGATGCCGTCGTCCGTCGTTTCCGGGGCGGACCCGTGGGGCTCAACACGCTCGCGGTGACCGTCGGTGAAGAAGCCGAGACGATCGAGTCGGTCGTCGAGCCCTACCTCGTGCGGATCGGATTTCTCGGACGCACGCCGCGCGGCCGAGTCGCGACGCCCGAGGCATACGCTCACCTTCGGGTGCCTCATCCGGACGGGTCGCTTCGGATCGATGACCTATAATCACTGAAGGCTCAACGGCCGATTTTCGCGCTCATCGTCTTCCGCGTCGAGCGCACTCCCCGAAAGGTGTTATCCGCATGGATTGGATTCTGCTCGTCGCCATGGCGGCACTGCTGGGCTTCATGTTCTGGAGTTCCCGTCGGCGCGCAGCACGCCTGAAGACGGAGCAGGAGAACAAGGCGCGGCAGATGGTGCCCGGTGTGAAGGTGCTTCTGCAGGGCGGGCTATACGGAACCCTCACCTCGTACGACCCCGAGGACCTGTCCGCGTCAGCCGAGGTCGAGCTGGCCCCCGGCGTGGTCGTCGAGGTGCACAGCCAGGCGATCGTGCGCGTCGTCGACCCCGAAGCCGAGGAGATCTCCGAGGAGGAGTTCGCCGAGGATCAGGAGGAGCAGGCCGAATACGAGGCCGACGTCGCGGAGGGGCTCATCGCTCCGGCGGAAGGTCGGCCCGTCGCCGGTGAAGAAGCACCCAAGGCCTGACCCGCGCGCCGTCCGCGCGTACGGACTACTCCAAGAAAGCTGACCCTCCGTGGCCACACCCACCCCTGTTCGCCACGCTCGGCGCGCACTGACCGGCCTTCTGATCGTCACTGCGGTGCTCTTCGGCGTCAACGCGCTGGGCGTGTACGGCTTCGGCAAGAGTTCGTGGACTCCTGCGCTTGCGCTCGACCTCCAGGGCGGCACGCAGATCATTCTGCAGGCGAAGACGCCGGACGGCTCGGCGCCCACGAGTGAGCAGATGGATCAGGCTGCGTCGATCATCCGCCAGCGCGTGGATGCTTCCGGTGTCGGCGAGACGGATATCACGACGCAATCGGGCAATCAGATCGTCGTGCAGATCCCGGGGCCGGCCGACGACGAGACGCGCGACCGAATCGCCTCGTCCGCACAGATGCAGTTGCGAGCGGTGCTGTACACCAGCGCCGCGAGCAACCAGTTCGTCGGCGAAGACGGGAATTCGACACCGTACCCGACGCCTGACCCCTCGCTGGAGACGACTCCCACGGCCGTGCCGACGAACGGCAGCGATCCCAGCTGGATCACACCGGCTCTGCAAGCGGAATTCCTGGCGTACGACTGCGCCGACCCCGCGAACGACCCTGCCAACGCCGCCAAAGACCTGCCGCTGATCGCGTGCGAAGGCAACGCGGCGAAGTACCTGCTCGGCCCCGTCGAGCTCGACGGTTCCTCGATTTCGGATGCCACCTTCGGCCTGAACTCCCAGAACAACCAGTGGGCGGTGAACCTGGTCTTCGACGGGGAGGGTACCCAGATCTTCGGCGAGATCAGCCAGCGTCTCTACGCTCTCACGACGCCGCAGAACCAGTTCGCATTCGTTCTCGACGGAGAGGTCATCTCTGCTCCATCGATGAACGGTGTGATTCTCAACGGACAGCCGCAGATCACCGGCAACTTCACGCAGGAGACGGCCAAGACCCTCGCCGATCAGCTGAAATACGGCGCACTGCCGCTCAGCTTCGAGGTGCAGAGCACGAATGCGATCTCGGCGACACTCGGTTCGCAGCAGCTGCAGATCGGGCTCATCGCGGGTCTGATCGGACTGGCGCTCGTCGCGCTCTACTCTCTGATCGTCTACCGTGCTCTCGGTTCCGTGATCATCACGTCGCTGCTCGTGATGGGGGTACTCACCTATATCGCCCTGACCATCCTGGCGTGGCGCATGGGCTTCCGCCTGTCACTGGCGGGCGTGGCCGGTCTCATCGTCACGATCGGATTCACCGCAGACTCCTTCATCGTGTACTTCGAACGCATTAGAGATGAGTTGCGCGACGGCAAGTCGATCACCGGAGCCGTCGAGGATGGCTGGGGGCGCGCGAAGCGCACGATCTACATCTCGAAGTCGATCAACATCCTGGCCGCCGTCGTGTTGTACATCCTGGCCGACGCGACCGTGAAGGGCTTCGCCTTCACACTGGGCCTGACAACGGTGATCGACATCGTGATCTTCATCCTGTTCACGCACCCGGTGCTGCAGCTTCTGGCCCGTACGAAATTCTTCGGCGGCGGACATCCGCTGTCGGGACTGGATCCCGACGCGCTCGGCGCCGTCTACCGAGGGCGCGCGCAGTTCCGCGCGCCCGTGGCTGCGGCCGGCGTGAAGGGCCCGGCCGCGCGCCGAGCGGGCCGCTCGCGGGGCGAAGCCGAACGTCGGCAGACCATTGCCGAGCGCAAGCAGGCCGAGAGCGCGGCCGGGAGCCGCTCGACCGCGGAGAGGGACGACTGATGCGCTCCATGAACCAGCTCGGCAACGACCTCTACACGGGAAAGACCTCGTTCCCGTTCGTCGGTCGCCGGCGCGTGTGGTTCATCATCGCCGCGGTCCTCGTGATCGGCGCCGCCCTGGTGCCGTTCATCCGCCCGGTGCAGTTCTCCATCGAATTCACCGGCGGCTCGCAGTTCACCGTCAACGCGGTCAGCAATCCCGACCAGGCAACGGCGACCGCGGCCGTGCAGGCCGTCGTGCCAGGGGCCACGACGAAGGTCACGACGATAGGCGCGGACGCCATTCGAGTGCAAACCGATCAGATGACCGAGACCGAGACCCGCGACGTCACCGCCGCCCTCGCGGAGCAGTTCGGTGTGACCATCGCGCAGGTGAGCTCATCGTTCATCGGACCCAGCTGGGGACAGGACGTCACGCGGCAGTCGCTGTGGGGTCTGGCAATCTTCCTCGCCCTGACCTTCGTCATCCTCGCGGTCTACTTCCGCACGTGGAAGATGTCGGTGGCCGCAATCATCGGTTTGGTAGATGTGCTTGTGATCACGGTCGGCGTATACGCGCTGTTCGGTTTCGAGATCTCCCCGGCGGCTGTGATCGGATTCCTCACGATCCTGTCCTACTCGCTCTACGACACGACCGTCGTCTTCGACAAGATCCGAGAAAACACTCACGAAGACGGTGAAGGATCAACGCGCACGTTCGCCGAGTCCGTCAACCTCGCCGTCAACCAGACCCTGATCCGATCGATCAACACGACCGTCGTCGCGGCGATTCCGACCGGCGCGATCCTCTTCATCGGCGCTCTCTGGCTCGGCGCGCAGACGCTCACCGACATTTCACTGTCGATCTTCGTCGGCACGATCGTCGCAGCCTATTCGACCTTGTTCGTCGCCGCGCCCCTGTACTCGCTGCTCCGCGAGAACGAGCCGGCGCTCAAGGAGCGCGACGCCCGTATCGTGGCCGCGCGCGCGGACGCGACGACTTCCGTCTGAAATCCCGGGGTTCGGCGCGGGCATAGGATTGGGAGATTCGACAAGGGTTCCGCACGGGGGTCCATGAGGCGGAGGTGATCGATTGACCGAAACGTCGTCGCCGCCCTCCCAGAACCCGCCCCAGAGCTCATCGCTGCGGCGCCTGGTTCCCCGGATCTTCTCGCGAGCGCCCGCGCGCGACGGTGTCGAACAGCTCATCCGCACCGTCCGCACGCACCACCCCAAGAGTGACGTCGCCATCATCGAGCAGGCCTACCAGGTTGCCGAGCGGGCGCACGCGTCCCAGAAGCGACAGAGTGGTGAGCCCTACATCACGCACCCGCTCGCAGTGGCGCATATCCTCGCCGACCTGGGGCTCGGGCCGCGTGCGATCGCCGCAGCGCTTCTTCACGACACCGTCGAAGACACCGACTACAGCCTGGAACAGCTGACGAGCGAATTCGGCGATGAAGTCGCCATGCTTGTTGACGGTGTCACCAAACTCGACAAGGTCAAGTACGGTGACGCGGCCCAGGCCGAGACGGTGCGCAAGATGATCATCGCGATGTCCAAGGACATCCGAGTCCTTCTCATCAAGCTGGCAGATCGTCTGCACAACGCGCGCACTTGGGGCTTCGTCCCGCCCGAGAAGGCCGCCAGGAAGGCGACCGAGACGCTCGAGATCTATGCGCCGCTGGCCAATCGTCTCGGCATCCAGGCGATCAAGAGCGAACTCGAAGAGCTGTCTTTCGCGGTGTTGCACCCCAAGCTCTACGCCGAGATCGACAGCCTCGTCACGCAGCGCACACCGCAACGTGAGCAATATGTGCAGACGGTCATCGACGCTGTCGAGCAGGATCTCCGAGACCTCCGAATCCGAGGCCGGATCATGGGTCGCCCCAAGCAGTTGTACTCGGTGTATCAGAAGATGGTCGTGCGCGGCCGCGAGTTCGACGACATCTACGACCTCATCGGCATCCGCGTGCTCGTCGGGACCGTCCGCGACTGCTACGCCGTGCTCGGATCGATCCATGCGCGCTGGACGCCCCTGCCCGGACGGTTCAAGGACTACATCGCCACGCCGAAGTTCAATCTCTACCAGTCGCTCCACACGACGGTCATCGGCCCGGGCGGTCGTACGGTCGAGATTCAGATTCGCACGAACGAGATGCATCAGCAGGCCGAGTACGGCGTCGCGGCCCACTGGAAGTACAAGGAGCGCGTCACGGGCGGCAAGACTGAGACGAAGTCGCTCGACACCGATATGGCCTGGCTCGCGCACATTTCGGACTGGCAGTCCGAGACAGCCGACCCGGGGGAGTTCCTCGATTCACTGCGCTTTGAAATCGGCGCAAAAGAGGTTTATGTCTTCACGCCGAAGGGACGCATCATCGGCCTGCCGGCCGGCGCGACCCCCGTGGACTTCGCCTACGCCGTGCACACCGAGGTCGGACATCGCACGATGGGTGCAAAGGTCAACGGACGCCTCGTGCCGCTGGAATCGTCGCTCAGCAGCGGTGACGTCGTGGAGGTCTTCACCTCGAAGAACCCGGATGCCGGGCCGAGCCAGGACTGGCTCGCGTTCGTCGCCAGTCCGCGCGCCCGCAGCAAGATCCGCGGCTGGTTCACAAAGGAGCGCCGCGAGGAAGCAGTCGAACAGGGCAAGGATGCCATCGCACGTGCGATGCGCCGCCAGAATCTGCCGCTGCAGCGGTTGATGAACCAGGGCTCGTTCACCGAAGTCGCCCACCAGCTGCGGTACGACGACGTCACGGCGCTCTATGCCGCGGTCGGCGAAGGGCATGTGTCGACGCAGTCGGTGATCGAAAAGGTGACCGCGCAGGTCGGCGCAGAAGAGAGCACCTCGACGGGGGCGATCGAGATCCCGCACGTGGGACGCTCGAAGGTGCCGCGTTCCGGCGATTCGGGTGTGCTGGTGCGCGGCGCGCCGGACATCCTCGTGAAGCTTGCGAAGTGCTGCACACCCGTGCCGGGCGACGAGATCGTCGGCTTCGTCACGCGTGGAAGCGGTGTATCTGTACATCGCGCGGACTGCACCAACGTGAAGTCATTGAAGCAAGACACCGAGCGATTGATCGAAGTCACGTGGGCCCCGACGACGAAGAGCATCTTCCTCGTTCAGATCCAGGTCGAGGCACTGGATCGTTCGGCGCTGCTCAGCGATGTCACCCGTGTGCTCAGTGAGCATCACGTCAACATCCTGTCCGCCTCGGTGTCGACCACCAACGACCGCCTCGCGCTCAGCCGGTTCGTGTTCGAGATGGGTGACATCGTCCACCTTGATCGGGTGCTGAATGCGGTCCGACGCATCGACGCTGTCTACGACGTCTACCGTGTGACGTCATCCTGAGATCGATTCTGCGCCGCGCGCCCGCAGGAAGGCGAGCGCGGGACGCTTGAAGTGCATGGGTGGTGCGCTCTCGAGCAGGGCCACGGCCTCGTCCACCAGTTCCGGTCGCCAGATGCGCATCGACTCGACGACCGTCCGGGCGCTCTCGTCACCGTGGCAGAGATCGCGGACCAGATCAGCGAGCGTGCGCGGCGGCGAAGTGACGGCGACCCCGGCGATGAAAACCACGTCACCGCTCGGGACCGGGCGGTCGCGATAGGCAAGGCGCGGGTCGCGCACATGCGCACGAGCGCTCGATAGTCGCTGGACCGTGTGACGCGCCGGCGGAGCGGAGACGGCACCGTGCACCCACGCTGCAGAGACCCGCGTGATCGCGAGGGTCCCGGGAATCAACCGGCCCAGCGACGCTGCTCGCAGGGTGTGGGTCTCAACGGCATCCGTCGGCATGAACGCCTCACCGACGTCGACGAGGTCGCCATCCAGCCGCGCCGCGGTCAACTCGGCGAGCGAGAGGCCCTCGTAGGAGAAGTACAGGAACGGCCAGCTCATGCTGGCAGTGTCTCGCACGCCCATCCGCGCACGGTTGATCGCGGTCTGATTGTGGAGAACCGGCCGCCTCCGTGGCCGGGGGAGAGGAAGTCAGCCGCCGAGAGCCTTCAACCACGCCTTACGCGCATCGAGGGCTTCGGTCGCCTGAGCGATTGCACCCCGGTCGTTCTTGGCCTTCGCGGTCGTCAGCTCTGCCTCGAGATCCGCTATGGACTCGCGCAGCTTCTGGGTCATGTCGTTCTGGCGCGCCTTGGTCTCGGGGTTGTTGCTCTTCCAGTCGGTTTCTTCGCGCTGCTTGATGCCCTGTTCGATCTTGCGCAGCTCGTCGTCGAGGCCGCGCTCGGCCTCGCGCGGGAAGACTCGACCGATCTCGTCCCAGCGACGCTGGATGCGGGTCAGCAGCTGACGCGCTTTGGCGGTGTCCCGTTCCTTCGACACCGCGGCCGCTTCGGCCAGGAGTCCCCGCTTCGCCTCGATCTTCTCCTTCGACGCTTCAGCGTCGGCTTCCTCGCGTCCGGCGCGGGCGGCGTAGAGCGCGTCGCCGGCGGCCTTGAATCGCGCCCACAGCGCGTCGTCGGCCTTCTTGCCCGCGCGACCGGCGCCTTTCCACTGGTCCAGCAGCAGCCGGTAGTCGGCGATACCGTCCTCGCCCTTGCTCACGAGCGCCTCTGCGCGCTCCACCAGCTTCGCCTTGCTGTCGCGCGAGGACTTGTGCTGCTCATCCAGATCGGAATAGAACTCGCGGCGATGCTTGTCGAGCGTCGCGCGCGCATCGCGGAAACGTTTCCACAGCTGCTGGCCGATGGTCTTGGGCAGACGCGGACCGGCGGCTTGGTGCTTCTGCCATTCTTCGAAAAGCTCCGTGACCTCGGTTGAGGTCTGCTTCCACTGGATCGACTTCGGATCGCGCGCAGCGATCGACTCGATCCGCTCGACGAGCACCGTCCGTTCGGCGATCGCGGTGTCGACGGCTTCACGCTGCGCTCTGCTCTGTTCCGCTGAGGCCCTGCTGAGCGCCGAATCCAAGCGCGTCAGGCGCGCATCCAGCGCGGCGAAATCACCGACCGCTGACGCGCCGATGACCTTCTCGCGGACGGTCTGAAGAGTACCGCGGAGCTCGGATGCCGATGCGCCGCCGCGGCGGTGGCGTGCCTCGAGCAGAGTCACCTCTCCGGCGAGTTCGAGGAATTTGCGCACGAAGTAGGCCAGCGCTTCCTCCGGCGTGCCGTCGGGGTACTGACCGACTTCGCGCCAGCCGTCGCCATCGCGCACCGAGACGGTCCCGTCGATCTCCACACGGCCGAAGGATGCCGCCGCCAACGCATCAGCTGCCGACGCCGCTGACACGGTGGGTGCAGCCGGCGCGACCGATCGGATCGCGGACGTGGGCTTGCCGGGTACCGCTCGGGGTTTCGGGGGAGTGGTCGGATCCGGTGAGGGCGCGGCTTCTTCGCCGTTCTCGGAGGGAACATCGCCATCAGCCCGCGCTGGGTCGGCCAAGGTCTGCTCGACACCACGGTCGGCGCCCTGATCGGGCACGGCCTCAACGACCGGATCGATCTCTGCGGATGGGGGAGTGGGGACGTCAGTCACGGATAGCACCTCGTCGCGGCGCACGCCGCATGGGGGTTTGGTCGGCTCACAGCCTAGTACGGTGGCCGATTCAGGGAGTGGGAGGGGGAGTCGGGAGGGGCGTCGTCAGGGGTGGCGCGGTGGGGATCGGCGTGGTGGGGATCGGCGTGGAAATGGGCTCTGGCGCGGCCCTCCCGGGACCCAGCGCGTAGTAGGCGACCTGCCCGCCGATGACCGCGAGGATGATCGCCCCGCCAGCGACCCCGGCGACGAGGTTGTCGTGTCGGCGACGGCGCACGATCCCGTCGTGGAACTCCGCCCGCGCCTGATAAAGGCGCGTCCGCTCCTTCGCGACACGCGATTCATTCTTCCCCGCACCCGTCGCCACGGGACCTCCCTCGTTCCCGGAGATCCGGGCTGCACAACGCCTGCCGTGAAGCCTACGTGTGAGCGAGCGCGCGCGACAAACGCGCCCCGTCGGTGGACGCGACTAACCTGGTCGGGTGGTATCGACATCCGCTCTGTTCCAGGGCCAGACCCCCTTGGCGGTGCGGATGAGGCCGGTTTCGCTTGATGAGGTCGCCGGTCAGGCTCATCTCTTGCACCCTGGCTCGCCGCTCGTCGCGCTCGCAGACCCGGAGGGCGCCTCCCGCACGGCCGTGTCGGTGATTCTCTGGGGCCCGCCGGGCACGGGGAAGACGACCCTGGCGCAAGCGATCGCCCGAACCTCCGGGCGCCGTTTCATCGAGCTCTCGGCGGTCACGGCAGGCGTGAAGGACGTCCGCGAGGTCATGCAGGAAGCCATGACTCAGCGCGACCTCTACGGCGCGTCGACGATCCTCTTCCTCGATGAGATTCATCGCTTCACAAAGGCCCAGCAGGACGCACTGCTGCCCGGAGTAGAGAACGGCTGGGTCATCCTCATCGCGGCGACCACCGAGAATCCATCCTTCTCGATCATCTCGCCACTGTTGTCGCGCTCACTCCTGTTGACGCTGCAGCCTCTGACCGATGAGGACCTGGGAGTTCTGATCGACCGCGCCGTGACCGATGCGCGCGGGCTCGCCGGTCACGTCAACCTGTCCGTCGAGGCGCGCGCGGCGCTGGTGCAACTCGCGTCGGGCGATGCGCGGCGGGCGCTCACGTCACTCGAAGCCGCGGCATCCATGGTCGATGCCGTTTCAGATCCGGAGGCCACCACCGGGAGGGTCGACGAGGCGGATGCCGTGCCCACCGTCACCAGGGACCACGTCGCACGGGCAGTCGATCGCGCCCTCCTGCGCTACGACCGTCAGGGCGACGAGCACTACGACGTGATCAGCGCGTTCATCAAATCGATTCGCGGATCCGACGCCGATGCCGCCGTGCACTACCTGGCACGCATGATCGAAGCGGGGGAGGACCCGCGATTCATCGCGCGGCGCCTCGTGATCTCAGCCTCCGAGGACATCGGTCTGGCCGATCCCCAGGCGCTGCAGATCGCCGTGGCCGCCGCCGACGCGGTCGCCTTCATCGGCATGCCGGAGGGGCGCATCCCCCTGGCCGAAGCGACTGTCTACCTCGCGACGACAGCGAAGTCCAACGCCGTCTACTCCGCGATCGACGCCGCGATCGCCGATGTGCGCACCGGTGGCTTCGGGCGCGTGCCCACCCATCTGCGTGACAGCCACTACCCGGGCTCGAAGCGTCTGGGGCACGGCGAGGGCTACGTCTACCCGCACGATCTGGAGATCGGCATCGCGGCGCAACAGTACCTGCCCGACGAACTGCGCGGCCGCCGCTACTACGAGCCCACGGCGCACGGGCTCGAGCGAGATATCTCCGCGCGGGTCGAGAAGATCCGGAAGATCCTGGGGGAGTGAGCCTCGAGACGGCGGAGGTGGCCTGTGCTCTCTCCAGTGACCGTCCCGCGCAGCGGTCGAGAGACCTCTGATACCCTGGGAGGGCTCGGAACCATGTTTTCGGGCATCCCCCTCTTCTGACACAGACCTCTCGGCGTGCCCCGGCGTGCAGTTTCGAGCAGGGCGAGGAGCGGGAGATACGTCCGCAGGCCGTGATGGTCACGGCCGCGTGAAGGAAGGAACACTTCGTGGCTACGAAGTCCCAGGACCGCCGCAAGGTGCGTCTGTCGCGATCCCTCGGCATCGCGTTGACCCCCAAGGCAGCCAAATACCTCGAGAAGCGGCCGTACGCTCCCGGCGAGCACGGCCGCTCGAAGCGCAAGCAGGACAGCGACTTCGCCGTCCGCCTCCGCGAGAAGCAGCGCCTGCGCGAGCAGTACGGCATCCGCGAGAAGCAGATGCGCAACACCTTCAACGAGGCCCGCCGCAAGGACGGCCTGACCGGTGAGAACCTGGTCGAGCTGCTCGAAATGCGCCTGGACGCCCTCGTCTTGCGTTCGGGCTTCGCCCGGACCACCGCGCAGGCGCGCCAGCTCGTCGTGCATCGCCACATCCTCGTGGACGGCCAGCTCGTCGACCGCCCGTCGTTCCGCGTGAAGCCGGGTCAGCTCATCCACGTCAAGCCCAAGAGCGAAGGCACCGAGCCCTTCCAGGTCGCAGCCGCCGGCGGTCACGCCGAGGTCCTGCCCCCGGTTCCCTCGTACCTCTCGGTCGAGCTCGACAAGCTCCAGGCGCGCCTCGAGCGTCGCCCGAAGCGCGCAGAGGTCCCCGTGACCTGCGACGTTCAACTCGTGGTGGAGTACTACGCGGCGCGGTGAGCGGCCCACGGCGCTGCTGGGCGGCGCGCCAACGCTTCCGCGTCACCACCGTCCTGCCGAAGGGCGCCGGTCCATCCGGCGCCCTTCGGCATTTCCGCATAACATGGATTCCATGCAAAAGATCGCGTGGTTCGTGCTGGGCATCGCCGGTGGTTTCATCGCCGCTCATCTGGTCAACAGGGATCCGCGCGGCCACGAGGTACTCGCCGACGTCGACGCCCGCATCAGCGAGTTCACCGACCGCATCGGCGAGGCGTACCGTGCGCAGGAGACGAAGATCGACGGCCTGGTCGCTGATGTGAAGGGCGCAGCGGCGGGCGCTGTGGACGCCGCGAAGAGCGTGGCGGCCGATGCGAAGGATGCCGCGGGCGACGCTGTCGAGACGGTTGCGGATGCCGTCCGCGACACCGCGGCCAAGCTCACCGACTGATCGCTCCCACCCGGACGCCCCGACGGCGACTGGTGCCGTACGCACGCCCGAGGACCCCATGAAGACCGCCGAGATCGCAGAGCGTTACCTGAACTACTTCGAAAAGAACGGGCACTCCATCGTGCCGTCCGCATCGCTGGTCACCGATGATCCCGCGCTCCTGTTCACGGTGGCGGGAATGGTTCCCTTCATCCCGTATCTGAGCGGCGACGTGCCGGCCCCGTATCGCCGTGTGGCCGACAATCAGAAGTGCATTCGCACCCTCGATATCGAAGAAGTCGGCAAGACGCCGCGGCACGGCACCTTCTTCCAGATGCTCGGCAACTGGTCCTTCGGCGACTACTTCAAGGAAGGCGCGATCCGCTATGCGTGGGAGCTGCTCACCGGTGCGGAGGACGAGGGTGGCCTCGCCTTCGATCCGAAGGACCTGTGGGTCACCGTCTACGAAGAGGACGACGAAGCACACGATCTTTGGCTGCGTCTGACCGACCTGCCCGAAGAGCGCATCCAGCGACTGGGCAAGGAGACCAATTACTGGTCCACCGGTCTTCCCGGGCCCGCCGGGCCCTGCTCCGAGATCTTCTTCGACCGCGGCCCTGCCTACGGTGTCGACGGCGGCCCGGCCACGGACGATGACCGCTACGTCGAGATCTGGAACCTCGTGTTCATGCAGTACCAGATCACCAACGTCCGTTCGAAGTACGACTTCGATGTCGTGGGCGAACTGCCCGCGAAGAACATCGACACCGGCATGGGTCTCGAGCGCATTGCGTTCATCAAGCAGGGTGTCGACAACATGTACGAGACCGACCAGGTCCGCCCGGTTCTGGATGCCGCCGTCCAGCTCTCCGGCAAGACCTATGGTGCACAGCACGAGGACGACGTCCGCTTCCGCGTCGTCGCCGACCACATCCGCTCCTCGCTCATGCTGCTTTCTGACGGCGTGACCCCCTCCAACGAGGGCCGTGGCTACATCCTGCGGCGGCTGATGCGCCGCGCAATCCGTGCGATGCGCCTCCTGGGAGTGGAGGGCCCGACCTTTGGTGTGCTGTTCGCGGCATCCCGCGATGCGATGAAGGGGGCGTACCCGGTCGTCGAGTCCGACTATGAACGCCTCGAGCAGTACGCCCTCGCCGAGGAGGCGACGTTCCTCCGCACACTCGCGGCCGGATCCGAGCTGCTCGATGAGTCGCTCATACAGGCGAAGGATGCCGGAGGCGCCCAGCTCTCCGGATCGCAGGCGTTCCTGCTCCACGACACCTACGGCTTCCCGATCGACCTGACACTGGAGATCGCCGAAGAAGCAGGGCTGTCGGTCGACCGGGCCGCGTTCGACGCGCTCATGCATGAGCAACGGGCTCGTGCGAAGGCCGATGCGCGCTCTCGCAAGCGTCAGCTCGCCGACACGAGCGTCTACCGTGCGTTCCGCGCACCGGGCGAGACGATCTTCACCGGATTCACCGAGCTCGAGACGCAGTCGAGCGTGCTGGGCCTGCTGGTGGATGGTCAGCCCGCTCAGCGGGCGAGCCAGGGACAGATCGCCGAAGTGATCCTCGCCGAGACAGCCCTCTACGCCGAGTCCGGCGGGCAGGTCGCCGATCGCGGAGTCATCGTCGGTCCCGGCTTCGAGCTCGAAGTCCTCGACGTGCAGAAGCCGGTTCCCGGCCTCATCAGCCACACCGTCGAGGTCATTTCCGGAGAAGTCGGTGTCGGTCAATCCGCTTCGACCGTCGTGGATGCCGTCAATCGCCGTGCCGCCCAGCAGGCGCATTCCGCGACTCACCTCGTGCACGCTGCCCTGCGCGACACGCTCGGGCGGAGTGCGACCCAGGCGGGATCGCTGAACCGTGCCGGCTACATGCGGTTCGACTTCTCCTGGGGTCAGGCACTCTCGGAGGCCACGAAGACCGAGATCGAGGAGATCGCCAACGCGGCGATCCGCGACAATCTCGCGGTGACCACGCGCATCCTGCCGCTGGCGGAAGCCAAAGAGCTCGGCGCAATGGCGCTGTTCGGAGAGAAGTACGGCGAGACGGTGCGCATGGTCGACATCGGCGGACCGTGGTCGCGTGAACTCTGCGGCGGCACGCACGTGGCATCGAGCGCCGAGATCAGTCTGATCAGCCTCGTGGGCGAGTCCTCCGTGGGCGCCTCGAACCGCCGTGTGGAAGCACTCGTCGGTCTCGACGCCTTCCGCGAGCTCGCCGCCGAACGAGCGCTTGTCTCCCATCTGTCGAGCGCGCTGAAGACGCCCAAGGACCAGCTGGCGGACCGTATTTCGGAGCTGGCGGCGAGCCTGAAGGCCGCTGAGAAGAAGATCGCGCAGTTCGAGGCGAAAGCCCTCGGCGAACGGCTTCCCGAGATCGTCGGGACTGCGCGGGATGTCGGCGGGTTCCGGGTCATCGCGCAGTCGATCGGCTCCGTTGCGTCGGCCGATGATCTTCGGGCTCTGGCGCTGCAGGCGCGTGAGCGCCTCGGGTCGCAGGCCGGTGTCGTCGTGCTCGGCGCCATCGTCGGTGAGCGGCCGGTGGTCATCGTCGCGACGAATGAGGCCGCGCGCGCGGCCGGCGCGAAGGCGGGCGTGCTGGCGAAGATCGCCGCATCCGTTCTCGGTGGTGGTGGCGGCGGCCGCGACGACGTCGCTCAGGGCGGTGGCACGGATGCAGCGGCGCTCCCGGCGGCGTTCTCCGCGGTCGTTCGGGACCTCCCGGCGACGGCCGCGTGAATGAATTCCGCCGCGGCGCGCGGCTGGGCATCGACGTGGGCAGAGCCCGCGTCGGCATAGCCCGTTGCGACCCCGACGGCCTGCTGGCGGTGCCGGTCGAGACGATAGCGCGCACAGAAGGCGCACCCGCGCGCATCGCGGAGCTGGCCGAAGAGCACGAGGCGCTCGAGATCCTCGTGGGACTTCCGATCGGCCTGTCCGGCCACGAGACGGCCTCCACGACGGACGCGCGGGACTTCGCCCGCGCGGTGCGCGATGCCAGCAACCGGCCGGTGCGGATGGTGGACGAGCGGTTGAGCACGGTCTCGGCGCACGCCGCGCTGCGTTCTTCCGGGCGCTCGCAGCGTTCGTCTCGTAGCATTGTCGATCAGGTCGCCGCGGTCGTCCTGCTTCAGCAGGCGATCGACGTCGAGAAGAGCACCGGGACCCCGACCGGTGAGCTGCTCTCCGATTCTCAGGAGTCCACCTGATGCCCGAAACCCCGTCGAGCGATGATCACTTCGCGGATCTGCGCAGCCAGCCGCCCGAGCCGGATCATCGGACCTCGGAGAGTCCCGCCATGGCTAGCCCTGCGGATGGAACGCCATCGACCCGCAGAGAGGCGCGTGCCGCCGCTCAGCGCGCGCACGACGCCGCCCGAGTCCCGGCCGCGAACGTCTCCCCGCACGCTGCCGGTCCTGCGACGATTGTGCCGCTGGAAGATCTGTTCGCCGCCGACGCAGGCGCACGTGCGCGCGACGAGCGCGACCGGCGCGACCGGCGCAAGAGCCGCACCGCAGCGTGGCTGGTGTTCGGCGCCATCCTCGCGCTCCTGGGCGGCCTCGCTGCCGCTGGCTTCCAGGTATGGAACACGTACGAAGACGACATCCGCGGCTTCATGGGATGGGAGGAACCGAAGGACTACGATGCCGGCACGGCAACCGGCGACGTCACCGTCACGATCGTCACCGGGGATACCGGCTCGTCGATCTCGCGCACACTGTTCGAGTCGGGCGTGACCAAAACCGCTGACGCGTTCTACGATTACCTCATCAGCTCGGCACAGGATCCCACCTTCCTCCCCGGCGTGTATTCGCTGCAGCAGCAGATGACCTCCGCTGCGGCGCTGGATGCATTGCTGGACCCCGCGAACAAGCGGGAGGACACCGCGCAGCTCCGTGAGGGACTTACCGTCGAGCAAAGCCTGCGCCTGCTCGCGGATGGCATCGGCCTCCCACTGGGTGACCTCGAGGCCGCCGTCGCCGACCCTTCGGCGTACGGTGTCCCGGCGGACTCGCTCGAAGGCTGGCTGTTCCCGGCGACGTACACGTTCGACCCCGAAGTGACGGCCTCGCAGGTCATCCGAACGCTCGTCGACCGCACCCGTACGTCCCTGGACGCCGCGGGCGTGGCGGTCGCCGATCGGCAGCAGATCCTGACGGTCGCATCGATCATCCAGCGCGAGGCCCGGCTCGAGGACGACTTCTACAAAGTGTCGCGCGTCATCGGCAACCGTCTGGCCGACGGCATGAAACTGCAGATGGATTCCACCGCTCAGTTCGGCTTCGATGAGCTGCACGACGGCACCGCCAGTTCATCGGCGGAGGCGCTCGCAGACCAGAATCCGTGGAACACCTACGTCGTCGATGGTCTGCCCGCAGGGCCGATCTCCAACCCGGGTGACATCGCGATCGATGCGGCGATGCATCCGGCCGATGGCAACTGGCTGTACTTCGTCACCTGGAACATGGACACGGGCGAGACGATCTTCTCGGACACGTACGCGGAGCACGAGAAGGCGATCGCACAATGGGACCAGTGGTGCGCAGTCAACGACAATCGCGGATGCTGACGGCATGATACGCCTGGAGGTGTGGGGGGATCCGATCGATCACAGCCTGTCTCCGGTCCTCCACCGAGCCGCGTATGCACAGCTCGGCTGGGAGTGGCGGTACGACCGTCGCCGGGTCGACGCGGCGGGGTTCCGGACGATGCTGAATGACGTTCAGCTTCGAGGAGCGTCGATCACCTTCCCCCTGAAGAACCTGGCGTGGGCGGCGGCCGCCACCCGTGACCGGCGCGCGGAGCTCACCGGCGCCGTGAACACTCTGCTCCTCGATGCGGCGCTCACCGGCGGCGATGGACCGTACGGGTTCAACACGGATGTCGGTGGAATTGTTCGAGACCTTCACGCTCACGGCATCTCCGATGCGGACGCCGCCCGGCTGATCGGCGCCGGTGCGACGGCCACATCCGCCCTGGTGGCACTCGGCGAGCTCGGCATCGAGCACGTCGACGTGCTCGCACGGCGCCCGGACGCCGCGGAACCTCTCCGGGCGCTGGGAGCACGTCTGGGCATGACGGTGACCGTCGCTCCGCTGGAGGCGCCCTCACATCCGTCTCGGCCGCTGACGATCTCGACGCTGCCCGGCGGCACGGTGTTGCCGGATTCCGTCTCGGACGCCGTCGCAGCGGGAGGCGGCGTGCTCTACGACGTCGTCTACGGTCAGTGGCCGACCGCGCTCGCCGCGGCGTGGGAGCGCATGGGGGGCCGCGCGGTCAATGGGCTCGGCATGCTTCTGCACCAGGCTGTGCTGCAGATCCGCATCTTCGCGACCGGGGATCCGGACGAGCCGCTGCCCGACGAGCCATCGGTCGTGGCCGTCATGCGTCGTGCGCTCGTGAAAGACTAGACGGATGCTCCGCGTGCTCACGGCCGGCGAATCGCACGGCCCCGAACTCGTCGCCCTCATGGAGGGACTGCCGGCGGGCGTGCCCATCTCCCGCGCGGCGATCCAGGCCGACCTCGCCCGCCGCAAGCTCGGCGATGGCAGGGGATCGCGAATGAAATTCGAGGAGGACGAGCTCACGATCTCCTCGGGTGTGCGGCACGGGGTGAGCATGGGCAGCCCCATCGCCCTCCGCATCGGAAACACCGAGTGGCCGAAATGGGTCGAGGTCATGGGCGCCGAGCCCGTCGAACTCACCGAGAGGTCGCGCGGGCGCAGCGCTGCGCTCACCCGGCCGCGGCCCGGGCATGCGGATCTCGTCGGTATGCAGAAGTACGGATTCGATGAGGCGCGTCCGATCCTCGAGCGCGCGAGCGCTCGTGAAACCGCCGCTCGCGTCGCGCTCGGGGCAATCGCGCGCGCGTTCCTGGGGGAACTCGGCATCGGACTCGTGAGCCATACCCTGTCGATCGGCACGGTACAGGTGCCCGCGGGAGCCGCGCTGCCCACGCCGGGAGACGTCGAGGTCCTCGACGCCGATCCACTCCGGTGCTTCGACCCCGCCACGTCGGTCGCGATGGTCGAGGAGGTGGACGCCGCTCGTCACGACGGCGACACTCTGGGCGGCATCGTCGAGGTGCTCGCGTACGGCCTGCCGCCGGGCCTCGGCTCGCACGTGCAGTGGGATCGTCGCCTCGACGGCAAGCTCGCGCAGGCGATCATGAGCATACAAGCGATCAAGGGCGTCGAGATCGGCGACGGCTTCGAGACGACGCGCCGCCGGGGATCGGCGGCGCACGACGAGCTGTTCGGGGCGATCGGAGGAATCACGCGATCCACCGACAGGGCTGGTGGCACGGAAGGCGGCATGTCCACCGGGACCGTGCTCCGTGTGCGCGCCGGAATGAAGCCGATCGCGACGGTGCCGCACGCGCTGCGGACGATCGACGTCGCGACGGGGGAAGCTGCCACGGCCCATCATCAGCGATCGGATGTCTGCGCCGTTCCGGCGGCGGGGGTCGTCGCCGAGGCGATGGTGGCGATCGTTCTGGCTCAGGCGATGCTGGAGAAATTCGGCGGCGACTCGGTGCCGGAGACCCGACGAAACCTTGAGTCCTATCTCGCCGCGATCCCGGACGGGCTTCGCAGCGCCCCCGGCAGCGACGCCACACTCGGATGAGGGAACCTGCGATCGTCCTCGTCGGCCCGATGGGCGCCGGGAAGACGAGCGTCGGCCGTCGCGTGGCCCGCGCCCTGCAGCTCCCGTTCGCCGACACCGACAGGATCGTCGTGCGCGACAACGGTCCGATCGCCGCGCTGTTCCAGAGCCATGGAGAAGAGCACTTCCGCGCCGCCGAGCGGGCGGCCGTGCGCGAGGCCCTCGCGGCCGGCGGCGTCGTCGCACTCGGGGGCGGTGCGGTGCTCGATGCCGACACGCGCGCCGACCTGACCCATCACCGCGTCGTCCTTCTGACCGTCCGGCCGCGCATCGTCGCCGCGCGTATCGGCGGGGACGCGCGCCCACTCCTGAGCGGTGAAGATCCCGTTGGCCGCTGGACCCGGATCTTCGACGAGCGCAGACCGATCTACGAGAGCATCGCCGATGTCACCTTCGACACCTCAAGCGGGCCGCTCGCAGACATCGTCACGAAGATCACGGACTGGGTGCGCGAGGACTCGGGCATCGTGAGCGGTGACCCGGAGGAAGACGAATGACCGAGACGACCACGATCCGCGTGAGCGGCGACAGCGAGTACGACATCCGGATCGGCCGCGGCATCCTCGGCGACGTCGCCGGTTCGCTCGCCCCCACAGTCCGGAAGGTCCTCATCGTCCACCCACCGACGCTCACCGAAGCCGCCGGTCGGCTTCGCGAGAGCCTCCAGTCGACAGGTGAGCGGCAGGTGCTGCTCGCCGAGATCCCCGATGCAGAACAGGGCAAACGGGTCGAGGTCGCTGCCTTCTGCTGGCAGGTGATGGGTCAGGCCGACTTCACCCGCACCGACGCCGTCGTCGGGTTCGGCGGCGGAGCGGTCACCGACCTCGCCGGATTCGTCGCAGCCACCTGGCTGCGCGGCGTCCAGATCGTGCAGGTGCCGACGACCATCCTCGCGATGGTGGATGCTGCCGTCGGCGGGAAGACCGGCATCAATACGGCGGAAGGAAAGAACCTCGTCGGTGCCTTCTGGGCTCCGCGGGCGGTGATCTGCGATCTCGACCTGCTCGATTCGTTGAGTGAGCACGAGCGCGTCGCGGGATTCGCCGAAGTCGTCAAGGCCGGATTCATCTGGTATCCCGAGATCCTGGATCTCATCGAGACGGATCCGAACGCGGTCGTCGACCCGCGCAGCGACGCGTTCCGGCGCTGCATCGAGCTGGCGATCGAGATGAAGGCTCGGGTCGTCGGCGACGACCTCCGTGAGGCCGGGCTGCGCGAGATCCTCAACTACGGCCACACGCTGGGCCACGCGATCGAACACGCCGAGCGGTATCGCTGGCGGCACGGCGCCGCCATCTCGGTCGGCATGCTCTTCGCCGCCGAGCTCTCGCGATTGGCCGGGAGACTGCCGGATGCCGCCGCGCAACGCCACCGGGACATCCTCGAGCTCCTGGGCCTTCCGACGACCTATCGCGCCGGTGCATGGCAGCAGCTCCTGGCAACGATGCAGCGCGACAAGAAGAGCAGGGGTGGGATGCTGCGCTTCATCGTGCTCGACGACATCGGCAAGCCCACCGTCCTGCAGGCGCCCGACGAGTCACTGCTGTTCGCCGCTTACCAGGAAGTCACCGAATGAGACGCGCCGTCACGGTGCCCCGCTGCCGGTAGGGTGCTGACGTGTCCACACCTCGACGTCTACTGCTGGTCAACGGGCCGAACCTCAACCTCCTCGGCACGCGAGAGCCGCAGATCTACGGCACCGGCACCCTTGCCGATGTCGAACAGATCGTCACGCACGCCGCCTCAGCCCTCGGCTTCGCGGTACGCGCGATCCAATCCAACCACGAGGGCGTACTGCTCGATGCGATCCATGCCGCGCGCGATGACTGCGCGGGCATCGTGATCAATCCCGGCGGACTCACCCACACGTCGATCGTGCTGCGCGACGCCCTCACGGGCGTCGCCCTCCCGATCGCCGAGGTCCATATCTCGGACGTGCGCGCGCGCGAGGAGTTCCGGCACTTCTCCTACGTACGCGACATCGCCGCCGTGCGCGTCGTAGGCGAGGGAGTCCCCGGCTACGGTCGCGCCACGCGCCTGCTCATCGAGACCATCACCGGTCGCGCCGAGGGCTGAGCCCTCCCAGATCATTCGCCTCCGATGGCGTCGGCGCCCATCCCGTAGAATCGACTGTCGGCCCGCCCCCGACCTCCGGGGCGTTGCGCCTCGCACCCTTCAGAACGGAAGAACGCTCATGGCATCCACCGCAGACATCAAGAACGGCGTCGTCCTCTCGATCGACGGACAGTTGTGGAACGTGATCGAGTTCCAGCACGTCAAGCCGGGCAAGGGCGGTGCGTTCGTGCGCACGAAGCTCAAGAACGTCGTGAGCGGCAAGGTCGTCGATCGTACCTACAACGCAGGCGCCAAGATCGACATCGAGAACGTCGACCGCCGCGACTTCACGTACCTCTACAACGACGGCGACGGTTTCGTGTTCATGGACGTCGACAACTACGACCAGCTCACCGTGGGAGCGGCGACCGTGGGCGATGCGAAGAACTTCATGCTGGAGAATCAGCAGGTCCAGATCGCACTGAACAACGACAACCCGCTGTACGTCGAGCTGCCGGCCTCCGTGATCCTCGAGATCACCTACACCGAGCCCGGACTGCAGGGCGACCGGTCGTCGGCCGGCACCAAGCCTGCCACGGTCGAGACCGGGTACGAGATCCAGGTTCCCCTGTTCGTCGAGCAGGGCACGAAAGTCAAGGTCGACACCCGGACGGGTGAATACCTCGGCCGCGTCAACTGACTTGAGCGCCCGCAGCAAGGCGCGCAAACGCGCCCTCGACATCCTGTATCAGTCCGATGTCCGAGGCGACGACCTCCGCGCGACGCTCGTGGTCGAGGCGGAGCGCGCGGCGAATGAGCCGGCACGTGAGGCGTCGTGGCTCTACGCTCGTGAGATCGTGGACGGGGTGATCGACAACCGCGACGAGATCGACGAGCAGATCATCACTCACGCGCGGGATTGGAAGCTCGAGCGGATGCCGGCCGTCGACCGTGCGATCCTCCGCATGGGCGTGTGGGAGCTCCTGTACAACGGTGAAGTGCCCGCCGCCGTTGCGATCGACGAGGCGGTGGAGCTCGCGAAGGAGTACTCCACCGACGATTCCGGAGCTTTCGTGCACGGTGTGCTGGCCCGCATCACACGCGCCAACTGATCTCTCCGCCGCCAGACAGACCCCGTGAGGAGGGAAAACGTGTCCGCCCCGCCCGTCCCCGACGCCGAGATCCGTCGTGCGGTCGGGGCGGGCGCATACGCGCGGGGTCTCGACTACGCGCGGAGCGCCGCAGTGCGTCGGATCAGCTGGGATGACGTGGATTCCACGCTCCGCGGGCTCGTCGCGGGCAGCGCATCCGCGCTGTATCGCTGCACGATCCGGCTCGATGCGACCGGTGTGACGCCGCGCATCATGACCGCATACTGCTCGTGCCCGGTCGGCGAGAACTGCAAGCACACCGTCGCCACGCTGGTGCGCAGCAACGCCGGCGCGAGCGCCGGCGTGCACGCGGATGTCGGCGCCGCTCAACCGGTTTCTCCGCCACCCTCGAGCTGGCGGGCCCTGTTGCCGCCCGATGAGTCGGCCGTCGCGGTTCGTCCCCTGGCCCTGGGCGTGGAAGTGCGCCTGCGCGAGCCGCGCGAGACTGCTCACTGGGGCGCGCGCCGGGTGCAGACTGCCACTCCCCGCGCCCTCGCTGCAGCGTTTGCCCGCGGGCGCACCGAGGACGTCTCGGTGGGGCTTCGGCCGTTGACTCGCAGCGCCGCCACGGGCGCATGGGTGCGAGCCGAGGTGTCCTGGGAGATTCTGCGCCGCAACGTCCACCAGGCGTCCCCGAACCGACACCCGCACGTCCAAGCGCGCTGGTTCACGGAGCTGTACGGCATCGCGCATGAGGCCCGACTGCTCGCCGGCGTCCACGACGATTCCACCTGGGTGACGCTCGACGCGGTCGAATCGGGGTTGCTCTGGCCGCACCTGCGATCGGCGGAGGGACTCGGAATCGCGATCGTGGCTACGGCGAAGAGCCAGACGGTCACGACCGCGGACACAGCCGACGTGGCGGTTTCCGTCGAGCGGACGGCCGCCGGGGGGTTGGCGCTGATCCCGCACGTGACGATCGACGGTGAAATCGTCGATCCTGCTGCGGTGCGCCCTGTCGGTCACGTGGGCGTGTACGCCGTTGCGGCCACCGGTTCAGGCATCCGCCTCACGCTGGCGGCGCTCGCGCTCGGCGAGATCCAGCACGCACTCCTCACCTCGCGCGCACGCGTCGTGGTTCCCTCGGAGGACACCGACGAGTTTCTCAGCCGGGTCTACCCGCGCATCGCGCGCGACGCCGATGTGATCGCGGGGGAGGGGGTGCACCTGCCCGAGCCTGAGCGCACCAGCGCCGTGGCCTCGGTGCACTTCGGTCCGTCCTCGACCGTGCGCTACACCCTGGAGTGGCACCGTCCCGGGGTCGGCCGCGCCCCCTTCGACACGACCGACGGTTCCGAAGCGGAATCAGACCTGCGCGTCGCGATCGCACGCTCGTGGAGCGACCGAGGTCTCAGTTTCATCGCCGGAGCCGCTCTCGCCGACGTGGATGCGGCTGAGTTCACCGAGCACGTGCTGCCCGCGCTCGAGGCGATCGTCGGCGTCCGGGTCGAAGTCCGCGGTCGGCGACGCGTGTTCCGTGAGCTGACGGGCGATCCGCGCATCACCGTGAAGACCGTCGAGAGCGACGACCCGGATTGGTTCGACCTCGGCGTGCTCGTGGAGATCGACGGCCACCGCATCCCCTTTCGCCCGTTGTTCTCTGCGCTCGCGACGCGGCGAAAGAACCTCCTGCTCGCCGATGGACACTACTTCTCCCTGGCGCATCCGGCGCTCGATCGCCTGCGGGACCTCATCGATGAAGCCGGCGAACTGTCGGAGTGGGAGTCGGGCCCCCGGATCAGCCGCTATCAGCTGCCGCTCTGGGACGACCTCGAAGACCTCGCCGACGAGGCACTTCCGGCTCCCCGCTGGAACACCGCCGTCCAGGCGTTCCGCGGCGCCGATGTCCAACCTGTCGACCTGCCCACGGGCCTGCGCGCCGAGCTGCGACCGTACCAGAAGGAGGGGTTCCAGCGGCTCGCGCTGTGGTGGCGACATCACCTGGGCGGGATCCTCGCTGACGATATGGGGCTCGGGAAGACCATGCAGGTGCTGGCGCTGATCCTGCACGCCCTCGAGAGCGGTGAGCGCCGACCCTTCCTGATCGTCGCTCCCACGTCGGTACTGACGACCTGGCAGACGGAGGCCGCACGATTCGCTCCGGGACTGCGCGTGCGACTCGCCGGGTCCACGGCCGCGGGGCGCGGCTTCGCGCCGGACACGAACGAAGCCGACGTGGTCGTCACTTCCTATACGGTCCTCCGGCTCGACGAAGAACGCTTTGCCGCAGCCACCTGGGCGGGTGTGATCCTCGATGAAGCGCAGTTCGTGAAGAACCCGCGCACCCGCCTGTATCACGCCGTCCAGCGCTTGCAGGCGGACACGGTTCTGGCGGTGACGGGGACCCCGCTGGAAAACTCGCTCGTCGAGCTGTGGGCGCTCCTGTCGCTCGCGTGCCCAGGTCTGTTCCCGTCGGCGCGGAGGTTCCGTGAGGAGTATGTGCGACCCATCGAACAGGGCAGAGTGCCAGAGAATCAGGAGGGCACGCCGTACCGAGAGGATCGTCTCCGCCGACTGCGCCTGCGTGTACGGCCGTTCCTGCTGCGCCGGTCCAAAGAACTGGTCGCCCCGGAGCTGCCTGCACGCCAAGAGCAGGAGCTGCACGTCGAACTGAGTCCGGCCCACCGGACCCTCTACGACACCGTGCTCCAGCGCGAGCGACAGAAGGTGCTGGGCCTGCTGGCAGACCTCGACCGCAACCGATTCATCGTGTTCCGTTCGCTGACGTTGCTGCGGCGCCTCGCCCTGGCCCCGGCGCTCGTCGGCATGGGCGGTGCGGGGATCCGCTCCAGCAAGCTCGACGCGTTGGGGGAGCGCCTGGGCGAGGTCGTGACCGAGGGCCATCGCGCGCTCGTGTTCAGCCAGTTCACGTCGTACCTGGCTCTCGTCCGCGACGAACTGGATGCCCACGGCATCCGCTACGAGTACCTCGACGGTTCGACGCGCCGCCGCGCCGACGTCGTCGACTCGTTCCGCACGGGCGACGCGCCTGTGTTCCTCATCAGCTTGAAGGCCGGCGGATTCGGATTGACACTCACCGAGGCTGACTATGTGTTCCTGCTCGACCCGTGGTGGAACCCCGCTGCCGAGGCGCAGGCCGTGGACCGCGCTCATCGGATCGGACAGAGCCGGCCGGTCAATGTGTATCGCCTCATCGCGAGCGGCACGATCGAGGAAAAGGTCCTCGCGTTGCAGCAGCGCAAGGCGCGCCTGTTCCAATCGGTCATGGGCGACGATGACATGCTGGCGCGATCGCTGACCGCCGAAGACATCCGCGGCCTCTTCGACGCGTGAGGCGCGCGCTTTGCACGGCCCGCGCGCCCGGTGCCGGCATCCGCTCCGCGTAGACTCGTCGTCGCTCGACCAGGAGGTTCCCCCCATGCGCATCACAGGACTCGGCCACGCCGGCATGTTCATCGAAACGACCGGGGGCAGCATCCTCTGCGACCCGGTCGTCGGACCAAGCTTCTTCGGATCGTGGTTCCCTTTTCCCGACAACCGAGGCTTGGACTGGCCGCGCTTCGGCGCCGCGGACTTCCTGTACATCTCGCACCGCCACCGTGATCACTTCGATCCGGCGCTGCTCCAGAGCCACGTGCGCCGCGACATCCCCGTTCTCCTGCCCGACTACCCGACCGAGGATCTTGAGAGCGATCTTCGCGCGCTCGGATTCGACAACATCGTTTACACGCAGGCCGGCGTGCCGCAGCTCTTCGGTGATCTGAGGGTCATGATCACCCCGCTTCGCGCCCCCAGCGACGGCCCGATCGGAGACTCGTCGCTGTCGGTCGACGACGGCACCGCCAGCATCCTGAATCAGAACGATTCGCACCCGCTGGATCTCGAGACGCTGCTGAGCTTCGGGACTCCGGATGCGTACTTCACCCAGACCTCCGGTGCGATCTGGTGGCCCATGGTCTACGACCTGCCCCAGGACGCGAAGCAGAATTTCGCGCACCTCAAACGCGATGCGCAGAACAAGCGCGCGCTCTACTACATCGAGAAGGTCGATGCCGCGCACGTCTTCCCGATGGCCGGTCCGCCGATGTTTCTGCGCGAGGATCTCTTCGGCTACAACGGGTGGGGCAGCGAGGAGGATTCGATCTTCACCGATCAGGCGCAGTTCCTCGCGCATATGGCGGAGGTCCGCCCTGCCCAGCAGGGGCACTTGTTCCTCCCGGGCACGCAGGTCGATCTGAACGGCAGCGCGGCACAGATCACCCAGACGCTGTACACCGAGGCGGAGATCGAGCGCGTCTTCCACGACAAGTGGAACTACCTCGCGCAACAGCGGGATGGCCGCCAGAGCGAGATCGCCGCCGAACAGGCCTCGCGTGCCCCCGTCCTGCCGCCGGCCGAGATGCTTTCCGCGCTCAAAGACTGGTGGGAGCCGCTCCTGCGCCGGGCGCGGACGATCCGCGCGGGCGTCGGCGGAAATGTCCGCTTCCGCATCGGCGAGCTGGACATGGTCGTCGACTTCCCCCGCGCAAAGGTCCGTGAGTACGCCGGGGAGGAGTGCCTCTACTGGTACACGATCCCCGCCGACCTCGTCTCGACCAACATCGCCGACCACGAAATCGACTGGTCCAACTCGATCTTCCTGTCGATGCAGTTCCAGGTCGGCCGAAGTGGAAAGTTCAACGAGTTCCTGACGACCTTTCTCAAGTGCCTGTCGCGCGACCGCATCGAGTACGTCGAGAACTGGTACGCCGAGCAGTCCGATCAGACCGAGGACACCGAACTGGGCGAGTGGACCGTCCAGCGGCGATGCCCGCACCTGCGCGCCGACCTCACCAAGACCGGCACGATCGAGGACGGCGTTCTCACGTGCTCGTTGCACGACTGGAAGTGGGACCTCGCCACCGGCCGGTGCTTGACGACACAGGGCCACCCGATCCGGGCGAGCGTCTCCGTCGACGGGGGACTCACCGAAGCCGCGACGCAGCCGACGCCGTGAACGCTCCCCGCATGGCAGCGGCGAAGAACCTGCGGCGGTTCCGTCCGGTAGTGTGGGTGACGTAAGCACAGCAACCTTTAACACCGTCCCGTGAGGCGGAGAAGGGAGCGGCCGATGAGCACCAGCGAGAACGCGCGCACCGTGCTTGAACAAGCCGACATCGCGCGCGCCCTGACTCGGATCTCTCACGAGATCCTCGAGTCGAACAAGGGTCCCGACGACCTGATGGTCCTCGGCATCCCGACCCGTGGCGTCACTCTCGCCGAGCGCATCGGGGCGCAGCTGGCCGAGATCTCCGGCCGGCCGGTTCCGGTGGGCGCCCTCGACGTCACGATGTACCGCGATGACCTGCACCGTCATCCGACGCGCACGCCCCACGCGACGCAGATCCCGCCGGGTGGGATCGATGGCAAGACGGTCATCCTCGCCGACGATGTCCTGTTCTCGGGTCGATCGATTCGCGCCGCGCTCGATGCGTTGAGCGACATCGGCAGGCCTGCGGCCGTCCGCCTCGCGATCCTCGTTGATCGCGGGCACCGCGAGCTGCCGATCCGGCCCGACTTCGTGGGCAAGAACCTGCCGAGCGCCCGACACGAACGCGTGCAGGTCCGGCTGGTCGAGGTGGACGGTGTCGACGAGGTGACGATCGCGTCATGAGGCACCTTCTGGACACCCGCACGCTCTCCCTGATCGAGGCCCTCCGTCTCCTCGATGTCTCCGAGGAGATGCGCGACACGCAGTCGCGCGAGATCCGCAAACTGCCGACACTGCGGGGGAAGACGGTCGTCAACCTCTTCTTCGAAGACTCCACCCGCACTCGCATCTCGTTCGAGGCGGCGGCCAAGCGTCTCTCCGCCGACGTCATCAATTTCGCGGCGAAGGGGTCATCGATTTCCAAGGGCGAGTCCCTGCAGGACACCGCTCAGACCCTTCAGGCGATGGGGGCGGATGCCGTTGTGATCCGCCATGGCGCCTCCGGTGCACCGCGGACCCTCGCCGCCAGCGGGTGGATCTCAGCCGGCGTCGTCAACGCCGGTGACGGCACGCACGAGCATCCGACGCAGGCTCTGCTGGACGCCTTCACGATTCGCAAGCGATTCTTCGGCGCCGACAGCCGCGGGCATGACCTGGCAGGCTTGCAGGTGACGATCGTGGGCGATGTCCTGCACTCCCGCGTCGCCCGCTCGAACGTCTGGCTGCTGACCACGCTCGGCGCCGACGTGACTCTCGTCGCGCCGCCCACCCTTGTGCCGCAGGATGTCTCGTCGTGGCCGGTGCGCATCGTCTACGACCTCGACGAGGCCATCGACGCCGGTCCCGATGCGATCATGATGCTCCGCGTCCAGCTGGAACGCATGAAGGCTGCATATTTCCCCAGTGAACGGGAGTATTCCCGCCAATGGGGGTTGGATGCGGCGCGACTGGCGCGACTGCCCGCAGATAGCATTGTGATGCACCCGGGTCCGATGAATCGGGGCATGGAGATCTCCGCCGACGCGGCCGATTCGCCGCGCTCGACCGTGCTGGAGCAGGTCGCCAACGGCGTGTCGGTGCGCATGGCGGCGCTGTACCTGCTGTTGGCAGGGGAGCGCGAGACGACGCACGAAAAGGAGGATGCCCGATGACCGCAACCACTGTGATCCGCGGGGCGCGACTGCACTCCGGCGTCTCGGTGGACATGATCGTCGAAGGCGGACGCATCGCCGAGATCGGCTCGGGCCTCTCGCGCGCGGGTGCGGACGTCGTGGATGCAGCGGGCCTGATCGCTCTTCCCGGGCTCGTCGACCTGCACACGCACCTGCGCGAGCCAGGATTCGAAGCGTCGGAGACGATCCTCAGCGGCTCGCGTGCCGCGGCCGCGGGCGGCTACACGACCGTCTTCGCGATGCCCAATACGTCGCCGGTCGCCGACACGGCCGGTGTCGTGGAGCAGGAGCTTGCCCTGGGCGAGGCCGCCGGGTACGTCCACGTGCAGCCGATCGGCGCCGTGACCGTCGGCCAGAAGGGCGAGCGGCTGGCGGAACTCGGCGCGATGGCATCGTCGAGGGCACGCGTGCGCCTCTTCAGCGACGACGGCTCCTGCGTCTTCGACCCTCTCATCATGCGCCGCGCGCTCGAGTATGTGAAGGTGTTCGACGGTGTCATCGCCCAGCACGCGCAGGATCCGCGCCTGACCGAGGGCGCTCAGATGAACGAGGGCACGGTCTCAGCCGAGCTGGGCCTGACCGGGTGGCCCGCCGTCGCGGAGGAGTCGATCATCGCCCGCGACGTTCTGCTGGCCGAGCACGTCGGCTCGCGGTTGCACGTCTGTCACCTGTCCACGGCCGGTTCGGTCGACATCATCCGCTGGGCGAAGAAGCGCGGCGTGAATGTGACCGCGGAGGTCACGCCGCATCACCTGCTGCTGACGGAAGAACTCGTGCGCGACTATGACGCACGCTTCAAGGTCAATCCGCCGCTTCGGCGCGAAGAGGACGTCCTCGCCGTCCGTGAGGGCCTCGCCGACGGCACGATCGACATCGTCGCGACCGACCATGCCCCGCACCCTGCCGAGAGCAAGTCGTGTGAGTGGCAGGCTGCCGCGAACGGAATGGTGGGGCTGGAGACGGCCCTGCGGGTCGTGCAGCAGTCCGTGGTCGACACAGGATTGCTCTCCTGGGATGACGTAGCCCGCGTGATGTCGAGCGCCCCGGCCCGCATCGGTCATCTGGAGCCGGGCACGCTCATCGCGGGAGCCGCGGCATCCCTCACGCTCTACGATCCGTCTCCGTCCCGGCCGTTCACCCGAGAGGACCTGCGGGGTCGTAGCGCGAATTCGCCCTACCTGGGTCGTGAGCTTCCGGGAGACGTGCGCTGGACGTTCTTCCGCGGGGTGGCGACGGTCGCCGACGGCCTCCTGCGCCAGGAGGTCGTCGCATGACCCGCGAGGTCGCTCTCGGGCTCGTGGTCGTCCTGGCCCTGGTCTTGGTGGGACTGGGCGTATGGGCTTGGACGAGCCGGACCCGACGCGACAGGGGGCTCACGGCCCCGGTCGGAGAGATTCCCGACGGTGCGGTGGTGGCGGGCAGCTTCGACGCCTTCTATGTCGCGACGACCGCACACGACGAGCCGCTGGAGCGTCTCGCGATCCGCGGGCTCGGGTTCCGCTCACGCGCCACGATCACCGTGACCAGCGCGGGGGTCGCGCTGGACCTCACCGGTCAGCGACGGATGTTCGTGCCCGTTTCAGCCATCGCGGGGGTCGATCTCGCGACCGTGGCGATCGACCGCGTCGTCGAGCCGGGCGGCCTCGTCCGGTTGGCTTGGCGCATCGGTGAGGCGACCGTCGACACCTTCCTTCGGGCGCAGGATGCGCACGCACGCACGCTCGAGGGCGCGATCGCCGAGATCCTGCCGCGCACCCTCGAATCGTCCACTCCGACCACCCCGACGGGAACCGACGTATGACCCCCTCCGCTTTCTCGCTCACGCTCGACCCCGCCGTGCTCGTCCTCGAAGACGGAAGCCGCCACCTCGGCCGCGCCTATGGCGCCCGCGGCAGGGCACTCGGCGAGGTCGTCTTCGCGACCGGGATGACGGGGTACCAGGAAACGCTCACCGACCCCTCGTATGCCGGCCAGATCGTCCTTCAAACGGCGCCGCACATCGGCAACACGGGGATGAACGAAGAAGACCCCGAGTCGCGGCGCATCTGGGTCGCCGGATACATCGTGCGCGACCCCTCGCGCGTGGTCTCGAGCTGGCGCGCTGTGGAATCTCTCGACGATGCGCTCGTGCGCGACGGCATCGTCGGCATCTCCGGCGTCGACACTCGTGCGATCACGCGCGTTCTGCGCTCGGCAGGCTCGATGCGCGGGGGAGTGTTCTCCGGCGACGCGGCGCATCTCGATGCGGAGGAGCAGCTCCGCATCGTCCGGGATGCACCGATCATGGCGGGTCGGAACCTGTCCGCGCAGGTGTCGGTCGCCGCCGCCGAAGTGACCCGGGCTGTCGCCGATCGGATCGGCAATCTCGCCGTCCTCGACCTTGGTGTGAAGAAAGCGACGATCGACAACCTCGCCGCGCGCGGGTTCGACGTGCACGTCCTGCCGCAGAACGTCTCGATCGAACAGATCCGCGCTATCGGACCGGTCGGAGTCTTCTACTCCAACGGCCCCGGCGACCCGGCCGCGTCCGGCGACCACGTGGCACTCTTGCGCGAAGTGCTCGATGACGGGCTGCCGTTCTTCGGCATCTGCTTCGGCAACCAGTTGCTCGGGCGCGCTCTGGGATTCGATACCTACAAACTGCCCTTCGGACACCGCGGCATCAATCAGCCCGTCCTCGATAAGCAGACCGGCCGCGTGGAGATCACGGCCCATAACCACGGCTTCGCCGTCGACGCTCCGCTCGAGGGGGAGACGCTCAGCCCGACCGGCTACGGCCGCGTCGAGGTGAGTCATGTCGGTCTCAACGACAACGTGGTGGAAGGCCTGCGAGCGCTCGACATCCCGGCCTTCAGCGTGCAGTATCACCCCGAGGCGGCCGCCGGTCCACACGACGCCAACTATCTGTTCGACCGGTTCGCCGACCTCGTCCGCACCACTCTGGAGAACAAGAACTGATGCCCAAGCGCACCGACATCAACTCCGTCCTCGTGATCGGCTCCGGCCCGATCGTCATCGGTCAGGCGTGCGAGTTCGACTACTCCGGAACTCAGGCGTGCCGCGTGCTTCGCGAGGAGGGAGTGAGGGTCATCCTCGTCAACTCCAACCCGGCGACGATCATGACCGATCCCGACTTCGCCGACGCGACCTACATCGAACCCATCACTTGGCAGGTCATCGAGACCATCATCGCCAAAGAGAAGCCCGACGCGATCCTGCCGACGCTCGGCGGGCAGACCGCTCTCAACGCTGCGATCGACCTGCACAACCACGGCGTCCTCGACAAGTATGACGTCGAGCTCATCGGCGCCGACTTCGAAGCGATCAACAAGGGCGAGGATCGCCAGATCTTCAAGCAGCTCGTGCTCGACGCGGGCGCGGAGGTCGCGGCGTCGCGCATCGCGCACACGATGGACGAGGTTCTTGCCGGTGCCGCCGAGCTCGGCTACCCGCTCGTCGTGCGCCCATCCTTCACCATGGGTGGGCTGGGCTCGGGCTTCGCCTACGGAGAGGATGACCTCCGTCGCATCGCAGGCGCCGGACTTCGCGACTCTCCCACCACCGAGGTGCTCCTCGAGGAGTCGATCCTCGGATGGAAAGAGTACGAACTCGAACTCATGCGCGACACGGCGGACAACACCGTGGTCGTCTGCTCGATCGAGAATGTCGACCCGGTAGGCGTGCATACCGGCGACTCGATCACGGTGGCGCCGGCTCTGACCCTCACCGATCGCGAGTATCAGAAGCTGCGCGACATCGGCATCGACATCATCCGTGCCGTCGGCGTCGACACGGGCGGATGCAACATCCAGTTCGCGGTGGACCCGGCATCCGGCCGCATCATCGTCATCGAGATGAACCCGCGTGTCTCCCGGTCCTCGGCACTGGCCTCCAAGGCCACCGGCTTCCCGATCGCCAAACTCGCCGCCAAACTGGCGATCGGCTATCGGCTCGACGAGGTGCCCAATGACATCACCGGGGCGACCCCAGCGAGTTTCGAGCCGACGCTCGACTACGTCGTGGTGAAGGTGCCGCGGTTCAATTTCGAGAAGTTCCCGAACGCCGACACGACGCTCACGACCACGATGAAGTCAGTCGGCGAGGCGATGGCCATCGGGCGCAACTTCACGACGGCTCTGCAGAAGGCGCTGCGTTCGCTGGAGAAGCGCGGCTCGAGCTTCCATTGGGGCGTGGATGCGCGTTCCGCCGAGGAACTGCTCGAAATCGCAGAGAAGCCCACCGACGGCCGGATCGTGGTGCTGCAGCAGGCGATGCGCAAGGGCGCCACCGCTGAGCAAGCCTTCGAGGCGACCAAGATCGACCCCTGGTTCCTCGACCAGATCGCCCTCATCAACGAAGTCGCCGAGTTCATCCGGACGGCGCCTGCGCTCGACACGGCCACTCTCCGCCTCGCGAAGGAGCACGGCTTCAGCGACGCGCAACTGGCCCAGCTCCGCGGTGACTCAGAGGCCGAGATCCGTGGCCTGCGCTGGACGCTCGGTGTTCGACCGGTCTACAAGACGGTTGACACCTGCGCGGGGGAGTTCCCGGCCCTGACGCCCTACCACTACTCCAGCTACGATCGTGAAACCGAAGTGACCGCGTCCGAACGGACCAAGGTCGTCATCATCGGCTCGGGTCCCAACCGGATCGGTCAGGGTGTCGAGTTCGACTACTCGTGCGTGCACGCCTCGTTCGCGCTGTCGGATGCCGGTTTCGAAACCATCATGGTCAACTGCAACCCCGAAACCGTCTCGACCGACTACGACACCAGCGATCGCCTGTATTTCGAGCCGCTCACCCTCGAAGACGTCCTCGAGGTGCTCCATGCCGAAGCGCAGTCCGGCGAGATTCTCGGCGTCGTGTGTCAGCTGGGAGGTCAGACGCCGCTCGGACTCGCCAAGGGCATCGAGGACGCGGGTTATACGATCCTGGGCACTTCGCCCGCCGCGATCGACATCGCGGAGGAACGTGAGCTGTTCTCTCAGCTGCTCGATCGGGCCGGGCTGATCGCTCCCCGCCACGGCACCGCGATCAACGAAGCGGGTGCCGTCGCGATCGCCGAGGAGATCGGCTATCCCGTGCTGGTACGGCCGAGCTTCGTGCTCGGGGGGCGCGGCATGGAGATCGTCTACGACACGGCGAGCCTGCGCGACTATTTCGTGCGCACTGCTGGAGAGGTCGTGATCGAAGACGGCAAGCCTCTGCTGGTCGACCGCTTCCTCGACGACGCCGTGGAACTCGATGTCGACGCGCTGTACGACGGGCAGGAGCTCTACATCGGCGGCGTCATGGAACACCTCGAAGAAGCCGGGATCCACTCCGGCGACTCCTCGTGCACGCTGCCACCCGTCTCGCTCGGACGCACCGAGATCGACCGCGTGCGGACGGCGACCCTCGCCATCGCCGAGGGCGTGGGTGTGCGGGGTCTCCTGAACGTGCAGTTCGCCGTGTCGGCGGGCGTCCTCTACGTCATCGAGGCGAACCCGCGCGCGTCGCGGACCGTGCCGTTCGTGTCGAAGGCACTGGGAATTCCGCTCGCCAAAGCTGCGGCGCGCATCATGGCGGGCGCGACGATCGACGAGCTGAAGGCGGAAGGGATGCTCCCGGCACAGGACGGTTCGCGCGTCCCGCTGGATTCGCCCGTGGCCGTCAAGGAAGCCGTGCTGCCGTTCAAGCGATTCCGCACCGCCGACGGTCACACGGTCGACTCCGTGCTCGGGCCTGAGATGAGATCGACCGGAGAAGTCATGGGCATCGACCGCGACTTCCCCACGGCGTTCGCCAAGAGCCAGGCGGCCGCATACGGCGGCATGCCGACCGAGGGCACCGTCTTCCTCTCGGTTGCCGACGACGACAAGCGCGCCGTCATCCTTCCTGCGCACCGGCTGCAGGAACTCGGCTTCCGGCTCACTGCGACGGAAGGCACCGCCGAGATCCTCGCGCGCAACGGCATCCGGGTCGAGGTCGTGAACAAGTACTCCGCGACACAGGTGACGGGCGAGCGCAATGTCGTCGACCTGATCAATGCCGGCGAGATCGACATCGTCGTGAACACCCCTTCCGGCGGCGTCGCGCGCGCCGACGGCTATGAGATCCGCGCGGCGGCCGTCGCCGCCGACAAGGCGCTTTTCACCACGATGGCCGTCCTCGGTGCCGCCGTCAGCGCTCTCCCGGTGCTGCGCACAGGCTTCGCGGTCAAGAGCCTGCAGGAGTACGCGATCGACCGCCAGAATCGGGCGGCGACGGCGTGAGCCTCCCGATTGCTCCGCGTCAGACGGAAGAGCAGACGTGAGCACGTTCGGCGCGCGTCTGCGCGCCCAGCTGGCGGCGCGGGGGCCCCTGTGCGTCGGAATCGATCCGCATGAAGCGCTCCTGCGCGACTGGGGACTTTCGGTCGATGCCACCGGCGTACGCGAGTTCGGGCTGCGCGTCGTCGATGCCGCTGCCGGTCGGGTCGCCGTCATCAAGCCCCAGGTGTCGTTCTTCGAGCGGTTCGGTGCGGCCGGATTCGCCGCTCTGGAGGAGGTGCTTGCGGCGGCACGCGCGGCGGAGCTCCTCGTGATCGCCGACGCCAAGCGCGGCGACATCGGCACGACGATGGACGCCTACGCGGCCGCATGGCTCACACCCGGCGCCCCGCTGGAGGCCGACGCACTCACGGTGAATCCCTACCTCGGCGTCGGTGCGCTGGCCTCGACTTTCGACCTCGCGCTCGCCCACGGGAAGGGCGTGTTCGTCCTCGCCGCCACGAGCAACCCCGAGGGCGAGATCCTGCAGTCCGCACAGACCGTCAGCGGCACCGTCGCCGGCTCGATCGCGGCCGCCGTCGCCGGTTACGACGCGGCCCGTTCCGTGGGCGAGTGGTCTTCGCTCGGCCTTGTGGTCGGCGCCACCGTCGATCTCGGGAAACGCGGACTGGAGGCTCCTTCCGAGGGCACCCTGGCTGTCCTGGCGCCCGGATTCGGCACCCAGGGTGCGGACCCGGAGGATCTCGATCGCATCTTCGGGCGCTTCGCACCCGGCGTCATCGCCAGTGAGAGTCGCAGCATCCTCTCCGCCGGACCCCACGCCTTGGCCGACCGTATCGAGGCCCGCTCCGCCCTGTACCGTGGAGGCTCGCATGGCTGATTCCCGCACTCCTCCCGAGGTCGATCGCGCGGCCGCATCGCGTCGCGCCGTCGCCGCGCGCCGCGAACGTGCCTCCCTCAAGCGTGACGTGGCCACCCGCGTCATCACTCCGCAGGAGCTACTTCGGCGTGCGCAGGCCGCGCCCGACTCGCCTGCAGGTGCGATGCGCGTCACCGAGTTCCTCACGGCGATTCCCGCGATCGGCGAGGGAAAGCGGGATCGCATCCTCGCCACCCTCGGGATCTCACCGGTCAAGCGGCTCGGCGGCCTCGGCGTTCGCCAGCGGTCGCTTCTTGCCGCGTTCCTGGATGAGCGATGGCCCGAGCCGCGGCCGCGCGGCGGACGCAGTCGGCTCGTCGTGCTCGCCGGTCCGACCGCGGTCGGCAAGGGCACTGTCGCCGCGCACATCAAGGAGCACCACCCCGAGCTCGTGCTGTCGGTGTCGGCGACGACCCGGCGTCCCCGCGCCGGCGAGATCGACGGAGAGCACTATTTCTTCGTCGACGATGCCGAGTTCGACCGCCTCATCGCCGCGGGCGAGCTGCTCGAGCACGCGACCGTTCACAACCAGTTCCGCTACGGCACGCCGAAGGCACCGATCGAGCAGGCTCTCGCCGACGGGCGCTCCGTCCTGCTGGAAATCGATCTGCAGGGCGCGCGGCAGGTACGGGCGGCCGCTCCGGATGCGACGCTCGTCTTCCTGCTCCCACCGAGCTGGGACGAACTGGTGAGCCGACTCGTCGACCGCGGGACCGAGGATGCCGAGGAGCGCGCTCGGCGCCTCAAGACAGCGAAAGTCGAACTGGCCTCACAGGGCGAGTTCGACTTCCGCGTCGTCAACGACGACGTCGCACGCGCCGCCGCCGAAGTGGTCTCGCTCACCGGCTGATGCCGGGCACCGGTGTCATTGACGAGGTACAATGGTCGGATGCCGCGGCTTCAGAGCCGCGCGACAGATTTCCCCGCCACCAGATCGCAGGAGGTTCCCCGTGGCCGCACGTGACCAGGGCATCATCGACCCGCCCATCGACTCACTCCTCGAGAAGGTCGACTCGAAGTACCAGCTCGTCATTTTCGCGTCCAAGCGTGCGCGTCAGATCAACGACTACTACTCCGACCTGCACGAGGGAAACCTCTTCGACAATGTCGGCCCGCTCGTGGACTCGCACGTCGAGGACAAGCCACTGACGATCGCCATGCACGAGATCCACGAGGACAAGTTGCGCCTTCGCGCCGCCGAGTGACCCGATGACGCCGTATGGCGTCATGATGCCCGTGTGCTCCGCCATGTCGGAGCGCGCGGGCATGATGATGTATACCCCCGACACCCTGGAGTATCGATGAGCGCCCTGCGTCTGTTCACGTCCGAGTCAGTGACCGAAGGCCACCCGGACAAGATCTGCGACCAGATCTCCGACAGCATCCTCGATGCACTCATCGCGGTCGACCCCGGCAGCCGCGTCGCCGTCGAAACCCTTGTGACGACGGGGCTCGTCCATGTGGCCGGTGAAGTGCGCAGCGAGGCGTACGCAGACATTCCGGGCATCGTGCGCCGTGTCGTCAATCACATCGGCTACACATCGAGCGAGACCGGGTTCGACGGCGACTCGTGCGGCGTGACGGTCTCCATCGGTGAACAGTCCGGCGATATCGCGGCCGGCGTCGACCGGGCCATCGAGCACCGCGAAGGCGGATCGGCCGACCCGATCGACGCGCTCGGCGCAGGCGATCAGGGAATCATGTTCGGGTACGCGACGAACGAGACACCCCAGCTCATGCCACTTGCGATCTGGACGGCTCACCGCCTCGCAGAGCGGCTGACCGAGGCGCGGCGCTCTGGGGCGCTCGGGTTCCTGCGGCCGGACGGCAAGACGCAGGTCACTCTCGGCTACGAGGGCGCCGTCCCACGCTCGGTCGAGACGGTTGTGCTGTCGACACAGCACCACCCCGACATCTCGATCCCGGCATTGCGCGCCGCTGTGCAGGCCGAGGTGATCGATCCCGTCCTCGCCCAGACCGGGCTCGACCTGTCGCACGTGCAGTACGTCATCAACCCCGCCGGGGCCTTCGTCACGGGCGGGCCCAAGGGCGATGCGGGCGTCACGGGTCGCAAGATCATCATCGACACCTATGGCGGCGCCGCGCGCCACGGCGGCGGCGCGTTCAGCGGAAAGGACCCGTCCAAGGTCGACCGTTCCGCCGCCTATGCCATGCGCTGGGTTGCGAAGAACGCCGTCGCGGCGGGCCTCGCCGATCGGCTGGAGGTGCAGGTCGCCTACGCGATCGGCCGCGCGGCCCCGGTCGGACTCTACGTAGAGACTTTCGGCTCGGGTCACGTCGCCGACGAGGTCATCGCCGACGCGATTCGCGATGTCTTCGATCTGCGCCCGCAGGCGATCATCGACGACCTCGACTTGCTGCGCCCGATCTACGCACAGACCGCCGCGTATGGTCATTTCGGCCGCGAGCTGCCTGACTTCACCTGGGAGCAGACCTCCCGCATCGAGGAGCTGCGCGTCGCTGCCGGCCTCTGACAGAGCCGTGGTGACCGTCGCGCGGGTGCTGATCGACTCGCCGCTGCCGCAGCTGGACCGCCTGTTCGACTACACCATCCCGGCCGAGCTTGCCGCCGACGCCGTTCCCGGGGTCCGGGTCAGGGTGCCGCTGCGGACGGCAGGCCGAGTCGTCGACGGGTATCTCGTCGAACTGGGCGAGGCTGAGCCATCCGAACGCCCGCTGTCCGAGCTCGACAGCGTCGTGTCCCCGGTCCCGGTCCTGAGACGCTCGCTCTACATCCTCGCCCGTCGGGCCGCCGACCGCGCCGCAGGAGGCGCCGGTGACATCCTCCGCTTGGCGATCCCCAAGCGCATGGTCCGGGCCGAGAAGGCCTGGCTTGCCGCTCCGGCAGCAGAGACTCCACGGGTGTCCGCGGATGCTTTGCGTTGGGTCGACGACACACTCGCGTCGTACCCGGGATTGACGCAAGGCATCAGCTCCGGTGCGCGACTCGCTCTGGACGCGCCTCCGCATCCGAGCGCGGACCGTGTGCTGGGCGCATGGGCCGAACTTCTCGGCGCCGTCGCGCTCAGGACGCTTGCCGCCGGCCGGAGCGCGCTGATCGTGGTTCCCGATCAGCGCGACCAGGATCAGGTGCTCGCCGCGCTGGCCGGGCGTGCTCCCGAGGGGGCCGTCATCCGCGACGATGCGCGCCGATCGGGGCCGGAGAGGTATTCGAGCTTCCTCCGGCTGCTCTCGTCGGTGCCAGCGATCGTGATCGGCAACCGCTCGACCGTCTATGCGCCCGCGCACGACGTCGGCTGCGTCATGCTGTGGGATGACGGCGACCCGCTCCTCGCCGAGCCGCTGAGCCCGGGGGTGCACGCACGCGACGCGGCTCTCGTGAGGCAGGAGCTCGAGGGAAGCGCACTCGTGTTTGCGGGGCACACCCGCACCACCGATGTGGAGCGGCTCGTCCAACTCGGTTGGGTCCGCGACCTTTCCGCGCAGCGGCGCGAGAGCCCCACGGTCGTGCTCTCAGCCACGCACGAAGGCGAGTCTCGCGGCGCCCGCGTCCCGTCCGCCGCTTTCGCCGCCGCCCGCGAAGCACTCCGCCACGGCCCCGTTCTTGTCCAGGTCGCGCGTCCGGGCTATGCACCCGTCTTGGTGTGTGCCGACTGCCGTACCCCAGCGCGTTGCGCCAGCTGCACCGGGCCTCTCCGCGCGAAGCGTCCGGGCGCGACACCGGACTGCGGGTGGTGTGGCCGAGCGGAACCCGTGTGGACGTGTCTGAACTGCCGTTCCACGAAGCTGCGCATGGCTTCGTCGGGCAGCGAGCGAACGGCCGAGGAACTGGGCCGAGCGTTCCCCGGCATCCGCGTCGTCCTCGCCGACGGGGGCCACCCGCTCGCCGAAGTCGACGGCCGAGCCGCGCTCGTGATCGCCACCCGCGGCGCCGAGCCGCACGCCGCGGGTGGGTATCACGCCGTCATCCTGCTCGACGGCGATCGGATGCTGATGGCCGAGCAGCTGCGCATCGGTGAGTCCTGCCTGCGGTGGTGGTCGGACGCGGCCGCCCTGGCCGCGCCCGGTGCCCCGGTCCATTTGGTCGGCGTCTCCGGTCCGGTCGCCCGGGCCCTTGCCACGTGGACGCAGCCCGCATACGCGCGCGCCGAGCTCGCCGACCGCGAGCCCCTCTCGATGCCACCGACCGTTCGCGTGGCCGCCGTGGAAGGCGCCTCGGCGACCGTGACGGCGACGGTGGAGGGTTTGCGCACCGCGGTGCCGCAGCTCGGCCCGGCCGCGGTGCTCGGACCCGTACCGCTCGAGGAGGGGGGAGTGCGTGCGCTCGTCCGCTTCGACTACGCGCACGGTGCCGCCGTTGCCGAGCACCTGCGCGCAGCGGTCGTGGCGGACGCCCTGCGGGCCCGACGCTCCACGAGGGACCGTGGGCCTCGAACTACACTCAGGGTGCGGCTCGACGTGCCCGAGCTGGATCTGTGAGGAGCCCCATGCGCATCGTCTTTGCGGGGACGCCGGCGCCTGCGACCCCGTCGCTCCGCGCCATCGCGGCGTCCGGTCACAACCTGGTCGGCGTTGTGACCCGGACCGACGCGGCAATCGGCCGCAAACGCGTCATGACGCCGTCGCCGGTCGCTGACCTCGCCGCCGGCCTCGGGATCACCACGATCAAAACCGACCATCTGGACGACGCGGCCACGCGCGCCATCGCCGATCTGGCGCCCGATCTCGGTGTGATCGTCGCCTACGGCGCTCTGGTGCGGGAGCCCCTGCTCACGACCCCACCGCTCGGCTGGATCAATCTTCACTTCTCGCTGCTTCCGCGCTGGCGCGGAGCTGCTCCTGTCCAGCGCGCGCTCATCGCGGGCGACAGGGTGACGGGCGCGAGCGTGTTCCAGCTCGTCGCCGAGCTGGATGCCGGAGACGTGTTCGATGAGGTGCGTTACACCGTTCCACACGATGCGACAGCGGGCGAGGTCCTCCACGCACTGGCGGACCTCGGCGCAGCGCTGCTGGTCGACGTCGTCGATGGGATCGAGGCGGGCACCGCTTCGCCCGAGCCGCAGTCGGGGGAGCCGAGCCTCGCCCCGAAGCTCTCGATCGGCGACGGCGCGCTGGATTTCACCGTTCCCGCTGACGAGGTCATCGACCGCTTCCGCGGCACGACGCCCGAGCCCGGGGCGCACACCTCGGTGGCCGGCCAGCGGCTGAAGGTCCTCGCTGTGCGCCGCGGACCGGACATCGACCTGGCCCCGGGTGCCCTCACCATGGGGGAGCACGACGTCGTTATCGGAACCGGCTCGGGCACGGTGCTCCTGCTCGTCGTGCAGCCTGCCGGGAAGAGCGCCATGGCCGGCTCAGACTGGTGGCGCGGACTCCGGCTCGACGACCCACGCGTCGACAGCTTCCCGGCGGACATCGCATGACCGGCTCGGCGCGCGGAGTCGCCTACGACACGCTCCGTGCCGTCAGCGAGTCGGACGCCTACGCGAACCTGCTGCTGCCGCGCGAGCTGCGGCGCGCCGGCCTGTCGGGTCCTGACGCAGCTCTGGCGACCGAACTGACGTACGGCACGCTTCGCCGTCAGGGCACCTACGATGCGATCATCTCGGATGCCGCCGGACGCCCGCCGACCGAGATCGACCCGCCGGTGCTCGACGCGCTCCGTCTCGGCGTGCATCAGCTGCTCGCGATGCGCACACCCACCCACGCGGCCGTGAACGAGACGGTCCGCCAGGTGCGCCAGGCGGCGGGCGCTTCCGCTGCAGGGTTCGCGAACGCGGTCCTGCGCCGCGTCTCCGAACGCACCGCCGAGGAGTGGGAGGAACGCCTCGAACGAGACGCTCGCTCAGACGACGAACGGCTGGGTGTGCGCCACGCGCATCCCGTGTGGATCATCCGAGCCTTCCGACGGGCACTCTCCGCCGAAGGGCGCGCCGACGAGCTCGAGGCGCTGCTCGCGGCAGACAATGCTGCCCCCTCGGTGACGATGACCGCGCTGCCCGCACTCGCCGCGCGTCCCGATGGGGCGACCGCTACGCCGTATTCGCCGATCGGCTTCCGCCTCGGCGGAGGCGACCCCGGGCCCGTGATCGCCGCGGCCGAAGGCCGTGTCCGTGTGCAGGACGAAGGCTCGCAGCTCGCGGCCCTCGCGCTCACTCGCGCCACCCCGGTGCGCCGCGGCGAGCGGTGGCTGGACCTGTGTGCAGCCCCCGGCGGGAAGACCGCCGTGCTCGCGGCCGAGGCCCTCGCCGGTGGCGCTGTCGTGGAAGCGAACGAACCTTCGGCGGCGCGGGCGAAACTCGTGCGCGATTCGGTCGTCGGCATCCCGCTGAAGGTACCCGTCTCCGAGGAGGACGGCCGCACGCGCGCCGGGCGTGGACGATACGACCGCATCCTGGTCGATGCCCCCTGCACGGGCCTCGGCGCGCTCCGCCGCCGCCCCGAGGCGCGCTGGCGCAAGAGCCCCGCCGATGTGCCCGATCTCACCGAGCTTCAGGGCGGGCTGCTGACCGCCGCAATCGAAGCGCTGGCCCCCGGCGGGATCGTGGCCTACGTCACGTGCTCGCCGCACCTGGCCGAGACCTCCGGGATCATCGCCGAAGCCCGCCGTCGGTTCGGCGGAGCGATCGAGGAGCTCGACACACGGGCAGTGCTGCAATCCATCGTGGACACGCCGATCGACCTGCCCGAACCGATCGACGGCTCCGGCCGCGCACAACTGTGGCCGCATCGGCACGGCACCGATGCCATGTCCATTTCGCTGCTGCGCCGCAGCTGACGGGTTTTCTGGAGCCGCCGATAGGGTGGATGCCGTGCCCGACAGCGTTCGCATCAACCCCAGCATCCTCGCCGCCGACTTCGTGAACATGCAGGCTGAGCTCGCGCGCATCGCCGCCGCCGACTTCGTCCACGTGGATGTCATGGACAACCATTTCGTGCCTAACCTCACATTCGGACCCCAGATGGTCGAGCGCATCCAGGCGACGAGCCCGGTTCCGCTCGACGTGCACCTCATGATCAGCGAGCCGGAACGATGGGCGCCCGCTTACGCGGAACTCGGCGCGGCCTCGGTGACCTTCCATCTCGAGGCTGCGACCGAGCCCCTCACTCTCGCGCGGCGTCTTCGCGAGATCGGTGCCCGCGCCGGCGTGGCCGTCAAGCCCGCCACATCGGTTGAGAGCCTGTTCGACATGCTCGACGGGTTCGACCAGATCCTGGTCATGACCGTTGAACCCGGATTCGGCGGTCAGAGCTTCATGGCCGACCAGATGCCCAAGCTGGCCCTGCTGCGCCAGGAGGCTCGCCGACGCGGCTCACAGGTGTGGCTGCAGGTCGACGGGGGAATCAGCGAGTCGACGATCGCCCAGGCAGCCGAAGCGGGGGCCGACACATTCGTGGCCGGCTCGGCGGTCTTCGGCGCGGCCGACCCCGCTCAGGCGATAGCGGCCCTCCGCGCCGAGGCATCCCGTCACCACCGTCACTGAACGTGCCTCAGCGGTGGCCGCCGTCGCGGTCGGTTCGGCGACGGCCACCGAGCCGGCACACTGCCGGGCGTATGCCGCCGACAGCGGCCGATGGGATTCATCGCGCGACCCGAGCGGCGGCGTGGCGCACCGCAATGCCGGTAGCCTGGGGGGGTGAAGACCTTCGATGCCCTCTTCGCGGAGCTCACCGCGATCGCCGTGGAGCGTCCCGAGGGATCCGGCACGGTTGCTCAGCTGGATCGCGGAATCCACGCCATCGGCAAGAAGATCGTCGAGGAAGCCGCCGAGGTCTGGATGGCGGCCGAGTATCAGTCCGACGACGAGACGGCCGAGGAGATCTCCCAACTCCTGTACCACCTGCAGGTGCTGATGATCTCCAAGGGCCTCACACTCGAGGACGTCGGCCGACATCTCTGAGCGCGACACCCACCGTCCGCTCCCACTCCGAAAGCCCCGCAACATGCTGCGAATCGCTGTGCCGAACAAGGGCTCGCTCGCCGAGACCTCCGCCGAAATGCTCGCCGAGGCCGGATACACCGGTCGGCGCGACCCGAAAGACCTGCACGTCATCGACCCGGTCAACGAGGTGGAGTTCTTCTACCTGCGTCCCAAGGACATCGCAACCTATGTCGGCTCCGGCGCGCTGGATGTCGGTATCACCGGGCGCGATCTGCTTCTGGATGCACGGATGCCGGGGGCGCGCGAGATCGAGGCGCTCGGCTTCGGCGCCTCGACGTTTCGTTTCGCCGGTCCGCCCGGAAAATATGCCCGGATCGCCGATCTCGAAGGCCTGCGGGTGGCAACCGCCTACCCGGGACTCGTCGACGGATTCCTCGATGAGCAGGGCGTGGCCGTCGATCTCGTTCCCCTCGACGGTGCGGTGGAGTCCGCCGTCCGGCTGGGTGTCGCCGACGCCGTCGCCGACGTCGTATCCACCGGCACGACGCTCAAGCAGGCCGGCCTGGAGATCTTCGGTCCGATCCTCCTGCAGTCCGAGGCTGTCCTCATCGGGGCTCCCGAGGAAGCGGCCGCGACCGAGACGCTGCTCCGCCGACTGCGGGGAGTGCTCGTCGCGCGGAGGTTCGTCCTCATCGACTACGATCTCCCGGCACATCTGATCGATGAGGCCACCGCCCTTGCGCCCGGCATCGAGTCCCCGACAATCTCTCCGCTGCGCGACCCCGCGTGGGTTGCGGTTCGGGTCATGAGCCCGCGCTCGAGTGTGAACCAGGTGATGGACGCCCTGTACGCGATCGGAGCGCGAGCGATCCTGGTCACTCCCATTCACAATGCGAGACTGTGATGACGCTCGCCTGCCGAGTCATCCCCTGCCTCGATGTGGCTGCGGGCCGAGTGGTCAAGGGTGTGAACTTCGCCAATCTGCGTGACATGGGCGATCCGGTCGAGCTCGCTGCGATGTACTACGCGCAGGGGGCCGACGAGCTCACATTCCTCGACGTGACCGCGACGGTCGATGACCGCTCGACGACGTACGATGTCGTCCGCCGCACCGCCGAACAGGTCTTCATACCTCTGACGGTCGGCGGCGGGGTACGCTCTGCCGACGATGTGGCACGCCTACTCGGCGTCGGCGCCGACAAGATCGGCGTCAACTCCGCCGCGATCGCGCGTCCCGGTCTCGTCGGCGAGATCGCCGATCGCTTCGGCGCGCAGGTGCTCGTTCTGAGTCTTGACGTCAAACGCTCAGATACGACACACTCCGGGTTCGTCGTGACGACTCACGGCGGCCGGACGGCCACGACGCTGGACGCCGTCGACTGGGCAAGCGAGGCGATCGATCGCGGCGCGGGCGAACTGCTCGTCAATTCGATCGATGCCGACGGCACGAAGGACGGTTTCGACCTGGAACTCATTTCCCTCATGCGCGAGCTCGCGAGCGTCCCCGTGATCGCCTCGGGAGGCGCCGGGAAGGCATCCGATTTCGCGCCCGCCGTCCACGCGGGCGCCGATGCCGTGCTCGCGGCATCCGTCTTCCACTCGGGATCGCTCACGATCGGCGACGTGAAGCGCCACCTCGCCGAGGAAGGGATTCAGGTGCGCATATGACCGACACCCGGCTGGAACGCGTGCAGTTCAACCGCGAGGGGCTCATACCCGCGATCATCCAGCAGCATGACACCCGCGAGGTCCTCATGCTGGGATGGATGGATGCCGAGGCCCTGCGCCGGACTCTGACGGAGGGTCGCGTCACATTCTGGTCCCGATCCCGCCAGGAGTACTGGCGCAAGGGAGATACGTCCGGTCACGCCCAGTTCGTGAAAGGTGCACGCCTGGACTGTGACGGAGACACCCTGCTCATCGAGGTCGACCAGGTTGGTGCGGCCTGCCACACGGGTGATCGCACCTGCTTCGATGCGGACGCCCTCTCCCCGACAGTCGGAGTGGGATGACACAGCGTGGACGCCTGCTCGCGGTCCTGGCGATCGTCATCGGCGGCGCGATCGCCATCATCTCCTCGACTCAGACCTGGGTGGAGGTGACCCTGAGCGCCGTCGCCACCGAACCCGTGCCTGTGCCCGGGGCTGCGGCGGTGAGCCTGCTCGCTCCACTGAGCCTCGCGGCGCTGGCCCTCGGGCTCGCGCTGACGATCGTCGGCCACGTCCTCCGCTACGCCTTCGGCGCGATCGCTGTGCTCATCGGATCGGCCTTGGCCTTTCTGTCGCTGAGAGTCGGATCGGCGCTCCCTCTGGACGCGATCGCCGCAACGGTGACGGCCACGACCGGGCTCGCGGGCGACGACGCCGTCTCCAGCCTCGTCGCCGTGACCGTCGCCACAGCATGGCCGTTCTTCGCGGCGCTCGCTGGTGCCCTGATCGTCGCGGGCGGCCTCCTCACTCTCACGACCGCACACCGCTGGGCAGAGGGCGGACGTCGTTACCAGACCGATGCGGGCGTCGCCGCGGCGACGCCCACATCGCGGCCCCATGACGCGATCGACTCATGGGACGATCTTTCGCGCGGCGACGACCCGACCTCCCGCTAGACTCTGAGGGAGAGTACGAGCTACCGAAGGAGAACCATGAGCGACTCGATCGACGACCCGGGCGACGGACACTCGCCGGCCGCCTGGACAGCCGTGGTGATCATGCTTCTCGCGGTGGCCCTCGGCACGCTGTTCTTCTTCCTCGACATGCCCGCACTGGTCTGGGCTTCCGTGGGGCTCCTCGTGATCGGCACCATCGTCGGCTGGGTGATGGCGCGTGCCGGCTACGGGGTGAACGGACCCAAGTACACCCCGAAGCAGCACTGACGTGCTCGACGGCCTGCTGGCCGGCGCGGTGGCAGATGCCGAGGCGCGCGCTCAGGCGCGGCCGCTCGAAATCGTCGAGAGTGCTGCGCTTGCTCAGCCGCCCGCGCGCGACGCCCTGGCGGCCCTCGCGCCTGCTGCGCGCGTGAAGATCATCGCCGAGGTGAAGCGCGCGAGCCCCTCTCGAGGCGATCTGGCTGCGATCCCTGATCCGGCCCTGCAAGCGGCGTTGTACGAACAGGGCGGCGCTTCGGCAATCTCGGTGCTCACCGAGGGCAGGAAGTTCAAGGGATCGCTCGCCGACCTCGAGGCGGTCAAGCACCGGGTGTCGCTGCCGATCCTGCGAAAGGACTTCATCGCCACGCCGTACCAGGTGCTCGAGGCGCGGGCATCCGGCGCCGATCTCGTGCTCTTGATCGTCGCGGCACTTGAGAAGGCGCTTCTCGCCGAGCTGCACGACCTGGTGCTTCAGCTCGGAATGACTCCTCTCGTCGAAACCCACTCGCGCCAGGAGCTGGACCGGGCTGCGGATCTCGGCACGAAGCTCATCGGCGTCAATGCGCGCAACCTCAGCACGTTCGAACTGGACCGCGATCTGTTCGGCTCGCTGGCGGAGCATTTCCCCGCGGATGCCGTGAGGATCGCCGAGTCGGCGGTCCTCTCCCCGGCAGACGTCCAGCACTACCGCGCGGACGGTGCCGACGTCGTTCTGGTCGGCGAGGCTCTTGTCACGAACGACCCCGTCACCACCCTGACCGCATTTCTGGAGGCCGGCACGTGAGTCTGCGCGATCAGCACGGCCCGTTCTTCGGCGAATTCGGCGGGCGGTTCATGCCCGAGTCGCTCATCGCGGCGATCGATGAGCTGACGGTGGTCTACGAGGCCGCAATGGCGGACCCCGACTTCCAGGGGGAACTGAGCGCGCTGCTGAACTCCTACGCGGGACGACCTTCGGCACTGACCGAGGTGCCGCGGTTCGCCGCTCACGCGGGGGGAGCGCGGATCTTCCTGAAGCGCGAAGACCTCAACCACACCGGTTCGCACAAGATCAACAACGTGCTCGGCCAGGCTCTGCTGACCAAGCGCCTCGGCAAGACGCGGGTCATCGCCGAGACGGGCGCGGGTCAGCACGGTGTCGCGACCGCGACAGCCGCCGCCCTGTTCGGCTTCGACTGCACGGTGTACATGGGCGAAGTCGACACCGAACGCCAAGCGCTGAACGTCGCGCGCATGCGCCTGCTCGGCGCCGATGTCGTCCCGGTGACAACCGGATCTCGGACCCTGAAGGATGCGATCAACGAGGCCAACCGGGATTGGGTTGCCACGGTCGCGACCACCAACTACATCTTCGGCACCGCCGCCGGGCCCCATCCGTTCCCGGCAATGGTGCGCGACTTCCAGAAGATCATCGGCGAGGAAGCCCGCAGGCAGCTGCTGGCCGAGACCGGCCGGCTCCCCGATGCGGTCGTGGCCTGCGTGGGCGGCGGGTCCAACGCGATCGGCATGTTCGACGCGTTCCTGGATGACGAGGACGTCCGCCTATACGGCGTCGAGGCTGCCGGCGAAGGCATCGACACGCCCAGGCACGCGGCATCCATCGAACGCGGGCGCACGGGCGTGCTCCACGGCGCACGGACCTACCTGCTGCAGGACGAGGACGGTCAGACCGTCGAATCTCACTCGATCTCGGCAGGATTGGACTATCCCGGCGTCGGACCGGAGCACGCGTGGCTCTCCGACATCGGTCGTGCCAGCTACATCCCCGCCACAGACACCGAGGCGATGGACGCCCTCCGCCTGCTCAGTCGGACGGAGGGGATCATTCCGGCGATCGAGTCGGCGCACGCGCTCGCCGGCGCATTGCGCATCGGCCGAGAACTCGGCCCCGACGCCATCATCGCCGTGAGCCTGTCCGGCCGTGGAGACAAGGATATGGACACCGCTGCGAAGTGGTTCGGGCTGTACGACGAAACCGCCGATCCGGAGCAAGCCGGCCCGATCGCCGCCACGGGTGAGGGGATCGATCTGTGAGCGCAGTCGCCGCGGCCATCGAGGCTGCCCGCACCGCAGGGCGAGGCGCCTTCGTCGGCTACCTCCCGCTCGGCTTTCCCGATCTGCAGACGAGCATCGATGCCGCCGTCGCGCTGGCCGAGAGCGGCGCCGACATCATCGAACTCGGCCCCCCCTACTCCGACCCGGTGATGGACGGCACCGTCATTCAGGAGGCGACGGTCGCGGCACTCGCCGGCGGATTCCGCGTTCGCGACACCTTCACCGCCATCCGCGAGATCACCGCGCGCGTCGATGTGCCGGTGCTCGTGATGACCTACTGGAACCCCGTCCTGCAGTATGGCGTCAACCGCTACGCGGACGATCTGCTCGCTGCGGGGGGTGCGGGCCTGATCACACCGGACATCACGCCGGACTCGGCCGGCGACTGGATCGCCGCGTCGGAGCGCACGGGCCTCGACCGCATCTTCCTCGCCGCGCCCACGTCCACGGATGAGCGCCTCGAGTTGATCGCGCGCGCCTCGACGGGCTTCGTCTACACAGTCTCGACGATGGGCATCACGGGGGAGCGCGCGGAAGTGGATGCCGCCGCACGCACGCTCGTGGCTCGGCTGCGCGCTCACGGGGTCGAACACGCCTGCGTGGGCATCGGCATTTCCACGCCCGAGCAGGTCGCCGGGGTGATCGGCTATGCCGACGGCGCAATCGTGGGCACCGCGCTGGTGCGTGCACTGCGCGACGGCGGCATCGCCGGGCTGACGGCCGAGGCTCGCGCGCTCGCCTCTGGAACCACCCGCTCCTGACGGGCCGGGGAACGGTCCCGTTTCCCGGCGAAGTAGACTGCCCTCGTGCTCTCCTCTGTCGCCGTCGTGACCTCCATCCCGAGCCCGGGCATCAGCTCCTTCCCGCTCGGTCCGTTCACCATCCACTTCTACGCCCTGTGCATCCTCGCCGGCATCGTCGTGGCCGCGATCATGACCAACCGGCGTCTGACCGCGCGCGGCGGGGAGCCGTGGGTGGTCATCGACATCTCCCTCCTGGCCGTTCCGCTCGCCATCATCGGTGCGCGCATCTTCCACGTGCTGACCCACGCGAGCTTCTACTTCGGTGAAGGCAAGAACATCTGGGCGATCTTCTTCATCTGGGAAGGCGGCATCGCGATCTTCGGCGCACTCATCGGCGGCGCAATCGGGGCGTGGCTCGGGTGCAGGTGGACCGGCATCCGGTTCTGGAGCTTCGCCGATGCCCTCGCCCCCGGGCTCCTGCTCGCCCAGGCCATGGGCCGCTTCGGCAACTGGTTCAACCAGGAGCTGTTCGGGTTGCCCACCGCGCTGCCGTGGGGTCTGCAGATCGACTACCCGAACCCCGCGTGGCCCGCCGGCCTGCCCGAGGGCACACTCTTCCACCCGACGTTCCTGTATGAAGTGATCTGGAACTCCCTCGGCGTCCTCTTCCTGTTGTGGGCCGGCAACCGGTTCCGTCTCCAGTGGGGCCGGCTGTTCGGTCTGTACCTCGCCTGGTACTCCGCCGGACGAATCGTCTGGGAGTCGATCCGCATCGATCCGAGTGAGGTGTTCTTCGGGCTTCGCACGAACGTATGGGCAGCGATCTTCGGACTCGTCATCGGACTCACGATCTTTTTCGTACAACGGCGCCGGCACCCCGGTCTCGAGCCGTCCCCTTACGAGCGCGGACGCGAATGGTCGCCCGAGGGGGCGGTACACTCACAGAACATCGATGACTTCGTGGACGTCAGCCCACCCCCCGCGTCCGTGGTCAGCGAAGGCACCGCCACAAGCGCCGCCACGTAACGCACCTGGGCCGACGTCGTCCCGACTTGACACAAGAGTGAGGACGGTTGCCATGCAAGCGAGCCCGCGCAGCAGTGCCGACATCGCCGGAGGGGCGTTCCCCGCCAAGCAGGGCATGTACAACCCGGCCTTCGAAAAGGACGCCTGCGGACTGGCGATGGTCGCGACCCTTCGCGGCCATGCGGGTCATGACATCGTTGAGCTGGCGCTGGAGGCCCTCCGCAATCTGGAACACCGCGGAGCGATCGGCTCGGATGCCGGAACCGGTGACGGAGCAGGCATCCTCACGCAGATGCCGGATGCGTTCCTCCGTCGGGTCGTCGATTTCGAACTTCCTCCGGTTGGCGAATACGCAGCCGGGATGGCCTTCCTCCCGCTCGATGAGACTGCGCGCGGCAAGATCAAGGCCGGTGTCGAGGAGATCGCGCTCGCCGAGGGCCTGACGGTTCTCGGCTGGCGCGTCGTGCCGACCGAGCAGCAGCACCTCGGCAAGCTCGCCTACAACGCGCGTCCCGCGTTCGAACAGCTGTTCGTCTCGCGTCCTCCGGTCGGAGACGCCCCCGCCCTCAGCGGGATCGAACTCGACCGGCGGGTGTACCGACTGCGCAAACGTGCGCGCCGCGAACACGACGCGTACTTCGTTTCGCTGTCCGCCCGGACACTGGGCTACAAGGGCATGGTCACGACACTGCAGCTCGAGCCGTTCTACCCCGATCTTCAGGACGAGCGCTTCGAGAGCGAGCTGGCCGTCGTGCACTCGCGGTACTCGACGAACACGTTCCCGTCATGGCCGCTCGCTCAACCGCTGCGGATGCTGGCGCACAACGGAGAGATCAACACGGTGGGCGGCAACCGCAACTGGATGCGCGCCCGGCAGTCGCAGCTCGAGTCCGAGTTGATCGGCGACATCCACCCCCTGTTGCCGATCTGCACGGTCGGCGCGAGCGACTCGGCCTCGTTCGACGAGGTACTGGAGCTTTTGACCCTCACGGGGCGGAGCCTGCCTCACGCGATCATGATGATGGTTCCGGAGGCGTACGAGAAGCAATCGGACATCACCCCCGAGTTGCGCGCGTTCTACGACTATCACTCGATGCAGATGGAGCCGTGGGACGGTCCGGCCGCGCTCATCTTCACCGACGGCACGCTCGTCGGTGCGACCCTGGACCGCAACGGATTGCGACCGGGACGGTGGACCGAGACCACGGACGGGCTCGTGGTCATCGGCAGCGAGACCGGGGTGCTCGATTTCGAGCCCGCGCGCATCAAGCGGCGAGGGCGCCTGCGGCCGGGCCGCATGTTCCTCGTCGACACGGCGCAGCAGCGCATCATCGAGGACCACGAGATCAAGGCGCAACTCGCGGGGCAGGAGCCGTGGCAGGAATGGCTCGATGCCGGCCGGGTGCGCCTGAAGGATCTTCCCGAACGTGAGCACATCGTGCACCCGATCGCCTCGATCACCCGTCGCCAGCGCACCTTCGGCTACACAGAAGAGGAAGTGCGCATCCTCCTCACGCCGATGGGGCAGAACGGAGCGGAGCCGCTGGGCGCGATGGGATCCGATGCACCGATTGCGGTGCTCAGTGAGCGTCCACGACTGCTCTTCGACTACTTCACGCAGCAGTTCGCGCAGGTCACCAACCCGCCGCTGGACTCGATCCGTGAAGAGGTCGTGACGTCCCTCGCGGTCGGCCTCGGACCTGAGCGGAATCTCCTGTCGTGGGGTCCGGATCACACGAAGACCATCACGCTGGACTTCCCCGTGATCGACAATGACGAACTCGCCAAGCTCCAGAACATCGACAAGGCGCTGCCAGACCGTCGCTCGGTGACCGTCCGCGGCCTGTATCACGCCGATCAAGGCCCGCACGCGCTGCAGACCCGCCTCGAGGAGATGTGTGCCGAGGTGGATGCCGCGATCGAGGACGGTACCGAGTTCATCGTCCTGAGCGACCGCGACTCGAACAAGGATCTCGTCCCGATTCCGTCGCTGCTCATGGTGTCGGCGGTGCACCACCACCTGATCCGGCAGGAGAACCGGATGAAGGTTGCGCTTGTGGTGGAAGCCGGCGACGTCCGCGAAGTCCACCATGTCGCCACTCTCATCGGTTACGGCGCATCGGCGGTCAACCCCTATCTCGCGATGGAGACCGTGGAGTATCTCGTGCGCGCCGGATTCATCACCGGAATCTCGCCCGAGAAGGCGGTGACGAACCTGATCTACGCGCTCGGCAAGGGCGTGCTGAAGATCATGTCGAAGATGGGCATCTCGACCGTTTCGTCGTACGCGGGCGCGCAGGCGTTCGAAGCGGTGGGTCTGTCAGAGGAGTTCGTCGCCCAGTATTTCACGGGCACCGAGACCAAGCTCGGTGGCATCGGCATCGCCGAGGTCGCATCCGAGAACCAGGCGCGCCACGCCTACGCGTATCCCGAGGATGGTGCCGCGCGCGCACACGAACGGCTCTGGACTGGCGGAGAGTATCAATGGCGCCGCGACGGTGCGCCGCACCTCTTCACACCAGAAACGGTCTTCCGCCTACAGCATTCGACACGCGAGCGTCGCTACGACGTGTTCCGCGAGTATACGAAGCTCGTCGACGATCAGTCCGCCGAGCTGAAGACGCTCCGCGGAATGTTCGCGCTCCGCACCGGCGCGCGAACCGCCCTGCCGATCGATGAGGTCGAGCCGGTGTCATCGATCGTCAAGCGTTTCTCGACCGGGGCGATGAGCTATGGCTCCATCTCGAAAGAGGCGCACGAGACGCTCGCGATCGCGATGAACCGGATCGGAGGCAAGTCGAACACCGGTGAAGGAGGCGAAGACGTCGACCGGCTCCTCGATCCCGAGCGCCGCAGCGCCATCAAGCAGGTGGCCTCTGGGCGCTTCGGTGTCACGAGTATGTACCTCACGCACGCCGACGACATCCAGATCAAGCTCGCACAGGGCGCCAAGCCCGGGGAGGGCGGCCAGCTCCCGCCCGCGAAGGTCTACCCGTGGATCGCGCGCACCCGCGGTGGCACACCCGGCGTGGGCCTGATCTCACCGCCACCGCACCATGACATCTATTCCATCGAGGATCTCAAACAGTTGATCTTCGACCTCAAACACGCCAATCCGGCGGCTCGTGTCCACGTGAAGCTCGTCAGCCAATCCGGCATCGGCGCCGTCGCAGCAGGGACGGCGAAGGCGCTCGCCGACGTGATCCTCGTTTCCGGACACGACGGCGGTACGGGCGCGAGCCCGCTCAACTCCCTCAAGCACGCGGGCACCCCGTGGGAACTCGGCCTTGCCGAAACCCAGCAGACACTCATGCTCAACGACATGCGGGACCGGGTCGTCGTGCAGGCCGACGGACAGCTCAAGACCGGCCGCGATGTCATCATCGCCGCCCTGCTGGGCGCGGAGGAGTTCGGCTTCGCCTCAACCGCACTCGTCGTGGAGGGATGCGTGATGATGCGCGTGTGCCACCTCGACACCTGCCCTGTGGGCGTCGCGACGCAGAACCCGGTGCTGCGCTCGAGGTTCTCCGGAAAGCCGGAGTTCGTCGTCAACTTCATGGAGTTCATCGCCCAGGAAGTGCGAGAGTACCTCGCGGAGCTCGGGTTCCGCAGCCTCGAGGAAGCGGTCGGTCACAACGAGCTGCTCGACGTGAACCACGCGGTCGAGCATTGGAAGGCCAGCGGGCTGGACCTTTCACCCGTCTTGCAAGGCCCGGTATTCGCTCCCGAGGCACCACGGCGCAACACCCGGCGCCAGGACCACGAACTCGAGAATCACTTCGACGTGCCGCTGATCGAGCAGGCTCAGGACGTCATCACCCACGGCGGCCACTTCGAGATCTCACTTCCGATCCGCAACACGGAGCGCGCGGTCGGAACAATGCTCGGGCATCATGTCACGATCGCTCATGGTGAGAACGGCCTGCCATCCGGCTCGATCGAAGTCAACCTCACGGGGTCGGCCGGCCAGTCCTTCGGAGCTTTTCTGCCCGCCGGGATCACTCTCCGTCTCGCGGGCGACTCCAACGACTACGTCGGCAAGGGTCTCTCCGGTGGCCGGATCGTGGTCCGTTCGCCCCACGCGGCTGCCTTCGATGCGTCGCAGAACGTCATTGCCGGCAACGTCATCGGCTACGGCGCGACACAGGGAAGCATGTTCCTGGGCGGTGTTGTGGGGGAGCGTTTCCTGGTTCGCAACTCCGGCGCGACAGCGGTCGTCGAGGGAGTCGGTGACCACGCACTCGAATACATGACGGGAGGGTTGGCCATCATCCTCGGCACGACCGGGCGAAATCTGGGCGCCGGGATGTCCGGCGGGACCGCCTACATCTACAAGCTTGACCGAAGCCTCGTCAACCGCGAGGCACTCGCCACGGGTGAGCTCGAACTCCTCGAACTCGGCTCGGGCGATGTCGAGATGCTCCGCGATCTGCTCGAGCAGCATGTCGCCGAGACCGGATCGGCGCTGGCTGCGCGGATCCTGGACGATTTCGAGGCCGAGACCGCGAACTTCGTCCGTGTCCTGCCGCGAGACTACGCCGCGGTGTTGCAGACCCGTCAGGATGCGGTCGCCGAGGGGCTCGACCCCGACGGTGATGTCGTCTGGACCCGCATTATGGAGGTGACCGGTGGCTGACCCCAAGGGATTTCTGAAAGTCACTCAGCGCGAGCTTCCCGCGCGCCGGCCCGTTCCGGTGCGCATCATGGACTGGAAAGAAGTGTACGAGCCGGGCGACAGTGCGGTTCTGCGTCGCCAGGCCGGGCGTTGTATGGACTGTGGAATCCCGTTCTGCCACAGGGGCTGCCCACTGGGCAATCTGATCCCGGAATGGAACGACCTCATCTGGCGGGGCGAGGGCCGCGCGGCGATCGAGCGCCTGCACGCGACGAACAACTTCCCCGAGTTCACCGGACGCTTGTGCCCGGCCCCCTGCGAGAGTTCGTGCGTGCTGGGTATCAATCAGCCCGCAGTGACGATCAAGCAGATCGAGGTGTCGACGATCGACGAGGCGTTCGCGCACGGCTGGGTCGAGCCCGAACCGCCCGGGCGTCTCACGGGCAAGACCGTCGCGGTGGTCGGCTCGGGCCCGGCGGGGCTCGCTGCCGCACAGCAACTCACTCGAGCGGGGCACACGGTCGCCGTGTACGAGCGCGATGATCGCATCGGCGGCCTCCTGAGGTACGGGATCCCCGACTTCAAGATGGAGAAGCGCCACATCGATTCGCGCCTGCGCCAGATGCAGGACGAGGGCACTCGATTTCGCGCTGGGGTGGAGATCGGGGTCGACATCGCCTGGGGCGATCTGCGGACACGCTACGACGCCGTCGTGATCGCGACCGGGTCGACGCTTCCGCGGGATCTCGCGATCCCGGGTCGCGACCTCGCCGGGGTCCACTTCGCGATGGAGTTCCTGGTCGAATCGAACAAGGCGGTCGCCGGCGATCAGGTGCCGCACCAGATCCACGCCGAAGGCAAGCACGTGGTCGTGATCGGCGGCGGCGACACCGGTGCGGACTGCATCGGCACCGCGCACCGTCACGGCGCGCTCAGCGTCACGAACCTCGCGATCGGCACGCAGCCGCCCGACGAGCGCCCACCGCACCAGCCCTGGCCGATGGACCCGCACGTCTTCGAGATCTCGTCCGCGCACGAAGAGGGAGGCAAGCGCACCTACCTCGCCTCGACGGTCGAGTTCCTCTCCAACGACGCCGGCGAAGTACGCGCCGTTCGCGTAGCCGAGACGGAGTTCATCGACGGGCGCCGCGTTCCGAAGAGCGGCACCGAGCACGAGATCCCCGCGGACCTGGTCTTGATCGCAATGGGTTTCACCGGCCCCGAGCGCGCCGGCCTGGAGGATCAGCTCGGCACCGTGTTCAACGGCCGCGGCAACGTGGATCGTGGCGACGACTACCAGTCGGCGGCATCCGGCGTCTTCGTCGCGGGGGACGCCGGCCGTGGTCAATCCTTGATCGTCTGGGCGATCGCGGAGGGCCGCGCGGCCGCCGCAGCCGTCGACGAGTACCTGATGGGACGCACCACCCTGCCCTCGCCGGTCACTCCGCGCGACATGGCCATCGGCGTGCTCCCCGCGTAGGCTCGCACCATCCCCGAGACACTCTAAGAACGACCGATCGGAGTCAGTGAAGTGAGACGCGCGAAGATCGTCGCCACTCTGGGACCCGCCACCTCCACATACGAGATGGTTCGCGCCATCGTCGATGCGGGCGTCGACGTGGCGCGATTCAATCTGAGTCACGGCGACTACGCCGAGCACGATGCCCGCTGGGCCAACGTGCGCAAGGCCGCAGACGACGCGGGGCGTGCCATCGCCATCCTCGTCGACCTGCAGGGCCCCAAGATCCGCCTCGGCAAGTTCGCCGATGGGCCGCACGATCTCGCCGTCGATGATGTCTTCCGGATCACGACCGATGACATCGCCGGCACGAAGGAGATCGTCTCGACGACCTTCAAAGGTCTTCCGGGCGACGTCTCGCCCGGTGACCAGTTGCTGATCGACGACGGCAAGGTGCGCGTCGAGGTCACTGCCGTAGACGGCACCGTGGTCACGACGAAGGTTCTCGTCGCAGGCGCTGTCTCGAACAACAAGGGGATCAACCTGCCCGGAGTCGCGGTGAGCGTCCCGGCGCTCTCGGAGAAGGACGAGTCCGATCTGCGCTGGGGTCTCCGACGAGGCTGCGACCTCGTTGCGCTGTCGTTCGTCCGCGACGCCGCCGACGTCACCCGTGTCCACGAGATCATGACGGAGGAGGGTCGCAGGGTTCCCGTCATCGCAAAGATCGAGAAGCCGCAGGCGGTGGACAACCTCGAAGAGATCATCGACGCCTTCGACGGCATCATGGTCGCCCGCGGTGACCTGGGTGTGGAACTTCCGCTGGAAGCCGTACCCATCGTCCAGAAGCGCGCGGTCGACCTCTGCCGTCGCATGGCCAAGCCGGTGATCGTTGCGACCCAGATGCTCGAGACGATGATCGAGAATCCGGTGCCTACCCGCGCCGAGACCAGCGACGTCGCCAACGCCGTTCTGGACGGTGCGGACGCGGTCATGCTCTCGGGCGAGACCAGCGTCGGCAGGTACCCGGTCGTCGTCGTCGAAACCATGGCCCGCATCATCGCATCGACAGAAGAGCACGGCATGGACCGCATCCACCCGTTGACCGCGCGGCCCCGCACACAGGGTGGCATCATCACGCTTGCGGCCAACGAGGTGGCCGAATTCGTCGAGGCGAAGTTCATCTGCATCTTCACAGAGTCCGGCGACACGGCACGACGCATGTCTCGTCTGCGTCCCAGCATCCCCATGATGGCGTTCGCGACCGACCCAGCGATCCGCCGGCGCATGGCCCTCACCTGGGGTGTGCAATCCACACTCGTCGATCACGTCGCGCACACCGACCTGATGTTCCTTCAGGTGGACGACTTCTTCCTGAAGGGCGGCCTTGCTGCCGAGGGAGACAAGGTCGTCGTGATCTCCGGATCCCCTCCCGGCATCGAGGGCACGACCAACGACATCCGAATCCACCGGATCGGCGATGCCGTCCACGGCAAGGCGCCGATCTACAAAGCGGAACAGTAGCGCGACCGTGCCCAGACGGGGGGATGACAGGAGCCCCGGCATCCCCCGTCTTGCTCGTACCGGTGGTGGGAGTCGAACCCACACGACCTTGCGGTCAACCGAGTTTGAGTCGGTCGCGTCTGCCATTCCGCCACACCGGCGTGTGCCTGATCGACGATACCGTAGGATTCAGTGATGACTGAGCAGGAGCGGAACGCAGCACCCACGGCATCGGCCCCGCGGCGCGTCGTCGTCGCCGAGGACGAGTCGCTGATCCGGTTGGACATCGTCGAGATCCTCCGCGACAACGGGTTCGACGTCGTCGGCGAAGCGGGGGATGGCGAGACGGCCGTGCAGCTGGCAACAGAACTTCGCCCGGATCTCGTGATCATGGACGTGAAAATGCCTGTGCTCGACGGCATCAGCGCCGCCGAGAAGCTCTCGAAGAACCACGTCGCCCCGGTGGTCCTGCTGACCGCATTCAGCCAGAAGGAGCTCGTCGAGCGGGCGAGCGATGCCGGTGCCCTGGCCTACGTCGTCAAGCCCTTCACGCCGAATGACCTCCTGCCGGCCATCGAGATCGCGCTGGCCCGCTACGAGCAGATCATCACGCTCGAGGCCGAGGTGGCCGACATGGTCGAGCGCTTCGAGACGCGCAAGCTCGTTGACCGGGCCAAGGGACTGCTCAACGAGAAGATGGGTCTCACTGAACCCGAAGCGTTTCGGTGGATCCAGAAGGCGTCGATGGACCGCCGCCTGACGATGCAGGATGTCGCGAAGGCGATCATCGAGCAGCTCTCCGCGAAGAAAGCCTGACTCGACTCAAGTCAGGCCGTGGACGGATCCTTGATCATGTTCGTGATGCGGATCGTAGAGCAGCGGCGGCCCTGATCGTCCGAGACGACGATCTCGTGGACCGTGATGCTGCGCCCCAGGTGCACCGGAATGCAGACACCGGTGACGACGCCGCTCTTGGCCGATCGCGTGTGCGTGGCGTTGATGTCCACGCCGACGGCGAGGCGTCCGGGACCCGCGTGCAGGTTCGCCGCCATGGATCCGAGTGTTTCACCGAGCACGACGTATGCACCCCCGTGCATGAGCCCGACGTACTGTGTGTTGCCCTCCACGGGCATGGTGGCCACGGACCGCTCTACGGTGAACTCGGTGAACTCGATCCCCATCTTGTCGGCGAGGGCGCTCTTCCCGCGTTGCGCTACCCTCGGCGCACCGTTGTTCGCGGTCTCGGAGGAAGTGGACTCAGCGGTCATCGGTCGTCCTCGGGCTTTCTGTGGAGGCAGTTTCGGTGTCGGCACCCGCGTCTAGAGTTGCAGGGTGACGGACCCCGGAAAGCCTACCCTCCTCGTCGTCGACGGACACTCGCTGGCGTACCGCGCCTTCTTCGCGCTTCCAGTCGACAACTTCACGACCAAAGAAGGCCAGCACACCAACGGGATCTACGGGTTCCTTTCGATGTTCGTCAACCTCCTCAAGGCCGAGAAGCCGACCCACCTCGCGGTCGCCTTCGATACCTCGCGGCATTCCTTCCGCACCGACGTCTACACCGAGTACAAGGCGAACCGGGTCACGTCTCCGCCCGAGTTCACGGGCCAGATCCCGCTCCTCCAGGAGTGCCTGCAGGCGATGAACGTCACGGTTCTCACCAAAGAGGGTGTTGAAGCCGACGACATCCTCGCGACCCTCGCGGCCCAGGGCGCCGAGCAGGGCTTCGACGTATTGGTGTGCTCGGGCGACCGTGACACGATCCAGCTCGTCACAGATGACGTCACCCTTCTCTATCCGAGCGTACAGGGGGTTTCTCAGCTCAAGCGTTACACGCCCGACACAGTCATCGAGAAGTACGGTCTGCCACCGGCCAACTATCCCGACATCGCCGCGCTGGTCGGCGAGACGAGCGACAATCTGCCCGGAGTTCCCAAAGTGGGGGAGAAGACCGCCGTCAAGTGGCTGACGCAGTGGGGCACGCTCGACGCGCTGATCGCGAATGCCGACAAGGTCCCCGGCGTCGTAGGGAACAATCTCCGCGACCATCTCGAGGACGTCCGTCGCAACCGATCGCTGAACGCGCTGCTGCGCGATGTCGAGTTGCCCGCCGGGCCGGCTGACCTCGCGATGCAGCCCATCGACACCCAGGCCGTGCGCGATGTGTTCGCTCGGCTCGAGTTCAAGACACTGCTTCCGCGAGTTCTCGACGCGATCGGGACCGGACCAGACGCAGCTGCTCCCTCAGGGCCGCCCACCGTCGATGCGCCGAGCCCGGTCGAGCTCGAGGGGCCCGCGCTGGGTGTATGGGTCGCCGGCCATCCGGGCGAGATCGCGCTCACCGTGACCATCATCGGCGGACTGCCGGCGCGCATCGGCCTTGCCAGTGCAGACGCCGCCGCCGAAGTGGCCTGGTCGGAACCCATCGCGTCCGATTTGGCGGAGTGGCTCGCCGGCCCGGCGCCGAAAGTGCTGGCCGATGCGAAACCGCAGGTCAAGGCGCTCCGGCGCGGCGGGGTACGCCTCGGTGGATTGGTGTTCGATCCGGTGCTCGCCGGCTGGCTCCTGCGCCCGAGCTTCCCCGACAAGGGTCTGGCCGACCTCGTCGACCGATATCTGGACGAGAAGCTCCCCGAAGCCGATCCCACTCAGCTGGTCCCCGAGACCGAGGGAGCGACAGCGGGGCAGCTGTCCTGGTACACCCTGCGCGTTGCCGCCGCGATGCGGGCCGAGCTGCCGGCGACCCTCGCGACCGTGCTCACCGACATCGAACTGCCCACCCTCGACACCCTCGCCGACATGGAGCTGGCCGGAGTCGCCGTCTCGCACGTGAAGCTGTCGACGTTCTCCGTCGAACTCGGTGCACGATCGGAGCTGATCGCCCAGCAGGCCTTCGCCGAGATCGGGCGGGAGGTCAACCTCGGCTCGCCCAAGCAGCTCCAGGAGGTGCTCTTCGAGCAACTCGAACTGCCCAAGACACGCAAGACGAAGACCGGCTATTCCACGGATGCCGCGGTCCTCGCCGACCTGCAGGAATCGCACCCGCATCCGTTCCTGAACCTGCTGCTCGAGCATCGCGAGGCGACCAAGCTTCGACAGATCATCGAGTCGCTCGACGCGGCAATAGGCAGCGACGCGCGAGTGCACACCACCTACGTGCAGACCGGCAGCCAGACCGGTCGACTGTCGAGCACCGATCCGAATCTGCAGAACATCCCCATCCGCAATGAGGAGTCTCACCGCATCCGTGCCGCCTTCGAGGTCGGCGCCGGCTTCGAAACCCTGCTGACGGCGGACTACTCGCAGATCGAGATGCGCATCATGGCACACCTGTCGGCCGACCCCGGGCTCGTCGAAGCATTCCGGTCGGGTGAGGACCTTCACCGCTTCGTCGGTGCTCGTGTCTTCGGTGTCGATCCGGCCGATGTGACGCCGGCGATGCGCACGAAGGTCAAGGCCATGTCCTACGGGCTGGTCTACGGCCTGAGCGCATTCGGCCTGTCGAAGCAACTCCGCATCGACCAATCCGAGGCCAAGCTGCTCATGACGGAGTACTTCGCCCGTTTCGGCGCGGTGCGTGACTATCTGCGTTCGTCTGTCGAGCAAGCCCGCATCGACGGCTACACCGAGACGATCTTCGGTCGCCGCCGTCCGTTCCCCGATCTCGCCAGTCCCAACCGGGTTCTCCGCGAGAACGCCGAACGCGCGGCACTGAACGCGCCGATCCAGGGCAGCGCGGCCGACATCATGAAGATCGCGCTCTTCCGCATCCACGACGAGATGCGAGCGGAAGGCCTGGCCTCCCGCGTGCTCCTGCAGATCCATGATGAGCTCCTGGTGGAGGTGGCACCGGGGGAGTGGGACGAGGTCGAGCGCATCGTCCGCGATCGCATGGGCGACGCCGCCGAGCTGTCGGTTCCGCTGGATGTCCAGATCGGTCGGGGCCCGAACTGGGACGTCGCGGGGCACTGACCCCGCGGCGGCGCAGCCGCGTCGGCATCCGCCTGCATCGCACCCGACCGCGACCAGGTGTCACTCCCGCGCGCTCCCATTGCGCGCCGTGTCCCACCTTCGGCGCACCGTGTCCCACTTTCGGTCGCTTCCGTCCCGTGGAACCGGCCGAAAGTGGGACACGGCCGGCGCAAGACCAGACGGTGACACCGCGCTTGCCCCGTGGCCGCGTCCGCACCGTCGTAGGCTCGTGGGCATGACACACGCACAGCGAACGCCGACACCGATCGATGCCATAGCCGAGGCCTGGGTCGACACCGTGGCCGAGTTCTCACCGGGGTTGGCGACCTACATCGGGCGCTTCGAGCACAACGACCGGCTCGACGATCTGTCGCCGGCCGGCGTCGAGCGGCGGCTCGACGCCGCGCGGGGGACGCTTGCGGACTTGCGGACCGCCGATCCGGTCGACCACGTCGACGTGGTGACGAAAGCGGATCTGTCGTCCGAGCTCGAGTTGGACATTGCGCTGCACGACGCGGGTTCGCACTTGCGAGACGTGAACGTGATCGCTTCACCCCCGCAGGATCTGCGCAGTGTCTTCGATCTCATGCCGACGGAGACGCTGGATGACTGGTCGATCATCGCGACCCGCTTGAAAGCCGTTCCGGGCGCGCTGCACGGGTACATCGCGACACTCCGTGAAGGCATTGCGTCGGGGGTCGTGCCGGCGCGCCGACAGGTGACCGAGGTCGCCATCCAGATCGCGCGCTACACCGCCGACAACGGCTTCTTCGCGTCGTTCGTCAGAGAAGCGTCGCCCGCGGACGGCCACCTGCCGGCCTCCCTCGCGCGTGAACTGTCCGACAATGCCAACGCCGCGCGTGTCGCCTATGACCAGCTCGCCACGTTCTTCAGCTCGGAACTCGCTCCGATGGCGTCGGAGAAGGATGCCGTCGGCCGCGACCTGTATGCGCTGCACTCCCGACGCTTCCTGGGCGCAACCATCGATCTGGACGAGACCTATGAGTGGGGCATCGAGGAGCTGGGACGCATGGTCGCCGAGCAGGAATCCGTCGCCCACGAGATCCGGGCCGGCGCGAGCGTCGAAGAGGCCGTGGCCTTCCTCGAAGCAGATGACGGCCGCAAGCTTCACGGGACCCACGCTCTCCGGGAGTGGATGCAGGCCACGAGTGATCGCGCAGTCGAAGAACTCGGCAAGACGCACTTCGACATCCCCGAGCCGATTCGCACTCTCGAGTGCATGATCGCGCCGACCAACGAGGGTGGCATCTACTACACCGGTCCGACCGACGACTTCTCGCGACCCGGACGCATGTGGTGGTCCGTTCCCGAGGGAGTCGACTCCTTCGACACGTGGCGCGAACTCACGACCGTCTATCATGAGGGCGTTCCCGGCCACCACCTGCAGATCGCGCAGGCCGTCTACAACCGTGCGGAGCTCAACTCGTGGCGGCGGCTGCTCGCCGGATCGAGCGGCCACGCGGAAGGGTGGGCGCTGTACGCCGAGCGCCTCATGGAACAGCTGGGATATCTCGATGACCCCGCTGACCGCCTTGGGATGCTCGATGGCCAGCGCATGCGCGCCGCCCGTGTCGTGCTCGACATCGGCGTGCATCTTCAGAAACCGCGCCTCGACGGCAGGGGCACGTGGGACGCGGACTATGCCCTGGCATTCATGCGTCGGAACGTCAATATGTCGGACGAGTTCATCCAATTCGAGGTCAATCGCTACCTCGGTTGGCCGGGCCAGGCGCCGTCCTACAAGGTCGGTCAGCGCATCTGGGAGCACATCCGCGACGAGGCCGCGGAGCGAGCGGGCGCCGACTTCGACATCAAGGATTTCCACAGGGCGGCGCTCGCAGTCGGGGGAGTCGGACTCGACACGCTGCGCATGGCTCTCGGACAATCCTGACCCGAACGGAATACCATCACGACACCCCAGTTAGATTCATTTGAATAGAAAGAGCGATCGATGACTTCTTCATTGCAGCTGGGACTGGACACGTTCGGCGACATCACGATCGACGAGGACGGTCACCGGGTCAGCGATGCCCGCGCCATCCGCGATACGGTCGAGCAAGCGGTTCTCGCCGACCACGTCGGGCTGCACTTCTTCGGTGTGGGGGAGCACCATCGTCCCGAGTTCGCGATTTCGAGCCCCGAGATCGTGCTCGCTGCCGCCGCGGCGCGCACGGAGCAGATTCGCCTCGGCACCGCAGTGACCGTACTCTCCAGCGACGATCCCGTTCGCGTCTACGAGCGTTTCGCCACTCTGGACGCTGTGTCTGCGGGGCGCGCGGAGGTCATCCTCGGGCGCGGGTCTTTCACCGAGTCATTCCCCCTTTTCGGCTACGACCTCTCCGACTACGAGGTGCTGTTCGAGGAGAAGCTCGATCTCTTCTCACAGCTGCTGCTCGAAAAGCCCGTGACGTGGCAGGGCACCACCCGACCCGGGCTGCGAAGCGCCGACGTGTACCCGAAGACCGAGAACGGCATCACCGCGTGGGTCGGGGTCGGCGGATCCCCGGAGTCGGTCGTCCGCACCGCTCGCTACGGCTACGGCATGCTGCTCGCCATCATCGGCGGCGCTCCGGCGCGTTTTCGTGCGTATGTCGATCTGTTCCACCGGTCGGTTGAGGAGTTCGGCCGTGCGCGGCTGCCGGTGGGCACACATTCTCCCGGTCACATCGCCGAGACCGACGAACAGGCCTGGGAAGAGTTGTACCCCGCGCTGGAGGCGAACCGCAACACAATCGGCGCCGAACGCGGATGGCCGCCGTACAGCAGGCTGCAGTTTCAGAACGACGTGGGCCCGCAAGGGGCCGTTTATGCGGGCTCGCCCGAGACCGTGGCCCGAAAGATCGCCGCGACCGTGTCGGCGTTGGGCGCCGACCGCTTCGACCTCAAGTACTCCAACGGAACACTCTCGCATTCCAGGATGATGCGCTCGATCGAGCTCTACGGCACACGCGTCGCGCCGCTGGTGGCTGACATGCTCGGAGGGAGCTGACCGACGCGTCGGGTCGTGCCTTACGCTGAAGCAGTGGATGCTGTGCGGTTCGTGGCCATCGGCGATTCCTTCACCGAGGGTGTCGGCGATGAGCGGGAGGACGGCACCGTGCGCGGGTGGGCAGACCTCGTCGCTCAAGGGTGGGCGGCGTCCCGCGGGAACCCCATTCAGTATGCGAACCTGGCGATCCGCGGCAAGCTCCTCCGGCCGATCATCGAGCAGCAGCTCGAGCCGGCGCTCGCGCTCAAGCCGACACACCTGTCGTTCAACGGTGGCGGAAACGACATGCTTCGGCTGCGCGCCTCGATCGAGGACCTTGCCGACGGCTTCACGCACGTGCTGCGCCGGTGCGACGAGGAGGGCGTTCGCCTGGTCCAGCTGTCTGGTGCCAATCCGTCGGGTCAGCTGCCGATGGGTCGCCTCATTCAACGGCGCGGCGACCTGATGTCAGCCGCGGTGAGTGAACGGATCGGGGACCGCACCGACGTCATACGCGCCCTGAACTGGCCGGATGACGTTCTGAGCGGCGCATCGTTCTGGTCAGAGGATCGGCTGCACATGAACAGCCGCGGACACCACCGCGTTGCCGCACGCGTACTCGACGCGCTGGGTGAACAAGCTCCGGACCCGTGGTGGTCACTGCCCGAGCTTCCGCACGCGCGTGAGCTCAGTCGCGGGGAGTACTTCCGAGAGCACCTCGGTCCATGGTTCCGTCGTCGCCTGACGGCTACCTCCACGGGGGACCTCCGCGAGCCGAAATCCGGCGGCCAGTGGGTGGACGTGCCCGCTTCCTGACGCTCCGCATGTTGACATAATGTGCATTATCGGCGGGAACGGGATTCGTCAAAGAAGCGCCACCAGCACGCCGCCCACTGCGCCCACGAGGACGACCGCCCAGGGCGGCAGCCGCCACGCCGTGAGGAGCACGAAGCACGCCGCCGCAAGAGAGAACTCCGCCGCACCCGTGACGGCCGTCGTGAAAACCGGCGCGTACAGCGCCGCTGCCAGAATGCCGACGACGGCGGCGTTCGCGCCGCGCATCGCCGCCTGCGCCCACGCCCGGCGACGGAATCCATTCCAGAAGGGCAGGATGCCGATAAGGAGAAGAAATCCTGGCAGGAAGACGGCGACCAACGCGATCACGGCGCCCCAGACGCCGCCCGGCCCGACGTCGGCGATCGCGCCGAGGTAGCCGGCGACGCTGAACAGGGGTCCCGGTATCGCCTGTGCCGCTCCGTACCCCGCGAGAAACTCGGCGCCCGTCACCCAGCCCGGGTCGACGAGGCCCGCCTGCAGCAGCGGAAGAACCACGTGGCCACCTCCGAACACGAGCGCGCCGGCGCGAGCGAAGACATCGAAGAGTGCGACGGCACCGTTCCCGGTTGCCGCCGCCAGGATCGGGCCGGCGACGAGCACGAGGGTCAGCAACGCCAGACTGGCCACGCCAACCCAACGCGCCACCGGGAAGCGGAGCATGTCGGGTTCCGGCACCACTTCCGAGCGGCACAGCAGCACACCGCCGATCACGCCGATCAGGATCGCCAGGATCTGCCCCGCAGATCCCGCCACCAGCGCTGCGGACACGAGTGCGACTACGGCGATCCCCGCACGACGGGCGTCGGGGGTCAGCGTGCGCGCCATTCCCCAGACCGCTTGAGCGACGATGGCAACCGCGACGATCTTCAGGCCCGACAGCATTCCCTCGCCGACCGGACCGGAAAGCAAAGCCCCACCGTACGCAAACGCGACCATGAGCACCGCCGACGGCAGCGTGAACGCCACGAAGGCGGCGACGGCGCCCCACGCACCGGCCCGCAGCAATCCCACGCCGAAGCCCACCTGACTCGACGCCGGTCCGGGCAAGAACTGCGACAACGCCACGAGGTCCGCGTAGTCACGGTCGTCCATCCACCCGCGACGTTCCACGAACTCGGTCCGGAAGTAGCCCAGATGCGCGACCGGTCCGCCGAACGAGGTCAGTCCGAGCCTCAGGAAGACACGGAAGACCTCCCCTACGCTGCTGCGCCCAGACGTTGTCGTCATCTGGCTCATTTCGGCCCTCTCCCGTTCGGATGCCGGCCACCCTATCCAGGCTGGATTACCGGCATCCGAACCGCCCGCTCTCGCTCCCTCCCCCGGCAACCACTCAATTCCACTCGAAAGACGAGTCCGAGCGATACTCTGAGGTGTCATCGTTGACAGGATTCTCTCAGAAAGGAACTCTCATGACTTCCGAACCCACCCTCGAGAAAGCCGCAACCAACGGCATCCGCACGGCGCTCGGCCTCGGCGGCGCGCTTTCAGTCGTCCTCGGCATCCTGATCCTGGTCTGGCCGGGAAAGACCGCCATGGTCGTTGCGGCGATCATCGCGATCTACGCGATCGTCGCGGGCCTCGTCTATGCCGCGCTCGGCGTCTTCTCTGCGACCAAGGGCGGGTGGTCGCGCATCGGCCACATCATCCTCGGCCTCCTCTTCGTCGCCGCGGGTATCATCGCGTTCACGAACCTGGGTGCCACGAAAGCCTGGCTCGCTGCGTTCATCGGCATCCTTGTCGGCATCATGTGGATCATTGAGGGCGTCGTCTCGCTCTCAACCCTGGGAGTCGCGCCCTCGAAGGGGTGGACGATCTTCTTTGCGCTCATTTCGCTCATCGCGGGTGTCAGCCTGCTCTTCTCACCCATCTGGGGCGCTGCCGTGCTGTGGTGGCTGCTCGGCATCTCGGCACTCGTCCTCGGAGTCATCCAGATCTTCCGGGCGTTCTCGTTCGGGAAGTAGTCCGCTCCCACGCAGAACGCCGCGGAGCTCGGCCCCGGGGGGGGTTCTGCGTGGGTTCACTCCGCGCCGAAGAAGCTGACGTCGCCGACCAGCCGAGTATGGTCCGTCGCGATCGGCTCGACGATGGCAAGGGCGACTTCGGCCGCGAACTCTGACACGTTGTAGAGCTTTCCGGCGGAATCACGGCGGGAAGCGATCGCGCCGGGATTTGCGCGCTCAAGAAGCGTCGCTGTGATCGTCCCCTCGATCATGTCTCCCGATACCACGACGAAATCGATTCCGCGTTCGGCGAGCTCGGGAATGCGGGCGCGAAGGGCGTCCTCCCCCGCGCGCTTCGACAGCGCCACGAGCTCATATTCGGGCATCGTGGGCGTCGTGCGGATGAAATGCGCCTGGTGGCTCGTGACGAAGACGACGCGCGAACCATCGTGCAGAAGCGGCAAGGCCGCGGACAGAACGCTCAGCTGCGCGTCGCGGTTCAGCGCGAGTGCGTAATCCTCCCCCATGCCGGACTCCATTCCGCCAGAAGCGTTCAAGACGAGGATGTCGAGCGTGCCGAAGGTCTCCGCGATCGCCTCCATCATCGCCGTGACCGAGCCCTCGTCTGTGAGGTCGGCGCCGACAACGAGGATCTCGACGCCCAGTGCGCCGAGTTCGGTCGCGAGCTTCTGGGCGCGTGGCGCCTTGTTCCGGTAGTTGATGACGACATTCGCACCGGCCTGGGCCAGATACCGCGCGGTGTCCGCTCCGATTCCGCGCGACGACCCGGTGACGAGGGCAGTCCGGCCGCTGAGTGTGCCGGCGGGGATGGGCTGAGACATGAAAAACTCCTGCGATGACGATGACGATGACGATGACGGATGCCGGCGTTCTCGCCAGATCCCTTCGACACTACCAACCGACCGCGAAGCCGTGCGGGCCATGCCCACGGCATCCCGGGGATGAAGTGTTATGGTTCGAGCAGGACCGATGAAGGGAGCGGACGTGCTGCCCGACCTCTCGCAATTCCTATGGATCGCCTGGCTTGTGCTGGCTCTGCTCTTCGTCATCGTCGAGTTGCTGACCCTCGAGTTCACGTTTCTCATGCTCGCCGCCGGCACTGCGATCGGCGGGCTCGGCGTGAATCTGCTCGGCGGACCCTGGTGGCTCCAGGTGCTGGCGGCGGCCATCGTGTCGGCGTTGCTGCTGTTCACCATCCGCCCCCTGCTGTTGCGGGTGCTGCATCGCTCGAGCACGCTGCAGCCCACCAACGTCGACGCGCTCTATGGAATGGGTGCCCGCGTCGTCGCGCCGTTCGTCGACGGGCGCGGCTCGGTGCGGCTCGACAACGGCGAGCAGTGGACCGCTCAGCTGGCCGGTGCCGAAGGTGACATCCCGATCGGCACCCGTGCCTTCGTCACCGCAGTGCGCGGCGCCACCGTCGAGGTCACGCCGGAAGCCGCGGGCAACCCCACCGAAAGGAGCGTCGGCGAATGATCGATGCCGCAGCCTTTGCCGGGCAGATTTTCATCATCGTGCTGCTCGTCGTCATCGCGATCTTCGTGATCGTGGTCATCTTCCGGTCGATTCGGATCATCCCGCAGGCCTACACCGGGGTCGTCGAGCGGCTGGGTCGATATCAGCGCACCCTCTCCCCCGGGTTGAACCTGCTGGTACCGTTCATCGACCGGCTCCGCCCGCTGGTCGACATGCGCGAGACGGTCGTCTCTTTCCCGCCGCAGCCGGTGATCACCGAGGACAACCTCGTCGTGTCGATCGACACCGTGGTGTACTTCCAGGTGACGGATGCCCGCGCGGCCACCTATGAGATCGCCAACTACCTGGGCGCCGTGGAGCAGCTGACCACCACGACCCTTCGCAACGTCGTCGGTGGCCTCAACCTCGAAGAAGCCCTCACGAGTCGCGACGAGATCAACGGCCAGCTCCGGCTGGTGCTGGACGAAGCAACAGGAAAATGGGGCATCCGGGTCTCGCGCGTCGAGCTGAAGGCGATCGATCCGCCGCACTCGATTCAGGATTCGATGGAGAAGCAGATGCGTGCCGAGCGTGATCGTCGCGCAGTGATCCTCACCGCCGAGGGCTCGAAGCAGTCGCAGATCCTCGAGGCCGAGGGGCGCCGCCAAGCCGACATTCTCCGCGCCGAGGGCGAGAAGCAGGCCGCCGTGCTGCGCGCACAGGGCGAGTCCGAAGCGATCAAGATGGTCTTCGATGCCATCCACGTGGGCCAGCCCGATGAGAAGCTGCTCGCCTACCAGTATCTGCAGACGCTGCCGAAAATCGCGGAGAGCTCATCGAGCAAGCTCTGGATCATCCCGAGCGAGCTGACCGAAGCCCTTCACGGCATCGCTGACGCCTTCGGGGGCCGCGTCCCCGGGTCCACTCCGCCTCCGCGCAGCGCCGGCAGTGACGAGGGGAGCGAAGCCGCAGAGGAGGCGGCAGCGGCCGCGCGGGAAGCCACCAGCGCAGCGGAGCAGATCTCGACGGTCCAGCACACGATTCCGGGCGGGCCTCGATCATCCCCGTGACGCATCCCTGGTTCGCGGCGTCCGCAGCCCCTCGCGTGCTCGCTCATCGCGGCTTCGTTCCCCTGGATGCGGAGGATGTCGTCGAGAACTCGATTGCCGCAGTCGCCGCCGCCCATGCCGCCGGGGCGAGCTACGTCGAGTCAGACTGTCACATCACGGCGGACGGAGTCGTGGTGCTGTTCCACGACGATGACCTCCGTCGCGTGGCGAATGACCCCCGCCCTGTCGCCGCCGTGACTCACGACGAGTTGCAGCGGATCATGGCGCATCGCGGGGGGCTCCTCACTGCCGCCGACGCGATGACAGCATTCCCGACCCTGCGGTTCAACCTCGACGTCAAAGCGGCCTCCGCCGCCGAATCGGTCGGTCGGATCGTCGCGCCTCACGCCGATCGCGTACTGCTGACCAGCTTCTCTGATGAACGCCGTCGCGCGGCTCTCGCCAGCGCGCGAGCGCGGGGTGGCGAACCGGCAACCTCGCCTGGGCGGTCGGGTGTGATGCGGGCGCTAGCGGCCTCGGCGACGGGGTCGACCTCACTCGTCCGTCGTGCGCTGAAAAACATCGATGCGCTTCAGCTGCCCGAGCGGCAGGGGCCGCTCCGGATCGTCTCGCAGCGCCTGCTGGATGCCGCTCACGCGGTCGGGGTGGAGATTCACGTGTGGACCGTCAACGATGCCGCGGACATGGACCGGCTGCTCGACCAGGGCGTCGACGGCCTCGTGACGGACCGAGCGGACCTGGCCCTCCGCGCAGTCGCAAGACGCGCATGAGCGACCATGCCCTTCGCCCCGCCGTGGCCTGAGCATCCCCTGTGAAAGCGCGACGATCGAGCCCCGTTCGGATGATGCGTACAGGTGAATTCGTTATACCTGACAACGACGAGAGGACCACACGATGGCAGATCGCAGCCTGCGCGGCATTCGACTCGGCGCTTCCAGCCTACAGAGCGAGGAAGGCGTCGTGTTTCATGAGCGCGCCAATCACACATATGTCTGCACGCAGTGCGGACGCGAGACCGTGATGACCTTCGCGGCTGACGCCGAACTTCCGGAGGCATGGGAATGCCGCACCTGTGGCGCCGAGGCCGTCCTCCGCGTCGGTGACGGCGTGGTCGAGATCGATCATTCCGGCGACAAGGTTGCTCGCACCCACTGGGACATGCTGCTCGAACGTCGCACGGTTCACGAGCTGGAAGAACTTCTTGAAGAGCGCCTCGCGCTGCTGCGTGAGCGGCGCGGTGCGGACACGTCTCGGCTGAGCGCCTGATCTCACGCCGCTGAGTCGACGCCGGCTCCCTGCCCTCCGGGCTCGGGAGCCGGCGTCTTCGGCGTCCGCACACCACGTCGGACGAGCACACCGAGCGCCGCGAGAGCGGTGACACTCCCCCAGCCCAGGATGCTCTGGACCGCCTCCCCCGCCACGACAGCGGGCGTGAGACCGGTCCGCAGCGGCACGTCGGTGACCATCGCGCCCGGCGCATCGGCCGGCAGCGCGTCCAGCGTGGACCCATCTGCATCGATGACCTGACTCGTGCCGACGGTCGAGAGGTTGACGACCGCTCGACCCGTCTCGATGGCGCGCATCCGGGCGAACGCAAGCTGCTGCAGATTCTCGTCGGTCCCGCGGAAGTCGGCGTTGTTCGTCTGGAACATGAACACTTCCGCCCCGGCCTGAGCGCCCTCTCGGATCACGTCGTCATAAATGACGTCGAAACAGATTGCGAGTCCGATCCCGACACCGTCGACATCGAAGAAGGGAGCGGCCGTGCCCGGAGTGAACTCGCGCTGAATCAGCCCGATCAGGTCGGGGGCGAGCAACATGAAGAAGTCTCGGTTCGGCACGTACTCCCCAAACGGCACGGGATGCCGCTTGTCATAGGTGCGGACGGGGTTTTCCTCGTCATCCCCGCTCCATAGCAATGAGGAATTGAAGTACTGGTCCCCCCGCGCGGTGACCGCGCCGATCAGTAGCGGCGCCTCGATCCGCTCGGAGAGGTCGTCGAGTGCGTTCGCCACGGACGCATTCGTCGTCGGGTCGGCGTCGACGCTGCCCTCGGGCCAGAGGAGCACGTCGACGCCCGCGTCCACAATCGGCTCTGTGGCCTCCACTTGGGCGCGGAAGACGTCGTACGCCTCCCGCTCGTCGAAATACCCTGCGGGACCGTTCCCCTGCACCGCGCCGACGCGAAGCGAACCCGCATCCGTTGTCGGAAACTGCGGCACCGCGAACAGCAGAACGAGGAGCCCGACAGTGGGCGCAAGCGCCCACACCCGTCGAAGCTGACCGAGACGCACCCATTCGATACCGGCGGCGCAGGCCGCGACGATGAGAAAGGAAAGCCCGCTCATTCCCGTCCACGACGTGACCTCTGCCAGCGGAGAACTCGCCTGAGTCACCGCCACGCGCGCCCACGGGAATCCGCCGTACGGGAACGTGCCGAGAAGCTCCTCGCGTGCCACCCACAGCGACGCGACAAGCGCGGGAAGTGCGACGAGCCGTCCCCACGTTTTCGGGGCGAAGCGCGGCATCCATCGATATGCGAGAGCGATCGGCACAGCCGCAGCGGCCGTCAACGCCGCTTCGAGCGCGGACAGCGCGATCCATGGAATCGGGCCCAGGTAGCGCGCCGTGAACCCCAGGTTGACGAAGAAGAGGCCAGCGCCGAAGAGAAAACCGACGAGCACGGCGCCCCACACCCGTCGACCGATCAGGCTCACGAGGGCGAGCGGCACCGCGACGAAGACCACGGGCCACCAGGACAGGGCGGGGAATGCCAGAGTGAGAATCAGCCCGCCGGCGAGGGCGGCGAGCGATGCGGCCCACAGTGGCAGCACGGGTCGCGAGCGTTCGGGCACCCCCCGAGCATAACCGCGGCGACGGAGACGTTCCGTCTCGTCGCGCGAGCGTTCCGTCCACCCACTCACACCGACGCGTAGGCAACGATTCCGCGACGGATGGCATCGAGCGCCTTGCGCGCGATCGTCGCGACCGGCGGGTTCGCGACGATCGAGAGCTGATCGAGCAGGTCGATCGTCTGTTTCGTCCAGCGGACGAAGTCTCCCGCGGCCAGATCCGCCTGATCGAGAACGCGATCGAGCGTGCCGCCCCGCGCCCACGCATACATCGCGGCGGCCAGTCCGGTCGCGACGGGAGCAGAACCGGGAAGACGGTTTCCCTGCTCGAGATCGTCGAGGCGGGCCCAGAGCTCCTCCGTCGCGTTCAGGGCTGCCCGGAACGGTCCCCGTGGCAGCCCATGTTCCCCGGTACCGCTCTCATCGCGACGCGGCTCGTAGACGAGGCAGCAGGCGAGCGCGGCCATGCCCGCGGGGTCGAGCTCGGTCCAGATTCCCGTGCGCAGCGACTCGGCCACGAGCAGGTCGCGTTCGCCGTAGATGCGCTTCATCGTCGCGCCGGCAGGCGTCAGGCTGGTGGCGCCGCCCGAGTCGACCGCAACGTAATCCAGCGCCGAAAGCACATCAACGACCTGATCGAAGATGCGGGCGACGGTGCCTGTGCGCGCGTCGATCTGCTGGCGCAGCTTGTCAGTCTGCCTGCGCAGTTTCCAGTACCGCTCGGCCCACCGAGCGTGGGTCTCACGATCCGGGCAGCTGTTGCACGGATGCCGTTGCAGTCGGCGCCGGAGCGTCTCGAGCTGCTCCTGCCGTTGCCTGCGGAGGTGCGCCGGCGCCGAACGATCGCCCTTGCGCTCCAGATCGGACAGTTCACGCCGCATCCGCGCGAAGTCGGCGTAGTCACCCCGATCGCACGTCATCGCCTTCTCGTACCCGGCGAGGGAGTCCTCGGCATCCTTCACTTGGCGCGCCAGACCCACGACGGCGCGGTCGGCCTGGAACTGCGCAAAGGAGGACTCCAGGATCTCACGTGCCCGCGGGCGACCGAACCGGTCGATGAGATTCACCGCCATGTTGTACGTCGGCCGAAAGCTCGAGTTCAGCGGGTATGTGCGCCGAGACGCCAGCGCCGCGACCGCCTGTGGATCGAGGGCTTCCGTCCACTGGATGACCGCGTGTCCCTCCACGTCGATGCCGCGCCGCCCGGCACGCCCCGTCAGCTGCGTGTACTCGCCTGAAGTGATGGCCACACGCGCCTCGCCGTTGAACTTCTCGAGCTTCTCGAGCACGACGGTCCGCGCGGGCATGTTGATGCCGAGCGCGAGGGTCTCGGTCGCGAACACGGCTTTCACGAGCTTGCGCCGGAAGAGCTCCTCGACGACCTCCTTGAACGCCGGCAAGAGTCCCGCGTGATGCGCGGCGATGCCCCGCTCCAGGTTCTCTCGCCATTCCCAGTAGCCGAGGACGACGAGATCTTCGTCCTCCAGCGTACGCGTGCGCTCATCGACGATCTGGCGGATCTCGTCCCGCTCCTCGCGGCTGGTCAATCGCACACCCGCGCGACGGACCTGCTGGACGGCGGCATCGCAGCCGACGCGGCTGAAGACGAAGAAGATCGCCGGCAGAAGATTGGCGCGCGCGAGGAGCTCGACAACTTCGGGGCGATCCAACCGCTCGAGTCTGTGGATGGTGGCCGAACGCACCGGGCGCTGCCCGCCGCGATGCGTCCTCTTCCGCGGCGAGGTGTTCCCGCCGTGCGGGCGCGCCTCGATTGCGCGCCGGTCGGTGTCGACGTTGGCCCCGGTGGGCGATCGCAGGCGCATGAGCTCCTGGTTCACCAGGGCGGTGGCGACCCCCGCCCGGTCGTCGAAGAGCGGCAGCAGATCGCCGCGCACGAGCACGTGCTGTTCGAGCGGGACGGGCCGTGTCTCGGACACGATGACCTCGGTCTCGCCGCGCACCGTGTCGAGCCAGTCGCCGAACTCCTCCGCGTTGGATACGGTCGCAGACAAGGACACCAGTCGCACCGGAGGCGGCAGGTGGATGATGACTTCCTCCCACACGGCCCCGCGAAAACGGTCGGCGAGGTAGTGGACTTCGTCCATCACCACGAAGCGCAGACCGTGTAGCGCCGGCGAAGCGGCGTAGAGCATGTTTCGCAGCACCTCGGTCGTCATCACGACCACACGCGCGTTGCCGTTGATGTTGGTGTCGCCGGTGAGCAGACCCACCTCAGACTCTCCGTATACGGCCTGAAGCTCGCGGAACTTCTGATTGGACAGTGCCTTCATCGGTGTCGTATAGAAGGCTTTGTCGCCAGGCTGGAGCATCGCCAGATGAATGGCGAACTCACCGACGATGGTCTTGCCGGCGCCGGTGGGCGCGGCCACGAGAACACTGCGGTCGTCTTCGAGCGCGTGACAACCCGCGACCTGAAACGGGTCGAGCTCGAACCGCTGAGCCTCCGCGAACGCGGCCGTGAGCGGATGCGTGCGAGTCGCCTCGGCCCGCGCGAAGCTCACGGCAGGGTCGCTCACACGCCGCCGCCGAGTGCTGCGGCCGTACGTTTCGCCCTGCGCCGGTCGAAGAGCATCGACAGGCCAGCGGCCGCGAAGAAGAGGACGATCAAGATACCCGCGAGGATCAGCATGCTGACGATGTCGGCAGCGGGGGTGGCGAGGCCCGCGAAGACGACGGTCGCGAGTATCGCGACCCTCCATCCTTTGAGGATCGCCATACCGCTCATCACGCCGGCGAGGTTGAGCGCCACCAGGAACACCGGCAGGACGAACGAGATACCCACGACGATCAAGAGCTTGAAGACGAAATCGTAGTAGTACTTCGCCTCATACAGGTTCGCTGCGCCGTCTGCCGAGAACGTGGCCATGATCTCGACGATGTGTGGCATGACCCACCAGCCGACGAAGCAGCCGGCGAAGAACAGCGGCACCGCCGCCGCGACGAATCCGATCGTGTAGCGGATCTCCTTGCGCGTGAGTCCGGGCATCAGGAAGGCCCAGATCTGCCACAGCCACACGGGCGCAGACAGGATGATGCCCACGACGAAGGCGATGCGCAGACGCATGTCGAACGGACCGGTGATCGTCGAGTACATCAATCGGACGATCGCATCGGGATCTTCGCCGCGCTGTTCGGCGACGATGCGGATCGGCTCGGTCATCGCCCAGATGATCCAGTCGGTGAGCAGGAAGGCGACGACCATCGCCACGACGAGCGCGATAGCGCCGATCACGAACCTGCGACGCAACTCCACGAGGTGCGCACCGAGCGTCATCCGCTTGTCTCTAGGGGGGCCGCTGTTCGGTCCCTCCTTCGCCGTGAGTGGCTGCTCGGCCGTGGCCACGAGCCGCTAGGGCTTGGCTGCTTCGGGCGCCGAAGCGCCGGTTCCCACCGGCGGAACGGCCGGAGAAGGCACCTCGGTGGCGACCGACGACGTCACACCGGCGACGGCAGGATCTGCGGGCACGTCGTCGTCTTTCATGGCCTTGATCTCACCCTTGAAGATCCGGGCCGACTGTCCCATGCTCTTGGCGAGCGCCGGGAGCTTGGCCGCCCCGAACAGCAGCAGGATGACGATCAGCACGACCCACAGGTGCGGACCGGCGAACAGATTGCCCATTGCATCCTCATTTCACGGTGTCAGGTAGAGAGCGCAAGAACACTCTACCTCGCGCGCCCGCGCATGGGTTCAGCGATACTGGGCGAGCCCCGCTTCGGCCCAGCCCGCGGCCGACTGCCGCGCCGCCCGCGGCGCGATGATCTCGAGCTCACCCCCCAGCCGGGTCGCGACTCGCTTGAGACTGCGCGCGTCGCCGACCCGCACCCGCGCGGTCTCGAAGTCCGAGTCGACCCGGACCGTGTCGACCGCGACGTAGTCCGCGAGCAGCGGCGCCGCCGATGTGCGATATCGGATGTCGGCGACCACATCCGAATCACCCGGCTCGAAGAGGTCGGGCACTGCTTCTTCGGCGTGCGTGACGGCGATCTGCGTGAGGCGTACATCGCTGACCCGGTCGAGGTGGAAGGTCCGCATCGCCGATCTGAGGTGGCACCAGCCCTGCAGGTACCACTGGCCGCTCGCGATGTGCACTTTCACGGGGTCGACCGTGCGCGTCGTGGCGGGAGAATCGGGAGCCTTGTAGGTGAATGAGAGCGCAACCCGCGCACGGAGTGCCGCCGCAACCGCCTCTCGCACGTCGTCGACGCCGTCCGGCGCCACGATGAGTTCGGCCGGCGCACTGGACGCGCCGCGTGCGAGCTTGGAGAGGAGTCCCCGGACGATGCCGCTGTCACCGACGCCGGGAAGGGACGCGGCCAGCTGGAGACCGGCCAGGAGTGCCGCCGCCTCTCGCGCGGTCAGGCGAGGCGAGCGCTCCAGACCCACGGCGTTGGTGATGACGATGAGGTCCCGTTCGTCCAGGAGATCCCAGTCGATGTCGAAAAGGTCGTTCGCCATCTGCCAGAATCCGCTCTCGCCGGGCAGACCGATGACGGTGAGCTTCTCCACCATCCCCCGCATCTCATCCGGAGTGACGTCGAACGCGTCAGCCGCCTCGGCGAGTGAGACCTCGCCCTTCCCGATCAAATACGGTACGAGCTGCAGAATCAGCGCTGCGCGGTCCGTGGCCAGCAGTGGTCGTGTGCTCACGCGGTGCGCTCCTGGTCGGAGTGGATCGCGAGGGCGCGCTCAAGGCGGGCGATGACTTCGTCGCGCAGCACATCGGGCTCGACGACGCGGACCTCGGGACCGTACGAGGCCAGTTCGTCGGCGAAGACGTGCACGTCAACGTAGGGCACGCGGATGCCCTGATCGGCCTGCTGTGCGCGGCGGCTCAAGCGCAGCGCAGCCTCGGTACCCGGCTCGACCTCCAGCAGCGCGAGTTGACGGGCAGCAAGATCAGTCAGGCCGAGTAGCGCCCGCTCGCCCGCGCCATCGCGGAGGGCGAGGTCGAATGTTGCGCGCGTCACGCGCACATCGGACACGATCCGAGCCAACAAGAACGTCCGCGGCTGATCGTGCGCGAGGTCTATGCCGTACACGTGCCACCTCGCCTCGTACTCCAGCAGCGCGAGGGGCTGGATGAGGCGGAGGGTAGCGGCATCCTCCCCCGCCTTCAGGTACGAGAACTCGACGACGCGGCCTTGCTCGATCGCCCGTTGCAGCGGGACGAACGAGGGCGCCCGGAGGTTGATGTGCGGCGAGTAGCCGATGATGGGCGCGTCGACGTCGATTCCGAGCGCCCGGATCTTGCGCAGTCCGCTGCGTGCGTCGGCCGACATCGAGCTCTCGCTCCAGACACCCCCGGCGAGGTTCAGCACCGCTATCTCCGCAGAGCTGAAGCTGATGTCAGCGGGCAGCTCGTACTCGGCCGTGGGAATCCGATAACGCGCGTCACGGAGGTCGTCCGGATCGGTGTAGTCGCCGATCGTCTCGATCGGGATGCCGAGGCCGCGGAGGTTCTCCTTATCGCGCTCGAACATCTTCTCGAGGGCATCCTTGGATGCCCCCGTTTCGCTCTGCTCGCGATACCCGGCGACCGAGGCCAGGATCGTGCCTTTCGTCAGCCCCTGTTCTGTCGCCATGAGCGCGACCACCAGGTTGACAAGCCGCTCCTCAGGGGCGATACGCGTCGATTCCTGGGCCACGCGACCATCCTAGGCGGCGGGGTGAGGGGCGCACTCTGCGACGCGGCGATCAGGAGGCCGTCGGCGGGTCCACTCCGAGGATGTCGATCACGAAGACGAGTGTCGAGCCGGCCGGGATCGCGCCCGCAGGCTGGTCACCGTAACCGAGCTCCGGGGGAATCACCACGAGAATCTGCGACCCGACGGTCTGCTCATCAAGCGCCCGAGCGAATCCGTCGATGACGCCGCCCAGGGTGACTGCGGACGACGCGCCCCGCTCCCACGTCGAGTCGAAGACCGCGCGGTCGGCCCACGTGACGCCGGTGTAGTGGATGCGAATGGAGTCATCGGCGGTGACCACCTCTCCTTCGCCCTTCTTGAGCACCTCTACGACGAGATCCGACGGCGGCGGAGCGTCAGGGACGATGATTCCCGGCGTGCCGTTCGGTGCCAGCACCACGGACGGCATGCCGCTGCGGTCGTTGTACGCCGGCACGCCGTTCGCTGCGGCGAGATACACCTTCTGGAGATCCATCACGACGACCGCGGATGAACCCTCGGCAAGACGGAGGTTCGACGCCGCGGCCTCCGAAAGATCTGATGCCGGGATCGCGCCGACGATGCGCGAACCCTCCGTGGCGCACATCATCATCTTGCCGAAACCGGCGTAGTCCGTCACCCACTGCGACAGCGGCAGGACCTGCGTGCCCGACGTCAGGATGGTCTCTCCCGTCGCGCCGTTCGCGATGGCCACGGTGAAGACGACATCCTGCGATTCGGAGGTGACGGCCGTCCCCTCGCCGACCGTTTCGTCGGTGAAGACGGTGTGGTCGACATAGACCGGAGAGCTCACCTGCACGGCGGGCGCGCCGGCGGCGCCGGACACATCGAGAAGATCGAGGACCGAGGAATCGTTGCTAGGCCGTTCACATGACGCCGCAGGGGCCGCGGCGGAGCAGCCGACGAGAGCCAGCGCGGTCAGGCCGACGATGGCGAGGGCAGCAGGGATCCGGAGCACCGGATCAGTCTACGACGTCGTCGGGATCGACACCGGTCGCCGCCAGACGGGCACCGTCGGCCGCGCGCTGGGCTTCGCGCACCCGCTTACGGAGATTCTTGTCCGTGATCTGGCGGTCGCCGACGGCCCCAGGGGTCCATGCGTCGACGTCGATGTCGGAATAGGTCGGCTTCTTCAGCGCGCGTTTGCGGACGTCTGGCGCAACGACGCCCGGAGCGAGACGCCGTGCCGTCAGGAGGAAACCGGTGTGCCCGATCATGCGGTGATCGGGGCGGACGGCAAGACCCTCGACGTGCCAGCCGCGGATCATCGTTTCTGTGGCTTCGGGCTCCGTGAACAAGCCTGTCGCCCGCAAGTACTCGGCGACGCGGCTGAGCTGCGTCGCCGTGGCGATGTAGCAGAGCACGACCCCACCGGGCGTCAGTGCCTCAGCGACGACATCGATGCACTCCCACGGTGCCAGCATGTCGAGCACGACCCGGTCCACCGATGCCGGCTCCACCTCGCGCGGCAGCGCCTCGGCCAGGTCTCCCACCGCCACCCGCCACGTCTCCGGCTCGTGTCCCAGAAAAGTCTCGACATTCGCCCGCGCCACTTCGGCGAACTCCGCGCGGCGCTCGAAGGAGATCAGCTGCCCGGAGGCCCCGATTGCACGCAGGAGCCAGAGAGACAGTGCGCCCGACCCGACCCCGGCCTCAACGACGGTGGCCCCCGGAAAGATGTCGGCCGACGCGAGGATCTGTGCGGCATCCTTCGGGTAGACGATCGCCGCTCCGCGCGGCATCGACATCACGAAGTCGCGCAGCAACGGGCGCAGTGCGAGGTACTCGTGTCCCCCGCTGTTCGTATGCACCGAACCGTCGGGCTGGCCGAAGAGCGCATCGTGCTTCAGCACTCCGTGATGAGTGTGCAGTGCGCCGCCCTCACGGAGCGTGATGGTGTGCAGGCGGCCTTTCGGGCCGGTCAGCTGAACCCGGTCCCCCCATCGGAACGGACCACTGGGTCGCAGATCGGTGTTCATGCGCGGCCTCCGTCGCGGTGGGTGTTCGCGTGAGCGTGGAACTCCGCGAGGTCCTGGGGCGTGCGTCCCGCGAGGGTTGCCCAAAGGGTTGCCCCGGTGCCGACGAGCGACACCAAGAGCGGAACGCCGATCGTCGGGATGCCGGCCGCCACCGCCGCAGCCACGCCCGTCGGCGAGTCTTCGATCGCGACGGCGTCAGCCGGAGCGACTCCGAGCGCCGCGCACGCCTGGAGGTATGGATCGGGATGAGGCTTGGGACGCGTGGCCTCATCACCCGACACGATGACGTCGAAGGAGTCCGGATCCAGTCCCGACACCACCAATTCCGCCATCCGGCGCAGCGACATCGTGACCAGGGCAGTGGGGACGCCGGCCGCACGCAGTTCGCCGAGGAGCTTCGCCGCACCGGGCCGCAGGGGATTGCCTCGCTCCACCAGCTGGTTCATAACCTGCTCGGTCAGGTGGTCGACGATGCCGGTCACGCTCAGGCGCACGCCGGCATCCTGGAGGATGGCGGCCGAGGCTTCCAGGCCACTGCCCACGAGAGTCAACGCCTGCTCGTGGGTCCAAATACCGCCGAAGCGCTCGACCAGCGCTGTCTCGGCGTTCATCCAGTAGGCCTCGGTATCCACCAGGGTGCCGTCCATATCCCACAAAACGGCGGCAGGGAGCGAAGAGGTCATCGGTCCATGCTATCGACGGCGGCTCCGAGCCCCCTGCGTGCAGACCCGCGCGGAGACGCTCGCGTATCGTGAAGGGATCGGTTCGCGCGGCGTGAGGAGCACGGTGGACAATCTGGGACAGCGGGTCCTCGTGATCGCCTTCGACGGGTGGAATGACGCCGGCGAAGCGGCCTCGTCGGCGGTGGCTCGCCTGCGCGAAGGGTCCGAGTACACAGCCGTGCTCTCTGTCGATCCGGAGCTGTACTTCGACTATCAGTACACCCGGCCGCAGATCGCTCTCGAGGCCGACGGCTCACGCACCCTGTCCTGGCCCGAGGCGACGCTGTGGCGACCGAACATCGAATCCGACGGCACCCGGCTGTGGATCCTCTCCGGTGCCGAGCCCGCGCGCGCGTGGCAGGCCTTCGCAGCGGAGCTCATCGACGCCGCCCTCGCGGAAGACATCACCGGGATCGTGGCGCTCGGATCGATGCTGTCGGAGGTGCCGCACACTCGCCCGATCTCGATCTTCTCCGGCAGCGAGAACGAGCAGCTGCGGACCTCGCTCGGCCTCGAGCGCCCGATGTACGAGGGACCCGTCGGCATCTTGAGTGTTCTGACGCTGGCGGCCGAGCAGGCCGGCATCCCGTCTGCGGCACTGTGGGCATCGGTCCCGCACTATGTCGCCGGCCACAGCCCGTCTCCCAAGGCGACGCTGGCTCTGCTGGACCGCCTTTCCGAACTCACCGGCGCAGAGTTCCCGCGCGATGATCTGCCGGCCGCGGCGCTGGCCTGGGAAATCTCGATCGACGCGGCCGCCGCCGACGACGAGGAGATGACGGACTACATCCGGCAGCTCGAGCAGACCCGTGACACGTGGGACTCGCCCGAGGCCTCGGGCGACGCCATCGCGCAAGAGTTCGAGCGCTACCTTCGGCGCGACGGCGAGGGGCCGGGCAAGCCCGGTCGCGACCTGCCGCCCCGTCAGTAGGCCTGCAGCACGCCAGTGCCCAGCAGGGCGAAGAGCGCAAGGCCGAGCACGAGGCGGTAGATCACGAACGGCAGAAAGCTGCCGCGCTTCAGGTACTGCATCAGGAACGCGATCACTGCGAGCCCGACACCGAAGGCGACAGCGGTCGCTGCAGCCGTTTCCACGAGCGTGAAGACCTGCTGCCCCGGGTCGCTGAGAGCCTGCAGCAATTCGTACAGTCCGCTGCCGAAGACCGCGGGGACGGCAAGGAGGAAGGCGACCTCGGCGGCGGCCGGACGCGTGTACCCCAGCGCCAAGCCCATCGTGGTCGTGGCACCCGAGCGCGAGACACCGGGGATCAGTGCGAGCGCCTGAGCCAACCCGAGGGAAATGCCGTGGGGATAGGTGAGGTCTTCCTCGTTCCGCGTGCGGCGGCCGAGGGCATCGGCGGCGCCGAGCAGCAGACCGAACACGATGAGCACGATCGCGACAAGCCAGAGGTTGCGGAAGGAATCGCGGATGACGTCCTGGAAGAGGAAGCCGAGGACCCCGATCGGAATCGTCCCGAGGATCACGATCCAGCCCATGCGTGCGTCCGGATCATTGCGCGGGGCTGAGCCGCTGAGCGAGCGCGCCCACTGCGCGATGATCCGCATTATCCGCTTCCAGAAGTACACGAGGACCGCCAGCTCGGTGCCGATCTGGGTGATTGCCGTGAATGTCGCCCCCGGGTCCTGCGCGGACGGCAGAAACTCTCCCGCGATGCGCAGGTGAGCACTCGACGAGACCGGCAGAAACTCGGTCAGGCCCTGCAGGAGCCCCAGGATGATCGCCTCGATCAGGTGCATGACGGCCTTTCGCGGGTGTGCTCGTTCGAATCAGTCAGTATGTGCGGAGCAGATCGGTGAGCACGCGCTGACCGAAAACGAGTGCATCGATCGGGACGCGCTCATCCACACCGTGGAACATACCGGTGAAATCGAACTCGGTGGGAAGGCGCAGCGGCGCGAAGCCGTATCCGGTGATGCCGAGCGCAGCGAGAGCCTTGTTGTCGGTGCCGCCGCCCATCAGGTAAGGCAGCACCGGAATCCCCGGATCGTGCCGCTCCAGCGCGGCGAGCATCGCAGCGACGAGTGCACCCGAGAAAGGCGTTTCCAGACCGATGTCGCGGTGAATGACATCCAGTTCGATGTCATCCCCCACGATGCGCTGTATCTCAGCGACGATCGCCTCCTCCTTCCCCGGCAGGGTGCGCACGTCGATGGCGGCGACCGCAGCATCCGGAATGACATTGTGCTTGTAACCGGCGGTCAGTCCGGTCGGGTTCGTCGTGGTGCGCAGCGTTGATCGCAGAAAGCCGGATGCCGGTCCGGTCCGGTCGGCGACGCTGTCGGGGTCTGCCGGGTCCGCGCCGCTCAGGGCGGCCAGGCCGTCGATCGTCTGACGCGTCGTTCCCATCAGCTCGACGGGCCACGCCGTCCGCCCGAGAGCGGCGACGGCCTCGGCGAGGCGTGTCACGGCGTTGTCCGGGTGATATCGGCTGCCATGGCCGGCCGAGCCCCGGGCACGGAGGCGAAGCCAGACGAGCGCCTTCTCCCCCACCTGAAGCAGGTACGCACGCCGCTCGCCGACCGCGATCGAGAAGCCGCCGACCTCGCTGATGGCCTCTGTCGCGCCGGCGAACCACTCCGGCCGGTTGCTGACGACCAGCTGCGAACCCTCGACGCCGCCGTTCTCCTCGTCCGCGAAGAACACGACGATGATGTCGCGGGCGGGACGTTCTCCTGCCCTCAGAAGCTCTGACACCGAGGCGAGAATCATGGCATCCATGTTCTTCATGTCGACAGCGCCACGGCCCCAGAGCATGCCGTCGCGGATCTCGCCTGCGAAGGGATCGACACTCCAGTCGCTCTTCACCGCCGGGACCACATCAAGGTGCCCGTGGAGCACGAGCGCGGGCTTGCCGGGGTCCTGCCCCACCACCCGCGCCATGAGGTTCGTGCGCCGCGGAATGGGCTCGTAGTACTCGGGCACGAGTCCCAAGGCCCCGAGGTAGGCGCCGACGTACTCTGCGGCCTCGCGCTCGCCGTTCGCGCGGCCCTCTCCGAAGTTCGTCGTGTCGAAGCGGATCAGGTCCCGGGCGAGCCGTGCGACCTCGGGCAAATCCTCTGACATGCCCCCACGCTAACGGAGAGACCGTGAATCGATCCTCGAAGCACGAAAAAGGGCCCCTTTCGGGACCCTCTTCCATCTGTGCGCGAGGGGGGACTTGAACTGACCTCGACCCCCTCGCGCGCAGGGTCACGAATCGGCGTTCAGGCCCGCAAATACAGGGCAGTCGGCGGGTAGCCCTGTGGACAACTACACGGCGCTACGTGTACCTGCATGACTCTTAGCACCTGAGTTAGCACTTTCGGCACCCCGAAGTGGCGACGTTGAGAGGGGATCAAACGTAGGCTGAAAGCATGGTCGTGATCGCGGTCGTTTTCCCATTCGTACTGCTGCTCGCGGCAGTGGTGATTCAGTTGGCTGCTAACGGCGTGCTCCGTCGGAACAGGGTCGCTGGGATTCGCGTTCGGTCAACCCGGAGTACCGATGTCGGGTGGGTCGCCGGTCACAAGGCTGCCGCCCCGGAATTCGTCAAGTCAAGTGAGACAGCTGGTTTCTAGACTGTTTCTGCGATCGGGGTGGTGGCGGGCGTCTGTTTCGTTGGTTCGTTGATCCAGACCTCGGTGCTGATTTGTGGTGGCCGGGGCCGTCGCGCGAAGCGCTCGGGATGCTGGATCCAGGCGCTGTTCAGCGTCTGCTGCCGATGTTCGTCGATGTCAGCGTAGGTACCTTGGTGCACGGAAGCGGGCGTGTGCCAGCCGATCCCGGAGTGGTGGTGGACGTGGTTGTAGTCGGTGAAGAACCCGTCGCAGAACGCTTGCGCTTCGGTGCGGGAGTCGAAGTGGTGGGGGAAGTCCGGCACTTTTTCTAGCACTTCGACGGAAAATGACCTCCGACCCGAGATATAAAATCCCTGGTCAGAGGCCATTTTCACTCTGTGCGCGAGGGGGGACTTGAACCCCCACGCCCTATACGGGCACTAGCACCTCAAGCTAGCGCGTCTACCTATTCCGCCACCCGCGCAGATGCTTCCGGTTTCGCAACCGAAGATCGACATTACCATGTCCGGAGGCTCGCCCAGAAATTGCGGCTAGGCCGCCACACCGAACACCAGGCCCAGCGCATACGTCACAGCCGCGGCACCGAACCCGATCGCGAGCTGGCGGATCCCGCGGAGAAGCGGAGGTGCACCGGAGAGAAGGCCGACCATGGCGCCGGTCGCCAAAAGTGCCGCGCCGACCATCAGCAGCGCCAGGAGCACGGCCGGAGCGCCGCTCAAACCGAACACCCACGGCAGCACCGGGATGATGGCCCCGGAAGCGAAGAAGAGGAAGCTCGACCCCGCTGCTCCCAGCGCACTGCCGACGGTCTCGTGATCGCCGACGCGCTCGGGCTCTCGGGCATACGGAGTCGATCGGTCCGCGGCCTGCGCCGTGGCGATGACCTGCTGCGCCGCGGCGATCGAGTCCGCTGCGCTCATCCCGCGCGTGCGATAGACCAATGCCAGCTCGTTCACATCCAGGTCCAGATCGGGCAGCACCTCGTCGGCGTAGTTGCTCGGCTCGGTGGCATCGAGCAGCTCACGTTGTGATCGGACTGAGACGAACTCCCCCGCGCCCATCGACAATGCCCCCGCGAGAAGCCCCGCGATACCGCTGAAAAGGACGAACTGCGGTGCGACCCCTGTTGCCCCGATACCGAGGACCAGCGCGAGGTTGGAGACGAGCCCGTCGTTCGCCCCGAACACCGCAGCCCGGAACGTGCCCGAAAGACGGCGGCGGCCGCGGGCGGCGAGGCCCCGGACCACCTCGCGGTGGATCCGCTCATCCGCCACCATCCGGGCGGTCGCGAACGGCTCACTCTGATAGGGAGAGCGGCCCTCTTCGTTCTGCGCAAGCGCGAGCACGAAGATCGAACCGAATCCGCGGGCGAGCAGGCCCAGCATCCGCGAGCCCGTGCTGGCGCGCGGCAGGCGCACGGGCTCTCCGCCGAGGAGTTCCAGCCAATGCTCCTCGTGCCGACGCTCGGCCTGGGCCAGCGCCAACAGGATCTCTCGTTCCTCCCCCGCCCGGCGCTCCGCGAGTGCGCGGTACACGCGACCCTCGGCGCGTTCATCGACGAGATATCGCATCCAGCGACGACGGTCGCGTGCACTCGGCTGGGCGGGGCCGGGAGAACTCACGCTTCCACGCTAATCGGCGGGTGTTTCGCCCAGGTTCCGGATACGGGTTTTGCCAGCATTTCGGCGCTCCGAAGGCGCGAGCGTCATGAATGCACGCGCCGGCGGAGAATCTCGATCCTCGCCTGCAGCTGTGCGACCGTGGCGCGGGCCACTTCCGGCCCCCCACAGAGCCGTCGGAGCTCGGCATGCACCGCGCCGTGCGGCTCGCCACTCTGCCGCGCGTACAAGCCGACCAGGCTGTTGAGAAGCTGTCGCTGCTCCTTCAGCGTACGGTGGAGCGCGGGCGGCAGACCCGGATCGACGGCTCCCGGGGAAACTTCAGTCGCCATGGCTCCTTCACTCGCCTCCCGCGCGCGGCGGTGACGGGACTGGCGACTCTGACGCTGCATCAGCAACTCATGCACGTGCTCGGGCTCGAGCAGGCCGGGAAGTCCCAGAAACTCTTCTTCCTCGGGCGTGCCGGGAACAGCGAGCTGGCCGAACTCCCGCCCGTCATAGAGGACGCGGTCGAAGTGAGCGACGGATCCGAGGGCCTGGTACACGAACTCCTGATCGAGCTCCTCCGAAGCCTTCTCCTCCCGCTCCGCATCGGCGAGGAGCGCGTCGTCCAGCAGACCGTCGTCGTCATTCTCGCGATCCAGCGCATGGTCTCGTTCGCGCTCCATTTCACCCGCGAGCGCCAGCAGCTGCGGCACATTCGGCAAGAAGATCGACGCCGTCTCGCCGCGCCGCCGAGCTCGGACGAAGCGGCCGACAGCCTGCGCGAAGAACAGCGGCGTCGACGCGCTCGTGGCGTACACGCCGACGGCCAGCCGCGGGACGTCGACGCCTTCGGACACCATCCGGACGGCCACCATCCATCGCGCCGTCGACCCGGCGAACGTCTCGATCCGCCCGGAGGCAGCCGTGTCGTCCGACAGGACGACGGCCGGCTGCTCTCCGGTGATCTCGTGGAGGATTGCGGCATAGGCGCGGGCTGCGGTCTGTTCCGTCGCGATCACGAGTCCCCCGGCATCCGGGACGTCTGTGCGCACTTCCGAGAGCCGCCGGTCGGCACTCCGCAGCACCGCGGGAATCCAATCCCCCTCGGGGTCGAGCGCCGTTCGCCACGCCTGCGCCGTCACGTCCTTCGTGTTGTCCTGGCCGAGGTGCGCCTCGAGCTCGTCACCCGCTTTCGTGCGCCAGCGCATCTTTCCGGCATAGACCAGGAACAGCACCGGGCGGACGACGCCGTCCGCCAGAGCGCGCCCGTACCCATACGTGTAGTCCGTGCGGGAAAGCCGAATGCCCTTCTCGTTCGGGTGATACTCCACGAACGGAATGGGCGCAGTGTCGCTGCGGAACGGTGTGCCCGATAGAAGGAGACGCCGCGTCGCTCGCCCATACGCCTCGCGCAGAGCATCGCCCCAACTGAGCGCGTCGCCGCCATGATGAGCTTCATCAAGGACCACGAGAGTGCGCGCCTCGATCGCCATCCTCTGATGCACGGATGCCTTCACGGCCACCTGCGCGTACGTGACCGCGACGCCGTGATAGTGCCGTGCCGGCGTACGCTGCCGGTTGCTGAACCGCGGATCAAGACGAATTCCCACCCGGGCCGCAGCATCGGCCCACTGCGTCTTGAGGTGCTCAGTCGGTGACACCACGACGATCCTGTCGATCACACCGCGGCGTAGCAGTTCACTGGCCAGCCGCAGCGCGAAGGTCGTCTTGCCCGCACCCGGTGTCGCGGCGGCGAGGAAGTCCCGCGGGCCTTTACCGACGCCGTCCGGCCCATCCTGCGCGAAGTACGCCTCGAGGGCTTCGGCCTGCCAGGCGCGGAGATTCTGCGCTGTTCCCCACGGAGCACGCTGGGGAAATGCGGGCGACAGCCGCCCGGCGGCAAGACTGCCGAAATGCCCCTGCTGGTCCTCATCCACGAGGGACCAGCCTATCCGCGGGACCGACACGCCCGCCTCGAGCGGAGCGCTGCGACGCCCGGCCGCACTCGTTCAGCGTGTGCGGCGCGGCGGGCGCAGCGCCCAGAGCGCGATCGCAGCCGCGGAGGCCACGTTGAGCGAGTCCACTCCACCGGCCATCGGAATCGTCACGACGCTGTCCGCGCCGGACAGCGCGCGGCGCGACAACCCGTCGCCTTCGGAACCCATCATCAGCGCGACGCGCTCCGGCCTGTCCGCGGCGAAGACATCAACGTCCACAGCATCGTCGGTCAGCGCCATCGCCGCCACATGCATACCTGCATCAGTCAGGATGCTTCGGGCCTCATGCCACACCGGCATCCGCGTCCAGGGCACCTGGAAAACCGTGCCCATGCTCACGCGCACGCTTCGGCGATACAGTGGATCGGCGCAGCGTGGACTGATGAGCACAGCGTCGGCTCCCAGACCGGCTGCAGCCCGGAACGCCGCCCCGACATTCGTGTGATCGACGATGTCCTCGAGGATCAGCACGAGGCGCGCATCCGCGAGGAGATCCGCCATGGCCCGCTGCGCCGGCCGGTGCATGGCGGCCAGCGCGCCGCGGTGCACGGGGTAGCCGGTGAGCTGCTCCGCCACCTCGTCGTCTACGACCAGGATCGGCGCATCGCCGACGAGTCCGCTCACCTCATCGAGCCACTTCTCCTGCACGAGTACCGACCGCGGGCGGTGCCCCGCAGCCATGGCACGGGCGATGACCTTGGCAGATTCGGCGATATAGAGTCCGCCCGCGGGCTCGAGCGCGCGCCGGAGCGCGACGTCGGTCAGATCGCGGTAGTCCGCCAACCGGTCGTCGGCAGCGTGGGCGATCCTGAATACGGGCATGGCTCCATAGTGTCACCGCATCCGAAACATCCCGGAAAACCGTGACGCGTAGGCTCGGCCCCGGAGGGGATGCGATGTCGACCATGCTCGAGATGGATCCGCAGGCTACCGCCGCAGTCGGCCGCGCGATCGACGCGCTCGCCGGCCGGCGCATCGCGATCCTGACCGGCGCCGGCGTGTCCACCGATTCCGGGATTCCCGACTACCGCGGAAAGGGCGCGCCCACGCGCACCCCCATGACGGCGCAGCAGTTCCTGACGAGCGAATCCGCGCGCCGCCGCTATTGGGTGGGAAGTCATCTCGGCTGGCGTGCGTTCGCCGCCTCCTCGCCGAACGACGGCCATACGGCGCTCGCCGATCTGGAGCATCGTGGCATCGCGAGCGGTGTGATCACGCAGAACGTCGACGGCCTGCATCTGCGCGCCGGCAGTCGCCGCGTCGTCGAATTGCACGGAACGATGCGCCGAGTGCTCTGCACGCAGTGCGGGCAGGTGTTCGATCGGCGCGACCTCGCCGTTCGTGTCGAGGCCGAAAACCCCTGGATCACCGTTCCGGAGGACGTCCAGCTGGGCCCCGACGGCGACGTGCTCCCGTCATCGAGCGACGCATTCATCGTGCCGGCCTGCTCTGTGTGCGCGGGCATGCTGAAGCCTGACGTCGTCTTTTTCGGCGAGTACATCCCGAACGAGAAGTTCCACGAGGCAGAGCAGCTCGTGCGCTCGAGCGAGGCACTCGTGATCGCCGGGTCTTCTCTGGTCGTGAACTCCGGAGTCCGCCTCCTCGAGCGCGCGCGCCGGCGAAAGCTGCCGGTCGTCATCATCAACCGGGGCCAGACACGCGCGGATGTGCGCGCAACGGTCAAGGTGGATGCCGGCACGACCGAGGTGCTGCGCACCCTCGCCAGGGCGCTCCCCGCTCTGCTCTGAGAACTCGGGAAAGCCGGGCACCAGCAGCGTGCGGCGTAGGCTCGAACAGTGACAACGCTTCTGCTGGTGCGCCACGGTGAGACCGACTGGAACGCGGCCCACCGCATCCAGGGTTCCAGCGACATCCCGTTGAACGACACCGGACGCGCGCAGGCTCGCGAGACGGCCGCGATGCTCGCAGAACGATTCGCGGGGGTCCGGCCGTTCGTGGTCTCCAGCGATCTGTCACGCGCGAGAGAAACCGCCCAGATCATCGCCGCGGCACTCGGCGCGGGCGAGCCCCGCGCCTATCCGTTGCTGCGGGAACGAGCGTATGGCGTCGCCGAGGGTCTATCGGTCCGGGAGTACTTCGAACGGTTCGGCGCATGGGACCGCGAGAGCGTGCCGGACGCGGAGACCTCACCGGAGCTGCGCCGTCGCGCCGTCGGCGCCGTGCAGCGCATCGTGCGCGACGCGCGCCGGCTCCACGCTCCGCTCGATGTGCCGGTCATCGCCGTCTCGCACGGCGGGCTCATCGCCCAGCTCATCCGTCATGCGAGCGGCGGTACCCTGCCCCTCGCCGGCGAACGGCTCGCAAACGCATCGACGCACGAGTTCCTGGTCGAGCGGCATCACCTGAGCGTGCGCTCATACACCGCCGTTCCGATCACGTAATCGATCGAGGCGGGGCGGCACCCACATCGCACGTCGCTCAAGAATGTAATGCCTCCCTGAGCATGTTGCGCAACAGTCACCGCTTCGCACTGCTATCGTTGGGCACTATGGGACTTCTCGACCACGTAGACCTGGAACTCTTGGATGCTCTGGCCGACGACCACCGCGCGACCGTCGTCGCCCTCGCCGATCGTCTCGGTCTCTCACGCAACACCGTGCAGGCACGCATGGCGAAGCTCGAACGATCCGGCGTTTTCCTCTCGTTCGAACGCGCGATGTCACCCAAAGCACTCGGACTGCCGATCGAGGCGATGATCAGCATCACGGTGCACCAAGCCGATCTTCCTCGCATCACCGCCGAGCTGGGTGAACTCCCGGAAATCCTACAGGTCCACGGACTGAGCGGTCAGGTCGACCTGATGGCCCACATTGCGGCGCGCGACACGCAGCACCTGTTCGATGTGGATGCCCGCATCCTCTCGATCGATGGCATCGAGCGAACCGAGACCTCCCTCGTCATGGGCGAGGTCATCGGCTACCGTGTTCGCCCTTTGCTGGCGTCTGCTCGAGCGGACTCACCTCGAGCGGAATCACCTCGAGGGGAGTGAGCGCCGCGCTCGCACTGATCGCGTCCGCTTCGGCGGCATCCATACGCACGAGGACGACGCCCACCAGGATCAGCGCGCCGCCGACGAACTGGACGGGTGCGGGGGTCTCGCCGATCAGAAGCCACGCGAACGCGAGCGCGAACAGCACCTCGGAGAGACCGATGAAGGATGCCACGCGTGAACCGATTCTCGGCACCGCCATGACGCCCAGCGCGTAGCCGAGAGTGGTCCCGACCCCGCCCACCCAGAGGAGCGGCAGGAGCCCAGGAAGCTCGATCCCGCGAAATGCGACCGTGACCTGGGGTGCGGCGAACGGCATCACTCCGGTGACCGCGAGCAATCCCATGAACCCGGCGCCGACGAGCAGGCCCCCCGAGGCGAGAGCGAGCGGCGGCAGGTCACCCCCGGTGCGCTCGGACATGACGAAATAGACGCAGACGCAGACGGCGGCGCCCAGGGCGAAGAGTGTGCCGAGCGGGTCGAACCGGGCACCGGCGATGTCAACGACGAAGATGAGGCCCGCGACCGCGACGATCGAGCCTCCGATGACCAGGTGTGACGGTGCCCGGCGCGTACGCAGCCAGACGAAGCCGACCAGCATGACAGGCGCCAAGTACTGGATGAGAAGCGCGACGGCGACAGGCATCCGCTGCATGGCAGAGAAGAAGAGCAACTGGCACCCGGCGACGGGAATGAGGCCGAAGGCCACCAGCGACCAGGCGTGTCGGCGCAGGAACGAGCGTTCACGATGGATCGCACGAACGAGCATGGGCGAGAGGATGAGACCGGCCAGCCCCATGCGCACGATGAGCGCGGCTGAGAGCGACCACCCCGCCTCCAGCAGAGGCTTGACGAGCGGCCCACTCGACGAGAAGGCGAGCGCCGATACGATCGCCATGACGATGCCCGCGGTACGGTGAGCGGGCAGGCGGGTGGGCTGCACGCCCGGAAGCGGAGGAGGAGTCGTGTGGGTCACCGGTGGTCTGCGTTCTACGGAGACAGGATCCCGAAACCGGGAACCTGTCAGGGGTGTAAGGCATTTACACTAGTGACAGTACTGCCCGCGAGCGTCAGGAGTCAATATGGTTTTCATTCATGACACAGAGATGTCCCTGCGTGCTGCCGCTGCTCTCGTGAACACGCTTCCCGGCACGGACTCCGACCACATCGATCGCCTCGCCTCACAGGCCGATTTCACCACCTACCTCAAGGAGTACGCGTACACCGGCACACTCCACCGAGATGATGCCGAGCTCGAGGCCGTGCGCGGTAATCGACAACGGCTGCGCGAGCTGTGGCACGTCGCCCGCGATGGCGCTGTGCCACTGGTCAATGCCATGCTCCGCGACGGGCACGCGCTCCCCCAGCTCGTGATCCACGACGGCTTTGACTGGCATATCCACGCGACCGAGTCGGATGCACCGCTGTCGACGCGCATGCTGGTCGAGGCCGCGATGGCGTTCGTCGACGTCATCCGCTCGAACCAGTGGGACCGCGTGCGCACGTGCGACGCCGACGACTGCGAGGCGGTCTACATCGACTTCTCCAAGAACGGCTCGAAGCGCTACTGCGACACCGGCAACTGCGGCAACCGCATGAACGTCATGGCGTACCGTCGGCGGAAGGCCGAAGAAAGCGCGTGATGGCGGCGGCGGCCTGCTGCGGCTTCTCGTAGTGGATGAGGTGCCCGACCCCGGCGATCTCGACGAGCTCGGCTCGGGGGAACAGCGTCTGCAGATGCCGCTGCGCCCCGATCGGGGTGATGTCATCACGGTCGGCGGCGATCAACAGCGTCGGCTGCGCGATCTGCGGGGCGAAGACCCGGACGTCATTCGACACCGAGGCGAGAAACCCCTGGCGCAGCACGTCACGGTCGGCGAAGCGGGAGAAGTAGGTGTCGTGCTGGTCATGGATGAACGTCCGCAGTTCGGGGTCTTTCGTCTTGGCCATCGAGATGCTCATGACGCGCACGATGAGGCCATTGCGCAGCAGGGCGTCACCCAGCGGGCGCGGCAGATGTGCTCCCGCCCAGTAGTAGAAGACAGCCAGGCGGGTGAGGATCCCGCGCGGTCCCTCGAGCGCCGGAGCGCCGATCGGGTTGACGAGAATCACCCGCGGTGTGCGCAGCCCTCCCGCGACGGCTGCCGCGACCACGATCGATCCGAAGGAGTGCCCGAGGACCGGCGCGCCGGGCGCGACGACGTCGACGAAATCGGCGAGCCAATCCGCATAGGCCTGCAGGGTGTGCTCAACGCCAGGCAGCGGAGCGGTCTCGCCGAAGCCGGGAAGGTCGGGAGAGATGATTCGGATGCCACCCAAGTGGGCGACGACGGGCTCGAGGCCGTGATGATCGCCGCGGTAGCCGTGGACAGCGACGAGGGTGGTCTCCGCATCGGGCTCACCGTAGACCCAGTACGCCGTCCGGCCGCCTCGCACCGTCGCCTCGCGCCGCTCGACGCGGATCTCGGCCAGCCGGTCGGCGTACGGAGAGGGAACGGCCATCCGTCGAGTCTACGAGCGCGGCGTGGCCTCACACACCATGTCCCAGGCACCCTCTAGCGTCGGATCATGCAATCCTGGCAACCCGACCCGCTCGCGCTCTTCGACGAATGCCTGCAGTCCGCGGGCGAGGACCCGGCAGCCGCCTCGTCGCACTGGGCTGACACCGTCGGAGTGTTCGACCTCGAAACGACGGGCGTCGACGTGACCATCGACCGCGTCGTCACGGCGCACGTAGGTCTGCTCGGCCCGGACGGAATCACCCTGCGCGCCCAATCGTGGCTCGCCGACCCGGGTATCGAGATCCCGGAGGGTGCATCGGCGATCCATGGCATCAGCACCACCTACGCGAGTGAGCACGGGCGGCCCGCAGCGGAAGTGGTGGCCGAGGTGGTCACGGCTCTGCGGGTGCTGTTGGATGCCGGCATCCCCGTCGTCGCCTACAACGCGCCGTTCGACTTCTCGCTCCTGAAGTACGAGGCACTGCGACACGGCGTCGAGCCGATCGCGGCTCCGTCACCCGTGGTCGATCCGCTGGTGCTCGACAAGGCCCATGACCGCTATCGCAAGGGGAAGCGCACGCTCGAGGTCGTCGCCGCACACTACGCGGTCGAGTTCACAGGTGCCCACGACGCCGCCGCCGACGCAACCGCCGCCGGACGGATCGCCCAGGCGCTGGCGACTCGCTTCGCGCTTGCCGCCGATGTGCGCGAGCTCCATACGCAGCAGATCAGCTGGGCCCGCGACCAAGCCGAAAGCCTCACAGAGTACTTCATCCGCATCGGGCGACTCGAACCCACCGAGCGTCTTGACGGGGCCTGGCCGATCCGCTGACCCCGCGATCCTCCTGCACCGGGCGGCGGCATGTCCGGATGGCGCGAAAGCCCCGCCGAAGCGGGGCTTTCGAGGAATGAGCTCAGTTGCTCGAACCGCCGAAGTTCTTGAAGCGCTGGTTGAACTTCTCGACGCGGCCGGCAGAGTCCATGATGCGCTGCTTGCCCGTGTAGAACGGATGTGAGGCGGACGAGATCTCGACGTCGATGACGGGGTAGGTCACGCCATCCAGCTCGATCGTCTTGTCACTTGACACGGTTGAACGGGTCAGAAAGGTCTCGCCGGAGCCGAGGTCGCGGAACACGACCGGCTGGTAGTCGGGGTGAATGTCAGTCTTCATTGGGATCCTCACGAAGTGCCCTGGATTTTGCCAGCGGCGATGGGAGTCTGCAGTGCGCCGCACAGCGCGCACACCAAGGACCGATCTTACCATCCCGACGTCGCATCAGGAACCAGTTCGGGCCCGCGCAGCGTAGCGCCCCGCATCCGCGCTCAGCATGATCTCCGCGCCGAATGTCGCGGAGAGGTTCGGCGCGGTCAGTGTCTCGCCCAGCGGACCCTTCGCGACGACCTGTCCGTCGCGCAGCAGCAGGACGTGTGTGAAGCCGATCGGAATCTCTTCGACGTGGTGAGTCACCATGATCATCGCCGGCGTAGTGGGCTCCTGCGCGTAGCCACCGAGCAGACCCAGCAGCTCTTCGCGGGCGCCGAGGTCGAGGCTGGAGGTCGGCTCATCGAGGAGCAGCAGCTCGGGGTCGGTCATGACGGCCCGCGCAATCTGCACACGCTTGCGCTCCCCGTCCGAGAGGGTCCCGAACATGCGCTCAGCGAGGTGCTCGAGCTTCCACTCAGCCAAGACGCGCCGGGCGCGCTTCTCGTCGATTCTCTCGTACTCTTCCTTCCACCGACCGAGCACCGAGAACGCCGCAGTGAGAACGACGTCGATCACGGGCTCATCCGCCGGAATCCGCCGCTCGAGTGCCGACGATGCGAAGCCGATTCGCGGGCGCAGCTCGAACACATCACTGCGTCCCAGGACCTGGTCGAGAATCGTCACTGATCCCGATGTGGCATGCAAGAGCGTCGCGGCGAGCTGGAGCACGGTCGTCTTTCCAGCGCCATTGGGTCCGAGGATCACCCAGCGCTGATCATCGGCGACCGTCCAGTCCACGTGATCGACGATATTGCGAGAGTCGCGACGGACGACGACATCGGAGAATTCGAGGACCTGCGGCATGCACCTCAGCCTATCGGGCGACCGAATCAGTTCCCGGTCACCTCGCGGTAGAGTGCCGCAGTTGCCTCGGCGATCGCTGCCCAGCTGAACTCCGTGGTCGCCCGCTCACGTCCGGCCGCCCCATACGCGCGCGCACGCTCCGGGTCGGCGAGAACTTCGGCGAGGACAGCCGCCAGGTCCGCGACGAACTTGTCCGGGTCCGTCGGTGTCCCAGTGCCGTCCTGAACCTGCTCGATCGGCACGAGGCGTCCGGTGACGCCATCGACGACGACCTCGGGAATCCCGCCCGTGGCGGTGCCGACGACCGCAGCTCCGCACGCCATCGCCTCGAGGTTCACGATGCCGAGCGGCTCGTAAACCGACGGGCAGACGAACGTGGTGGCGGCGGTGAGCAGTGCACGCAGCTGATCACGCTGGAGGAAATCGTCGATCCATACAACGCCCGAACGCCGGCGCTGCAGGTCGCGCACGAGGTCAGTGACCTCCGCCAAGATCGCCGGCGTGTCGGGCGCACCGGCGCACAGGACGATCTGCACCTCAGCCGGCAGCAGGGCGGCCGCCCGCAGGAAGTACGGCAACCCCTTCTGCCGTGTGATGCGTCCGACGAAGACGACCGACGGCTTGCCCGGGTCGATTCCGTAGTGCTCGAGAAGCGGCGCATCCTCTCGTGGGCGCCAGGACTCGACATCGATGCCGTTGTAGATCACCCGCACCTTCGCGGGGTCCAGCGACGGGTAGCTGCGGAGGATGTCACGCCGCATTCCTTCGCTCACCGCCACGACCGCCGCGGCACCCTCGTAGGCGGTCTTCTCGATGTAGCTCGACACTGCATAACCGCCGCCGAGCTGCTCGGCTTTCCACGGGCGGAGCGGTTCGAGGGAGTGGGCCGTGACGATGTGCGGGATGCCGTGCAACAGTGACGCCAGGTGACCGGCGAAGTTGGCGTACCAGGTGTGTGAGTGCACGACGTCGGCGCCCGCGATGTCGCCGACGATCTCAAGGTCAACACCGAGAGTCTGGATGGCGCCGTTGGCTGTGGCCAGCTCCGCAGGCACCCCGTAGGAGGTCGTGTCGGCCGCGTCGCGCGCTGCCCCGAAGGCGCGCACCTGCACCTGGATGCTCGGTCGAAGTGCGGCGACGAGCTCGGTGACGTGAACTCCGGCCCCGCCGTAAATCTCCGGCGGATATTCCTTTGTGACGATGTCGACGCGCATGCCGTGAACGCTAGTACAGACGCCGATGTCGGGCATAGTGTGGTGCCATGCCCGTAACGCCGAAGGTATTCGGAATCATCCTCGCTGGCGGCGAGGGAAAGCGCCTCATGCCGCTGACGACGGATCGTGCCAAGCCGGCGGTTCCGTTCGCCGGACAGTACCGGCTGATCGACTTCGCGATCTCCAATCTGATCAACTCAGGTCTTCGCCAGATCGTCGTGCTCACGCAGTACAAATCACACAGCCTCGACCGTCACATCTCGCAGACGTGGCGGATGTCAGCCCTGCTGAACGCCTACGTCACGTCGGTGCCCGCTCAGCAGCGGCTCGGTAAGAGGTGGTTCTCCGGCTCAGCGGACGCCATCCTGCAGTCACTCAACCTGATCCACGACGAGAAGCCCGACATCGTGATGGTGATCGGCGCCGATCACGTCTATCGCATGGACTTCGAGCAGATGCTGGAAGCCCACATCACCTCCGGCGCGAAGGCGACGGTCGCCGGCATCCGTCAGCCGATAGGCCTGGCCAACCAATTCGGCGTGATCGATCTCGACCCGGTCGATAACCTCACGATCCGTGACTTTCTGGAGAAGCCGCAGAACCCCACCGGGCTCTCCGACGCTCCGCACGAGGTCCTGGCGTCGATGGGCAACTACATCTTCGACACCGATGCCCTCATCGCTGCCGTCGAGGCGGACGGCGAGCTTCCCGGCTCCCACCACGACATGGGTGGGGACATCATCCCCTATTTCGTTTCTCGCGGCGAAGCGGCCGTCTACGACTTCCAGCGCAATGACGTGCCGGGCTCCACGGAGCGCGACAGGGACTACTGGCGCGATGTGGGTACGATCGATTCGTTCTTCGACGCGCACATGGATCTCATCTCGACGCTGCCGGTCTTCAATCTCTACAACATGGACTGGCCGATTCATTCGCAGTCGGTCAACTCCCCCCCGGCGAAGTTCGTCCGTGACAGCGTCGGCCGCATGGGAAACGCCATCGATTCGATCGTCTCGCTTGGTTCGGTGCTTTCGGGAACTCACCTGGAACGCAGCGTCGTCGGCCCTTGGACACTGTCCGGCGGCGGATCGACGATCACCGATTCCGTCCTCTTCGAGCACGTGAACGTCGGTCCCGGCGCGCGGGTGCACCGCGCCATCCTCGACAAGAACGTCGTACTCGATCCGGGAGCCACCGTCGGGGTCGACCGCGAGCGAGACCTCTCGCGCGGCTTCACAGTCACCGATTCCGGGATCACGGTCGTCGGCAAGAACGTCCGCGTCACGGGCTGAGACCTCCACGGGTACGGTGGACGGGTGCCTGACGCCCGCTTCCTCGTCGTGTTCGATGCCGACTCCACTCTCATCCGCAATGAGGTCATCGAGCTCATCGCCGACGAGGCCGGCCGCCGGGCCGAAGTCGCCGCCGCAACCGAGGCGGCCATGCGCGGAGAGGTCGACTTCGCGACGAGCCTTCGCTCCCGCGTGGCGGCGCTGCGGGGCGTGCCGGTGTCGGCGTTCGCGCGGGTCGTGTCGCGCATCGAGCCGACGCCCGGTGTGAGGGGACTCATCGCAGAGATCCACGATCGTGGAGGAATCGCCGGGGTCGCCTCCGGCGGCTTCCACGAGATCCTCGATACGGTCGCAGCCGACCTCGGTATCGACGTATGGCGGGCGAACCGCCTGCTCGCCGCGAACAGCGTCCTTACGGGCGTCGTCGACGGAGAGATCGTGGATGCCGCGGGGAAGGCCGCCGCCCTGCGTGAGTGGGCGTCGACACACGGAGTACCCGCCGGACGAACGATCGCGATCGGCGACGGCGCCAACGACCTCATGATGCTGGATGCCGCCGGCCTCGGTCTGGCCTTCAACGCGAAGCCGGCCGTCCGCGCCCGAGCGGATCTCGTCATCGACGCGCTGGACCTCCGCGAAGTGATTCCTCTCCTCCCCTGATCGCTCCCCGGTCTCGAACTGCGGACACAGGCCGCACTTCGAGACCGGGGAGCACTGTCGGCGTCGGCGTCGACACGGCGACCGGAGCCGCGATGGCCGGCGCGTGCGGAGCGCGCCGGCATGCGGTCGACCCCGGCCACTGGCCGCAGTTCTCGCAGCCGCACCGACTCGCCGAGGCGATCGTGGCGGCTGTCCAGCAGTCCTGACTCAGTGCCCCATCCCGAGGCCGCCATCAACCGGGATGACGGCGCCGGATATGTAGGCTGCATCGTCGGATGCCAGCCATGTCACCACGCCGGCGACTTCGTCGGGCGTGGCGAACCGGCCGGCCGGAATGTTGCGCTTGTACTCGGCCTGCGTGTTCTCGGGAAGCGCGGCGGTCATGTCGGTCTCGATGAAGCCGGGCGCGACGACATTCGCGGTGATGCCGCGGCCGCCGAGCTCGCGAGTCAGCGAGCGCGCGAACCCGACGAGGGCCGCTTTCGAGGAGGAGTAGTTGATCTGCCCGGCCGAGCCGTACAGGCCGACGACGCTCGAAATCAGGATGACACGCCCCCATCTGGCCCTCAGCATCCCCTTAGACGCGCGCTTGACCACACGGAAAGTGCCGCCGAGGTTCGTAGCCACGACCGAGTCGAAATCGTCCTCGGTCATGCGCAACAAGAGGGTGTCCTTGGTAATGCCGGCATTCGCGACGACGATCTCGACGGGGCCGAGCGCAGCCTCCACTTGTGAGAACGCGGCATCCAGCGATGCGCTGTCGATCACGTCGGCGCGAACGGTCATGGTCCCCTGCGGGCCCTCCCCCGAACGCGCGGTGACCGCGGTGCGATAGCCGGCCGCGACGAAGCGCTCAGCGATCGCGCGGCCGATGCCGCGGTTTCCGCCGGTGACGAGGACGACTCGATCGCTGGACATGGTGCTCCCGTGGTTGGCCTTCGTGGACGCGGTCCAGCCTAGTCGGCACGCAACGCGTCCGCCCGGGTAGGCTGAAGGGGCCGATCAGAAGGAGAAGCCCGTGAGCGACCCCACTCCCCCACAGCCGCCCCCGGACGTCCCGTTGCCTCCTCCCGAACATCCGTCGTATCCGTCGGCGCCGACGTATCAGCCCCCCGCGTACCCGCCGCAGCAGCCGACGCAGCACCACCCCGGCGCGGTGCCGACGTTCGCCTCCGCGCCCTACGGACACGGCACCTACGTCACCACGCAGAAGACCAACGTGCTGGCGATCGTCTCGATGATCGTCTCGATCCTCGGCGCGATCTGGGTGCTCCCGGGGATCGGATCGCTCGCCGGCGCGATCATGGGGCACATCTCGCTGAATCAACTGAAGACATCCGGCGAGAAGGGCCGAGGAATGGCGCTGGCCGGCGTCATCGTCGGGTGGATCGGGCTCGGAATCATGGCGTTGTTCTTGGCGTTTGTCTTGGTCGTGATCTTCGCGGGGTTCGCGGACTTCACGGGAGGCAGCGGCTACGCCTGATCCCCCTCACCCCGGTGCGGGCGTACCCTGGGAGGACCGTGAAGACTCCTCCACCCCCGCAATCGACGACATCGCTCCCGCGTGCACCGCGCGACGAGGCGCAGACTCGCATGCGGAAGTACTTCATCATGATGAGCGTCCGTGTCGTTTGCTTCGTGCTGATGGTGGTCATCACACCCTACGGCTGGTACACCTGGGTGCTGGCGGTCGGAGCGATCTTCCTGCCCTACATCGCCGTGGTCATCGCCAACGTCGCGGTTTCGAGCACCGACAACCTTGCGGTCGCGCCCGAGCGCGTCCTCCCCGCGTCACCGACAGAAATGCCCGTCCCCACCGACACAGCCGGAATCATCCGTCTGCACGAGACCAAAGCGATCGCACCCGAGCACCGGAGAGACCCCACGGAGGCGACCCCGTGAGCGATCGTGTGTGCTCGCGCGCCGGTTGCCGTGCGGAGGCCGTGCGGCAGGTGGTGTGGCGGAACCCCCGCATCCACACCGCGGATCGGCGAAAGATCTGGGCCGCCTGCGCCGAGCATGTCGATTACCTGAGGGATTACCTCGCAGCTCGAGACTTTCCCGTCGAGGTCGTCGAATTCGGCGCCGAGAGCCGCGTATGAACGGCCGCACGGCACTTCGCTGGACCGGCTATCTCGCCTTCGCGGTAGCGTTCGCCGTCGCCTGCGCATTCCTGGCCAACTGGCAGTTCAGTCGTAACCAATGGCGGGAAGGGCAGCTGGAGCTCATCGCGGCCAACTACGACGCGGAACCGGTGCCCCTTGCCGAGGTGCTGCCGGTCGGAGGCTCCTTCCAGCCGGACGACGAATGGCATCCGATCACACTCGAGGGCCATTACCTCACCGAGCAGACGCTTCTCGCTCGCAACCGTGCCCACGGTGGGACGAGTGCGTTCGAAGTCCTGGTGCCGTTTCAAACCGACGACGGCCGCGTGTTCATCGTCGATCGCGGGTGGGTACCCCCCGCCGCAGACTCCCCGGACCCCGAGGCGGTCCCCTCCCCGCCGAGCGGTCAGGTGACCGTCACGGTGCGGCTCCGCCCGGGGGAAATGCTGCCGCCCTCGGGCCGGTCCGCTCCGGCTGGACAAGTGCCCACCATCAACCTGCCCCTGATCGGCGAGACGATCGGCGCCGATGACATCATCGACGGTGCATACGGGGTCCTGGTGAGCGAGGACCCCGCCGTGTCTCCGGTGCCGCAGGCGTTTGATTCTCCGTCGGAGGACCCCGGCCCGTACCTGTCCTACGCGATCCAGTGGATCCTGTTCGCCCTCATGGGCTTCGCGTTCATCTGGTACATCATCCGTACCGAGATCCAGCACAGCCGGGAGGATGCCGAAGAAGCAGCGGGCGGCGAGTCCGCGGCCTCCGTCCGGCGTCGGCGCGCACACGACCGGCGTGACCGCGACATGCAGGAGGAGGACTCTCTCGTCGACGAACTCATGCCCCGCTGAAAGGCCGCAGAATCACGCCAGCGTGACGAGATCAATGTAGTCGCGGCCCCAGATGTCCTCGACGCCATCCGGCAAGATGAGCACGCGCTCGGGATTGAGGGCTCGCACGGCTCCCTCGTCGTGCGAGACGAGCACGACAGCACCCTCATAGTGTGCCAGCGCTCCGAGGATCTCCTCGCGGCTGGCGGGGTCGAGGTTGTTGGTGGGCTCATCGAGGAGCAGCATGTTGGCGGAAGAAACCACGAGGGTCGCGAGCGACAGGCGGGTCTTCTCCCCACCGGACAGGACTCCGGCGGGCTTGAGCACGTCGTCGCCCGTGAACAGGAACGAACCGAGCACCTTGCGGGCTTCGGTTGCGGTGATGTCGGGCGCCGCCGACATCATGTTCTCCAGCACCGAGCGATGCACGTCGAGGTTTTCGTGCTCCTGTGCGTAGTAGCCGATCCTCAGCCCGTATCCCGGCTCGATGACGCCGGTGTCGGGCGTGTCCACGCCGGCGAGCATGCGCAGCAGGGTTGTCTTGCCAGCACCGTTCAGGCCGAGGATGACGACCTTCGAACCACGGTCGATCGCGAGGTCAACATCGGTGAAGATCTCCAGCGAGCCATAGGATTTCGACAGGTTCTTGGCCATCAGAGGGGTCTTGCCACACGGAGCGGGCTTGGGGAACCGCAGCTTCGCAACGCGATCCTCCTGGCGAACGTCCTCCAGACCGGAGAGCATCTTCTCTGCGCGTGCGACCATCTGATGTGCTGCGGCGGCCTTGCTGGCCTTGGCGCCGAATCGGGCCGCCTGCAGCTGAAGCGCTGTCGCCTTCTTCTCGATGTTGACCCGCTCCTTCTTGCGGCGCTCCTCATCGGCCACCCGCTGGCGCAGATAGTTCTTCCAATTCATGTTGTAGATGTCGATGACCTGGCGCATGGCGTCCAGATAGAAAACACGGTTGACGGTCTCTCCGACCAACTCCACGTCGTGGCTGATGACGATCAGACCGCCCTTGTAGTTCCCCAGGAACTCCCGCAGCCATACGACGCTGTCCGCGTCGAGGTGGTTGGTCGGCTCATCGAGGATCATCGTCTCCGCGTCTGAGAAGAGGATGCGAGCCAGTTCGATACGGCGGCGCTGACCACCCGACAGCGTCTTGAGCGGCTGTTCGAGGATGCGGTCCGGCAGGGATAGGTTGTGCGCGATCGAGGCGGCCTCAGCCTCAGCCGCGTAACCACCGAGCGCTTCGAAACGCTCGGTGAGATTGCCGTAGCGGCGCATCGCCTTCGCTGCGACCTTCTCGTCGGCGTCGCCCATCTGCAGCGAGGCTTCGTGCATCTGCAGTGCCAGCGTGCCGAGCCCACGCGCATCGAGGATGCGGGTGCGGGCCAGCATTTCGGGGTCACCCGTGCGCGGGTCCTGCGGCAGGTACCCGAGCTCACCCGACCGATCGACCCTTCCGTCGGCGGGCAGGAGGTCGCCGGCGAGCACCTTCGTCAGCGTCGTCTTGCCGGCGCCATTGCGACCGACCAAGCCGATCTTGTCGCCGTCCGACACGCGAAACGATACCTCCGACATGAGCGTGCGGGCACCCACGCGGATCTCGAGGTCATGTACGGCGAGCACAGCGGACGTCCGTTCTTCTGCGGTGATGGGTTGCGGCCGATGGGCCAGCCCTTCAGTCTACCCGGCCTCTCCGCGCCCCGTCGCCGCACCCCCGAAGATCACGATTCTCCCGCTCACCCGGCGCAGGCTCGGAACTTCGGTCCACGGCGACCAACAAGTCACGCGACGCACCCCTTAGGCTGATCGCGATGCCCCGGCCACCCGGCCGCCTGCCAAAGGAGAAGCATGTCCCTCTCTGCCGCGGTCCGCCGACCCGTCCTCATCGACCTCCTCGCCCGACCCTCCGATCGGACCCGCGCATTCGCTTTGGATGCCGCGCTGGTCGTCACCGGAGCGACCCTCGTCGCTCTGCTGGCCCAGGTCGAGGTTCCTCTGTGGCCCGTGCCGGTCACCGGCCAGACCCTCGGCGTCGTCATTGCGGGCGCCGCGCTCGGCGCCCGGCGAGGCGCGGCAGCGCTCGTGACCTACCTGCTGGCCGGCCTGGCGGGGCTCCCCGTCTTCGCAGGGTTCAGCGGCACGATCGCGGCCGTCATGAAGCCCAGCTTCGGATTCATCCTCGGCTTCATCGTGGCGGCGTTCGTCGCCGGATGGTTCGCCGAACGCGCGTGGGACCGCCGGCCGCTCCGTGCGTTCGTCGGGTTTGCGGCCGCCAGTGTCATCCCGTTCCTGTTCGGCATCCCCTACATGGCGTTCATCCTCAACACCGTCGGCGGAGGTTCGTTCGGGATCGGCGAGATCCTCTCGTTCGGCCTGTGGCCATTCATCGTCGGCGGCCTCATCAAGGCCGCGATCGCGGCGCTGGTGATCCCCACCGCGTGGGCGGGCGTGCGCGCCGCCGACCGAAGCAAGGACGCCTGACCCGCCAGACTCCCGCCCCGGCTCCGGCATCCTGACCTTCAGGAAGCCTGCAGCGAACTGGCGCACGACCGCTCTCCTAGGTAATGTAAGGCTATCCTTACCGCCTATCGAAGGAACCGTCGTGCCTCGACTTGCCTCCATCGCCGCTCTCTCGGTCGCCGCCGCGCTCCTGCTCTCCGGGTGTGCGGGCTCCGGCTCCATCGCTGCCTCATCATCCACGCCCGCAGCGACGCCGAGTGCCGACCTCGCTGATGGGGTCTTTCCTGTCACGATCAGGCACGCATTCGGCGAAACCACGATCATCGAGAAGCCCGATCGCATCGCGACGGTCTCCTGGGCAAATCACGAGGTGCCGCTGGCTCTGGGCACCGTGCCGGTTGGAATGAGCCGAGCCGGTTGGGGCGACGACGATGGCAATGGCGTCCTTCCCTGGGTCGAGGACAAGCTGGCCGAGTTGGGGGCAGATGCTCCGGTGCTCTTCGACGAGACCGACGGCATCCCTTTCGAAGATGTCGCTGACACCGAGCCCGACGTCATCCTGGCCTCCTATTCCGGCCTGACGCAGGAAGAGTACGACACGCTCTCCGCGATCGCGCCGGTCGTGGCGTATCCCGAGATCGCATGGAGCACCTCCTATCAAGACATGATCGCCATGAACTCCGCGGCGATCGGCCTCGCCGCCAGTGGCCGCGCACTGATCGCAGAACTCGACGCACAGGTGAAGGAAGCGATGACCGCGCAACCCGCCCTCGCCGGTGCTCGCGTTCTGTTCTCTTACCTGGATCCGGCCGATCTCAGCCGGATCGGCTTCTACACGACCGCGGACACCCGACCCGGGTTCCTTGACAGCCTCGGCCTGCCGGTCCCGGAGGTCGTGGCAGAGGAGTCCATGGCCAACCCGACCCTGTTCTACACGCAAGTGAGCGCCGAGCAGGCCGACCGCTTCGCTGACGTGGACGTCTTCGTCACCTACGGCGACCCGGATGGCACGATCATCGCCACTCTTCAGGGAGACCCGCTGCTCTCGCAGATCCCGGCGATCGCGGAGGGCCGTATCGCCGTCCTCGAGAACGACACACCCCTCGCTGCCTCGGCCAACCCTTCGCCCCTGTCGATCCCGTGGGGAATCGACAGGTACTTTGCCGTACTGGCCGGCGCTCGTAGTGCGCGCTGAACCCCATGACCGTCCTCGCGACGCACGCTGCACGAGACAGCGCCGTGCGGCACCCCGTGACGACGCGGATCATATGGTTCGCGGTCGTGCTCGGCCTGCTGGCCGTCCTGTGCGTCGCCTCGGTGTCATTCGGCGTGCGCGATGTCTCTCCAGCGGAGATCACCGCGGGTCTTCGCGGTGACACCTCGACGATCGCCTCAGCGGCGGTGGCGGCGCGGATTCCCCGCGCGGTGCTCGCGGTTCTCGTCGGCGCCGCCCTCGCCCTCGCCGGCGCGGCGATGCAGGCGATCACGCGGAACCCTCTGGCCGATCCTGGCATCCTGGGAGTATCGGGCGGCGCCTCTCTCGCCGTCGTCATCGGCATCGCCTACTTCTCTCTCACTGATCCCTACGTCACGATGGCGGTAGCAATCGTCGGGTCGGCCGCCGCAGCCGTCCTCGTCTACACGGTCGGCTCGCTCGGGGCCGAGGGCGCCACCCCGCTCACGCTTGCGCTTGCCGGGGCGGCGGTGACTGCCGCGCTCATGTCGCTCGTGAGCGCTGTCCTCCTTCCGCGCACCGACGTGATGGAGTCCTTCCGGTTCTGGCAGATCGGTGGGGTAGGGGGCGCGAACTGGGATCGCATCGGGGTGGTCACACCCGTGCTGCTGATCGGTGCGTTCATCGTTCTGGCCTCCGCGCGCGGCATGAACTCACTCACGCTCGGCGACGAGGTCGCGACCAGCCTCGGCGAGCGCGTGACCCGCACCCGGCTCATTGCCGCGGCCGGCGCCGTGATCCTCTGCGGTGCGGCGACCGCGGTCGCCGGCCCCATCGCCTTCGTCGGACTCGTGATCCCGCACATGTGCCGACTGCTTGTGGGTCCCGATCACCGCTGGCTCATTCCGTTCGCCGCCGTAGCCGGAGCCGCACTCCTTGTCGCATCCGACGTGATCGGCCGTCTGGTGTCCCGCCCCAGCGAGATCGAGGTCGGCATCATCACGGCGCTCGTCGGCGCTCCGGTATTCATCGCCATCGTGCGTCGCCAACGGGTGCGGGGACTGTGACCGCCGTCGCAGTACCGAGGGCGCCACTCGCCGACGTCGAAGCGGTCGCATCCGGCCGGCGTCGACGCGCGCGCGAGCAGATGCGGACCGTCAGCGTCCTCTCGGGTCTCACGATCGCGCTCTTCGGACTGAGCCTGACGATCGGCAGTACGTTCTACTCCCCCGCAGACGTCGTTCGCGTGATCCTCGGCGAGCAGGTTCCGGCGGCCTCGTTCACAGTCGGGACCCTCCGCCTTCCGCGCGCGGTGACGGCTCTGCTGACCGGCGTCGGATTCGGCATCGCCGGCGTCGTCTTTCAGACCCTGCTGCGCAATCCACTCGCCTCGCCCGACATCATCGGCATCTCCTCGGGCGCCAGCGCTGCAGCGGTGTTCGGCATCGTGGTCCTATCCCTGAGCGAGGGCGCCGTGTCCGCACTCGCCCTCACCGGGGCGCTGGCAACGGCTCTGGTGATCTATGTGCTGTCCCACCGCGGTGGCTTCGCCGGCACACGGCTCATCCTCACCGGTATCGGCATCGCGGCCATGCTGAACGCCATGGTCACCTTCGTGCTCTCGCGCGCCGCCGCGTGGGACCTCCAGGCCGCGATGCGGTGGATCAGCGGCAGTCTGAATGGGGCAAACTGGACGACCGTGGTAACGCTCGCCCTCGGCTGCGCGGTACTGGCGCCGCTCCTGATCTCACAGTCGCGCGCGCTGAGCATCCTGCACCTCGGCGATGACTCAGCCGCAGCTCTCGGACTCCGCGTCGACCGCACACGCATCATCCTCATCATCTGCGCCGTCGGATTGCTGGCCTTCGCCACTGCGGCAGCCGGGCCGATCGCATTCGTTGCGTTCATGGCGGGTCCCATCGCGGTGCGCCTCGTCGGCTCGGGATCTGCGCTGGTCCTTTCGGCCGGGCTCGTCGGTGCCGTCCTGGTCATGGCATCAGACCTGATCGGTCAGTTTGCCTTCGACACGCGCTACCCCGTCGGAGTCATCACCGGCGTGCTCGGAGGTCCCTACCTGATCTTCCTGCTCATCCGCACGAACCGCGCGGGAGGCGCAATATGACCGAATCCCATCACCTCGCAGCAGAGACCCTCTCCCTCGCCTACGGCGACCGTCTCGTGGTCGAGGGTCTTGACCTCCAGCTGCCTGCGGGCGCCGTCACCGCAATCGTCGGCGCCAACGGCTGCGGAAAGTCCACTCTGCTCCGTGCCCTCGCGCGGCTTCTGCCTGCCCGGTCCGGAAGAGTTGTGCTCGACGACTCGGATATCCGGACTCGCCCGACCAAGGAGGTGGCGCGGATACTGGGGCTCCTCCCACAGAGCCCTGTCGCTCCCGAGGGGATCGCGGTGGCCGACCTCGTGGGACGCGGCCGGCATCCGCACCAGCGTGCCCTGGCACGGTGGAACGCAAAGGATGACGCAGCCGTCGCCGATGCACTCGCGGCCACCGGAACGGCGGACCTCGCCGACCGCGCGCTCGATGAGCTCTCCGGCGGGCAGCGCCAGCGGGTGTGGATCGCCATGGCACTCGCTCAAGAGACGGACATCCTGCTGCTCGATGAGCCGACGACCTTCCTGGACGTCGCCCATCAGGTCGAGATCCTCGACCTGATCCGCGACCTGAACGACGATAACGGTACGACGATCGTCATGGTGTTGCACGATATGAACATGGCGGCCCGCTACGCGGATCACCTGGTCGCGCTGTCCTCGGGTCGGATCGTCGCCGCGGGTGCCCCTTCGGACGTGATCACCAGTCAGATGATCCGCGAGGTTTTCGGCGTCGACTGTCAGGTGATCGAAGACCCCGTATCGGGCGCACCGCTCGTGCTCCCGCGGGGACGACACCGCATACGCCCCACGGCGACGGGAGCCGGAGCAACCGGCGGGCCACGATGAACGGAAGGAGGCCCACCAGTAGGTTCTTTCGCGCCCGCGTGACCGCCATCACGGAGCTGACTCCGAGCTTCCGCCGGTTCACCTTCAGCGGCCCGGACCTCGTCGACTTCGGTGACACCGGGCTGGACCAGCGCATCAAGGTCGTCTTCCCCTCTGGCGGAACGACCCTGGACGACATGCCTGTCGGCGAGGACTGGTGGACACGGTGGCGCGAATTGCCGGAAGGCTCCCGGCCGTCCATTCGCACATACACGACGCGGTACGTGCGCCCGGCGCTGCGCGAAGTCGACATCGACATGGTCGTGCACGACGTCCAGGGCCCCGCCTCCGCCTGGGTACAGGGTGCGACCCCCGATGACGAGGTGCTGATCTTCGCCCCGACCTCATCCCACGCCGGCGTGAGTCCCGGCATCGACTTCGTGCCTCCAGCGCGGACCGGACACATCCTGCTGGCCGGCGACGAGACGGCCGCGCCGGCGATCGCCGTCATCCTCGAGCAGCTGCCCCCGGCGGCGCGCGGCGTCGTCGTCCTCGAAGTGCCCGATCCGCGAGACCAGAGCTACCTCCCCCACCACGACGGGTTCGAGTACCGGGTTGCCGCCCGCGCCGGCGCGCCTCGCCACGGGCACCTGGTCGCTGCTGTCGAAGACGCTGCTGCACGACTGACGCCCACCCGTCGGGGCTCCCACGTCGAAGAGATCGATATCGATCGCGACGTCCTCTGGGAGGTGCCGCGGACGGCGAAGGGCGGCGCGGCACTGAAGAGCGCGCCGCTCTACGCCTGGCTGGCAGGTGAGGCGGGGGCCATCAGGACCCTGCGTCGTCACCTTGTGGCGGGGCGCGGAGTCGATCGCCGTGCGGTCGCATTCATGGGCTATTGGCGGGTCGGCAAGGCGGAGAGCTGAGCGTTCGTCTGCTCGAGCGATCGCAGAGCCCGCCACCCGTCACGCGTGCGTCAGTGCGCCCATCCGAGCGAAGGCTTCACGCAGCACGTCAGGAGAGCACCCGAAGTTGAGGCGCGCGTATCCTGCACCACCCGAGCCGAACTCGGGTCCGTGGTGCAGCGCGACACGCGCGCCGGTCAGCACTGTTCGCGCCGGGTCGGCACCCCAGCCATACGCCGACAGGTCGAGCCACGCGAGGAAACCCGCATCCGGCACCTGGAAGCGAGCCTTTGGCAAGTGTTCGGTCAGGAGCTCGGCGAGCAGGATGCGGTTCTCGTCGAGGCGCGCCAGCAACGCGTCGAGCCACGCATCGGACGCCTCATCGAAAGCGGCCACGGCGGCGATCGCACCGAACAGGCCCGTGCGCCACTCAACCTCGCGCGGAAGTGACCGCACGACGGCGGTCGTCGCGTCGCCACCGGTGAGGATCAGCGCACACTTCAGCCCGGCCAGATTGAACGCCTTCGATGCACTCGTCACGGCATAGCCGACCTCGGCAGCCATGGCGGACGCGGTCAGGAAAGGAGTGAACCCGGTGCTGGGCCGGGCCAGCGGCGCATGGATCTCATCGCTGATGACGACAGCACCGTGACGCGCTGCGATCTCGGCAAGCGCCGCCAAGCTCTCCTTCGAGTGAGCGGTACCGGTCGGGTTATGGGGATTGCAGAGCAGCATGGCGCGAGCGCCGCCCACCAGAGCCGACTCGATCCCGGCGAGATCGAGGAGCCAGCCGTCACCGGAGGTGAGCAGCGGCACCTCTTCGGCGATACCGCCCGCTTCCTCGATGCAGAAGAAGAACGGCGGGTACACCGGCGGTGTGACGACGACGCGATCACCGGGTGCGACGGTGACGCGGAGAAGCTCGACCACGCCCATCATCACATCGCCCGTCCAGCTCACGCGCGTCGGATCGAGCTCCCAGCCGAAGCGTCGGCGCGCGAAGCCGGCATACGCCTCACGCAACCCCGGATCCTGCGGCGTGTATCCCGTATCACCGATTTCGACGGCCTCTGCCAGCGCCGCTCGGATCGGCTCGGCCAGAGCGAAGTCGGTTTCCGCGACGAACAGAGGCAGCACGTCGTCGGGGAACGTCCGCCACTTCGTGCTCGAACGGCGGCGGAGGGTCTCCAAGGGCAGTGCTTCCAAGGGTGCGATGCTCACCCTGCGAGCCTATCGACGTGGGCGCGGTCAGATGGCGAAGCCGAGTGCGCGCATCATGTCGCGCCCGTCGTCGGTGATCCGCTCGGCGCCCCACGGCGGCATCCACACCCAGTTGATCCGGAACCGATCGACGACATTGTCCAGCGCCTGAGCGGTCTGCTCCTCCAGCACGTCCGTCAGCGGGCACCCCGCTGACGTGAGCGTCATGTGGATCACGAGCGCGTCATTCTCCTCGTCCCAGCTGAGGTCGTAGATCAGGCCGAGATCGACGACATTGATCCCGAGCTCGGGGTCCATCACGTCTTTGAGCGCTTCGGTGACGTCGTCGTACTTCTCGGGGCTGAGAGTCTCCGTCATGGCGTCGATCCTAGGCTTCGATCGGCGCTGCGGGGTCCAGGTACCGGTCGTAGCCCTCATTCTCCAGGCGTTCGGCCAGCTCGGGACCACCCTCCTCGACCACCCGGCCGGCCACCATGACGTGGACGAACTGGGGCGTGATGTAGCGAAGGATCCGGGTGTAGTGCGTGATGAGCAGCACACCCAGGTCGGTCGCATCCTTTGCACGATTGACGCCCTCGGACACGATCTTCAGCGCGTCGACGTCGAGGCCCGAGTCGGTCTCGTCGAGAATGGCGATCGCCGGCTTCAGCAGTTCGAGCTGAAGGATCTCGTGTCGCTTCTTCTCGCCGCCGGAGAAGCCTTCGTTGACGTTGCGTTGAGCGAACTTCGGGTCCATGCGGAGGTTCTTCATGGCAGCTTTGACGTCCTTGGTCCAGGAGCGGATGGCCGGCGCCTCGCCCTCGACAGCGGTCTTCGCAGTGCGGAGGAAGTTCGTGACCGTCACTCCGGGGATCTCCACCGGATACTGCATCGCCAGGAAGAGTCCGGCGCGGGCGCGTTCATCCACCGTCATCGCCAGCACGTCGACGCCGTCCAGCGTGATCGTGCCCTCGGTGACTGTGTACTTCGGATGCCCGGCGATCGTGTAGGCGAGGGTGGACTTGCCCGAGCCATTCGGGCCCATGATCGCATGGGTTTCACCGGTGCGCACAGTGAGGTTCACCCCATTGAGGATGGGGATCACACCGGCATCCGTCGTGACCGTCACATGCAGGTCACGAATTTCGAGAACAGCCATCGTTATACTCTTCCGTTCACTTCTTTGGTCACGTGCGGATCGATGAGGATGTCGTCCCCAACGATCGTCACGTTGTAGACAGGTACCGGCTCGTATGCCGGAAGATTCAACGGGCGCCCGGTGCGCAGCGAGAAGGCCGAGCCGTGCGCCCAGCATTCGAGCGTGTCGCCCTCGACGAACCCGTCGGCGAGCGAGATGTCGCCGTGCGTGCAGGTGTCTCCGATCGCGTGCACTTCGCCCTGTGCGTCGAGCACCACCGCCATCGGAATGCCGTCGATCTCGACCCGCACCGGCGCGTCCTGCTCGAGCTCACTGAGGTGCAGGACCTTCTGCGCGGTCATGCGAGGTCCCCGGCGGCGAGCTCCGCCTCCACAGCCTGCGCGAGCTCGGCCTGCAGATCGGCGAGCTCGATGCGCTGGACGATCTCACTCAGGAAGCCGAGCACGACGAGCCGCCGCGCCTCCCGTTCGGAGATCCCGCGGGCCTGCAGGTAGAACAACTGCTCGTCGTCGAAACGACCGGTGGCGCTCGCGTGACCGGCGCCGATGATGTCCCCGGTCTCGATCTCGAGGTTGGGGATCGAGTCGGCGCGCGCACCGTCCGTGAGCACCAGGTTGCGGTTCGCCTCGTACGAATCAGTACCCGCGGCGTCGGGGCCGATCAGCACATCGCCGATCCAGACGCTCCGCGCGCTCTCTCCCTGCAACGCGCCCTTGTAGAGCACGTCCCCCTTCGTGTGCGGACCCTTGTGGTGCAGGTACACCTGGCTCTCCAGGTGCTGGCCGGCATCCGCGAACGAGAGCCCGTAGAGGCGGGCGCGCGCGCCGGCGCCGGCAAGTTCCACCGAAGGATTCACCCGGACGAGCGCCCCGCCGAGACTGACCACGAAGTGCGTGAGGGTGGCGTCACGGTCCACGCGTGCCTGGTGCGCAGCCAGATGCACCGCATCGCCGTCCCAGCGCTGCACCGAGATCACCGTGAGGTTCGAGCCATCGCGGGCAAGGATCTCGACGTTCTGGGCGTGGCGGGCGTCGCCGTCGTGTCGAAGTACGATCGTCGCCCGCGAGTTCGCCTGCGCCTCGATGACGAGGTGCGCGTGCGCCACGCCACCGGTGCCGGTCAGATGGACGATGATCGGTTCGGCAAGCTCCACGCCCGCCGGTATGCGGACGAGAGGGGCTTCCTCCTCCTGGCTCCAGGCGATCGCGCTCGAGAGGTCCTCGGGGCGGAAGTGCTCGCCGCGCGGCGCCTCACCGACCTTCAAACGACGCTGCTCCACTTCGGCCGGCGCGGTCACCTCGACGGCCATGACACCGTGCGGCGCAGGCTCGTCGATGAACAGCGCCTGCACGAGAGACAAGGGCGTGTGCTTCCAATTGACCTCGCGCCCGGTCGGCACGTCGAAATCATCCGGTTCGAACGAACTCGGACGCTCCGAGCGTGTCTGCACGGGGACGAATGCAGCGACAGGGTCGATGTGGCCCTTCACCGGAGTGGGGGCCTCGGTTGCGGTCGTCATCAGCCGACGGATCCTTCCATACCCATCTCGATGAGCTTGTTCAGTTCGAGGGCGTATTCCATGGGCAGCTCACGCGCGATCGGCTCGATGAAGCCGCGCACGATCATCGCCATGGCCTCGGCTTCGGGCATTCCGCGGCTCATCAGGTAGAAGAGCTGCTCTTCGCTCACCTTCGAGACCGTGGCTTCATGGCCGAGCTGGACATCGTCGACGCGTATGTCGATCGACGGATAGGTGTCCGAGCGCGACTTGGTGTCCACGAGGAGTGCGTCGCACCGCACGGTGTTCGCTGAGTGATGCGCGTTCGCGTCCACACGCACCTCCCCACGGTAGCCGGCCCGGCCACCACCTCGAGCGATCGACTTCGACACGATCGAGGACTGCGTGTACGGCGCCATGTGGATCATCTTCGCGCCAGCATCCTGGTGCTGACCGGGACCGGCGAAGGCAACCGAAAGCGTCTCACCCTTGGCGTGCTCGCCCATCAGGTAGATGGAGGGGTACTTCATGGTCACCTTGGAGCCGATGTTGCCGTCGATCCACTCCATCGTCGCGCCCTCGTGCGCGAT